>Ga0190265_10003418_pt1 | contig 10830 bp, 7 predicted proteins | sample Popmic124T_FD_133135 | JGI IMG/M metagenome (GOLD analysis project Ga0190265, IMG submission 133135) | Populus adjacent soil microbial communities from riparian zone of Indian Creek, Utah, USA - 124 T | ecosystem: Environmental > Terrestrial > Soil > Riparian zone | place: USA: Utah | collected...
CCAGTACCCGGTCGACTTCCCCTGGGGAGACAACGTCTTCTTCGTGCGCCACCTGCCGCCGGCGGACCACCCCGCCTTCTTCTCCTCCTCGCCGCTGACGCTGAACATCGCCCGGGCGGCCATGGCACGGATGGGCTACTGCCCCTCGGGCCGGCTGTTCGAGGCCACGGCGTGCGGCTCGGCCGTGGTCTCCGATTCCTGGGCCGGGCTCGACGAGCTCTTCGAGCCCGGGCGCGAGATCCTGGTGGTGAAGACCTCCGAGGAGGCGATCGCCGCCCTCTCCCTGCCGCCCGAGGAGATCGGCCGCATCGCCCGCGCCGCCCGCGAGCGGACCCTGGCCGAGCACACCTCCGAGCGGCGGGCGCTCGAGATGGTCGCGATCCTGGGCTCGACCGAGGCGGCCGCCGTTCCCGCCCAGGCGCGCGGGTCCAGGTCATGAGCGGCATCTGGCCCTCGGTCGCACCTTTGGAGGTAACCGCTTGATCGAAGCCGTCAAGCTGTGGAACGAGCCGAACAACATGTCCCATTGGGACTTCGAGATCGATCCCGAGTGGAAGGCCTTCGGCGCTCTGGCGATCGCCGCGGCCGACGCGATCCGCTCCGAGAACGCCACCCTGCCCCGGGTGCTCGGCGGTATCTCGCCGATCGATCCCAAGTTCATCGTCAACATGCGGGACCAGGGGGTGCTCGACCGCGTGGAGGCGGTCGCCGTGCACGGCTTCCCCCTGGACTGGAACCACTGGCAGATCCATGAGTGGCCGGACCGGCTGGCGGAGATCCAGGCCCTCACCCGGCTGCCCGTGTGGGTGACGGAGGTCGGAGTGTCGACTTTCGGTGCCGAGGAGGTGCAGGAGTTCGGCCTGCGCCGCACCGCCGAGCTGCTCCTGGGGCAGGTGCCGCGCATCCATTGGTACAGCCTCTACGACCTGCCGCGCGCCTGGCCGGCCACCACCCGCCACCGCGAGGCCGAGGGCTCCTCCTACTACCGCCACTTCTACATGGGACTGCTGCGCGAGGACGGCACCCCCAAGCTCGCCGCCGCGAAGTTCGCCGACTACGCGCCCGAGATGGGCATCTGCCAGTGGTTCCATTTCGAGGACCACCGTTTGGAAGACGCCGTGCGCTGGTTGAAGAAGCTGGGAGTGAAGAGGCTGCGCACCGGCCTCTCCTGGGCGGACAGCCACCGCCCCGATGCCGACGCCTGGTTCGACCGCCAGATGAAGGCGATCGAGGACTTCGACGTCACCGTGACCTATTGCTTCACCCCGGGCTCGTGCGGCATCAAGCCCCACCATACGAGCCCGCCGCGCTGCGTCGAGGAGTTCGCCGACTTCTGCGCCCGGATGACGCGGCGTTACGCCTGAGAGGGAGCTGAAGATCTAGCGGAACATGCCGGACTTCTGGGTGCCGCCGCCCGCTTCGCCCTGCCCCATGAGCCGCTGGTTCAGGTCCTTGATGCGCTCCATGAGCTTGTCGATCTTCTCCTGGGCCTCCTGGCGCAGGCGGGCGTAGTCGCCGCGGATCTTCTCGCGCTCCTGGCCCAGCTCCTGGATCTGCGCCCGCATCTCCTCGAGGTTCTGGTCCCGCTGACGGATGACCTTCTCGAGGCCGCCGAGCTCCTCGTCCTTCTCGGCGAGCTTGAGCTTGATCTTCTCCTCCTGCTCTTCGTACAGCTTCTTGAACTGCTGGAGCTCGACGATCTGGGAAAAATCGGAGGTCACGGGGCTCATCTCGGCTCCTTGCTGCTCGATCATGGGGAACATCTTGCGCAGCTTCAGGGAAAGGTCTTCAGGGTCGGCGGACTGGCGCATCGCCTCGGCATAGGTGATCGTGCCGTGGACGAGGAGGGCCAGCAGCGACTGGTTCATCGACTGCATGCGGTAGTACCCGACCGACGACTCCACCTCTTCGAGGAGGCCGCTGGTCTCGCCGTCCTCGATCATCTTGGCGACCTTGGGCGACCCGCGCATGATCTCAAGCGCCGCCACCCGCCCCTGGCCGTCCCCCCTCTCGACCAGCTTCATCGAGACGACGCCCTTCAGGATCTGGGCGAGCTGGGCCCGCACCTGCCCCTGCTGGTCGGCGGGAAAGGTGTCGAGGATGCGGTCCACGGTCTGCGTGGCGCTGTTGGTGTGCAGGGTCGAAAAGACCAGGTGGCCGGTCTCGGCGGCGGTAATCACGGTCGAGACCGTCTCCGGATCGCGCATCTCGCCAACCATGATGACGTCGGGGTCCTGCCGCATGGCGTTGCGCAGGGCCTCTGAGAAGGTGCCGGTGTCGGTGCCCACCTCACGCTGGGAGATCGAGGCCACGTCGTCGGTGAACAGGAACTCCATCGGATCCTCGATGGTGATCACGTGCACCGGGCGGTGGGTGGTGATGTGGCGGATCAGGGCGGCGAGCGAGGTCGACTTGCCGCTCCCGGTGGGGCCGGTCACCAGCACGAGGCCCATCGGCATCTCGCAGAACTCGAGCAGGACCGACGGCAGGTCGAGGTCCAGGAGGCTCTTGATCTGGTACGGGATGCGCCGGAAGCAGGCGGCCATGTTGCCGCGCTGCATGTAGATGTTACAGCGGAAGCGTGCGAGCCCCCGGACGCCGTAGCCCGTGTCGACCGACATCTTCTCCTCCAGCTTCGTCTTCTGCCGGGGGGTGAGGATGCCGAGGAGCATCTCGTTGAGCTCCTCCACCTTGAGCGGTGGCGCCTCGATGGGCAGCAGCCGTCCGTTGATGCGCAGCAACGGGGGACGGGTCGGCTTCAGATGAAGGTCTGAAGCCCCCTTGTCCGTCATGAACTTGAGGAGCCGATCGAGATCCATAAAGTGTGCCGCGCATTGTACAGGAGATGCGAGCGCTGTTGTAAAGAGCGCGTCGGGGGAGTGGGCCCAGCGCGCTCCGCTACGCTCCTTCGTGTGCGCGCCTGCGGCGCTGCCAGTCGCTGCGCGGAGCGCGCTGGACCCACTCTACCTCGGACACGCCTGGCCAGGCCCGGACAGGGGCGAGGTCAGAACTTCCGCATCAACCCGACCACGACGCCCTGGACCCGCACCTCGCGGGCCGGGACACGCATCGGCTGCATCGTCGGATTGGCGGGCTGCAGGCGGACGTACTCGCCCTCGGGATAGAAGCGCTTCAGGGTGGCGTCGTCGCCGACCAGCGCCACGACCATCTCCCCCGGCTCTGCGACGTCGCGGCGCAGGACGATGATGAAGTCGCCGTCGTGGATCCCCTCGTCGATCATCGACTCGCCCACCACGCGGAGGACGTAGTGATCGCCCGGGCGGCTGCTGCTCAGCAGGTGACCGGGCACCGCCACCTTTTCGTGGCCGGCCACCGCCTCGATCGGCCGGCCGGCCGCGATCCTGCCGAAGAAAGGCAATTCCTTCTCGGGAGCACCCTCTCCCCCCGGGATGGCGCGCAGCAGCTCGATGCCCCGCTTCTGGTTCCAGTCGCGGCGCAGGAAGCCCTTCTCCTGAAGCAGCTTCAGGTGCTTGTACGCCGTCCCGTAGGACGAGAACCCGAAGCGCTCGCAGATCTCCCGGTGGGTCGGGGCGATCCCCTTCTGCCTGCGGTACTCGTGGATGAACTCCAGAATCTCTTTCTGTCTTTCGGTCAGGTAGATCATGGGCCGAGAGTATAGGCGGTAACGTAGCGTAATGCAATAGGTTGTCTGCAAGTACCCGTCCTTGACACTCCCGGAGAGGGGTCAATAGACTGCTCGGATGCCGGTAGAGCTAGGACTTCACTCCGCAGCAGCCCCTCCATCCGTACGTCCTTCCGCGATGCCCGACATCAATCTGGCTTTCGAGCGCCACACGTTGCCGAACGGCCTGCGGGTGGTCCTCCACCGCGACGCCACCCTCCCCCTGGTGACGGTGAACCTCTGGTATCACGTCGGCTCGAAGAACGAGCGGCCGGGCCGCACCGGCTTCGCCCACCTGTTCGAGCACATGCTCTTCCAGGGGAGCGAGCACATCCCGACTCACGAGCACTTCCGCCAGGTGCAGATGGTGGGCGGGGTCGCCAACGGCTCGACCTGGTACGACCGCACGAACTACTACGAGACGCTGCCGGCCCACCACCTGGACCTCGGGCTCTGGCTGGAGTCGGACCGCATGGGCTTCCTGCTGCCCGCGATCACCCAGGAGAACCTGGAGACGCAGCGCGGGGTGGTGATGAACGAGCGCCGTCAGCGGGTGGAGAACCAGCCGTACGGCCGGGCCGGCGAGCGGCTCCACGAGTTGCTCTATCCCGGCGACCACCCCTATCACTGGCCGGTCATCGGCTACATGGAGGACATCGCCGCCGCCACCCTCGAGGAGGTGCGCGCCTTCTTCCGCACCTATTACACGCCGAACAACGCAGTGCTGACGGTGGCCGGCGACATCGTCCCCGAGGCCGCCCTGGAGCGGGTGCAGGCCTGGTTCGGGGACATCCCCGCAGGCCCCCCCGTGCCCCCGGTCTCGGCGCCCCTGCCGCCGCTTGGAGAGCGCCGGGTGGTGATCGAGGACGCCGTGCGCCTCCCCCGGAGCTATTTCGGCTTCCGCGTCCCGGCCTACGGTCACCGTATGTGGTACGCGGCCGACCTGCTCGCGGCGGTGCTCTCGGGGGGCAAGTCGAGCCCGCTCTACCGCGACCTGGTCTACGACCGGCAGATCGCCCAGGACGTCGGCGTCCACGTGAGCCCGTACGAAGAGGTGGCGACCTGCATGGGGGTGGTCACCGCCCGCCCCGGGGTGGAGGTCGAGGAGCTCGAGGAGGCCTTCCTGAGCCATCTTGCGCGGGCCGCCGCGGCGCCTCCCCATCCGGAGGACCTGGAGCGCGCCCGCAACCGGGTGCTGACCGAGCTCTACAGCGGTCTGCAGAAGTTGGACACCCGGGCGGACCTCTTCTCCCAGTTCACCACCTTCTTCGACGACCCCGGCGGAGTCGCGGAGGAGGCGGACCGCTACCAGCAGGTCACCACGGAGGATCTGATGGAGCTCGCTCAGACATGCTGGACGGCCGAGCAGCGGGTGGCCGTCACCGTCGTACCCCGGAAGTCGAGTTGATGCCCCGCCTCCCGGTCGACCGCACCATTCCGCCACCTCCGGGCCCCTTACGCCCCTTCCGGTTCCCGCCGTTCCTGAGGACGCGGCTGCCGAATGGGCTGACGGTGCTCGCGACGCGGATGTCCGGGGTCCCCCTGGTCAGCATGGAGCTCGTGGTGCCGACCGCCGGGGGCCAGCACGATCCCAACGGCCGCGAGGGTCTCGCCACCCTGACAGCGGGGCTCATCGACGAAGGCACCGTGCGGCGCGATTCGATGGAGATCGCGGCGTCGGTCGAGCGGCTGGGCGGCTTCCTCACCACCGGCGCCGACTGGGACGTGGGCTATCTCGCCGCCGGCCTGCTCGCCGGCAACCGGGCGCAGGGACTGGAGCTGCTGGCCGAGATCCTCGCCTCCCCCACCTTCCCCGAAGCCGAGGTCGAACGGCTCCGGCGCCAGCGGCTGGCGGAGATCCTGCGCCGCGGCCACGACCCCTCGGCGCTCGCCGACGAGCGGCTCAACCGGGTGATCTACGCCGGCACCGTCTACGCCGGCTCGCTGATCGGCACCGAGGGTAGCGTGCCGGTCATCGACCGGGAATCGGTCCTCGACTTCTACCGGCGCCACTACCTGCTGAACGGTTCGGCGCTGATCGCAGTAGGGGACCTCGACCCCGAGGATCTCCTGCGCGAGGCGGAGGCCGCCTTCGAAGCCGTCGCGGAGACCAAGGCTCCAACTCCGCCCCCCATCCGCCCCACCCCGCTCGGCGGCATCGAGGTCCACATCGTGGACCGCCCCGGCTCCGCCCAGACCGAGCTGCGCCTGGGGCACCGGGGAGTGGAGCGCATGCATCCGGACTACGTCCCGCTGCTGGTGTTGAACATGATCCTGGGGGGCAAGTTCACCAGCCGGATCAACATGAACCTGCGGGAGCGCAACCGCTACACCTATGGCGCCACGAGCCGGTTCGTGGGCCGGCTCGGGCCGGGCCCCTTCCTGGTCGGAGCGGCGGTGGAGACGGAGTCGGCCGGCGCGGCGGCGCGCGAGGTGCTCTTCGAGCTGCGGCGCATCCGCCAGGAGCTGGTGGAGCCGGGGGAGCTCGAAGAGGCCCGCAGCTACATGCAGGGAGTCTTCCCCTACACCGTGCAGACGATCGGAGATCTCGCCAAACGGCTGGAGGCGCTCGCCGTCTACAGCTTGCCGGACGATTACTTCGACACCTACCTGCGGCGCCTCGACGAAGTCCGCCGGGAGGACGTGCTCGCGGTGGCGCAACGGCACCTCGACCCTGAGCGGATCGCGGTGGTGGCGGTAGGGCCCGCCGAGGAGCTGGAGCCGCAGTTCGCCGCGGTCGGAGAGATCAAGGTCTGGTCGCCCGAACCTCGGGCGCAGCTCACCTAGCTAGTCCAGATTGATTACCGCTGCGCCCCGGTCGTCGATCCGAACCTGGAGAGTCCGGTTGCCGCCGTTGAGGAAGTTCGCACTGGCGAATGTCTTCACGGCCGCCTTGACGTTGTGGGGAGCGACATGAACGCGGACCCGGTAGGTTCCCGGCGTGATGTTGATCGGCTTCTGGATGACCACCGGCTCCCCCCGGTCTCGACGGAAAATACCTCCGCGGCTCCCAAAAGGCTCCCGAAGCCGGGGTACGTCGTCCAGATAGATGATCAGGGTCCCCGCGGGAAAGTCCGAATGGAGATCGATATGGAGGGTCGCCTCCCGGACCGCCTCGGCCGGTGCGCTCGACACTGGCTCTGGCGTCGTCGCGGCAACCGTCTCCTCGGCTCGCGGGCTGGTCTCCTGCGGGATCACCGGTGTCGTCCGGGGCCGCTTGCGCGCCAGTGCGGCCGCCTCCCGGGCCTTCTTCAAGATCACGGGTGCCCGCACGTTGGTGGGATCCTGCGCGAGCACGCCGGAGGCGAGGGTGACGGCCTCGTCGTAGCGGCGCTCGCTCAAGGCCGCCTCAGCGGCGTTCAGGAACTTTTCGAGCTGCTGCTGACGGGTGGCCTGTTGGGCCGTACGGGCTTCCAGATCGGCCTGCTGGACCAAGCCCGAAATCTCGGCCTTCCGCTCCGGAGGTGCGAGTTGCTCGGCCTGCCGGAACAGTTGTGCAGCACCGCCGGGATTGACCGGCCGCAGCCGCTGCGCCTGCTCCAGGAGGCTGGCGAACCGGACTCCGCTCTGCTCCACCGCCGCGTCGACCGGAAGCGGGGGCGGGAGGTCCGGACGCGACCAGCTCCGCGAGAGCAGCACACCCGTCGTGGCCAGGACGATCACCGCGGTGAACGTGAGCACCGCCACCAGGACGGACCGCGCGCGGCCGCCCGAAGCGGCAGCCCGAGCCGGTCCGCCACCTGCAGGCTGGGGAGGCAGCACCATGGTCTGGTTGAGGCTCATCGTATCGTTCAAGTCCTGCCCGGAAGGAGGAGGAGGCGGCGGAGGCGGCGACACCGCTGCAGTGGCCGCAGCGGCCGCACCCGGCACCAGGACCCGGCGCAGATCCTCCACCAGCTCGCGGGCCCGCTGGTAGCGGCGGGCAGGGTCCTTCTCCAACGCCCTGTTGAGGACCGGCTCGATGCCCGGAGCCAACTCGTTGACGTACTCCCGGGGCGGCGTGAAGTGGTCGTAGACGATGCGGTGGCTCACCACCGTCAGGTTCTCGCCCTGGAAGGGCTTGTGCCGGGTGAGCATCTCGTAGAGAACCACACCCAGGGAGAAGAGGTCCGACCGATGATCCACCTCCTTGCCCTGGATCTGCTCGGGCGCCATGTAGTTCGGCGTTCCCAGGAGCTGGCCCTCCATCGTCAGGTTGGAGGTCTCCAGGCGGGCGATCCCGAAGTCGGTGATCTTCACCCGGTTGTCGGCGGTGATGAGGATGTTGGCCGGCTTGACGTCGCGATGGATGACCTTGTTCGAGTGCGCGTAGTCGAGCGCGTCGCCGACCTGGGAGATGACGTCCAGGACGAACTGCGGCGACACCGGCTGGTCCCCCTGGAGCACCAGCTTGAGGTTGGTGCCCCGCACGTACTCCATGGCGATGAAGGCGAGGCCCTCCTCGCTCTGCTCCACCACGTCGTGGATGGTGACGATGTTCGGGTGGGTCAGGATGCCGGCGCTCTGCGCCTCCCGCATGAAGCGGATGCGGAACTGCTCCAGCTCCTGGTCCTTGACCGAGTAGCCGATGCGGAAGGTCTTAAGCGCGACCAGGCGGCCGATCAGGGGGTCCCGGGCGAGAAAGACGACACCCATGGCTCCCTTGCCGATCTCGTCGACGATTTCGTAGCGGCCGAGTTTGGTCGGAGTCAGAGGCAGCATGGCGGCGATCTATTCGATGAGATTCTAGGCCGGAGGCGCCGCCGAGTCAAACCGGCGGGTCGATTAAGTCCTAGTCGGTTTTGGGTTTAAGCCACGGCAGCGGAGGCCGGGCGCAACCCCTTTGCTGTGGTATATTTGGCCGCCTTGAGCTAAGACTTTGCCCCTGTAAGGAGGTCCGACGATGCAGGTGGATAGCCCGGAAAGACTGCGCAACATCGCTGTTGCAGGCCATAACGATACCGGTAAAACCACTCTCGTGAGCTCTCTGCTGTACGCCGGTGGCGTGACCACCCGAATGAACCGGGTCGAGGACGGCAACACCCTGACCGACTTCGACCACGAGGAGACCGAGCGCGGCATCTCGATCGGCCTCGCCCCATGCTTCGTCCCTTGGCAGCAGCACAAGGTCAACCTCATCGACTGCCCCGGCTACGGCATCTTCTTCGCCGAGGCCAAGGCCGGCCTGCGCGCCGCCGACTCGCTGCTGCTCTGCGTCAACGGCGTCTCCGGGATCGAGGTCAACACCGAAAAGGTCTGGTCCTATGCCGCGGAGATCGAGCTGCCGGCAATGGTCCACCTGACCAAGATGGACCGCGAGAGGTCGGACTTCGACCGCGTCCTCGAAGCTGTCCAGAAGGCGCTCGGACGCGGTGTCCTGCCCATCCAGATTCCCATGGGCCGGGAAGCCGGGATCACCGGAGTCGTCGACCTGGTGCGGCAGAAGGCCTACCGCTTCACCCGGGACGGCAACGGCAAGGCCGAGCCGGCCGACGTGCCCGCCGACCTTGCCGACGAGGTGGAAAGCCACCGTGCCCGCCTGGTCGAGGCGGTCGCGGAGACCGACGACCTGCTGATGGAGGGCTTCTTCGAGCAGGGCACCCTGTCGCAGGAAGACCTGGAGAGAGGACTGCGCAGCGCCGTCGCGCGCCGCCTCATCTTCCCGGTGACCCTCTCGGCCGGCAGCCACGGCATCGGCCCCTCGGCGCTGCTCGACTCCATTCTGGCGACGCTCCCCTCCCCGCTCCAGCGGACGCCCTACCCGGTGAAGAACTTGGGCGGCGAGGACAGCGGGCTCACCGCCGACCCCGCGGGGCCGCCGGCCGCCCTGGTCTTCAAGACCCTGTCCGACCCGTTCACCGGCAAGATCTCGATCCTGCGCGTCGTCTCCGGCACCTTTGCCTCCGACTCGACCGCGTACAACAGCCGCTCCGAGGAGACCGAGCGGCTCGGCCACCTGATGGTCCTCCAGGGAAAGCAGGGGACGGGCGTGCAGCGCCTGATCGCCGGCGACATCGGCGGCGTGGCCAAGCTCAAGGCGACGGTCACGGGCGACACCCTGTGCGCCAAGGACCGTCCGGTCCGGCTGGCCTGGATCACGGAGCCTGAGCCGGCCATGTCCTTCGCCGTCGAGCCCAAGTCCAAGGGCGACGAGGAGAAGATCGGCGAGGCTCTGGCCCGGCTGATGGACGAGGATCCGGCACTCAAGGCGGGGCGCGATCCGGAGACTCACGAGCACCTGCTCTCCGGCACCAGCCAGCTCCACATCGAGATCGCGGTGGCCAAGCTCAAGCACCGCTACCACGTCGACGTCATCCTGCATCCGCCCAAGGTCCCCTATCGGGAGACCATCCTCAAGCCCGCCGACGGGCACGGCCGGCACAAGAAGCAGACCGGCGGCCGCGGTCAGTTCGCCGACTGCAAGATCAAGATCGAGCCTCTCGCCCGCGGCGAGGACTTCGCCTTCGCGGACGAGATCTTCGGCGGCGCCATCCCGCACAACTACCGGCCGGCGGTGGAAAAGGGCATCCAGGACGCTCGGCGGCGGGGCTACCTCGCCGGCTACCCGGTGGTCGACTTCAAGGTGAGGCTCCTCGACGGCCAGTATCATGACGTCGACTCTTCGGAGATGGCGTTCAAGATCGCCGGCTCGCTCGCCTTCAAGGACGCCATGCAGAACGCCAAGCCGACCATCCTCGAGCCGGTCATGAAGGTCGAGATCCACACCAGCGAAGACTTCATGGGCGACATCATGGGCGACCTCTCCCACCGACGCGGCCGGCCGCAGGGGATGGACGCCATCAACGGCGCGCAGGTGATCAAGGCCACGGTGCCGATGTCCGAAATGCTCGAATACGCGCGCGCCCTGCGCGCCATGACCCAGGGCCGCTCCAGCTTCCACATGGAGTTCTCGCACTACGAAGAGGTTCCCCGGCCGGTGCAGGACAAGCTCGTCGCCGAATATCAGAAGCACCGGAAGGAAGAGCACGAGTAGGTTGTACAATTCACCGGAGACTGGGCGCCTCGGACGATGGCGCCCGGCCTCCGTGTTCAGCTTCGGAACAAATCACGGGAGATCCGATCTTGATTCAAGCCTCACAATTGCGGACCGGCATGTGCGTCGTCTTCGAAGGCGATCTCTGCCGCGTCATGACTTCCCACCACGTCACGCCCGGGAACTTGCGTGGCTTCGTTCAGGCCAAGATGCG
>Ga0190265_10003419_pt1 | contig 10827 bp, 8 predicted proteins | sample Popmic124T_FD_133135 | JGI IMG/M metagenome (GOLD analysis project Ga0190265, IMG submission 133135) | Populus adjacent soil microbial communities from riparian zone of Indian Creek, Utah, USA - 124 T | ecosystem: Environmental > Terrestrial > Soil > Riparian zone | place: USA: Utah | collected...
AAGCGGCCGATTCGGGGCAAGTCGCGACCCTTCGGCATCGGTAAGGCGCGGGCCGATGGATGGGCGTTCTATCTCGAGGAGATGTTGACCCAGGCGGGTTGGTACAACCAGCGCCCGAAGACACGAGAGATCAACTACAACATGCAGGCCGAACGGGCCGCCCGCGTCCTTCCTGACCTGAAGCTGCACAGCAACGAGTTCACCTTCACACAGGCATTCCGCCATCTTGTCGAGCACACGCCGTACTGGATGCACGGTGATGATCCGGTCGCCTGGCAGGAGACCGAGGCCTACATCCGTCGCCCCGGCGACGGCGTTGCGTACTACTTCGGCAAGATTCAGATGGAGGAGCTCCTTGCCCGGCGCAGCACTCAGTTGGGCGCCAAGTTCAACCTGCGACAGTTCCACGACGACTTCCTGGCAGCCGGGACGATGCCGGTTTCGCTCGTCAGGTGGGAGATGACGGGCCTTGACGACCAGGTGAAGCACATGTGGGAACCGCACCGGCTCAAGCAGTCGCGCAAGACGCCGTCACATTAGTGCGTGGGCGTCAGCTCCAGTACCTGAATACGCATGTCGTGGCGACGAGCCCCGGCAACACCGCGGCGGTGGGAGGTCGGATGAAGGTCATTGATTCGTCGGCACTCAAGATACGAGCTGGCGCGCCAGTCGTTCTCAGCGCGCACACGTCGAAGCACTTGCTGGCGAAGCATGGCATACCAGTCACGCAGTCGTTTCTGGCAACCACTGTCTCGGAAAGCGTACGCATGGCCGACGATCTCGGATACCCGGTGGTGTTGAAGATCGAGTCGCCGGACGTGTCGCACAAGACCGACGTCGGCGGCGTGCGACTGGCGCTGTCGAGCGCGGACGAGGTCGCTCGAGCGTTCGTCGAAGTGGTGCGGTCCGTGGAAACGTCAAGACCCGATGCGAGGATCGAGGGGGTGTGCATCGAGGAGTGCGTCACCGGAGGGGTGGAAGTCATCGTCGGCATGGAACGCGATCCTGTATTCGGGCCGGTCGTCATCTTCGGATTGGGTGGAGTGTTCGTGGAAGTCCTCGATGATGTGAGCGTAAGGGCAGCGCCTGTCAGCGACGCCGACGTCGGAGAAATGCTGAAGGAGATCAAGGGCTGGAAGGTTCTGCAGGGTTACCGGTCGTCCGGTCCGGCCGACATAGCAGCGCTGGCCGGCATCATCCGTTCCGTGTCGGCGCTGGCGGAGCTGGACGAGCGGATCCAGGAGGTGGATCTCAACCCAGTCCTGGTGCGGCGTGCCGGATCCGGTGCCGTCGTCGTCGATGCCCGAGTCGTCTCATGGTGACAACACCCGAAGACTCGGTCTCCCTCGAACGGCTCTTCAATCCACGCGGCCTTGCCGTGATCGGAGCGTCGAACAACGCTCAGAAGCCTGGGGGCAGGCTGTTGCAGTACTGCCTCCGTCACGGTTCTTCCGCGACGCTGTATCCCGTGAATCCCACATCACCAGACGTGATGGGAATTCCGGCCTACCGCAGCGTGGCTGACATTCCCGGCGCGGTCGATGTCGCCTGCGTTGCGGTGCCGCAGGAGCGCACGCAGGCCGTAGTCGACGAATGCGTGCAGAAGAGAGTCAAGTTCGTGGTCATCTATGCCGCGGGCTTCTCGGAACGTTCGCGGACTGACGCACAGGCCTCGCTCATCGAGTCGGCCAGGCGGGGCGGAACCCGCATTCTCGGTCCGAACTGCCAAGGAGTTGTCTCCGCGATCCACAGAATGGTCGGCAGCTATCATGCCTGCCTGGACCTGACGCCAGTGCGCGGGCACATCGGTCTGGTTGCGCAGACCGGTGCGCTGGGTGGATTCCTCTGCACCGCACTATGGGAGCGCGGCCTCGGACTCAGCCACTTCGCTTCGGTGGGCAATGAAGCCGACCTGGATGTGAGCGACTTCGTCGAGTTCCTGGCCCGTGATCCGCACACGCGGGTGATTGGCTTGTTTCTGGAAGGCGTGCGCGATGGATACAAGTTCCGGCGCGCCGCGAACCTGGCTTTTCAGGCAAGAAAACCAATCGTCGTGCTGAAGACCGGCAGCTCTGCCAAAGGCCGCGAGGCGGCGCTGACACACACCGGAGCGATAACGGGATCGGACCGCATCTACGATGGCTTGTTCAAGCAGCTCCGCGTGGTGAGGGCGTCGACGCTCGACGATCTGGTCGACACTCTCGTGGCTTTTTCGTGTCAACCGTTGCCGGCCGGCCCGCGCACCGCCTTCGTGAGCCCCTCGGGCGCCGCGTGCTCGCTGTTGTCGGACGCCGCGGAATCGGCGGACCTCGCCGTGGCGGATCTCGCTTCTGCGAGCCTCGAGCAGATGAGGGCGATCATTCCGTCGCTCGCGGTGGCGAAGAACCCACTCGACATCGTGTCGGTCTATGGCAATCCCAACGCCCGAACGCTGATCGGCGACATCATCGAGATCATGGCGCGCGATCGGAACGTCGACATGGTCATTCCAGGAATCACGGTCGGTGGAACTGCCGCGAAGGAGATCATCGAGCACAGTCTCGAATCGGCGACGCGGGTGGCACGCCCACTCGGAGTTCCCGTCCTCTACTGGTGGCTCGTCGATCGCGAGTCGTTCAGGGAGCAGGAAGCGGCCTTCGCCGCGAATGGCGTACCGCTATATGCCGGGCCCGAACGCGCGGTGCGAACGGCATCGGCAATGGCCCGGTACGCACGATGGGTCGGCATTGAGGATGCGGCAGGAGGACACCAGTGACATACGAGAACATCATTTTCGAGAAGCTCGAAGGCATCGCCACAGTAACCTTGAACCGACCGGCGGTTCTCAACGCGGTCAACTACCCGCTCATGAGCGAGCTTCGCGACGCGATCGACGATGCCGCGAAGGATGCCGCCGTAAGAGTGCTGATCCTGCGCGGCGCCGGACGCGCCTTCAGCTCGGGCGCGGACATCGGGGAAATGGACGATTTGATTGGCGGGTGGCGCAAGGATCCGCATGCCTACATCAGGCACATCCGGGAGCAGGAGCACTCGCTGCTGCTGTCCCTGCGGAAGATCGAGAAGCCCACCATCGCGTCGATTCGCGGCTATGCGGTCGGTGTTGCGTGTGGCATCGCCCTGTGCTGCGACATGCGGGTGATGAGCGCTGAAGCGGTGTTCGGACCGACGTTCGTCAGAATCGGTCTCATGCCTGGCGATGGCGATTCGGCTCTGTTGCCGGCGCTCGTCGGCTACGGCCACGCGATGGAGTACCTCCTGACGGGGCAATACATCGATGCGGATGCCGCGTTCAGAATGGGATTGGCGAATCGTGTCGTTCCCGCCGATCGACTCGACGACGCGACGAACGAACTGGCCGAGAAGGTGTTGCAGACAGCACCCAAGGCGGTAGCCGCCTGCAAGGCGGCGCTGAATCGCGTCCTCTTGCCTGCGCTGCAGGCCGATCTCGAGTTCTCCGTGCGCGAACAGACGCTGCTCAAGCAGACGAGCGATCACAAGGATGCGTTGGAAGCGTTTCTGGCGAAGAGACACCCGGTATTTGCCGGTCGCTAGCCGTGTGCTGCACCGGAGTGCGACATGATCGCTTCACGTGAGTTCGCCCCGGACGGCAGAGCTGGCGAGCGCGCCGCGCCGCGTCGCGTGGCCGGATGGAGTTGCCGCACAGCGCTCTGCGTGCTGGCGGTGGTCATGTGCGCGTGCGCGAAGTCGGATCCGGATCGGGTGCCGCGTGCGAATCTCGTGACCGGCAGCACGGGTGGAGGCTGGTATCTCATCGGCTCGGCCATCGCGGAGCGGACGAACCAGTCGTTCCCAGGGCGGCCGCTGACTGCCATGCCTGGCGCCGGCGGAGTATCGAATCCGGCACGTATCGCCAAGCTACCTGGCGACCTGGGCATATCGTATGTTCCGTTCCTGCGCGCGGCATATCGTGGCGATCCCCCATACCCGGAACGGTACGCCGAACTGCGGCACGTCGCGACGCTGATCGACAGCAAATTCCACCTGCTCATCGCCGACACTCTCGAGATGACGAGCTTGGGAGATATTCGATCGCGGCGACTGCCCGTCAGGATTGCCACCGGCCCTCCAGGTTCGGCTGAGGAGTTCATGGTCCGCGAGTCCCTCAAGAGCTACGGCATCTCGTACGACGACATCCGCAACTGGGGTGGACGGATCGACTTGCTCGGCACGTCCGAGCGGGCGGATGCGTGGCGAGACCACCACGTCAATCTCGTGGGATTCATGCTGAACGAGCCGGCCGCCATCGTCATGGAGCTGATTGCGGCGCGTCCCGCACGGATATGGAGCGTTCCGGCCACGGTCAGCCGCGATCTCGAAGAGAAGTGGGGCGTTCGCAGCATGACCATCCCGGGACGATCCTATCCAAATCATCCCGAGCCGACTGTGACCTTGGGAATGGCCACTGTCTTGTTCACCACGAGCCACCTCGGCGACGACGTCGTCTACGCGTTGACGAAGATGATCGCGGAGAGTCAGCCGTACCTCGTGCAGGTGCACGCGGCGTTCAACCAGTGGCGGCCCGCGGAGATGGCTGCGCACGGCGACGTTCCAGTCCATTCCGGTTCCGCACGCTACTATCGGGAGCGCGGATGGACAACTCCGTGACGGCCGTCGAGCAAGACGCCGTCGACACCGAGTTCGCGGGTCAGCGCCTTCTGAGTGGGACCGCCCTCACGGTCATGCGCGTGACGGCGATCGTCCTGCCCGCCTTGACGATCGTGGTTGGCTTCACCGGGTGGTTCGATACGATGACCCGGCGAGCGGGCCATCTGATGCTTGCCATACCGCTGATTTTCCTGCTCTACCCGGCCTCGAAGGATCGCGGTGGTCGGCCGACGCCGATGGACTGGGTGTTGAGTGCCGGGGCGTTTCTGAGCTTCGGCTGGGTGGTCCTCGGGAGCGAACGCATCCTCTGGCGGTTCGTGTACGTGGATCCGGTGTCGTGGCCCGACATGATCTTCGGCTGGCTGGCCGTGCTGCTGGTCATAGAAGCCACACGACGAACGTTGGGTTGGACACTGGTGTTTCTGACTGGAGGGTTCCTTCTCTACGCGTTTGCAGGACCCTACATGCCTGGGATCCTCGAGCACAAGGGAATTCCTGCGGGACTGCTGATAGAGCACCTCTATCTGGTGCCCGAGGGGCTCTTCAGCCAGATCACAGGAATCATCGCGACGTATCTGCTCGTCTTCCTTACGTTTGGTACCTTCCTCCGATTCGCGGGTGGAGAGCGCATCTTCCTTCAGCTGGCGGTCGCGCTGACCGGGCGCACCGCAGGCGGACCTGCGAAGGCGGCGGTCGTTGGCAGCGCACTCATGGGCTCGATCTCGGGGAGCACAATCGCGAATGTCGTGACCACAGGAACGGTGACGATCCCGTTGATGACGAGGGGCGGTTACCGTCCTCACGAGGCCGCAGCAATTGAAACCGCGGCTGGCACGGGCGGCGCCATCATGCCTCCAATGATGGGCGCCGGCGTATTCGTGATGTCGGAGATGACGGGCATTCCCCTCGGCACGATCCTGGCGTATTCGATCCTGCCAGCCTTCGTCTATTTCGGTTCTCTCTTCGTGTACGTCCACGTCAAAGCGAAGAAGGGTGGCCTCCGACCATTGGTGCTTGCAGCTCCGGTCGACCTGCGGAGAACAATCGCAACAGGGGTGCACCTGCTCGCGCCGTTGGTGCTGCTCGTCTATCTGCTCCTGAGCAACTACAGTCCGTTTTACGCCGCATCGGTTTCCGTGGTCGTGCTCGTCTTGACCAGCTATGCGCGCCGGGAGACACGGCTCACACCGCGTCGGCTACTCTGTGCGCTCGAAGGGAGCACACGCGCTGCGCTGATGCTGTCGGCGACGGCCGCGAGCGCCGCGGCCGTTGTCGGCGTGATTACCATCACCGGCCTGATGCTGAAGGTCACGGCGGTGATGGTGGCGTTGGCTGGCGGCATTCTGTTCGTGGGAATCGTGCTCGTAGCGACGATCTCCACCGTGGTAGGGATTGCGCTACCGGTTACCAGCACTTACATCATCGTGTCGGCACTGGGCGCAGCGGGGCTGACAGAACTGGGCGCTTCGCCGCTCGCCGCGCATCTGATCATCTTCTGGTTTGCACAAACAGCGACCATTACGCCGCCGGTGTGCATGACGGCGTTCGTCGCGGCTGCCATCGCCAAGGCGCCCCCGATGCGGACGGGTTTCGAGGCGATGCGCATCGGAAAGGCGCTGTATCTGGTGCCTCTGATGTTTGCATACACCAATATCCTCACACCGCCCGCCTGGCGCATGGTGCTGGACGCGACGGCCGCATTGGCCGGTCTCGCCATGATGACGTGCGCGGTAGAGGGCTACTTTCGAGGGCCGCTTGGGATCTCTGGACGCGCCATCGTGGCCACGGTGAGTGTCTGCTGTTTCGTCGCGACGTTCACGCCGCTCGGCGTGGGTGCGGCCTTGTGGCTCTCGCTGGCTGTCGCCCTGCTGGCCAGCCTCTCCGTGGCGCAGGGGCGGAGCATGCCAGCCGTACAGCGGGCCAGTGAGACGCACGCGCGCTCCTTGTAGTCCTTCGCGAGGTTCAGGAGCACACGCGTCGGGAGTGGACACCTGCCGCGTGGCGGTGAAGCACGAAGGCGGCGGCGGGCGTGATGCATGGAGAACAGATGTACGAGTTCATTCGAATCCACGCCAAGGACCGCGTCGCGGTGCTGACCCTGCATCGGCCTGAGGTGTTGAACGCGTGGCATCGCCCCATGCGTCTGGAGCTCGTCGACGCCCTCGAGGCCGTGAATCGCGGCGACCACTATCGAGCCGTCGTCGTTACCGGCGCGGGAAACAGGGCGTTCTCTGCCGGCCAGGATCTGAACGAAGCGAAGACGTTCGACCCGGACCGGGCCGCGGAATGGATGGACGAATGGCGCGCGCTGTTCGGCGCGGTCAGAGCGCTGGATAAACCGATCGTCGCAGCGGTCAACGGAGTGGCGGCCGGCTCGGCGTTTCAGTTGGCATTGCTCGCCGACGTCCGCGTCGGGCACGGCGGGAGCCGGATGGGACAGCCGGAGATCAACGCCGGGATCCCCAGCACGACCGGTCCGTGGATCATGCGTGAGCTTCTCGGTCTTGGTCGCACGATTGAGCTGACGTTGACTGGACGCTTGATGGACGGCCACGAATGCCACCGCATCGGTCTCATTCAGCATCTGGTCGCGGAAGACCAGGTCATGCCCGTGGCGTTGGAAGTAGCCGAGCTCCTGGCGTCCAAGCCACCAATGGCCATGCGGCTCGACAAGCAACGGTTCCGCGAGATGACGCAGGCCGGATTCGACGACGCGCTGGACGCCGGAGTGAGACTTCAGCGCATCGCGTACGCGAGCGGGGAGACACAACGGATGATGCACATGTTCCTCGACGAGCGCGCGCGACGCCGGACGAACTGAGTCGAGGCTACGGCCGCATCTGCTTGACAACCCGGATGGCGGCTTCGAGAATGGCTGCGCTCATGGAGTTCTATCAACTCGAGGACTTGATCGCTGTCGCCGAAGAAGGCAGTTTCTCGCGAGCGGCCGCTCGCGTGTTCCGCACGCAGTCGGCCGTCAGCCAGGCGATCAAGAAGCTCGAAGACGAGCTTGGCGTGCCGCTCTTGGACCGTACGGCGGGAACCCTGATCCCAACCCAGGCTGGGCAACTGGTGCTCGATCACGCGCGCCGCATTTCTGGTCAACGCGAGCAGTTTCTGCAGGAGCTGGATGCGCTGAAGAAGGCTCGGTCGGGCAAGGTGACGATTGCGGCATTCGAGTCTGCTGCGCTCTACATGCTGCCTGCCGCACTGAGCGCCTTCCACAAACGCTTCCCGGGTGTCGAGATCGAGGTCGTGCGGCGCGTGGACGAGGTGATTCCACACGAAGTACGCGAGCGCGTGGCGGATCTGGGAGTGGTTGTCCAGGAACCGCCGTTCATCGAACTGGGATGGGTGCGGCTCTTCGAGGACCCGCTGATTCTCGTGATGTCGCCCACGCACCGCCTGGCCGGCAGGATGAGCGTGGAAGTCAACGAGCTGGCAGGCGAGGCGTTTCTCGTGCACCACGTGCGCACGCAGACGACCCGACGCGTGCTGGCTCTGTTCGAAGCTCGAGGGACACCCATCCACATTGCCGCGCGTCTGTGGAGTTACGAGAACGTGAAAGGGTTTGTCAAAGAAGGGATCGGTATCGCGATTCTTCCGGCGGTGTGCGTGGAGTCCGAGCTTCGCGAAGGCTCCTTGGTCTGCGTGCAGCTCACTGACGGCACGTTGTCGCGAACGGTCGGCCTCATATACGCCGACGAGGCGCGTTTGCCCGCGTCCGCACGCGAATTGCTCGCGCTCCTGCAAAACTGGAACTGGAATCGATTCGTCCTCGCGAGCGGAAGATCCCTGACGGAAGGAGCTCCGGGGGTGCAGGCTGGTTCTGCGCCCGCAGCTCGCGGGAAGCGGACACGAGCGCGCTCTCAGGTGAGCTGAGGAGTGACCTCCAGCTCCTACGGCAACGCGACTGCCTTCAAGTCGCCAAACGCCGCCGGCCAGCGCGGGTGGCGCGCCTGTCGAATCTGATCGACGGGGCCGATGACGACCGTTACGAGCTGCTCGGGCCGGATATAGGCCTGCGCCGCCGTCTTGACCTGCTCGGCCGTGACGGCCTGCACCGCTCTCGGCCAGTCGAGCAACCGCTCAGTGCTGCCGTAGCGTACCGTCTCGACTGCGTAGGCCGTGCTTGCGGCCCTCGCGCCATCGAGCGCGCGCTGCCACTGTCCAAGGATCAAACCGCCCTTCACCATCTCGAGCTCCTCTGGTGCGAGCGGATCGTCGGCTTTCCGGATCCGCATCAGCTCTTTCTGGCCGACGTCGATGAGCGGCGCCACGGCTTCCGGGCGGCCGCCGGTGCGCACGTGCATCAGGCCGATCCGCGTGGCGCTCGTTGGCAGCTCGAACGAGGTCTTGTTGGCCAGTCCGCGAATCTCGCGCGCGGCGATGTTCAACCGGATGTTCAGGATTTCGCCGAGTACCGCGAACGCCGGCTCGTCGATCGCCGGCACCGGACCGACGGGATGGCCGAACGCGATCCACCCAGTCCAGCCCGCAGCGTCGACCATGTACGCTCGCGCGGAAGGCTGGCGCACGGGAGCAACCCGCGCTGGTCTCGGCTGCTGATCGGGATCCGACCAGCTCGACGTGAGCTTGCTGATCGCCGTCACCGCATCGGCGCGTTCGACTGAACCACCGATGCCCAGCACAACGGCGCCGGGCGCCAGCGCGCGATCGGCTACGGCGCGCACGGCCGCGGACGTCACGCGACGTCCTGATTCGAGCGACGAGGTCGTGCCGCGGAACAGTCGCTCGAGCTCGACCGTCGGCCGGAAGCCAGGCCCCGCTGTGCCGGCGGTCGGTGTGGCGTAGCCTGGCCCGGCGCGCCACGCCTTGATCGCCTCCTCATCGTAGTGACGATCGCGGAGCATGCCGATCAACAGATCGAGAGCGGTGCGCCAGTCCTCGGGGAGCACCTCGAGACTGATGGTTGCCAGATCCGAGCCCTGCTCCACCTGCAGGCGCGAGCCCAGCCCGTCGATCGCCGCGCGGATTGGCGTGCCGTCGGCCGCTCGGCCGTTCGTCAGGACGTGGATCAGCAGCTCGGATGCACCGCGTTCGCCCTCGTCTTCGAATGCGGTGCCGAGACGCAGGGCGGCAGTGATACGCACGACCGGGTCGGCAGCATGAGGGATGACGTACGTGCGAAGCCTGTTCGGCGAGCGCACGAGCGACGCCTTCGGGTCGGGCGCAGCGAACGCACTTGCACCGTACTTGTAGGCGGACGGGTGCGGCCAGTCGTGGGCCAGCAGCTCGCGCGATCGGCCTGGCAGGAGGCGGTCGTCAGCCCGGGCGGTCTCTGAAGCGCACCCGCCCTGGAGCGCCGCCAGCACGATCGGGAGGAGCGGGACGATCCCCGCGCGACGAACATCGGACAAGAGTGTCATGGCGTTACCTGGACGCGCTCGAGTCGGTGACGCGCCTGGCGCGCTCCGACGACGTGGGATTCTGCCGTGCAGTGGCAACGACCCGGTTCGCCGTCACGAGGTACCTTCGGGCGAGCCGCTGAATTTCCTCCGGTCCGGCGTCTTCGCGCCTTTCGAAGTAGGGCGACATCGTCTTCCACGAGTCGGCTACCTGGAACCGGCCCAATTCCGCCGAGAGACTGCCGCGGTCGGCCATCATCTGAGCCCGGGCGACGCGCAACTGCCGGCGGGCAGCCGTGAGCTCTCGCGCGTCCACCCGCTGCTCTCTGAGCGCCTCGATGGTGTCGAGCATCGAGGCTTCGATCGCGGAGAGGTGCTCGTCGCGCCGCGCCAGAGCGACGAGATCGAGTGTCGACACGGAGCCATTCCGACTGGCCGACGCACGGAATGTCGCGGACCCGCCGGCGCGAGCCAGCGCGGAGCTCGCGGCGAGGCGGCCGCGCGGTCCCCCGAGCACCGCGGCCATGGTGTCGAAGGCCGGTCGATCCGGGTGGCCGACGCCGGGAATCCTGAAGCGCACGACGACCCGGGAATCCATCGGCTCGGCCCAATCGAGCCGTACGGCGCCGCCCGGCGGTGGCTCCGCTTCCACGTCCATTCGAGGCGGCGGCGCGGCGCTCTTCGCGATACGGCCGAAGTACCGTTGACCCAACCGGGTGGCATCCTCGCGCGTCACGTCCCCAACCAACACGAGCGTCGCGTTGTTGGGGACGAAGAAGGTTTCATACATCCGGAGCATTGCGGCGCGGGTGAAGAAGCCGAAGTCCCGCAA
>Ga0190265_10003420_pt1 | contig 10825 bp, 1 predicted proteins | sample Popmic124T_FD_133135 | JGI IMG/M metagenome (GOLD analysis project Ga0190265, IMG submission 133135) | Populus adjacent soil microbial communities from riparian zone of Indian Creek, Utah, USA - 124 T | ecosystem: Environmental > Terrestrial > Soil > Riparian zone | place: USA: Utah | collected...
AGAGGCGCAAGGCCGTGCCGTCGTAGGTGGCCGCGACGTGCGTCCAGAGATTGAGCGGAATCGTGGACACCGACTGCGCCACGACCGGCGAACCGTTTGGATAAACCACCGCTTCGGCGCGGCCGTCGGGCCCAATGGCCAGCGTGTAGGCGGTCCCAGTCTTATCGATCACCGAGCGCACTGAACCGAACGACGATGGCGCCACCCACGCTGCCATGGTGATCGCGCTCGTCGCATCGAGATCGTCGCTGTCGGCGGCCGTCACCGCACCGTCAACACCGTCGAACGCGATCGCCTTGCCTGACTGACCGATCGCCGCCCACGTCGCGCCGCCGACCAGCGTGCCGTGATGACCATTGCCGCTCGCGTCGGCGGTGGTGGTGCCCGTGCCTTCGTCAAACGCCCATCGCGCAATCGGCGACGACCGATCGATCACGATCACTCGCGTCTCGGTGGCGATTTCGCCGAGCAGGCCAAAGGCGCGCACAGTGAGCGTGTGATTGTCGTCCGGCAGCGCGTCGACCGGGAGCGTTGCCGAATACGTCTCGGCCCCCGTTGCCGTGCCGGTTTCCGTGACGGCGCCGAGCGTGAACTCCACGCGCTGCACCGGCTCGCTGATTTTGGCGACCGCCGTGAACGGCTTGCGCGTCCTGAAGTTCGCAACCGGCTGCAGGATGGTGATGACGATGGGATCTTCGTTGACCGTCACGCCGAGCGCCGCGCTTTCCGGTCCCGTGTTGTTGGCCGCATCGACCGCGCGGACCGTGACCGAGTGCGGACCGTCCGAGCCCGATGACGGGTTCCACGTGCCAGTGAATGAGGGCGGCGGCAGCTCCAACACGGTGTTGCCGTCGACACGGAACTCGATCCGGTCCACACCGGACGTGGCATCGGCGGCCGTCGCGGTGATCGTGACGGGCCCGGTAATGACCTGGCCGCCGGTGACGTTGGTGAGCGAGGCCAGCGACGGCGGCGTGGCATCGAGCCTGAAGGTGGCGGAGGCGCCGCCGACGTTGCCGGCGCGGTCCGCGCTCGTCGCATCGACGGTGTGCTCACCGTCGGCCAGCGGCGCCGAAGCCGGAACCGTGTAGAACATCGTCGAAAGGGTCTTCTGCGGCGTGACACCGACGCCGTCGATCGCGATGGTTCCGGATGTGATCTCGATACCGCTGATCGCATCGGACCGCGTCACCACAATCAACGTCGTCGCATCGTTAGTCCAGTTCGCCGCCGATGGCGAGGTCACCGCGAGCACCGGCGGCACCGTATCGGTCGTGGCGAAGGTCGTCACGGAGGCGCCCTGTTCGTTGCCGCTCGCGTCGAGGGCGCCGGCGATCGTCACCGTGTAGATGGCGTTGTCCAGCAACGCCGCGCCGGGCGTGAACGTGACCACACTGGGCGACCCATGGGCCGTGACACCGGTGACGGCGCCCCCTGGTCCGGTGACGACGATCAGCCCGTCAACCGTCGCGTTGACGAGCGGTTCGGAGAAGGTCGCGGTGATCGCCGTGGTTCCGGCCACCTGGAATGCGCCATTCGACGGCGACAGCGTCGAAACAAACGGCGCCGTGGTGTCGACGGTATGGAAGCGCGTGGTCGTGCCGGTCTCCGGATGGCGGCCGAAGATGTCGGTCACGCCGGTCGTGACCTCGACGGTCACTTCGGCGCTGTCGGGCCACTGGGCATTCAGCGTGAGCGTCAATCCGTCCGCCGACAGCGTGCGGCCGGGGCCGAGCGTCGTCGAACCATGTTTGACGTTGACGCCGCCGTGGCCATTCAACGGATCGGTGAAGGTCACGACGATCGGCGTGGTCCGCGACACTCCAGTGGCGCCATCGGCCGGCGAAATCGCAACGACCGCGAGCGCCGTGTCATCGAGCGTGATCGGACCGGTGTCCCCGATGTCGCCGTTTTGCGCGAGCTCGAGATCCATCAGCGAGCGTCCATACCCATTCGTCGTCGGATCGTGCACGCTGACCGAGTAAGTGCCGAGCGGGAGGCCGGTGAACGAGAACCCGCCATTCGACAGCACCTGCGCGGTCGAGATGATTCCGCCTCCGGCTTTCAGCGTGACGCTGGCGCCGATGGCCGGTGTGAGGCCGTCCGAGCGGCGGACGATGCCGCGCACTTCGCCCGTTGATTGCAGCGCCACCACGATCTCGGCGACACCGTCCGGTGCAACCGTGCCGGTCGCCGTTCCATACAGGGTGATCGGACCGACGGTGTGCCGAACCTGCGCCGAGAAAGAACCGGCGAGGACCTGTGGCGCACTGAACGTGCCATCCGTCGGATTGACGCTGAGCGTCAGCGCATACGAGGCCTCGGTGCCTCGAATGGTGACCGTCCCGCCCACCGGCACACCGTTGGCGTCCTGCGCGCGCCCGGTGATTCCGCCGACGCCGATCAACCGTACCGGCACGTTCGTCGTCTGCGCACCTGCCACCGTTGCGGCAGCGAAGCCCGTGTCGATGCTGCCGATCACGTCGACGGTAATCGTCGCGTTGCCGGCCGGCACCACATTGAAGCGATAGCCGCCAGTTGCGTCGGTGGTGGTCGTGAACGAGCTGCCGCCAACCCGGATGTTGACGATGGATGGCGGCGGCGGCGTGACGCCGGCCGCCCGGGTGACCACGCCGCTAACGATGCCCGACGCCTGCAAGGCAACGTTGATCGTCGCGGTGGTGCCGTCGCCGATCAGCGTGCCGGTGGCGACACCTTGCAGGGCGCCGTCAAGATCGGCAGACACCGTGACCGTGCCTTCGGGCACACCGGGCACGTGATAGACGCCCATGCCGTCCGCGGTCGCTTGCGCCTTGAACGTTCCCGACGACACTTCAACATGTGCGCCAGGCTGGAGCGCGCCGTTGCTGGTCACGATGCCGGTGGCGGTGCCGAGCCCCTGCGCGCGCACATCGAGCTCGAGCGCCTGGCCCTCCGTGAGGATTTGTCCCACCGCAACGCCGCTACGGCCCGTCGCCGGATCGAGCGCTTCGAGGCGCACCGTGCCGGCGGGCACGTAATCAAACCTGAACTCCCCAAAGTCCTCGCCCGCCGAGGTTGTGGATTGGCCGATCACCTTGCCATTGGCGAGCAATCGGATCTCGCCGAACGGGATCGGTGTCGTCCCATCAGGCATCAGGAAGCGCCCGCTGACGGTGCCCGTCACCGTCATGCGGACCGTGACACTCACGCTGGTGTTCGGACCAGGGACCTCGCCCGACACGCGCCCACCACGAGCGAAGACGTCAGAGGCGGTGACGCTGAAGCGGCCTTCATGCACCCGATCGAACGTCACCACCCCTTCATTCGACGGCTCGACCACCGCCTCAAAGGTCTCGCTCGGAAACTCGGTTTCGTTCAGCGTGACCAGGGCGTTCGACACTGGCGTGCCGCCGCCATCGACCACGTTGACGCGAACCCCGCCGCGGCCCCGCAAGCGGAAATCGTGCTGGGCGTCCTCGCCGGTGCGCAGGACCACGCTTTCTCGCGCGACGCCGCCACTCACCGGATCGCTGACCGTCACCTGCAACCTGCCGGCCGGGAAGATCTTGGCGAACTTGTAGCGGCCCTGATCGTTGGTCGTCACCAGCACTTCGGGCAACGCGCCGATGGCGCTCACCGCCACGCCGGCGCCGGCCGGGGTGACGCCGTCGGGCAGGAAGACCATGCCCGAGAGTTCGCCGGCGATGGTGTTCACCAGCTGCAGGTTCATCGTCAGCTCGTCGCCGTCACGCACCAGGACGCCGCTGGCGCCGACCGGCGTCGGGAAGAACGCCTGGCTCGCCTTGACGTTGACCGTCCCCACCGGCACGCCGGTGACGCGATAGTTGCCGTCGAGATCGGTACGAATGCGGTGCGAGACGCCCGGAATCAGCTGGCAGAGCCCCGAGTTGTAGATCTTCGAATAGACCTCGATATCGGCACCGAACACCGGTCCGCCGAGATCATCGGTAATGCGCCCATGAATCGAGCCACCTCCGCCGAAGCGCAGGACGCCTGAAACCATCGCGCCCTCGTGCGGAATCGTCGAATTGAGCGTCGCGATATCAACCCCGGTCGCGGTGGCACGAATCGACACGACGCGCACCGCGCCGACGTGGAGGCCGGCGAACTGCACCTTGCCGAAGTCGTCGGTCGGTGCGAGATGGAAGGCCGTGCAGTCGGTCGGCGAAATGTGCTGGCCCGTGCGCGCGATCTGCACGATTTGGTTGCGCACCGGCTGGCCGAGGCTGTCGATGACCGTCAGGTCGAGGGTGCCGACGCCGTTCAGCGTGACCACGACGCCGGTCAGGTGCTGGCCGGGTTGATTGACGAGGACGGTGGATTGCCCCTCTCGCAGACCATCGGGCGCCTGAGCCCGAATCGTCTGCGGCTGTGTTTCGACGCTGACGTGTTCAATGGTGAAGGTGCCGTCCGCCGCGCCGACGACACCGCGCGACGACAAGGTGACGATCGGGTTCGCGACCGCCGTGCCATTCCCGTAGCGCACCACGCCGCTTACGGTGCCGTTGCGTGTGACCTCGATCGAAATGTCCTGGTCTTCATGGATGTCGCCGGTCTCGGCGATGCCGGTGATTTGCGAGGATTCACCGCTGGACAGTTGCGCCCGAACTGAATACTGGCCCGCGGGCATCGCGGTAAAGGCGTAACTGCCATCCGCTCCCGCAATCGCGACGCCGGCATCGCGCTGCCCGAAGCCGATTGGATCCGGTCCCGAAAACACGACCACCGCGCCGGCGGCAGGTTTGATGACGCCCGACTCGACGGTTTCGACCTTGCCCGAGACAGATACCGTTCCGGAATTCAGCGTGATGTCGGCCGCCGCCAACGTGCCGGCGCGCGCGATCTGCGCGGTGGCCGTGCCGACGCTCGCACCCTTGGCGGCCTTCACCGTCGCCGGGCCCACGGTGATCCCGGTGATCGTGTAACGCCCGTCGCCATCGGTGAGCGCCGAGCCGCCGACGCGCGCTTCGAGCGTGCTGACCGCGATCACTTGCGCCGCCGGGACCGGCTTACCGCTGAAATCGCGAACGATGCCGGTCACACCGCCGCGTCCCAGCAGGGCAATGTCGGCGGTGATGCGCTCGCCATCCGAACGCACGTTGCCGTAGACCGAGCGCTCGGCGCCGGTCACATCGTCGGTCGCCTGCATCTGCCACGACCAGCCGCAGCGATCGCGATACACGTAACGGAACTGGTACCGGCCGGACTCGTCGGTCCGCACCGCGGAGAAGCCGGCGGTGGACAGGGCCTGGCACTCCTTCCAGTCGGGATTGGCGCGATAGATGACCCGTGCGCCAACCGCCAGTTGGCCATCGCCATTGATCACCCGGCCGCTCACCACCGCGCCAGGATCTTTAAGCAGCGACTGCATCGGCCGGGATTCGGTGCCGACACCCACGCCGCGGAGATCGGTCATGCCCGATACGGTCACCGAGGTCGGAATGTTCGGGCCCTCCGGCTGCGCGAGCGCGCCGAGCACGAGGCGTCCCGACAGCTGCCGGCGCGCGTTCACGAACTCGTTATCGGGAATCGCATACCGCGACAGGTCGTCGGCGATGTCCGCGTTGACGACCCGGTCGAACAAGAGGGCAACGTTGAAACCGAACGGCCCGGCGGATTCGAAGGTTTCCGGACCGACGACGGTGGCCGAGAGGAAGCGCGGGCCCGTTGCGGTGACGACGTCCACGGTCAGCGGCACGGTGACGTCAACCGTGCCGTCGGCATCGTTATCAACCTCGACCGCGGGTGATGCACGCGACGGATCGATCGCGAGGCGGGCCCTGGCGCCGGCCGGCACGCTGATCCCAAGCGCCGACACGCGCGTGAATGATCCGTCGCCGCGCGGATACGTCGCCGTCAGATCAACCGGGCCGCCGTCGCGGCCGGTCAGCTCGAGTCGATAGGGCCCCGCTGAGGGCGCGGCGATCATCCCGAACAAAGGCGCCGACCCCGGCGCGCCGAGCGGCGCAATCACCGCTGAGGTGATCGCCGGCCGTGGATCGGTTTCGGCGCCGGTGTAGATCAGCACCCGGCCGCCGTTGTCCGACAGGGTGACGTTGACACCCGGCCCGTTCGCGCCGTTCGCTATCGAGAAGGAGACGAAATCGCGGCCCGAGGCTGCCACCCCCGCGTACGTCTCCTCGAACGCCGAGACATTCGCCGACGCCGTCGGCGCCAGGACGGCGCCGATCGCGCGGTTGAGATTGCGCCCCGCATCGGTGGTGCGCAGCAGCTGGTCGAAGCCGCGATCGACCGGCGCAGGTCCGTAGAAATCCGGCAACAGATCGCGAACCGCGTCAGCCGCGGGTTGGCCAAGCTTGATGCGGAGGCCGGCTTCCGCGAGGGCGAGCGCCTTCGTCGTCACCATTGCCTTCGAAATGCGCGCCACGCCGGCCGGGAGCACGTTCGGCGGGGTGTTCGCGATGCTCCACGCCTGGCCAAGCACGCGCATGGCGGCGGCGAGGACGTCAGTGGGTAACAGTTCGGCTTGCGCGGGCAGGACCAGCGTATCCGGTGACAACGGCACGTTGCGCTCGCCGACACCGACCTTGAAGCGAATGTCGCCGGTGGCACCTTCGCCTTCGAACCGGAGATAGGTCGCCACCACCTGGCCCGTCCGCAGGGCCTCGAAATCAAAGACCAGTGTCTGGGCGTCGCCCGGCATGATCGTGTCGACTCGCTGCACGCCGTCGCCGATCAGTTTCAACCCGCTCAGGCTTGCAGCATCGAGCGTCATGCTGACGTCGTTGCCGATGCCCTGGCCGATGTTGTTGATCGTCGCGTAGAGCTTGAACGGCTCGCCGGCGCGCACCACCGTGGGCAGCGTGAAGCTGACGTCAAAGGCGGCATTGCGAACCAACACGCCGCCGGTCGCCTTGCCCGACACCTCGATCGGCCCGGTCGGCAGGCCGTCCAGGATACCGGCGATGTCGAACTCGAGCTTGTGGAAGCCCTCGTGGTCACCGCGAATCAGGAATTCGGCCTGGCCCTGCTCTCCCGGCCGTAACGACGTCACGTCGTCCGAGGTGCCCGGCAGCCCGTCGGGCCCAATCGCCGCGATCGCCATGGTCAGTGGCTGCACGCCGTTGACCGTTTCCGCCGGTGTGAACGGGTCATCCTCGTTGTGGAGGATGCTGTCGGGCCCCGGCAGCAAGGTGAGCGTGCCGCTCACGTCACGGACGATCAGGTTGGCGGTGGCCGGCGTGCCGTTGGCGACGAACAGCTGCGCTGAGAAGAACTGCTTGAGGAACCCGACTTCGCCGGGGATCACCAGCAGGCTCGGAATGCGGATGTCTTCCTCGTCGAAATTGATCGTCACGCCGGGGCCCAGCTTGGGCACCGTCAGCAACATCGGCATGATGCGGGGTGAGGGCATCGGCACCTGCACGCCGTCGACGTTGAGCTGCGGCTGCGACTGCGGAATCGGCAGCGCCACGCCCGCGCGATCGAACACCACCGGGAACGCGAGGTTGATCGGCTTGGACTCGAGCAGCACCCCGAGCGTGAACTCGAACCCGCGGTAATCATCGCTGTCGAGGACGATGCCTTTGTCCTTGATTTCCTGCAGTGTGAGCGGACGCGATCGGACCGACGTCACCAGCACCTGCTCCACAACGTCGACGGGCACCGATCGCGGATTCAGATCGAGCAGCGGGCCATTGCTATTGACGATGCGAAGATTCGACAGGGCGTGCTCGCCGGAGATCGCCATCACCGGCAGCGGCAGAATCAGATCGGCCGCGGTATGCGACGCGGTGATCTGTTGTTGAACGGTGACCGTTTCACCGAGCGATGGGCCCGACAGCTCGCCCTGGACCGTGAAGGTCCCGAGCAGCCGTGCCGCGGTCGCAGGATCGAGGGTCGCGCCGCCGCCGCTGATCACAATGCGCACGCCCGACGCGACGTTCTTGGGAATGGCGGGACGCGCGGCGTCGACCGTGGCGCTCAAGCCGACGAGCGCCAGCTCCATTTCGCCAATTTTGCGAAGCTGTTGCGCATGCGGCGAAGCTGCCGCCACGCTGATGAGCACCAGGAGAGCGAGCCACGAGGGGAGGCGCCGCCGCATTGATTTTGGAGCGCCTATTGTCGCCGAGCGCAAACGCTCTGGACGTCACAATCTGGCGAATTTTGCACAACATCTGCGGCGCATGTTGGCAAAAGGTATGCGCATCCAGAAATTCCGGCACGGTTCGTGTTCTGTATTGAGAACGCGGGTAGTAACTACCCGCCGACGATCAGAAACGAAACAGGCGAGTCATTTTTATGACGAAGGCGCGGTTGCGGAGTTCGAAGCGAGCGCGCGGATCGAGCGGGTTGGTGTTCTCCTCGTCCGTCCACACCACGAAGAATTCGCTGCCGGGCCGATACTCCCACCGGAAACGCACGTTGCTGCTGAACGTCCGATCGACCGAGGAGTACTGCAGCAGCGCCGAGGCAAACATACGCGGCGAGAAACCGTAATCGGTGCGGGCGCCGAACTGTTTCTGGGTGAAGCTCCCCGTCGGCAGCTCGATGCGGTTGATCGATACCCGCGGCTCGACCGAGAACTGCTTGAGGATGGCGTAGCGGCCCTGCGAGAACGACAGCGCCGTGATGGTGCCGTTGTAATACTGTCCGACCTGCAGGCCGACGGTGCCCGACAGGCGCCGTTGCGCACCGATCGAGTACGACATGGCCGCGTCGTTGTAGTGATACCCGCCGACGGGAATCGTCACGCCCGGCCCCGGCGAAAACGGCGTGACCAGCAAGTCGTAATTGGCATTGACTTCGACGTTGAGGAAGTCGCTGTTGTCGAACTCGACGTTGAAGCGCCCCATGTGCTGCCGCGATTCGACCGCGCCGGCGCCGTTCTCGAAGTATTCCATGCTGGCTTCGTAGGTGAATTTGCGGATCGCGCGCAGGTTCGACGGGCGCGGGCTGAAGCGGGCCGACGCGAACGATCGCGTGAAGTCGGTGCGCCGGAGGAAGCCGACTTCCGGATTGAACGCGTTCCCCACTTTCAGCCACTCGGCGCGAACGCCGTAACGGTCCGGCACCCAGTCGAATTTGGCTTGGTAACTTTCGTTGTCGCCGGTGAGGCCCGTGGTCTCGGTGCGCGCGTAGTAGCCGCCGACGGCGATGTTCTGATAGAAGCCAAACGCCGCATCGACGCCGTACGCCTGGTTGTCGCCGGGCACATTCGAGGTCAGGTTGTTGCGATTGGTGAACATGGCGCCGATGGTGCTGCGACGCAGGATGTCGCGCTTGATGCGGGCCACGGTGAAATTCGTCGACGGTGACGCGGACGCCGACTCGTCGCCGGTCTGGATGTTGAGTACACCAACGCCCCAGCCGCCGACCTTGCCGGTGAGACGGCCGCCAACGTCGATCGGCACCACGCGGCCGCGGTTGAGGCCGATGCGCCGGCTATAGAACATATAGGGCACGTCGGCCGAGCCGCCGAAACCGCCACCTGGTGCGCCACCGCCACTGCCCGCCGCGCCGCCGCGGCCGAAGTCGAACAGGCCCCGGCCCTCCAGAAAGAACTCGCGCTTCTCGGGCAGGAACAGGTTGAAACGCGTCAGGTTGACCTGCTGTTCGTCGATCTCGACCTGCGCGAAGTCGGTGTTGACGGTGAGGTCCGCGGTCAGGTTCGCGGTCACGCCGTACTTGAAATCGCCGCCGACATCGCCGTCGTTGTCGTTCCGCGTCGGCGAATTGGCGATCCGATCGGTGGTCATCTTGCCGAGCGCGTACGGCTTGATCTCGATGTTGCGGCCGGCGGCCGGCAGGTCGAGGCCGACCACGGTGCCGTATGCCGACACGCGATTGAGCGCCTGCGGTCCCGCCATGTTCTGGGGCACCGGCGTCCAGTAGGTCCACTCGTTCTTGTGGCGGATCGAGCGGCGGAACTGGATGCCCCACACCTGGTCCTGCCCCGACGTGTAGCGCAGCGACTTGAAGGGGAACTTCATCTCCAGCGTCCAGCCGCCCTCGAACCGGCCGGTGCGCACGTCCCACACCGGGTTCCAGTCGGTATTCGGCGCGCCCTCGTCGATCACCGAATAGTCCGAGAAGCCGCCGAGCGGATTGGCGTAGAACATGAAACCACTGCGGCGATCGTAAAAGGTATCGAAGCCGACGCCGAAGTGGTCGTTGTTGCGCATCTGGTTGGTGTCGCGGCGCAGCTCGTTGGCGATCCACTCGTCCGGTGGCGCGTTATCCCAGCAGCGCGCGGCCACATAGATATGCTCGCCGTCGAACATCACCCAAATGTCGGTACGCTCGGTCGACGGTTCGCGGTACCGCGGCGCGGCCTGCAGCATGCCGCCGAAACCGGCGTACTGCTCGTAGACGGATTCATCGAGCCGGCCGTCGAAGCGCAGCGGCTCAGGCAGCTTGATGGCCCGAATCGTCGACTTGCCGGTGGCGTCGTCGCGCGCCATCACGTTGGACTCCGCGGGAGCGTCCGGACCGTCGATTACCAGTACAGACGACGACTCAGCGTCTTGCTGAGCCGAGGCGTCCGTGAGGCTGAAGGCGAGGAGAAGAACCGCGACTAGCAGGAAATGCACTTATGGTTGTTCTTTGCTCCGAGCTTTTCCAGCAGCGTGATCGTCTCGGGAAACGGTTGGATACGCTGCACGGGGCCGTTGGCCATGTCGACCGTGGTTCTCCCCTCGCGGTTCACGGCCTTGACGTCGGCGCCTTTCGCCACCAGGTAGAGGATCATCTCGTTGTCGCCACGCGCGGCGGCGTGATGCAGCGCCGTGTTGCCTTCGTGATCGGCGGCATTGACGTCGGCCCCCAGGTCCTCGACGAGATACTTCACGGCGGCGAGCAT
>Ga0190265_10003421_pt1 | contig 10824 bp, 8 predicted proteins | sample Popmic124T_FD_133135 | JGI IMG/M metagenome (GOLD analysis project Ga0190265, IMG submission 133135) | Populus adjacent soil microbial communities from riparian zone of Indian Creek, Utah, USA - 124 T | ecosystem: Environmental > Terrestrial > Soil > Riparian zone | place: USA: Utah | collected...
CGGCGGCGGCGAACGGGCGCGACAGTACTTCGCGCCGTTCGAAGACTATCCGCTCGACCTGTGGGAAGACGCGCTGCGCGTCAACCTGACCGGCGCGTTCCTGTGCTGCCAGGCCGCGGGCAAGCAGATGGTGTCGCAGCGCCGCGGCGTGATCCTCAACATCGCCTCGGACGTCGGGACGGTCAGCCCGGACCATCGCATCTACGAGGGGGCGATCAGCCCGCACACCGGGCAGCCGTTCAACACGCCGATCGGCTACGCCACGACCAAGGCGGGCCTGATCAACATGACCCGCTACCTCGCGACCTACTGGGCGAAGGACGGCATCCGCGTCAACGCGTTGTCGCCGGGCGGCGTGTTCGCGGACCACGACGCGGCGTTCCTGCGCAACCTTACCGATCGGATCCCGCTGGGCCGCATGGCCAACGCCGATGAATACCAGGGTGCGGTGTTGTTCCTGGTCTCTGACGCCTCGTCGTACGTCACCGGCGCCAATCTGATCGCCGATGGAGGGCGCACCGCGTGGTAGGCGGACAGCGTCGCGACCCCGCCATCGCACGGCTGGCGCCACGCCGCGTGGCCGCCTGGATTGGCCGCCAGCTGGCGCGCGCCGGCCGAAGGTTCTCGCCCGTGCACGCGGCGCTGCAGCTGCCGCGCCGCCTGCGCTATCGGCGCGTCATCGAGCAGATGCATCTGGCCGTCTGCACTCCGTGCCAGTACGACTGCGTCTCGTGCGCGCATCAGGCCATCCGCTACGAGCACAGCAACTATCACCTGCCGTTGTCGGAGCTGAAGGAATTCCTGGCCGTCACCGAATCGTCCGGCTACTTCATCGAGCGGATCCTGATCTCAGGTCCGGGCGAGCCGCTGATGTGGAAGCACCTGCACGAAGGCCTCGCGCTGCTCGCCGCGTCGCCGGTGATCGGCTACATCGAAGTCCTGTCGAACGGGCTCGCCATCAATCGTCTCGACGATCGCGCCTGGCGTCACATCGATCGGCTGAGGGTGAGCTGGTATCCGGAAGCCGCGCACCTCGAATCGGAGTTGCTCGAAGCCCAGCGCCGCTACGGGGCTTCGCGGGTGGTCGTGAACGCGATTGACAAGTTTCGCGCCCCCCCGGCCGGTCCCTCCGGAGCGATCCCCTGCGAGTGCATGTCCACGGGTCCGACGTATTTCGATGGCCGCGTGCTGTTGTTCTGCGGCCCGCCGGTGTTCGATGCGGCCCGGCTTGCCGGGCGCGACGTCTTCGACTACGCCGACATTTTCCGCACCTTGAGACCCGGCTACCTGGAACCCGACAAGCCCGACCAGGCGCCAACGTGGCTGGCGCCTGTCGATCCGATCCGGAAGACCGGCAATCATGAGCTGTGCCGGACGTGCTGGGCGAACCAATCGACGCCGCGGCCACGACACGACCACGTGGCGTTCACGGCAGCGGATAGTGCCCGGTGATCGAATTCCAGCGCTGCGCGTCTCCGGACGGCAGCCACGCGTCGCGGCTCGGCGGACGTGCGGCCTGCCAATCACGCGGTCTCCGCGCGCGCACCGAAATCAGCAGCGGGTGTCCCTCATCGCGATAGGTCCGTTCATCGTGGGCGAGCTCCTCCGCGGTCATGTTCAGCTGATAGGCGATGCGCGTGAAGAGGTTGCCGTCCACGGCGATCTCGAAGTCCGCGGCATCGAGCCCGGCCCGCCGCAGCAGATTTTCAACCTGCAGCGGCGTGAACCACCAGAAGACGTGCAACGGCCGTCCGGTGCCCATATCGATCCCGTTCGGCGGGTAGTAGTCTACGCACGGGAAATTGATCAGCAGCACGCCGCCGGGCTTCAGGATGCGCAGCGCGTGAAACAGCGCCGACTCGAGGTCGTAGATGTGATGCGCGGTGAACGGCGCCACGAAACAGTCGTAGGATTCGCCGGGAAGATGATCGGCCTTGCTGAGGTCGGCGACCACGGTCACCCCCTCGCGCGCCGCCACGTCGATCACGTCGGCGCGCGTCACGGCACGTCCGCCCAGCCGCCGCAGCGTCAGGCTGTCGCCGACTTCGAGCGCGACGCCGCGAATGTCGCCGCGATGACGTTCGAGAAACGCCTCCCAGTAAAGTCGCACCACCGGAGTGCCGCGCTGGCGGCCGCCGGCCAACGGGGCCATCCGGCGCAAGGCGCCGTTGCGCCAGTGACGCACCAGCGGCCAGCCCTTCACGGCATGCCACTGCGCCCGCGCCGCACGGTAGGCGCGCGCGGCCACGCCCCGAATTGGGTGCCCGGAATCAGCCACTCGCCGCGAGTGTAACGCGTCATGCGCAGTCCCACCCTCGCCGAGCTGCCGCCGCCACCGGACGCGGTCACCATCTGGCCCTGGACCCGTGCCTCGCCCACCGCCCCACCAGTGATGCCCGACGGTTCGCCCTGGCCGCTGGTCAGCATCGTCATGCCGGTGTTCCGCCAGGGACGTTTTCTCGAACAGGCGATTCGATCGGTACTGCTGCAGGGATATCCGCGGCTCGAGCTGATCGTGGTCGACGGCGGATCGCCGGACGACACGCGCACCATCCTCGAGCGCTATGCCCCCTGGCTCAAATACTGGGTCTCAGAAGCCGATCGCGGACCCGCGCACGCGCTGAACAAGGGGTTTGCCTACGCCGGCGGTGATCTGCTTGGTGTCCTGAACGGCGACGACTTTTTCCTGCCCGGCTGCCTGATGCAGGTGGCCGAATCGTTTGCCGCCCACCCCGAGGCCGGCGTGATCTCGGGTCACGGATACTTCGCCACGCCCGATGGCACGCTCGGTGTGCCGACGTTCAGCGATCCGTGGAACCTGACCTGGTTCTGCCACGGTGCCTGTGTGCTGGTGCAGCCGTCCACCTTCTTCCGCCGCGACGCGTTCGAGCGCGCCGGAGGATTTCGCGAAAACGATCGCGTCTGCTGGGACATGGAGTTGTGGGCGGAGATGGCGGCGACGGGCACCGTGTTCAGGAGCCTCGACGCGTTCCTCGCTGCCTTCCGGCTGCATGCCGATTCGATCACCGGCCGTCCGGAGTTGCGTCACCTGCGACGGGAGCATGCACGCTCGGTGGCATCCGGCGTTCTTGGCCGGCCCGAGTCCGCCGCCGACCGGGCGTTGCACTACGTCTATCGCGCGATGAAATTTTCCCGCCATCCCGCGCGCACCGTGCGGCAGCGCTTGTTCTTCTACAACACGCTCGGCCGCTGGTCGTTGTGACCGGGCCGTCCGCGCCGCTGACCGCTCCACGCCTGGCTTTCGGGCTGCTCCTCGCCGCCCTCGCGGTGGTGATGGGCCTCGAGATCCTTTTTCAATACCGGGCCGCCGTCAAACTCGCTTTCGCGAAAGACACCACGCACCTCGCCAGGCTCGAGCTGGCGTACACGCCCTTCAGCCTCAAGCATTTCCATCCGCACTATTTCTTTTTCTTTCCCTTACAGGCCGACGCACGGTTGGCGCTCGGCAACGACGTGTGCAGTCTCGATCGCGATGGTTTTCGGGAACCAGGACCGGGTCACGCCGCCGGCAAGCCACTGGCGTTCCTTCTCGGCGGATCGGCTGCGTTCGGCGACTACGCCAGCTCCAACGCCACCACCATTACATCGTTCCTGAATGCCGCGCAGGACGACTACTTCTTCGTCAACGCCGGCGTCCCGTCATGGAACTCAACCCAGGAGCTGTACCGCGTTGCGATGCAGATCATCGATCTGAAGCCCGCGCTCGTGATCGCGTACGACGGCGCCAACGACGCGGTGCTGGCGGCGGAGCAGGTGACCGGCGATGCGACGGTGCCCGCGGGGTCTTTCGAAGGCTTCGAGCAGGTGCGGGCCATAGTTGACGACGGGGCCGGCCCTTCGCTCCCCGAGCGGTTGTTCCCTGAGCTCATGCACCGCTTCTGGAAGTACACCGCCGTCGAGCAACCGGAGGCGCCGGCCAGTGCGGCCGCGATCGAAGCCGGCGCCCGCCGCTACGTGTTGAACCACCATCGCATGGCGGAACTGTCGCGGGCGGCCGGCGCCCGCTTCATCTCGGTGTTTCAACCGGTCGCGAGTCTCCACGCCAGGACGCCGATCGCCGCCGACGATCGGGATTCACGAATCGTCGAGTTTCACCGCCATCTGCAGGCGGCGCAGTGGCCAGGTGAGTTTGTCGACCTGGCCGCCTTCTTCGATACCGAATTGGAAACCGTACCAATTGCCGACTCCGACCTCGCCGACAACGACATCTTCGTAGACGAGGTGCATCTCTCCGATCGCGGCAATGCGATGGTCGCGCGGCGCCTGCTCCAGGCGCTCGCCTCGCGCGCCACGCCCTGAGGCCCCGGCGTTACGCCGAGTCCGCCTCCACCCACCACCACAAGACCAACGCCATCGTCAGCAGCACCGCGGCCATTGCCACGGTCTGCACCTGCGACGACACGCGATCGACCAGCGTCCCGCTGGCCATCGTCTCCAGCATTTCCAGATCGATCGTCACCGTGAAGAAGCCGAGGGACCAGGCCAGGCCCGCGGCGGCCACGGCAATGATGCCCAGGCTGGCAGCGAGGGCGAGGTTGAACCCGAGATCGACCACGCGCTCGGTTTTCCAGCGCTCCTGCCCGACGCGCGCCATCACGTTCATCGTGAACGATTGCGGCGGCACGGGCACCTCGCGCGAAGCGAGCAGCGACTCGATGGCCCGCGCGGCGGTGAGGCGCGCCGCGCACCGCTCGCAGGTGTCGAGATGCAAACGATCGTCCGCCGACAACTCCACCGCGTTGTCGGCAATCGCTTCGATCAACGGCTCGAGACGGTCGCACGTCATGTCAGCGCAACTCGGTTTCCAGCAAGCGGCGCAGGCGCCGCTTGGCGCGATGCAGGTGCGTCTTCACGGTGCCAATCGGGATGTCGAGCGCCTCGGCGAGATCCTCGTAGCGGAGGCCGCTCAGATAGTGGCCGTTGACCAGCACCTGGTACGCCGGCGGCAGCTGCCCGATGGCTTTCTCCAAACGGTCTCTCAACATGAGATCCTCGAACGACCGATCGCGCGCCGCGGGCAACACCGGCGAGATGCCCGAGGGGTCGTCGATCGGCACCATTGGTGGCTCGCGCCGCTCGGCGGCAACGGCGTTCAGCACAATCCGGTAGATCCATGTCGACAACCGGGCCTCGCCCCTGAAAAAGGGGAGGCCCCGATGCACCTTCAGAAAGACGTCCTGCGCAATCTCCTCGGCCCGCGCCCGGTTGGTGACGCTGCGCGCCACGAGCGCGAAGACGAGCCCCTTGTACTGGTCCACCAACTCCCGAAAGGCGGACTCGTCGCCCTGCCGGCACCGCTGCACCAGCTCGTGCTCGGAGATCGACTTCTTCACGTTCTGAACGGATTAGAGGGACTGGCCATGGGAATTGTTTCGGTGAAACAATCCGCGACGGCGCCTAGTCTAAGTCTTCCGAGTCAACGAAAGGCGAGTATCGATGGAAGCGAGTGAGCTTTTCGCCGTGGTGTTCGTGTTCGGCATTTTCGGCGGGGTCGTGCTGGTCTTCCTGGCCCTGCAGCAACGGACGCGTTTGCTGGAAATGCAGCACCGCGAGCGCATGGCGATGATTGAGCGCGGGCAGATCCCGCTGCCGGCGTCCGCGAATCGCCGGGGGCCGGTCGGCACCGCCGTGCCTGGGGCCGCGAGCCGCTCGATGTCCCTGGGCATCGTGCTCGTCGGCCTTGGCCTGGCCCTGGCCACGCTGATCAGCTTTGCCGCCGGCGCGCCGGACACGGGCGTCGGCCTCGGCGGCGCTGTTGCCGTGCTGGGAGGCGCGTTCATCGTCAAGAGCCTGATCGTGCGGCCGGACGTTCCGCCCGCCGCGATCGATCACTTGTCCGACCCACCTCAGCCTTAATACCCAGTCATCGTGCGACTTTATGCGCCATTAAGGTAATATATTGCCGAATTGCGCACCCCCCTAATCTCGCTCGTCCCCGTGCTTGCCCTTGTGTCCGCGCTTGGCGCGGTCGGAACGCTGGCACAAACTACTCCGCCTGCCGGCCAGTGCGCGCCGATTGGAACGCTCAACTGTTTCGATCCGAGCGCACAGGGTGAAATGTGGCGATCGCTGACACCGATCGGCTCTCGCATGACGCCCGATCTCACCGCCGGTCAGCCCGATCCCACGAAGGCCGAGCCAGAGCTCGATGATGAGGGCGAGCAGGTCCTGAACCCGGTGGGGGATCCCATCTGGAGGTCGACGGCCCAATCGTTCGAAGACGCCTTCAACCAAATCGGCAACGGGGAATGCACCTTCTCGCACCTGGGTGACGGGCCCGAGGAGACTCGCCAGTGCAAGGACGCGACCGGGACCATCTCACCGCCTCCCGCGGGCAAGTTCTTCTACCCGTCTGCGGTCGCCGTCAATGGCGACACCATTTACGTTGCGGATCTCGTGAATCATCGCGTCCAGGTGATGGATTATTTCGGCAACCCGATCGCGATTTCGTTCCCGATCGGCAACGGCGAGCCCGGGATCGATCAGTATCCACCGTACGCCGGTGGCATCGCGAGCGGGCAAAGCGGGTGGCGTTTGAACGCGCCCACCGCGCTGGCCGTGGATGGCGACGGCAAGCTGCTGGTTGCGGACTCCGGTGACGACGGCCGGGGCCGCATTGCGATGTTCATGCCCAACGGTTCGCTCGCGAGCCAGTTCATCGTCGAGCCCGATCCGCGTTTGGAAGCCGACGAGGTCGCCCCGACGAGCGTCGCCATCTCCAAAGGCGCGGTCGCTGCGCCTGGCGGCGTGCCCGCCAACGCCGATCACCGCATCGCGGTGGTCGATCGTTTCACGTGCTCGGTGTTCATCTATGACACGGCCTTCAATCCGGTTGCGATTCTGCCCGAATCGCTGCCGGAGCAAGCCGCGGAGGGCGCCTGCTCGGAGGCCGAGCTGCCGCACCCGGCCGGCGAATTCAGCGTGATCACCGGCGTGGCGATCGACGACAGCAACCGCATCTATCTCGCCGACGCGTTCAGCAACCGCATCGCGGTGTACGACAAGGACGGCGACTTCCTCGGCTCGTTCGGCGAGCCGCCCGCCGGCGCCGCGGAGACGCCTGTCGAAGCGCTGGAAACGCCGTCGGCGCTCATCATCGATCACAAAAACCGGGTGGTGGTGAACGATTCGGACAACCTCCGCATCGTGTTTTACGAGGTGACCTTCCCGCCGAGCGGCGGCGTGACGGCGGCGTTCCAGTTCGAAGTGCCCGCGCCGGGCGACGACCTCGAGGCCTACCATCCGACCGGGCTCGCCGAACAGGCGCCGAACCTGCCGAGCCTCGAGCCGTGGCGCTACCTGAAGATCGACACCGCGAACCACCGCGTGCAGCGCCTCGAGCTGGCTGACCTGGCGATTGTCCGATCGATCGTCCAGTACGACACCGAGACAACCGGCACCGGGCGCTTTGCCGTGGCCGTCCCGAAGGAGAAGGGTGCGGCGGTGACTGCGGTGGTCGTACAGGTCCTCGGCCCCAGTGGCGTGATGATCGGCACTCCGACGGCACAGCACCCGATTACGCCCGCCGCGTCGCACGACATCGCGCCCGGCACCTGGGTCGAGTACGCGTTCACGTTCACGGCTCCCCAGCCGCGGATGGCGATCGACTTTACGATCAAGGCCTCGGGCAACAAGGCGAGCGGCCAGGCAACGCAGGCCGACGATGTCGGCTTGAAGGTGCGCGGCGCATGCGATTCGTGCGCGGCGAAGGGGACCGTCTACGCCGATCAGGATGGTGACCCGGAGCCCGCCGAGACAGATTCCAGCGGCGCCTATCTCGATGCCGTGTTCGCGCGGCTGGAAGCGGCCGACGGTTCCGAACCAATCAAATACGTCGAATGGCGGGTCACCGGTACCGAAATGCCGCGCTATGGGTCAGGTGTGCACCGCTCGGAGCTGACCGGGGACGAGCCGTTCGTCGATGTGCCGTTTGACTCGCCGGACAGCACCATTACCTTCTGGCCCGTCACCGACGGGCCCGCAGGCGAGCGCATCGGCGCCGCGCAGGTGTTGCGGATTCGCATCCGCGGCCAGGAGCCGGGAGTGATCGTGGTCCGCGCGCTCCCCATGTCCAAGACCTACGGCAGCGACGATCCCGTATTCGAGTACTCCGTCGAGGGCGAGTTGGATGAAGGCGATGAGTTCAGCGGTGAGCTCGCGCGTGAGCCCGGCGAGGCGATGGGCAACTACAAGATAGTGCAGGGTTCCCTGTCGCTGCCCGACCATTACATCCTTCACTACCACAGCGAGAATTTCGCCATCGCCCTCCGCGCCGTCACCGTGACCGCCGATAGCCACTCGATCATCCTCGGCAGTGCCATTCCGGCGCTCTCCTACAGGGTGACCAATGGCGCGGTGATGGACGGCGACGAGTTCTCGGGTGCGTTGAAGCTCGCCGTCAGCGGCCCGCTCGGCGTAGGCGAGTACGACATCGTCCAGGACGATCTCACGCTCGGTCGCAACTACACGTTGAATGTGATTCCTGGAAAGCTCACCATCAGTGCGAACCGTGCGCCGATTGCCCACGACGATGCGGCGACGGCCGTGGGCGCCGCGGCGGTGACCATCAACGTGCTCGCCAACGACAGCGATCTCGACGGTCATGCGCTGACGATCACCACCTTCACGCAGCCGGTGCCCGGTGGCAGCGTGACGCGGTCGGACAACAGCTTAGAGTTCAGGCCCACGCCGGGCTTCGTTGGCCCCGCGTCGTTCGACTACACGATCGTCGATCCGTTCGGCGGCACTGACACGGCCACCGTGACCGTCACGGTATCGGCGCCACCCTCGTGCGCGGCGGGAGTGTTCACGACCACCGGCAACTCGGGCACATCGGGATCCACCGGCAACATCCGCACCTTCACGGCCTCCGGCGTCTCGGTGAGAGCCTCGGCCTTCAGCCGCTCGAAGAGCGGCAGCTCGTGGGCGAAGGCGTTCCTCGGCGCGTTCAGCGGCGGGCTCGGCGTCACCGACAGCAGCGAGTCGGGCGGCGGCGATACGCACAAGACCGACAACATCGGCAGCCGCTGGAACTTCGTGCTGTTCGAGTTCTCGAGCCCCGTTGTCATCACGAGAGCGTTCCTGGATTCGATCGGCGACGACGCCGATGTGATGGTGTGGATCGGCACCAGGACCAATCCGTACACCAACCATTTAACGCTCAGCGATGCGCTGTTCGCCCAACTCGGCATGCCGCAGACCGTCGCCTTGTCGGGCAGCACGTCGCGGTGGGTCAACTTCAACGGCGGCCACGTCTCCGGCAACGTGCTGGTGATCGCCGCTGATGTGAGCGACACCACGCCGGACGACGCCTTCAAGATCAGGAAGCTGGACATGACCTGCGGAGCGGCGAACCAGCCGCCGAGCGTGACGGCGTCGAATCAGTCCCACGCCGAAGGCCAGCCGGTGTCGGTTGCGATCGCCGCCACGGACGCGGAGGATGACGACTTGACCTATCGCGCAACGGGATTGCCCTCCGGCTTGTCCATCAACGCGGTCACGGGCGTGATCTCAGGCACGCTGAGCTACTCGAGCGCGGGCAGCCACAATGTGAGGATCACCGTCACCGATGAAGACGACGCAGCCGCGTCCGCATGGTTCGTCTGGACCGTCGCCAACAAGAACCGCGCTCCGGACGCCGTCAACGACTCGACGACGACGGCGAAGAACTCGTCGAAGACGATCACCGTGTTGGCGAACGACCGGGATCCGGATGGTGATGCACTCACCGTGACCACGGTGACGCAGCCGACGAAGGGCAAGGTCGTCAAGAACGCGAACGGCACGATCAAGTTCACGCCGGCGCCCAACTGGATCGGGACCGCGTCGTTCACCTACACGGTGAGTGACGGCAAGAATGGCACCGACACCGCCACCGTGTCGGTGACGGTGTCGAAGCACCGCGACTCCGACGACTGCGACCGCGACCACGACCACGACGGCGATCGCGACCGTGACGACGATCGTGAGCGCGACTGCGACCGCGACCATCGCCACAACCGCGACTGCGACCGCCACTCTAATAAACGCTAATCGAACAGCGACCGACCGCGTAGTGCCGGTTCGCTGACCCGATCGTCCGAGTGGTCGCGGAATTTATAATTGCGCGCACGGATCCGGCATCGGACTGTGCGCACGCACTTTTCATCCCACCGATTCGCACAGAGTGTCGCGGGTCATACAAACAGTCACGTCGATTTGACGTTGACGTCGCATAGGCCGCTGTAACATTGGTCCGTCCAATCGATAAGCGCTGCGCGAAGTTTGGTCTCCGCCCCCTGCGAAGATCGCGCACGCCGATCGGCTCCCTCGGACTGTGATCATGCTGTAGGTATTGTTCGCTGAGAGGACTAGCGGCGCCCTCGACAACAACTATCCCGACGGCGTAGTGCCGGCGACGGAGGTGTGCGCTTGGGCGATAGCGCAGGGAACGTTTTTTACAATGTAGCCGCGCCATCGGTGCGCGTCAACCTGAATGGCGCGTTGGTGGCGGCGGCCTCGATGCCGATATGTACCCCTAGAGGCGACGCGGGTTGGAACGACTGGACTCAAGTGTTGCGAGAGGTTGTTGTCAACACGAAATCCATCACACGCGACTCACCCGCCGTGCTGCGCGTCGCAACCGACAGCGTCTGGGACTACAGGATCAGCACGGGTATACATTGGCCATTTCATGGGCATAACGGACAAGAAATTCACGGAGCCGTGGCGGGTGAGATCACCGAACAGCCTGGCTTCGCGATTACCACTGTGTTGGATAGATACGGTTCGCTCCCTGTACTGTCTGAAGTTGCAGGAAATAAG
>Ga0190265_10003422_pt1 | contig 10823 bp, 8 predicted proteins | sample Popmic124T_FD_133135 | JGI IMG/M metagenome (GOLD analysis project Ga0190265, IMG submission 133135) | Populus adjacent soil microbial communities from riparian zone of Indian Creek, Utah, USA - 124 T | ecosystem: Environmental > Terrestrial > Soil > Riparian zone | place: USA: Utah | collected...
CGCCGTCAACGACGTCAGCTTCGACGTGCGCCCGCGCGAGATCGTCGGCCTGATCGGTCCCAACGGTGCCGGCAAGAGCACCATCTTCAACCTGGTGACGGGCGTCCTGTGGCCGACGTCAGGAGAGATCAAATTCCGCGGCGAGGTCATCTCGTCCAGGCCCTCGCAGTTCGTCGCCCGCCGCGGCATTGGCCGCACCTTCCAGCATGTCAACGTGCTGCCCAACATGAGCGTGCTGGAGAACGTGGCGCTCGGCGCGCACCTGCGCGGCGCCAAGGGCACCGCCTCCAGCATCCTGCGCCTCGACCGCGCCGAGGAGGCGCGCCTGCTCAACGAGGCGGCCAAGCAGATCGAGCGCATTGGCCTCGCCCCGCACATGCACAAGCCTGCCGGCAGCCTCTCGCTCGGCCAGTTGCGTATCGTTGAGATCGCGCGCGCGCTTTGCCTCGATCCCGTCATGCTGCTGCTTGACGAGCCCGCCGCCGGTTTGCGCCTTCTGGAAAAGCGCGAGTTGGCCGCCACGCTCACCAGCCTCAAGCAGCAGGGCCTCACCATCCTGCTGGTGGAGCACGACATGAGCTTCGTCATGGGTCTGACCGACCACCTTGTCGTGGTCGACTTCGGCACCAAGATCGCGGAAGGGATCCCCGCGCAGGTGCGCGCCGATCCTGTCGTCATCGAGGCCTACCTCGGAGGCGTGACGTGAGCGCGCCAATCCTCGCCATCGACGGCCTCTCCGTCGCCTACGGCAAGGTCGAGGCCGTGCGCAACGTCTCGCTGGCCATCCAACCCGGCAGCATCGTCACCGTCATCGGCGCCAACGGCGCCGGCAAGACCACGCTGCTCAACGCCGCCATGGGCATTCTGCCCGCCACAGGTCGCGTGGCCTTCGAGGGCGCTGCTCTCGATCGCCTGGGCATCGAGGAACGCGTCGGCCTCGGCCTCGCGCTCGTGCCCGAGCGCCGCGAGCTGTTCGGCTCCATGAGCGTGGAGGACAATCTCATCCTGGGCGGCTTCCGCACCACCGCGGCGGAGCGCGCGCAATCACTTGCCCAGGTTTTCATCCGTTTTCCGCGCCTCAAAGAGCGTCGCACCCAGCTTGCCGGCACGCTCTCCGGCGGCGAGCGGCAGATGCTCGCCATGGGCCGCGCCCTCATGGGTAAGCCGCGCCTCCTCATGCTCGACGAGCCGAGCCTCGGCCTCGCCCCGCTCATCGTACGCGACATCTTCGAGATCATCGTCAGCTTGCGCAAAACCGGCGTGTCGATCCTGCTGGTTGAGCAGAACGCGCGCGCCGCACTGCAAGTCGCCGACCACGCTTACGTCATGGAACTCGGCGAGATCACCGCGCAGGGCCCCGCCTCCCAGCTCGCCGCCGACCCCCGCATCATCGAGAGCTACCTGGGGCTCGGCGGAACGGCGTAACCCCGGCGCCCGCGCGCCAGGTCGTGGACACAAGGGGGCCGGTCCATCGCGCCATAACCCCAAACAGCACGCCAGCCTGCAGCTTCAACATCACGAGGAGTTTGGCGATGGTGGATGCCGCGGTACAGTCCCATTCATAGGCCAGTATGGAAAATCCCATGCTCGACGGAGCAGTTCGTGCTGGTTCGTTCGAAGGAAACAGGGGCTCGCTCATGTCGACGCGCGATGCTGCGACTGCTGTTCGACGGTTTGGTCTCGGCGGGCGACAGGGCGATATGAGACGTATCGCTGGTGATCCGCGCGCTTTTCTATCGGCCGGGGAACTGTCGCTCCCTAGGAGGAACTTACATGACTAGCGTCGTGCTCAACCGCCGTAGACTCCTCGCCGCTGGCGGCTGCGTCGTGGCAACCGCGGTTTCCCCACTCTTGTTGCCCGCCAGCGCGCAAGGTCTTGCGCCGACCCCTTCGATGCGGGGCGGCTCCAACAACTACCTCCGGGGTGCGGCGATCGTGGATCGGATCGGCGGCGGGGGCTTCTGGATGACGGGCACCGTGCGCCGCGCGGGCGACGGCGCTCCGCTTGCTGGGCAGCGGATCCAAATCTGGGCACACACGACGGAAGGGCACGAGCGAGACCCGCATAGTCATGGGTCCACGCTCACTGACCAGAACGGAGTGTTCCGTCTCGAGATGCCGCAGATCGTTCCCGCGTTCGGCCAAGCGCATGGTCACCTCGCCTATGACAGTGGTGACTTCCAGACCGTCTTTCTACGTCCCCTGATGTCGAGCGCGAGAGACACCCGGCTTGAAGCGCATTTTGTCCTTCAGCCGGCCTGACCGATTGGGTGCAAGGGGATTGGATTGGCCAGGGTGACCCTGATCTGGGCCGCCCTAGCGGTGGCCGTTGTTGTGCCGATCGCCGCTGCAGCGGCGAGCCCGCTGCTTGCATGGCGCGATCCGCTCTACATTGCGGCCGGATTTGCAGGGGTTCTCGCGCTGGCTCTCATGTTTGTGCAGCCCCTTCTGGTGGGCGGATATCTGCCGGGACTGCCGGCTCTTCACGGGCGGCGCGCGCATCGCTGGGTCGGAGGCGTGCTGGTCGCGGCGGTGGTGATCCACGTCGGCGGCCTTTGGATCACCAGTCCGCCTGATGTGATCGACGCCCTTCTCTTCACGTCGCCGACGCCGTTCTCCGCCTGGGGCGTGATCGCCATGTGGGCCATCTTCGCGGTCGCGCTGCTGGCTTCACTGCGCCGCCGGTTGCGACCGCGAACATGGCGCATCGTTCATTCGTTGCTCGCGGTGGTCATCGTCGTGGGGAGTGTGATCCACGCCATACTAATTGAGGGGGCGATGGAGACGGCGTCGAAAGTGGCCTTTTGCGCGCTGATGCTTGCGGCGACCATCAAAGTCATGGCCGACCTGCGGGTGTGGAGAAAGCGTGCGACGTCGCGCTCGGAGATGCCCTGGCGCGACAAGTGAACTTAGCGCAACTTGACGCGAGCCAGTTGCGGCTCGACTTTGAATGGGCACGCAAGCCAACCGTCGAGCCCTCGCCATGCCCTCCTTCGAGACCATCCGTGTCCGCGCCGCCAAGCGCAAAGGCGGCGAGAAGCAACTCGCCGCGCTCCTGCCCGCGAAGCCATCGTCCGACGACGTGAAGCGCATGAAGGACGACCGCGCGCTCGCCGAAATGACCAAGCGCATCTTCTCCGCCGGCTTTGTGTGGAGCGTCATCGAGAACAAGTGGCCGGGCTTCGAGGCGGCTTTCCTCAAGTTCGAGCCGAAGCGCCTGTTGTCCCAGCCTGACAAGTTCTGGGAGAAGCTCACGGCCGACAAGCGCATCGTGCGCAACCCGCAGAAAATCATGGCGACGCGCGCCAACGCCCAGTTCGTCGCCGACATCACCCGCGAGTATGGCAGCTTCGGCAAATTCCTCGCCGCCTGGCCGGTGGAAGATCAAGTCGGCCTGCTCGAGCTGCTGTCGAAGCGAGGCTCACGCCTTGGCGGCCGCACGGGGCAATATTTCCTGCGCTTCATCGGCAAGGACGGCTTCGTGGCCTCGGGCGACGTCGTCACCTGCCTGCGCGACGCCGGGCTCGACATCGCCGAGACGCCCACCTCCAAGAAAGATCTCAGGAAGGTCCAGGACCAGTTCAACGCCTGGGCCAAGGAAACGGGGCTGCCCTACGTCCACCTCTCGCGCATCTGCGCCATGTCGATCGGCGAGAACTACGCCGCCGAGACCCTGCGCCGGCGCGGCATGGGCGAAGAGTAGGCCGCAAAGAAAAACCCCTCCCCATCGGTGATGGAGAGAGGGTTCGAAAGCTGGCCGACGGAAGTGGCTGAGTTTACTTCACCAGCGCCCAGTCGCCGTTCTTCACGGTCAGCAGCACGCGGCCGCGCTGGTCGAGGCCGAAGTGGTCCGACGGCGTGAAGTTGTAAACGCCGTGGCTTGCGGCAATTTCCTTCTCGGACTCGAGGGCCGCAAGAATGGCGTTGCGGAAGTCCTGCGTTCCCGACTTCGCCTTCTTCAGGGCAATCGGAACAACGCGGTTCAGGATCTGCAGCACGTCCCAGGCATGGCCGGCAAACTGCGTGCGCGTGCCGGCGCCGTGCTTGCCCTCGTAGAGTTTCCACAGCTCGAGCCCGACCTTCTTCTGTGGGCTATCCGGCAGCAGCTCGGCAACGACCGGAGGACCAGAGGGCAGGATCACGCCTTCCGCCGACTTGCCGGCGATGCGGATGAAGTCCTTCGTCACTGCGCCGTGCGTCTGGTAAATGAGGCCGGTGAAGCCGCGCTCGCGCAAGGCGAGCTGTGGCAGGGCCGCAGCCGTACCTGACGCACCCACCAGGATCGCGTCGGGCTTGGCAGCGACGAGCTTCAAGGCCTGGCCGGCAACGGAGGTATCAGGCCGGGCGAACCGCTCCTCGGCCACCATCTTCAGCCCCATCGGCTCTGCGAGCGCCTTGAACTGGCGCACCCACAAGTCGCCCCAGCTGTCGGAGAACCCGATGTAGCCGACGGTCTTCACGCCGTTGGCCTTCATGTGATCGAACACGGGCTGCGCCACCAGGGCAACCTTCTGCGCCATCACGAACGTCCACTTCTCGCGGCCGGCAGGAAATTCGGCCGGTGCCTGCGTGAAGTGCGGAACTTGGTTCTCGAAGGCTACGCCCGCCACGGCCAGCGTCGGCGGCGTCGTCGAGGAACCGACAATCACATCGACCTTGTCCTCAGTGATGAGTCGGCGCGCGTTCGTGGTCGCCTGGTTGGGATCGCCGGCGTCATCGAGCACGATGAGGGTGAGCTTCTGGCCGGCGATCTCGGCCGGCCACAGCGCGAACGTGTTCTTCGCCGGCACGCCGAGCGCAGCCGCAGGCCCCGTCGCGGCGATCGTCACGCCGACCTTGATCTCAGCGATCGCCGCCTGAGAAATCGCAATCGCGCCCGCCAACACGGCGGCAGCGCCAAGCACTTTCGTGGTCCGCTTCATTCGGTGGTTCCTCCCTGGAACAACAGTGGCGTTTTGTGTCACTCGAAAGACGGCGCTTGCTCTTTGACCCGAGCTGCTTCGAAGTCCGATCTTCCGAGTGAATATGCAGTGTTTGATGATTGTTATAACTCATAACTATCGGCCGTGATGGAGTCAACGACACCGGATCGACCAGCCTCCGGGCCCGGAAGAAGCACGCCGACCGGTCGGCGCCGGCGGCGCGACACGGTTAACCCCGATCTACACCCCCAATTGACCTATGTCCTTGAAGTGACAGGCTGCGGCAGGTCGATCGCTTTCCCAGACCAGCATCAAACAGACCTCAGAGGGCCGGGGTTTCGCCGGCTGCATAATCTTATGGGATTTGGAAGCATGGGCGTGGATCTGCCCGCTCCAGCCGCGTCCGGGCACATCGACCTTCCCGCAGACGGGAGCGGGACTTTGGGAGACGAGCGCATTGGCGCGCCGCTCGAGTATGTGCGCTTGCGTCTCCTGTCGCTCATCGATAGGCTGAGCGACACGCTGGGTGAGCATGCGGGGCCGCTGCTGCTCGCCGCGCGCAAGCAGCTTGAGGAGCGCTTCTGCCGCATCGCCGTGGTCGGCCAGATAAAGGCGGGCAAGAGCACCTTCATCAATGCGCTGACCGAGCGCCCGGATTTCCTGCCGGCCGACATCAATCCCTGGACCGCCGTCGTCACCTCGATGCACTTCCGCAACAGCCCGGCACGCCCGGAGTATGCGGGCGTCTTCCATCTCTTCTCACGCGACCAGTGGAAGGAACTCGCCGATGGCGGCGGAAGGCTGCGCGAGCTCACGCAGCAACTCGTCCCGGGCTTCCAGCCCGATCTGTTGCGGGCGCAGTTGGAGGTGATGCGCACAAGAGCCGAGCGCCGTCTGGGTGCCAGGTTCGGTGAGCTTCTCGGCAAGAGCCATCAATACAAGGATCTCACGCCGCAGCTTCTCGCCGACTACGTCAGTGCCGGCGAGGACAGCTCGGCCGCCGCAAAGCGGCAGCGCAAGATCTATTCCGACATCACGCGATCGGCGGACCTCTTTTTCAATGAGAGCCCCTTCGCCTATCCCGTCACGCTCATCGACACGCCAGGCACCAACGACCCGTTCATGGTGCGAGACGAGATCACGAGGCGAAGCCTCGAGACCCCCGACATCTATGTCTTCGTGATTTCGGCGCTGCAGCCGCTTTCAGCCGCAGACATCTCGACCTTGCGGCTGCTGAACGGACTGCACAAGGATCGGATCGTCGTTTTCATCAATCGCGTCGACCAGCTCCCGAACCCTGCCGCAAATGCAGCGGTGGTGAAGACGGCCGTGGAGAAACGTCTCCACCTCGAGTTCCCCACGCTGCAGATTCCCGTCATCTGCGGCAGCGCCTGGATGGGAAACCTGCGGCTGCAGGCGCGCGACGGCGATCTGCACGCCAGCCTAAAGCCGGCTCAAGTCAAGGCGCTTCGCCAAGCCGGCCTCTTGGCACCCATCGATGCTGCGCCGGCGCAGTTTTCAACTGCAGAGCAGTCGCGCGTCGCAGTTGCCATGCATGTCAACTCCGGCATGCGCGAAGTCGCCACGGCCATCAGCGGGCTGATGTGCACAAGCGGCATCGCGATGCTGTTGCGGCAGATCACGGTGTGCGTTGCGGAGCTGGTAAGATCGGCCGACCTGGGTAATCGCGCGGAGTTGGCTTCAATCAACGAGCTGCTCGAAGCCCGCCGCCGCGAAGTGTCCGCGCTGCGCGATGCCATCGGCGAGGAGCAAAAATCGCTTGGCGGCTTCGAAGAGCGAACGGGCGCGCTGCACAATTCCTTCCAGGCCATCGAGGGCCATCTCGATCGGCTCGTCAGCTCGGCCAGCCAGTCCTTGCGCCACCAGCTCTGCAACCAGGTGCGCCTGTTCGCCGATGAGCAGGCCCAGGCCCTGATCGAGGGTTCGGAGGCTGATCCTGCCGCAAAGGCATGGAACTGCGACGTTGTTCCGCTGCGCGAGCGGCTGCTCGAGACCTATGTCCTGTCCTTCGAACAGGCGGCAGGCGATCTCACCCGCGTCGAGCAGTTCCTGTATCCCCAGCTTGGGGTCATCGTTGCCTCTTTGCTGCCGGGCTATAGCGGAAACCTGCTCGAGGCGCCGGCGTGGCCGGAGAATGCGGCGCCCGCTGTCGCGCCTCTGAGCGACAGGGTCAGCATCGCCCTTGAGGCTTCCGGATGGCGCCGCTGGTTCCGCGGGCGCCCGGACATCGACGACCGCGCCGCTGGTCTCCGTCGCCTCATCGAGGAGGAGTTCTTCAGGATCGCTGACCAATTGGTCGTCACTGCGGAGAAGGGCCTCGGCGAGCGCGTCGAACACGTCACGCAGCGGATCAATGCCATCAGCGCCGGCCTGCGTATCGGCATCGAGCGCCGAACGGCCAACCTGGCAAAAGAGCGGGCCCTCCTCGACGGCATCGGCGATGCCACGAGCCTGCAGCGCTTCGAAATCGAGCAGCAGCAGCGCGCCGACGAATGCCTGCGCAACCAGGACTCTTATTCGTCAGCGCTGCGCGAGGTCGCGACCGTGATCGACAGGCTCGACGCAGCACACGGCGAGACGCCGGTGCAATGACCGGGCCGCGGCAAGCGCCGATCGACGGTTTGCTGGAGACAGCGGTCGTGGCGCGAACGAAGCGAGGCACCCGCGGAGCCGCTCGCATCGCCGTCCTCGGAGAATTCAACAGCGGCAAGACGACCCTCGTCAACGCCATGCTCGGCGCCGACGTGTTGCCGGCCGGCATCGCCACGCGTACTGACCTTCCCGCCGTCGCGCAATACGGTTCCCGGTCCTCGCTTTCCATGAAGATGGCTGACGGGGGGCGCGTGTCGCTTCCTATCGAAGGTCTCGGACAACCTCCGCCCGCCGGTGCGCGCCAGCTTCACTATCGGTTGCCTCTGGAATCATTGAGACGCGTTAGCATCGTCGACACGCCTGCCGCGGGTCTGGAAGGTACGGCTATCGACCCGCGCATCGTTCAAGCCTGCCGGGGCGCAGACCTGCTGGTCTGGTGCACGCCGGCCATCCAGGCCTGGAAGCATAGCGAGCAGCTTCTTTGGCTCTCGCTGCCGGCCGCACTGCGCAAGCGCGGCGTTCTGGCCATCACATTCGCCGATCAGGTTGCATTGGAACGCGATCTCGACCGCCTGTTGACAAGGCTCCACGCCGACGCCGGTCCCTATTTCACGGATATCATCATTCTTGCAAACACGTTGCTACCCGCTGGGCAGTCGGTTGGCTCAGGCGGCCGCAAGCTTCGTGAAAAGGCATCGCAGCACTGAGATCGGCTGCGGGTCTTCAACCCCTGCAGCGGCGCTCCTGCTCCGCGCGCAGCTCGGTGTTCACCGCTGCATTCAGCACGAGGATACGCTTCGCTTGCGTCGCCGAGATGCCTGCGACCGGGGCCTTGAAGGTTGCCGAGGCGTCCTCGATCTCAGAACGTGCCGTGGACAATTCGGGACAACTCAGGCGCTCCCGTAGCGCGCGATAGGCGAACAGCCGCGTGCCCGTTGCATGATCTGCCGGCAACTGAGGCTGGCCGACCCAGCTCCTGTTCGGACTCTCGATCAGCGACTTGAGCAACGACGCGCAGTCGCTTCCTCCCTCGCAGGCCGGCACGTCGGGGCCGCTCGCAGGTCGGGCAACGATGCGCGTGCGCTTCGGGCGCGCCTTGGGTTGAGCTTTGTGCAGCGCAGGCGGCGAAGCGTCCGCCGCATCGTCCTTGATCGACCGGGTTACGGGAGCGCCGCCAACCGCAAACGGCTCGCTTCCGAGAGAGGCACAGCCGGAGAGAAAACATCCTGCCGCAAAGACAAGAGCCAACCGAACAGCTGGCGGCCGCAACGCAAATCGATACATGTCGAAACACCCACGCAACCCTGGCGGATGATCCGAGACAAGGCTTTAGGATCTCCTAACGCTGAGCGCATGGATTGTCGTAAGGGGCTGCAGTGCAAATTCTGGTCGGGTTACGTGGCGCTGCCACCACTCGAGATGGACAGCGGCCAGACCTGAATGACGCCCTCCTGCGACGCGCCGAAGAGGAAACGGCCGTCGGGTGAGAAGCTGACCGGGTGCGCGCTGCGCGTGTCGACGCGTAGTGCCCGAATCAGGCGCCCGGACCGTACGTTCCATAGTTTGACGCGGCCGTTTTCCGCCGCCGTGGCCAGCAAGCGCTCTGGCCCGAACGCCATGGCGGAAATCCGGGCTTCATGGGCGCGCAGCGTACGCACCGGCCAAGACGACGAGTTGATCCAGATCTGAACCGATCCATTTGCACTCGCGGCCGCGAGATAACGCCCATCGTCCGCAATGCTCAAAAGGCCAAGATCGGCCGCGGGGCTGCGGTAGGTTCGTCCCAGTCGCCCGTCCGTAGCCCGCACGGCATGAATTGTCCGCTCGGCGCCGCCAAGTAGAAGGATGCCTCGCAGTCGAGCGGCAGACACAATTCCTCCGGGGCCCGGTGCATCCAATTGCTGCGGCACCGAAGAAATACTCTGCGTCTCGAACAGGGCCGTGCCATCGCGTCCCGCGGCGACGAAGCCGTCGGCACCGTTTGTGAACGCGAGAGATTCGATGGGTGCCTTGCCCAGATTGTAGACGCCGAGTTTCTCCCCGCGCTCGAGGTCCCACAACACGATGAGGCCTTGGGCGTGCCCGCTCAACGCGTGGCGGTCGCTGACGGCCAATGCGGTCACCGCCCCTTCGGAAAGCTCGATGGTCCGGATTAGCGCACCTGAGCTTGCGCTCCAGATCCTAAGCGTCGCATCGGCGCCACCGGACACGATCCAGCGGCCCTGGTCGGCCGTCGCAATGCCGGCAACCTTGCCCTTGTGGCCGACGAGCTGGAAACCCTGGCCGAGTTCGCTGCCGTCGCTGGCGACCACGCCGGCCACGCGCGCCTGCGTTTGCGGCCAGCTCTCGCGATAGGCGACGGCCAGGCTTGCGATCGCGACCGCCGCGGCAACCTTGTAGATCACCGAGCGCCAACGGCGCGATGGCAACCGCCACCTGCGGCGTACTTTCGCCTGTGCCCGACGTGCGGCCCGTTTCGCTGCCGGAGGCCGGGAGGCAACCTTGGCCGGCCGCTTTGCCGGCTGTTCCTTTTGCTCCTGCGGCGTCTCCTTCGAGGGGCGGCCGAATCCGAAGAAAGGAAGCAAGGCGCCTTCGGCAGCCTTCTTCTCGGCTGGAGGTGCCGGCCCTGCGGCCGCTGGCTTTTCCGCCTTTGCCGCCTTCTTCTTCCTGACGGGCAAGGCTGGCGCCGTGCGCTTCTTCAGAGCGTCGATGAAATCGAGGAGCTGGCCCTTCGGCTGGGGCGCATCCGGCGGGACAGGAACAAGACTCGGCGAGTCGGTGTGGGCAATGGTGGGATCAGTGACGACAGGCTCCGCCGCCTTTTGCCCCGCCAGCGCCGACGTCCGAAGCTGGCCGAGCTTGCGCACGATCGGCAGGTTCAGGCCGAGCCCGGCACGCTCGCGTTTGGGATCCGGTGCAAACAGCAGTCCACGCCATTCCGCTATCGACTGCGGACGCTCGCCGACCTCGATCTTCAGCGCCTTGTCGATGGCATCCAGAAAGCCGTTGCGGTAGGAGCCCAGCGCAGCTGCCTTCGCCGAAATGTATTCGTCATTCACGACGCGCGACGGTGCATCCGGCGGCCTCTTACCCGATATGGCGTGATAGAGGGTGGAGCCTAGCGCATAGATGTCCGTCCACGGCCCCTGGTTGCTGCTCGTCGTCGCGTACTGTTCATAGGGACTGTACCCGGGCTTCACCAGCGCGCTCACCGTTCGCGATTGTGCCGCGATCTCCCCCCGCGCCGAGCCGAAATCGATCAGCACCGGCGAGCCGTCCTTGCGCACC
>Ga0190265_10003423_pt1 | contig 10823 bp, 9 predicted proteins | sample Popmic124T_FD_133135 | JGI IMG/M metagenome (GOLD analysis project Ga0190265, IMG submission 133135) | Populus adjacent soil microbial communities from riparian zone of Indian Creek, Utah, USA - 124 T | ecosystem: Environmental > Terrestrial > Soil > Riparian zone | place: USA: Utah | collected...
CAGCGCGAGCCCGACGCCGCCGACGCCGTACACCACCGTGGTGTCACCCTCCTTCACGGCGACGGCGGTGGCGTGCAGCGCTGTGGTTGCCGCTGCAGCACAGGCTCGCCGCCTCAGCCAGGGCCAGGCCGTCCGGCACCGGCACCACCGCGGAGGCGGGCACGACGATCTGCTCGGCGAAGCCGCCGTCGGTCGCGAACGCCAGGAACCCCAGCGGCGCGCCGCACAGATGGTCGTCACCCGCGCGGCAGTGCACCCACCGTCCGCAGGCGTGGAAGTAGTGCACGGCCGCCCGCTCGCCGGCAACCACGCCGGCAACGTCCGGCCCCAGGTCGGCGACGGTTCCGGCCACCTCGTGGCCCAGTGTGATCGGCGTCCTCGCGGGGGTGAGCAGGCCGTCGAGGAAGTGCAGCTCGGTGCCGCACACCCCGGCGGCGGCGACGTCGATCACCGCCTGGCCGGGCCCCGCTGTAGGTGGGTCGACGTCCTCGACGGCAACGCCCTGGTGAGGGCCGTAGAAGTGCACGGCGCGCACAGAACTCTCCTGTCTGTCGATGTCCACGGCCGCGGACGCGGCAGGGTCAGGAGGCGTCCCAGAACGCCAGCTCATGTCGCATCCCGGTCAGGAACGCCTCGCGGGCCACGTCCGGATCCGGGTCGGCCTCGTCCAGCATGCGCGCGCATCGCGCCGCCGTGGTCGCGAAGCCTGGATCGGCATAGGTGTCGACCCAGCGTCGGTAGCGCGGGTCCTGCGGCGGGTTCTTCGCGAGGCGCCGGCCGAGCTCGGAGTACCCCCACATGCACGGCAGCATCCCGGCCAGGCCCCGGCCATAGTCGGCTGCCGCGTCCAACACGAAGGAGGTGTACGCCGCGCACGCCGGACCTTTGACCGCGGAGTCCAGCCGCGCGCCGAACGGCGCGGCCAGGTCGCGGTGCAGGCTCAGCTCCTCATGCCAGGTGGCGTGGGCCATGTCGACCAGGTCGGCCAAGTGTTCCGGCGGCGCCTGCCAGGCCAGCCGGGAGAAGACACGCACGTAGTCGACCAGAAACAGGTAGTCCTGCTCGATCCAGGCACGAAACACCTCGGGGTCGAGGTCACCGCGCCCGAGCCCGGCCACGGTCGGGTGTCGCAGCTGCGCCGCCAGCAGCGGTTCGCCGAGCTGTTGCAGCCAGGCCGACAACGGCTCGTGCTGCTCTCGTGCGGGTGCGCTGGTGCTGGTCATGCCGCTCAACTCCTCACCACCAGGAATGGAAGTGGTGCTGCGGGCCGTGCCCGTGACCGACGTCGAGCCGGTCGGCGGCCTCCAGAGCCCGGGTCAGGTAGTCCTTAGCGTCGCTGACAGCGCTGACCCAGTCCGGGCGTTGGGGGCGCAGTGCGGCGATCGCGGCCGAAAGTGTGCAGCCGGTGCCGTGTGTGCCGGTCGTCTGCACCCGCGGTGTGGTCAGCCGAGTAGCATGGCCCTCGACGCGCAGCAGGTCGGTGCTGTCGGTTCCACCGAGGTGTCCCCCCTTGAGCAGCACGCCGGGACACAGCTTGACCAACCGCTCGAGCTGGTCGGCCATGGTGTCCTCGTCTCGGGCCTCGTCCTCCGCGAGCAGGTCCGCGGCCTCGGGCAGGTTGGGAGTGACCAGGTCGACGTGCGGCAGCAGGTCGTCGCGCAGCGCAGCGACCGCGTCTGGAGCCAGCAGCCGGTTACCGCTCTTGGCCACCATCACCGGGTCCAGAACGACGTACGGCGGCCTGAACCGTCGCACGCCGGCGGCAACGCAATGCACCATCTCGGCGGTGCCGAGCATGCCGATCTTGACCGCGTCGATGCGCACGTCGCCGAACAACGTGTGCATCTGCTGTTCCACGAAGTCGGCCGGGATGGGATGGATGCCCTGGACACCCTGGGTGTTCTGCGCCGTCAGCGCCGTCACCACGCTCGTCCCGAAGGCGCCGAGGGCAGAGAACGCCTTGAGGTCGGCCTGGATGCCTGCGCCTCCGCTGGGGTCGCTGCCGGCGATCGTCAACACGTTGGGAATCATCGGGCGTCCCCTCCAAGCGTGGCTGCGGCACCGGCCGGGTCGGATGCGCTGCAGATGGCCGAGACGACGGCGACTCCATCGACGCCGCTGCCGCGCACGTCGGCTGCGTTGCCGGCGTGGATGCCGCCGATGGCGACGCAGGGCAGATGCGTGCGACGGCACAGGTCGGTGAGCCCGTCGATGCCGAGGGCGTTCGCGGCGTCTGTCTTGGTGGGGGTGGCGAACACCGGGCCCAAGCCGAGGTAGTCGAGCGTGCCGTTCGGCAGCGCGTTCGCCGTGGTCATCTCCTCGTGTGTCGCCACCGACCACCCGATCAGCAGATCCGGTCCGGCGAGCCGGCGGACGTCCTCGACGCGCAGGTCCTCCTGACCGAGGTGCACGCCGTGCGCGCCAACCGCGAGCGCAACGTCGAGCCGGTCGTTGACCACTACCGCAACGCCGGTGCCCTCGAGGTTGCGCAGCACGGCGTCGGCCAGCAGGGACAGCGACCGGGCGGAGGCGTGCTTGTCGCGCAGCTGCACGGCGGTGACCCCGCCTTCCACCGCGGCGCGGACCGTGTCCAGCACACCGCGGTCGCCGCACAGCTCCGGGTCGGTAACCAGGTACGTCGACAGGTCACACGTGGTCACCGCGCTCGCGCCGCCAGGTGCTTGTCGAGAATCTCCGCGTCCAGGCTGTACAGCGCGTCGAGCAGACCGACCGCGAAGCTGCCTGGCCCGGCGCTGCTCTCGACGGCGACCTCGGCGGCGACGGTCAGCACCGCGGTCGCGGCGCTCGCGGCGAGCAGCGGCGACTCCTCCACCGCGCAGCACGCGGCGACGAGCGCGCCGAGTACGCAGCCGACCCCGGTGACACGGGTCATCAGCGGGTGTCCGGTGCCGATCTCGATCACCGAATGGCCGTCGGTGACGTAGTCCACGGCACCGCTGATCGCGACCGTCGTAGACTCTCGAGCGGCCAACTCGAACGCCGCTGACAACGCTGAGGCGGAGTCGGTCGCCGAGTCCACGCCGCGGGCTGAGCCAACGGCGCCGGCCAGGCTGAGCACCTCCGACGGGTTGCCACGCACCACCGTCGGGCCCTTGGTGAGCAGATCCGTCGCCAGCCGGGTCCGGAAGGTCAGCGGCCCGACCGCGACCGGGTCCAACACCCAGGGCGTGCCGACCGCGTGGGCGGCGTGCGCGGCGGCCCGCATCGCCGCGGCACTCGCCTCCGACGGCGTGCCGACGTTGACCAGCAGCGCGTCGGCGGCACGGGCGAGCTCGCTCGCCTCATCCGCCTCGTCCACCATCGCCGGCGAGGCTCCCACCGCCAGCAGCGCGTTCGCGGTGAACCCGGTGACCACGAGGTTGGTCAGGCACTGCACCAACGGAGCGCGCCCTCGCAACCGCTCCAGCACCGCACCCGCGTCTCTGGCCCGTACCGGAGCCGCAGTCGCGCGGACATCAACCGTGCTCATCAGCACTCCCTTCGCCGGCATTACCCGGATCAGGTTCCACGGTCGGCGGCCACTTCCGCCCTCTCAGCCCGCCCGGCGCGAGCTCCCGCATACCCACGCCACGCTACTCAGTCGACGGCAACGAGCCAACCCCGGCCCAGCACAGATTTCCCGAACGCGTTCAGCCCAGGTCGAGCCTGACGTCGTTGGCAGATATCGATGGCAGCTGACCTCTGCCCGGGCGAGTCCATGGTCGTGGTCGGCCGACTCCGGTGGGGCCCCGATTGCTGCACGACGCCGCGCGGTGCGCATCGTGACTGTCATCCCTCGCCTGGTACGAGAGGAACTCGGCGTGAACGTCGAGACGATGGACTGCGCAAGCTGTTACCTGGCCAAGCGCCCGCTTCCCAACGGCTCCCGGCAGGCACGAGCAGGCCACGCGGGATCGTACGACCACTCCTCGGACTCGCGCTGCGTCACCGCATGAGGTGAACGACCAAAGCGACTCGATCGCCGCACCCGACGTCGCCCTCCACACACGGTTGCTGCTCGCCAACCCTTGAACCGACAAGTGCTCGAACCGGCGAGGGGAATTGCGCAGCTAGCCAGGTCAGTCGGCCAGGTCAGTCGGCCAGGTCGTCATCGGGTTTGGCCATACCTGCCGCCACGCGGTCCAAGTAGTCGATGGGCGCGACGTCGGCGATCTTCGAGAGATCCTGGACGAGCCAGGCAGCCACCGCTGCCACGTCCAGGACACCGCCCGTGGCGCCTCGAGTGTCCACGAGTCTTTGCGCTAGGGCATCACAGGCATCCACAGTGACAGTGTCAAGATTGTCCCCTGCGACGACCTGGCCCTCGGTCAAGCGAGCGATGAGGCTGCGCGCGATCAGCATGTGTGCGGAATGCATTGACGCCAACAGTAGCCCGCGCAGACAAAGCGCTGGTCTGGAAAGCGGACGCCGAGTCACCGCCGGCCAAACCACCTCATGGACCGAATCAGGCGCACGATGGACCCACTAGCCCGTGGTCGGAGACGTCCCGCATGCTGCGTCATACCGGCCGCCTGCGGTCCTTGTGCAACCTGAGGGCACCTTCTTGCGGCTAGCGTGAGTCAGGATGCCTCACCATGTGTGCGGCGGTCCGTGGCGCAGGCATGGACGCGAGACCGCCCCGGAGCATTCCATGTCTACATCCACCTTGCTGCCGTTCCAACCAGGTTCGATAACGCCGGCCCAGCTGGCCGCCGTGTCCTATCTGGCCCGCTACTCCGGCCACACCCACACCCTGTACGCCTACCAGCTACGCCGCTGGTTCGACTGGTGCCAGACCGGCGGCCTCGACCGCTCATCAGCATCCAACGTGCCCACGTCGAGCTCTACATCCGCCATCTCGGCGGCTGTGGGCTGATGCCGTCCTCGGCCAACACGATGATGCACGGCGTGAGCGGCTCCTTTCGGTTCGCCCACATCGACGGCCTGATCCCCGCCGACCCGGCCGTCTACGCCCGACTTCCCAAGATCCACCACCACGACGAGACCCGCACCCAGGGCCTGGACCGGCTCGAGCTGATCCGTTTCCTGCAGACCGCCCAGACCATCAGCGTGCGCCACGGCGCGCTGGCTTACCTGCTCGGGATCAATGCCCTACGCGCCTCCGAGGCCGCCGCGGTGCGCATCGAGCACTACCAGCACACGCTGCGCGGACACCGGGTGCTGCATCTGGTCGGCAAGGGCAGCAAGCCCGCCACCATGCCCGTGACCGTTCCCGTCCTCCGCGTCCTGGAGGCCTGCCGACGCGAACGGACCGAGGGCCCGCTCGTGCGGCGCCCGCTGTCAGGTCAGCCGATCGACCGACGTGACTGCTACCGCATGGTCATCCGGATCGCCAAGGCCGCAGGCATCCCCAGACACGTCAACCCACACTCGCTGCGACACGCCGCCATCACCAACGTCCTGGACGCCGGCGTTCCGCTGCGTGACGCCCAGATCCTCGCCCGACACGCCGACCCACGCACCACCCAGCACTACGACCGCGCCCGCGGCAACCTCGACCGCCACGGCGTCCACTTCCTCACCGCCTACGTCGCCGGCGTATGAACCGCAACGCAACAGCGACCGGCGCGAGCCTCGATACCGCGCCCCCAGCGCCCAGATTGACGCACCAATGTCCTGTCGACGGGGATGACCTGTGAACCCTTCCGTCGCACGTTCGGCTGGCACGGCGTCATCGGGGCGTGAGTCCTTGGAGGACGTCGTCTTGTCTGGAAGGGTTGCGAGTGATGCCGAAGCGACCGCGGTGGCCGTGAGCGGAGGATGATAGTTGTCACCGAGATCGGGCGGCGAGGCCGACAAGATCGGCAACCGCTACGAGAGTGCGTGGGCGATCCGGCATGCCCTGTACTGCTTGGTGCGGGACGACTGCTCGATGACGGTCGAGGCGCTCGACCCGGACGAGGCGCAGGGGGCTGAATTCACGTTCGTCGAGCGCGGCAAGAGGCGGGTGCACCAGGTCAAGCGGCAGTTCCGGAACAACAACGCCTGGAGCATCAGCGCGCTGGCACGGCTCGGGGTGTTCTCGAGCGCTATCGGGCACGTCGCTGCCGGGCGCGAGTACCACTTCGTCTCGCTCATCCCGTGCGGCAACCTGCGTGAGCTCGCCGAGCGGGCCCGTGGTGCGGTTGACTTCGCGACGTTCACCCAGCACTCGTTGGCGACGAACCAGGAGCTGCGGGCCACATTCGACGAGCTCTCGGCGCCCAAGCTGCTCGGCACGCCTGAGCAGGCATGGAAGACGTTGCGGGGCATGTGGTTCGAGGTCCGCGAGGAACGCGAGACCATGCACGACAACGGCCTGCTCGCGGAGCTGACTCTCGAAGGTGCCCCTGGGCGCCTGATGGCTCTCGGGCTCGGCGATGTCCTGAACGCGAACCTCGGGCTGCCGCTCACCCGCAAGGAGCTGCTCGAAGAGCTGGCCGACATGGACGTCACCCTGCGACCCGTCGGGTCGAAGGCGTCGACCCGCGCGAAGGTTGCCGAGGTCACCAATAGCTGGCGTCAGAGCGTGCAGCGGGAGCTCCTCGAGCCGCCCATCGTGCGCGCCGAGGCGGGACGCGTGGTCGAGTCGCTGGACAGCGGCTCGCTCAGTCTGATCCTCGGGAACGCCGGCGACGGCAAGTCAGCAATCCTCGAGCAGACCGTCGAGAGTCTTGAAGCAGCCGGCGGCACCGTGCTCGCGTTCCGGCTCGACCGGCGGCTCACCGGGTTCGCGTCGACCGACGAACTCGGCCGGCAGCTGGGGTTGGACATGTCCCCTGCGGCGGCGTTGAAGGTCGCGGCCGGAGACGGCCCCGGGTATCTGGTCATCGACCAACTCGACGCGGTCAGCCTGGCGTCTGGACGTATGCCGGAGAACTTCGATGCGGTCGCCGACCTCATCGCCGAGGCTGCCCTGCTGCCGCAGATCGGGGTTGTTTTGGCGTGCCGCGGGTTCGACGTCGAGAACGACCACCGGATCCGGACCCTCACCTCGCGTCGCCAGCTGACGACGGTCAAGGTCGCGTCGTTGACTGATTCGGAAGTCAACGACGCGGTCGACGGCATGGGGCTGAAGTCCGAGGACCTGACCGCCGAACAGCGGAACGTGTTGCGGACCCCGCTGCACCTGGTACTCCTGGCGAGCATTGCTTCGCAACCGGACGCGTTGTCGTTCCACTCCAGCGGGTCGCTGTTCGAGTCGTTCTGGGAGCGGAAGCGGCAAACGGCCAACATCCGGCGCGCGGATGTGAAGTTCAACGCCGTGGTCGAGAAGGTCGCAAACACCGCGAGCGACCGTCAGACGCTCGCGGTCCCGGTTTCCGTGCTCGACGAAGATGAGCTCATCGACCACGCCACCGTCCTCATCTCCGAGCACGTGCTGGCCCGCGAAGGTGACCGCGTCGCGTTCTTCCACGAGGCGTTCTTCGACTACGCGTTCGCGCGACACTGGGTGTCGCGCTCGGAGTCACTGGTCGAGTTCCTGTGCCGGGCCGAGCAGGAGCTTTTCCGACGTGCGCAGGTCCGCCAGATCTTGCGGCACCTTCACGAGCAGGACCCGGACCGGTTCATCACCGAGTGCGAAGCGGCCCTGACCAGCGGCGACATCCGGTTCCACATCAAGGAGACCGTCGTCGCGGTCATCTCGAACCTGGCCGCTCCGACCTCCGAAGAGGCCGAACTCGTGCTGCGGGTCTGCTCGGAACCAGGGTCCGTCACCACTCGGCTGTGGCAGCAGCTGCGGCGACCGCAGTGGTTCGCTCGCCTGCACGAGGACGGTGTCCTCGAGGCGTGGCTGGACAGCGCCGACCAGGCAGACCGGGAACGCGCCGCGCTGTTCCTCGGCACCCAGGCCCGCGGAGACCTGGCTCCGGTCGCCGAGATGTTGAAGACCCGCAAGAGTGCCGCCGACTACCCGGACTGGTTGCGGTGGGTCGTGCGGGTCGGAGACCTCGGGACCAGCCGCGACATGTTCGACCTCCTTCTCGACGCTGTCCGGGCCGGGCTGTTCGACGGCGGGTACGAAGAGCAGCTGTGGATGAGCGCCCGCGACATCGGGGAGAAGGAGCCGTTGTTGGCCATCGAGCTGCTGCGTGCGTTCCTGGTCGAGCGGACCGGTGCGATGGATCTCGACGCGGCCGGGAAGGTCGCTGTTCTCGAGATGCGCGACTACAGCGTCAGCGAAGTTGTCCGCGAGGCAGCCGAAGCTGAACCCTTGGCGTTCGCGACTATGGCCGTGCCATACCTGCGGGCGGTGATGGCGGCAACAGCCCGCGAACCCTCAGACAACGGCCACGTCTACGACGAGCACTTCTCGCTCCGCATGGTCGGCTCCGAACGGTTCGAGCGCGACTTCGACGAGGCGCTATTGACTGCCACGGTCGGCGCCCTCGAGAAGCTCGCAGCGTCGTCGCCGGAAGAGGTCCGGCCTATGCTGGAGACACTGGCCGCCGACCCGTACGAGTCGTCGCAGTACCTGCTGTACCGGGCACTGACGGCAGGCGGGACGACGTTCGCAGACTGGGCGGCAGATCTGCTCCTGGAGGGCGGTCGGCGATACGAGAGCGGCTACATGTCCGGAGCCCGATGGGTCAGCCGAGAGATGCTGCGCGCGGTCGCGCCGCACATCGACGATGAAAAGCACGGTCAGTTCGAAGACGCGGTTCGCGACATGACGAACCAGTACGAGAAGCCGGCCTCCCGCGGGCGCACGGCGTTCTCCTTCTTGTCCGCGCTAGACGAATCCCGACTCAGTGACATCGGCGGCCGCCGGCTCGCCGAGTACCGCCGCAAGTTCGACGCCGACCAGCCCGAAGCGCCCCAGGGCATCATGGGCGGAGGCGTCCCGTCGCCCATCTCCAGCTCTTCTGCGGCGCACATGACCGACGATCAGTGGCTCGGGGCGATGGCCAAGCACAACTCCGAGGATCCCGACTACTGGGACACCGGCCTCGGCAGCGCCCATGAACTCTCCTCGGTCCTGCGCGAGCAGGTCGCCACCGACCCGGTCAGGTTCGCACGGCTCGCACTGTCCATGACCGACGACCTCAACGACTCCTATGCGAGCGCGATTCTGATGGGCCTCGGCGACGGAGAGTTCCCCGAAGACGACGTCCTCGCGCTCTACGACGCCGTCAGGCACCTCAGTGCTCTCCCGAACACCGATACCGACCGGTGGCTTGGATGGGCTCTGCAGAAGCAGCAGACCGACCTACCGCTCGAGATGGTCGAACTCATCCTCGACCGCGCCCTGAACGCCACCGAACCTGCCGACGACGAACCGCACGTCACCCAGACCGACAAGGACGGCAACCAGGTCGTCGACCTGCACACCAACGGCATCAACACAGCCCGCGGAAGCCTCGCAGAGGCCCTCGGAAACCTCCTCGTCAACGACGTCACCGGTGAACGCACCGAACTGGTCCGCCCGCACCTGCAGACCCTGGCCAGCGACCCCATCGTGTTCGTCCGCGCAGAGGTCGCCTACACGATCGCCGCATCCCTGCGACACGCCCGCCCTGGCGCCCTTGCCGCGTTCACGACCCTCATCGACGGCGCCGACGACGCCCTCCTCGCCGCCGTCCACACCTACCGCCTGATGCAGTACATCGGGAACGTGAACCCCGACGTCATCTCCCCGGTCATCAGCAGAATGCTGAGCTCGACCATCGATGACGTCCGCAAGGTCGGCGGGCAGCTCGCCGCGCTCGCCGCGCTCCAGTGGAACCTGCCCGACCACCTCACCTACGCCCTCACTCTCGACGCCCACGTGCGCGCCGGCGTTGCCGGCATGTGCGCCGCGATGTTCGACCATTCCTCGGAGCCCGAGCTAGCCATCGCAACCCTCGTAGGCCTCATGAACGACGAGGAAGAAGGGGTTCGCCGAGCCGTCGCGAGCCTCGCCCCGCGCCTACGAGGCACGAAGCTGCGCCCGTTCGCAAACCTGTTGAACGAGCTCATCGCGTCGGACTCTTACTTCGAGTCGACCCCCCAGCTGTTCTTGACGCTGCAGCACGCACCCGACCGGGTCGACGACCTCTCTCTGAGGGCCGGACAGCGGTTTCTTCAGGTGCACGGCAAGGAGGCAGGCGACATCCGGACCGCGGCGGCGGGCGACTCGTCCTACGTCAGCGAGCTGGTCGTGCGGGGGCTGGCGCAGTCGCGGTCGCCTGAGGAGCGAGGTGCCCTCCTGGACGTTCTCGACCAACTCCTAGAGATCGACGCGTACGGCATCGCGGAGGCGATCGACGGCGCCGGGCGGGGCTGAGCGCAGGGCAAGCAAATCGGATCGACCAGCCGAGGACTCCAAACCGCGACCTCGTCGTGGACGAGAAGTTCGTATAGAGAGCAGCGTCATACCGCCGCCTATGCCTACTGCCTGTGTCAACCCTCGAGCCCATCCAGGCGATCTCCGAGCTTCCGAAGCGCCCCGAGCGTGACGTCCGAGGGAATGTGGGTGTAGATCTCCATCGTCACCGCGATCTTGCTGTGCCGCAGGATCTGCATGGCCACGCGGGGGTGCACGTCGAGGGCCGCCAACAGTGATCCACACGTGTGGCGGGTGCCATGGACCGGGATAGCCCGGACCTCAGCCTTCTCGCAGCGTTGCTTGAAGGCGCGGTGGAAGTTGCGGGGATCTAGCGGCAGTCCATCGCGGGTTGTGAATACGAACCCTGTGTCGGTCCAGAATTGCCCGGCCTTGGAGCGCGCGTCTGGCTGGGCGTCGCGGCGTAGGCGAAGTGCTGTGACGCAGATGTCTGGCATTGGCAGGACAGCATCTGATGCTTCGGTCTTGGTCTCACCGTGGATGAGCTCGCCGTCGA
>Ga0190265_10003424_pt1 | contig 10823 bp, 8 predicted proteins | sample Popmic124T_FD_133135 | JGI IMG/M metagenome (GOLD analysis project Ga0190265, IMG submission 133135) | Populus adjacent soil microbial communities from riparian zone of Indian Creek, Utah, USA - 124 T | ecosystem: Environmental > Terrestrial > Soil > Riparian zone | place: USA: Utah | collected...
CGCCCCAGCCATCCGCGCGCCGACCCGGCCGCGTCCTCGCCCCACATCCACAGCGGACCGCGCCCGCGCTCGACCATCAGATCGGAGCCGGACAGGATCCGGATCGGCCGCTTGCCGCGCTTCTCTCGGCGCAGATTCTCGGCCGCGATCCAGTCGAGGATGCGCGGCAGCGCCCGCGCGCTGGCTCCCTTGGTGTCGTGCATGAGCACCACCGCCCTGCCGCGCAGCCGCTTGAGCTTCTCGATCACGTACTCGGCCGTGCCTTCGGCGGTCAGCCCGTTGTACTCGCGCGGATCGATGTCCCAGTGCAGGTGGGTCAGCCCGCGGTCGATGAGCATGCCGACCAGCTTGCGGCAGCTATCGCCGTACGGCGCGCGGAACAGGATGATCGGCAGCTCGGCCAGCTCCCGGTACAGGAGATCGTTGTGGTCGATCTCGGCCGCCGCGTCGGTCTCGCGGTGGCAGAGGTGCACGTGGTTGACCGTGTGGTTGCCGATGAGGTGCCCCTCGCGCACCGCGCGGTCGACCAGCGCCTTCCGGCGCTTGTAGAACCGCCGCCGCCCCTCGACGCGATGCCCGACCCAGTAGAAGATCGCGCTGACGCGGTGGAGGGCCAGCGTGTCGAGAATGTAGGAGCTCCACTTCTCGTGCGGGCCGTCGTCGAAGGTGAAGATCACCTCCGGGTCGCCGCTCATCGACTCGCCGGCCGCCGGCCTGGGCCAGCCCGCGCGCACCTCGCCCGGCGCGACCAGCCAGACAAGAATGGCCGCGAGCACCGCTGTGCTCGCTCGCTTCAATCGACTGGCACCGCGCCTGTCACGTCGCATCGGCTCCGCTGGAGAACGTCCCGGCAGCGCCTATCATTGCACTGAAACCGGCCTGCAGTCAGCGATCTGGCTTGCCTGTCGTACGGACGGGATGAGCGATGCGTCACCGGCGAGCGCCGCAAGGACGCGCGCTCAGAACGGAATATCGTCGTCCGGACCGCCGAAAGCATCACCCGAGGGCGGTGGCTCGTCCGATCCCTGACCAGCTGTTCGACCGCCGTTGCCGCCACCGCCGCCGCCGCCCGAACCGAGGAACTGCACGTCGTTGGCGACGACCTCGGTCATGTAGCGCTTGTTGCCGTCCTTGTCCTCCCACGACCTCGTGCGAAGACGCCCCTCGACGTACACCTGCCGACCCTTGCTGAGGTACTTGCTGCAGACCTCGGCCTTTTTCCCCCACACGACGATCCGGTGCCACTCGGTCCGCTCCTGCCGCTGACCGCTCTTGTCGGTCCAGGCCTCGTTGGTGGCGAGCCTGAACTCGCAAACCCCTGCGCCACCTGGCGTGTGTCGCATTTCGGGGTCGTTGCCGAGGTTTCCGATCAGGATGACCTTGTTGATGCCGCTCGCCATGCAGTCGGCTCCTTCGAAGAACGGCGGTGACGCTAGCACAGTTCTGTGACAGGGGTCGTTCCGAAGCGCTCGTGCGGCTTGTGGTGAGACGCGATGCTCGGTTACGAACGGACGGATGTACCGAGGCCTGACCACCGCGGTGGTGATCCCCGCGTTCAACGAGGAGCTCGCGATCGCGTCGGCCATCCGCAGCGTGCCGGCCTTCGTCGATCACATCATCGTCGTCGACGACGCTTCGCGCGACGCGACGGCGCGACGCGCGGCCGCGACGCCGGTCGGTCGGCTGGAGATCCTGCGCCACGGCGCGAACCGCGGGGTCGGCGCTGCAATCGCGTCCGGCTATCGCCGCGCGCTCGCGCTCGGGCTCGACGCGACGGCGGTGATGGCCGGCGACGGTCAGATGGATCCGGACGATCTGCCGCGGCTGCTCGACCCGATCGCCGACGGGCGCGCCGACTACGCCAAGGGCAACCGCTTCGCCCATCCCGACCTGTGGCGCACGATGCCGGCGGCGCGCATCGCCGGCAACCTGGCCCTGTCGCTCGCCACCCGGTGGACCAGCGGCTATCGCGATCTCTTCGACTCGCAGTGCGGCTACACGGCGATCACGCGGCGCGCGCTGTCGCGGATCGATCTCGACCGGCTGTTTCCGCGCTACGGCTATCCGAACGATCTCCTCGCCCGCCTGCACGTGGTGGGCGCGCGCGTCGTCGACGTCGCGGTGCGCCCGATCTACGGCGCGCGCTGGAAGAGCGGGATCCGGCTGCACACGGTCGTCTATCCGATCGCGTTCGTGCTGGCGCGATCCTGGATGGAGCGGGTCGGCGCCGAGGTCCGCGCGCCGGCTCAGCTGGAGAGCGAGGACAATGCGCGTCGGGTTGGTGACGACGTCGTATCCGCGATTTCCGGGTGACCTGGCCGGAGGGTTCGTGGCCGAGCATGCGGCCTACCTGGCGAGGGTAGGTTGCGAGGTGGAGGTGATCGCGGCAGGCGATTCGCGCCTGGTGACGGCGTCGGGCTCGGGCACTGGCTACGAGTCGGAATCGGGCACGGGCACGGGCACGTTTTCGGATCGGGGGTCGGGTTCGGGTTCGGGTCACCTGCCTGAGGCCCGAGGCCTGAGGTCTGAGGCCCGTGGGGTGCGCGTCCGCTGGGTCGCTGCCAGCGCGGGGTTGTTCGATGGGGCGGGGGCGCCCGAGGAGCTGGCGGGGAGTGCGCGGGCCTGGCTCGCGGCGGCTCGGTTCTCGGTGGCGTTGACGCGGGAGGTGGCTCGGGCGGCCAGGCGGTGGGACGCGGTCATCGCGCACTGGCTGGTGCCCGGTGGACTGGCTGCCCTGGTGGCGGCGCCCCGGGTGCCGCTGCTCGCGATCGCGCATTCCGGGGATGTCCATCTGCTGCGCCGGCTGCGCGCGCTCGGCGCCGCCGGCATGCTCTGCCGGCGCGCGGACGTGCGGCTCTCCTTCGTCAGCGAGGAGCTGCGCGGCATCTTTCTCGAGCGGGCGCCGCGGTGCGCGCCGATCGCGCAGGTCTGCCCGATGGGCGTCGATGTCGCTCGGCTGCGCGCCGCGCGCGCGCATCGCGCCGGACCCGGCGCGGACTCCACGGTCCTGTTTCTCGGCCGCCTGGTCCCCGTCAAGGGCGTCGATGTCCTGATCCGCGCCGCGTCGCTCTGGCGATCGAATGCGCGCCTCGTCATCGCGGGCGCGGGACCGGCCGAGCCGGGATTGCGCCGCCTCGCCGCCGCCGCGCCCGGCCGCATCCACTTCGCCGGCCAGGTGCTCGGCGCCGATCGCGATCGCGCGCTGGCCGCCGCCGACCTGGTCGCGCTGCCCTCGGTTCGCCTGGAGGACGGCCGCAGCGAGGGACTGCCGGTCGTCGCGCTCGAGGCGATGGCGGCCGGCGCCGCTGTCATCGCCTCGTCAGTCGGCGGCCTGGCCGACCTGTCCGCCGTCACGCACGTCGCTCCCGGCGACCCGGCCGCCCTGGCCGCCGCGGTGGACGCCCTCCTCCTCGACCCTGCCCGCCGCCTGCGCCAGGTCGAGGCGCAGGACCGCCTGCTCCCCGGCCTCGACTGGAGCGCCATCGGCCCCCGGTTGATGCCGCCTCATCCCGTGCGCAGTCGCTCGCTGGACCGCCGGTGCGCACCCTGATCCGGCCGCAGATGAGCGCCAGACACGGTCTGGGCCGGGCACAGTTTGCCGCATCTTCTGCGCCCCTCGCGTAAACGTTTTCGCGCACCGCGTAGGTGAGTCATCACTCACTGCAGCGACTTCACGCGATTTTCTCGCCCTGACCCGCTCTCTCCATCGCTTGCCCACAAAGCTGGCACCCCGGTTCTTCCCGGTTTTCGCGATCTAACACCCGTTGTTCACAGAGCCCTGTGAAGAGCTCGACTCGCCGCGGCAACGGGCACGTGGCGTGCATCGCATGCCAGATAATGCCCCCCAGCGCTCCCGTCGACGTCTCGGTGATCGTCCCCTTCGCCGACCACGAGGACGTCATCGGCGCTGCATGCGGGCGGGTCGCCCGCCACCTCGGTGAGCTGGGACTTTCCTTCGAGATCCTCGCAGTGGACGAGGCCTCGGGTGACAACAGCCACGCGGTGCTCGGCCTCCTGCGCCGCTCTCTGGCGCCGCTCCGCATCGTGGCCGGTGCCCGGCCGGGACGCGGCTTCGCCATGGGCTCGGCCTGCGCGCGCGGGCGGGTTCTCTGGCTGGTCGAGCCGCACAGCGCGCTGCGCTCGCTGGCCCCGTTCGGCCGCGCTCACGCGCGAGTCGCCCGCGGCGAGCTCGACCTCGCGGTCGTGCGAGGGCGGTTCTCGGTGATGAAGCGCTCGCGTGCGCTCGGTCTCATCGACTCGCTGCACGGCGGCAGCGGCTCGTTCCAGCGCCGCCTGGTCCGCCGCGCCGAGACCCGGCAGCTGCAGGTCGAAGCCTACGAGGTCGGCGGCTCCGAGGGGCCCGCCGCGGGGCTGGCCGACCGCGTCCGCTGGCGCCTCGCGTGGGCGCTCGGCGGCGTCGTGCCCAGGACATGACCGCGGTCCATCAGCGCCAGCCGCGCGCCCTGCTATACTGATCCAGCATGTTCGCGGTGATTGGCGCCATCCTGGCCATTGGCCTCCTCATTGTCGTCCACGAGGCCGGGCATTACTACGTCGCCCGCCGCTGCGGAATGCGCGTGGACAGGTTCAGCATCGGCTTCGGGCCGCCGCTGCTCAAGTGGAGGCGCGGCGAGACCGACTTCACGCTGGGTCCGATCCCGTTCGGCGGCTTCGTCCAGATCCACGGCATGACCCTGGCCGAGGACGTCCCGCCCGACGACACCCGATCCTATCCGAACCGACCGGCGTGGCAGCGCTTCCTGACCATCCTGGCCGGCCCCGGCACCAACTACCTCTTCGCCATCTTCATCGGCATCATCCTCTTCGTCAGCGCCGGCATCGACGTCACCACGCGCTGGTACCGGGTCGACACCATCTCGCCGGGCTTCGACGCCCAGGGCAAGCTGGAGAAGGGGGACGTCATCCTCAAGGTCGACGGCCGGCCGATCTACCAGCTGTATCGCGGTGAGCCGGGCGAGGATCTGGCGGCGGTGGTCAAGCGCTCGGGTGACAAGGCGCTCGCCGTCACCGTGATGCGCCAGGGGCGCGAGGTGCAGGCGACGGTCAAGCCGCGCTTCGACGAGACGGCCAGCGCCCACCGGCTCGGCATCGGCCTCGGCTATCAGGAGCAGGAGGAGCGGCTCGACGTCGGCATCGGCACGGCGGTGGCGGAGGCCTTCTACTATCCGATCGACAAGACCAAGCTCATCGGCGCGGGCCTCTTCGAGATCGTGACCGGCAAGCAGAAGCCGGTCGTCATGGGGCCGGTCGGCATCACCGGGATGATCAAGAACACCTTCGAGGTGGGCTGGATCCGGGTGCTCGAGCTGCTGATGCTGCTCAACGTCTACCTCGGCCTGTTCAACCTGCTGCCGCTGCCCGCGCTCGACGGCGGGCGGCTCGTCTTCCTGGGCTACGAGATGGCCACGCGCCACCGGGCCAACCCGCGGGTCGAGGCGACCGTGCACATGGTCGGCATAATGGCCCTCCTGCTCCTGATGTTGCTGGTCACCTATCAGGACATCGCCCGCCTCTTCTAGCCCCGCAGCCAGTTCTCCAGCCCGCCCGTCCTGCCCGCCTGCCTCGGTCGGCGGCGCAGGGTACCCTCCGTGAGGCATGGCCGGCCAGTTCATCCCCGACGCCGAGTTCTTCGAGCGCATCCCGACCGCGCCCGGCGTCTATCTGATGAAGAACCGGGCCGGCGGCGTCATCTACGTCGGCAAGGCCAAGCACCTGCGCAACCGGGTGCGGCAGTACTTCCGGCCGGGTGACGACCCGCGCACGTTCGTGGCCACCGGCCTCCTGGGCCTGTTCCTGGACGCCGTCGAGACCGTCGTGGTGGACAACGAGAAGGAGGCCCTCCTGCTCGAGAACCACCTCATCAAGCAGCACCAGCCGCGCTTCAACGTGAAGCTGCGCGACGACAAGCAGTACCTGGTGCTGCGAGTCGACCCGCGCACCCGGTTCCCGCGCGTCGAGGCGGTGCGCAACATCCGCGACGACGGCGCGCGCTACTTCGGTCCCTATCACTCGGCGACCTCGTGCCGCGAGACGCTGCGCCTGCTCAACCGCCACTTCCAGCTGCGCACCTGCACCGATCACGTGCTCGGCTCGCGCACGCGGCCGTGCCTGCAGTACCAGATCCGGCGCTGCCCGGGCCCGTGCGTCTTCCCGATCGACGAGGCGGAGTACGGCCTCCAGGTCGAGGACGTGATGATGTTCCTCGAGGGCAAGAACGACGCGCTGGTCGATCGACTGCGCGTCCGCATGGAGGAGCGATCGGAGCGCGAGGACTTCGAGAACGCGGCCCGGCTGCGCGACTCGATCGCGGCGGTGGAGAAGGCGCTGGCCAAGCAGAACGTGGTGCAGGAGGACTTCGTCGACCAGGACGTGTTCGGCCTGTGGCGCGAGGCGGACGCGGTCGAGGTGGTGGTGCTGTTCATCCGCGCCGGCAAGCTGGTCGGGCGGCGCTCGTTCCGCGAGCGCGAGCAGGAGCTGCCCGACGCGCAGGTGGTGGCCGAGTCGATCCAGCGCTACTACGACAGCGGCACGATCATCCCGGACGAGGTGGTCGTCCCGGTCGAGCTGGAGGACGCGCAGCTGCTCGGCGACTGGCTGAGCGAGGTGCGCGGGCGGCGGGTCAAGGTGCTGACCCCGCGGCGCGGACAGCGCGCCCGCCTGGTCGCGCTGGCCGACAAGAACGCGGCCGCGTCGGCCGCCGCGCGCGAGGGCAAGGCGGAGGACACCCAGGCCGCGCTCGGAAAGCTGCAGGCCCGGCTCGGGCTCAGGCGCCTGCCCCGGCGCATCGAGTGCTTCGACATCGCCCACATCCAGGGCGCGGCCACGGTGGCGTCGATGGTGACGTTCGTCGACGGTGAGCCGGCCCGCTCGCTCTACCGCAAGTTCAAGGTCAAGTCGGCCACCAACGACGACTTCGCGTCGATGTACGAGGTGCTGACCCGGCGCTTCCGCCGCTCGATGACCGCGCCGTCCGACGATCAGGACGAGGACGCGAGGCTCGAGCCGTGGGCGCCGCCCGACCTGCTCGTCATCGACGGCGGCAAGGGTCAGCTCTCCACCGCGCTGGCCGCGCTCGGTGACCTCGGGATCCAGCTCGACCGCGAGGCGGCCATGGACGTCATCGGGCTGGCCAAGGAGCGGGAGGACATGGGCGGCAAGAACCACCCGGACCGGGTGTTCCTGCGCCACATCAAGGATCCGATCGTGCTGCGTCCCAACACCACCGAGCTGTTCCTGCTGGCGCGCGTGCGCGACGAGGCGCACCGGTTCGCCAACACGTTCCATCGCGATCGCCGCCGCCGCACCGCGCTGCGCTCTGCCCTCGACGACATCCCGGGCATCGGCGCGGTCAGGCGGCGCGTGCTGCTGCGCCACTTCGGCAGCCTGCGCGCCATCCGCCAGGCCAGCGCCGAGGATCTGAGCAAGGTCGCCGGAATGAGCCGCAGCGCGGCCGACGCGGTGCGCCGTTTCTTCGATCAGGCCGATGCGGCCGGGCTGGCCGAGCCCGAATCCCCCAAACCATCGCTTGTGCCCGGCAGCGGCGATGAGAGAGCCTCCTGACAAGTGCCGCCGAACCCGTTCAAGAGCTTCCTAGCGGTGAAGAAACAGGAGCTGCCGTTCGTGCTCCTCATGTTCACCTACTTCTTCCTGGTCATCGGCATCTTCTGGATCCTGAAGCCGATCAAGAAGACGCTCTTCGTCGACACTGTATACGGCGACGCCACGTTCAACTTCTTCACCTGGCAGCTGTCCGGGCCCGAGGCGGAGCAGATCGCGAAGGTCGCCAACATGCTGGTGGCCTTCGTCGCGGTGGTCGTCTTCACCCTGCTGGCCCGCCGTCTGCGCCGCCATCAGCTGACCCTGGTCTTCGCCGGCTTCAGCGCCGTCTGCATGCCGATCTTCGCCGCGGTCGCGGCAAGCCCGGGCGAGTTCGGGGCCTGGAGCTTCTATCTCTTCGGCGACCTCTTCAACACGCTCATGGTCGCGACATTCTTCGTGTTTCTCAACGACAGCGTCACGCCGGAGAAGGCCAAGCGGCTCTACGGGCCGATCGTGCTGGGCGGCGTGACCGGCGGGGCGGTCGGCTCGCTGTGGCTGGCGATCCTGGTCAAGGCGCTGGCCCCGTCGACCTGGCTGCTCATCTGCGCCGCGCTGACGGTCGTCCTGGCCGTGATCGCCTGGGCGGCCGGGCGCATCGTGGACCGCGACCCGCCGGAGAAGCACGCCGTCCGCACCGAGGAGCCCGCCGTGCAGGGCAACGCGGCGCTGGAGGGGGCGCGTCTGGTGTTCAAGTCGCGCTACCTGCTCGCCATCGTCACCATGGTGGCGCTCTACGAGATCGTCTCCACCGTTCTCGACTACCAGTTCACCTCGACGGTCGCCCGGCTGGCCGGCGACTTCAAGTCGCACGTCGCGACCACCTACGCGGTCATGAACGCGTTCGCCTTCACCGTCCAGGTGTTCCTGACCAGCTTCATCATGACCCGCTTCGGAGTGCGTGTCGCGCTCCTCATCATGCCGCTGGCCATCATGACCAACTCGGCGCTGTTCCTGGTGGCGCCCATCCTGCTCATCGGCAGCGGGCTCAACATCACCGACAACGGCTTGAACTACAGCCTCAATCAGAGCGCGCGCGAGTCGCTGTACACGCCGACCAACCGGGACGAGAAGTACAAGGCAAAGGCGTTCATCGACATGTTCGTCATGCGGGCCGGCAAGAGCATCGCGGTCGGGGTCAACCTGGCGCTGTTCGCCTTCTTCGGCCCGGAGGCGGTCCGCTGGCTCTCGCTGTTCGTGATCGTGCTCATCTCGGTCTGGCTGCTCGCGGCCAGCTACGCGGGGCGGCGCTTCCGGGAGCTGACCGGTGACGAGTCGCCTCCGGGATCGCCGTCATCGAGCCGGCGGCGCAGCCAGGCCAGTCCGGTTGCCACCTCCTCGGGCGCGTTCCCGAAGCCCGCACGATTTTCCGGACTGTCCGCAAGAGGGCACTCGGTCACCTAGACAGGGTATCTTCCGCCTCACGATGAAGACCGGGAGAGCCATCGCTCTCGCATTCGCGCTGGCGAGTGCAGGAGCGGGAAGCGCGCTGGCGCAGCCACCGCCAGAGCCCGCCGTTCCACCCAAACGCGAGCAGCCGGCGCAGGCGCAGGCGCACGACGCTGCGTCCGTGCAGAAGGCGCCGGCGCCGGAGCAAGCGACCGGGGTCGCGAGCGCCGAGCCGGCGGGGGCCGGCAACAACCTGCGCGTGGTGCCGCGGGTGCTGCTGTTCCCGGTCCGCGTGGCGCTCTTCATCTTCGACGCCCCGATGCGCAGCGGATTCTGGCTGTACGAGCGCTACCAGCTGCGCGACCGGTTCAAGGCGATCTTCTTCAACGACACGGGGACGGTCGGGCTGTACCCGGTCGCCTTCGTGGAGACCGGCTTCGGCCTGAACGCCGGCGCGCGCTTCATCCACCGCGCGCTGTGGCGCGAGGCCAGCCTGCGGGCGCGGGCCAGCTTCGGCGGCCGGTTCCGCCAGATCTACGCGCTCAAGCTCGGCTCGGGCCGGATCTTCGGCGACCGGATCGAGCTCGAGCTGGAGGCAGAGCACGAGATCCGGCCCAAGGACCGGTTCTTCGGCGTCGGCAACGGGGACGAGGTCGAGATGGTGGCCGACCCGGTCGATCCCTACGCCAACGCGACCGCGGTGGACAGCCGGTTCCAGCAGACGCTGAGCCGCCTGAGCGCGATCGCCGACGTGCAGCTGTTCGGGCCGGTCTCGGCCCGGCTGTCGTCCGCGGCGATGTGGCGCGATTTCGACCGCAGCGACAGGGCCGAGATCCTGGACGAGAACGACCTGGTGCTGAACTACGACACCGCGGCGCTGCCGGGCTTCGACGAGGGCGCCGCCTACAGCTATCACGAGCTGGAGCTGCGCATCGACACCAGGCAGTCGGCCAGCCGCTACGAGATGGAGACCGTGCCGTCGGTCGGGTGGCTGCTGTCCGGCTTCGGCGGCATCGCGACCGACTTCGACCGCGCGCCGACGAAGTACATCCGCTACGGCGCAGACCTGCAGCGCTACATCCGCATCGGCGAGGCGCCGCGCCTCCTGGCCCTGCGCGCCTACATGGAGGGCGTGGACGGCGACCTGGACGAGGTCCCGTTCGTGGACCTGCCGCGGCTGGGCGGGCCGCTGCTCCTGCGCGGCTACGATCAGGACCGCTTCCGCGACCGGGTACTGGGACTGACCTCCGCGGAGTACCAGTTCGACATGGGCTACATGCTGACCGGCTACGTGTTCGTCGATGCCGGGCGTGTCTACCCGGAGCTGCGCGACATCGAGCTCAAGGACATCCGGGTCGGATACGGCGGCGGCATCCAGCTGCAGACTCCGGGCTCGTTTCTCGGCCGGGTCAGTGTCGCCACCTCGATCGACGGCGGCCTGCTCTTCAATCTCAGCCTCGATCCGGTCTACGACCCCAAAGCCCGCGTGGAGAGGAAATGACCGCTCGAGCCCGCAGCGCGGCTGCAACCCTGCTCCTCCTCGTCGTCCTGGCCGGCGGCTGCGCCTCGTCGTCAGCCGTGGGCGAGACGCGCTTCCACAACCAGGCTCCGATCTGGGTGGTCAACGACCGCAAGCCTCTGGCGAAGGAGCCGGAGGAGGCCGTGTTCTACAAGTCGCTCTATCACTTCGACGGCGTGTGGCACAAACGGCTCGACCGCTGGATGCAGATGCGCCGGGTGCAGCGCTCGATCAGCGTCAACTCGCTCGACGAGGTGCCGGACTCGACCTGGTTCACCAACCGGATCGGCCGCGGCAA
>Ga0190265_10003425_pt1 | contig 10820 bp, 9 predicted proteins | sample Popmic124T_FD_133135 | JGI IMG/M metagenome (GOLD analysis project Ga0190265, IMG submission 133135) | Populus adjacent soil microbial communities from riparian zone of Indian Creek, Utah, USA - 124 T | ecosystem: Environmental > Terrestrial > Soil > Riparian zone | place: USA: Utah | collected...
TGACCGGCGCGCCCGGGATCGGGGGCTTCCTCTGGCAGGAGTACAACAGCCTGATCTACGAGCACATCATTCTATGCATTCTGACCATCGGTTTGATTGGCTTTCTCCTCGATCGAATCATGGGACTCATCGAAAAGCGGTTTCAGGTGGCGTGACGATGGCCTACTTCGAAGCTCGCGACATCACCAAGTCCTACCACCGCAACGGCCGCACCACGTGCGTTCTCGAATCCGTGACGTTGCAGATCGAACGCGGGGAGTTCGTGGCCGTGGTGGGGTTTTCCGGCTGCGGTAAGACGACGCTCGTCTCCATCCTGGCGGGCCTCTCGGCCGCCGAAGCGGGGAGCGTCATCCTGGACGGGCGCCCTATGACCGAGCCGTCCCCGGAGCGAGCGGTCGTCTTTCAGACGTACGCGCTTTTGCCCTGGCTCACGGCCTTCGAAAACATCTACCTGGCCGTCGACCAAGTCTTCACGACCTTCGATCGGATGCAAAAGCACGAGCACACCGACAAGTACCTCGCCATGGTGGGTCTGTCGGCCGCGCGCGACAGGAAACCGGCGCAGCTTTCGGGTGGAATGCGCCAGCGCGTCGCTCTGGCGAGAGCGCTGGCCGTCGAGCCGGCGATCCTCCTCATGGATGAGCCGCTCAGCGCGCTCGACGCTCTCACCAGGGCCGCGCTCCAGCAAGAGTTTGCTCGGGTCCATCAGAGAAGCGGTGCGACGATGGTGATGGTCACCAACGACGTCGACGAAGCGGTGCTGCTCGCCGACCGAATCGTGCCGCTCACCGCGGGTCCCGGAGCAACGCTGGGCCCCTCCTTCCATGTCGACATCGAACGTCCCCGCGATCGGCGAGCCATCAACCACCACCCCGCATTCAAAGAGGTACGTAAGCAGGTGCTCGAATTCTTGATCGCTTCGTCCGCTGCGCGAAGGCCGTCGCGGCGTCCCCCGTCCACCACGCGACTTTCGCTGGTGCCGACATGACGACCTCGGGAAACCGTCGCCGGGAGAAGAAATTCCTCGAGCTTTGGGCGCTCGGCAAGTCTTTTGGCGACCAGGTGGTCGTCGCGCAATTTTCGCTCGCGATGGCCAAAGGCGAGTTTGTCAGCATCATCGGCCACTCCGGGTGCGGCAAGTCGACCGTGCTCGCCATGGTGGCGGGACTCACACCGTCCGATGCGGGGGGGATCATCTTGGAGAGCCGCGAGGTGACGGGACCGGGCCCGGATCGGGGCGTGGTGTTTCAGTCGCCTTGCCTTTTCCCGTGGATGACAGCCCATGAGAACGTGTTGCTTTCCGTGGATGCGAAGCATCCGCGGCTGGCGTCGCACGCTCGTCGCGAGATTGCCAACATGTGCCTGCGGTTGGTCGGGCTCGCAGATGCCCTCGACGTGCGGCCTGCCGAGCTGTCGGCCGGAATGCGTCAGAGGGTGGGGCTGGCGCGAGCGTTCGCCCTCTCGCCCAAGCTCATGCTCTTGGACGAACCCTTCGGCATGCTCGATTCGCTCACCCGACTCGAGCTGCAGGACATCCTCCTCGAACTTCTCGATCGCGAGGGATTGACGGCGCTGATGGTCACCCATGACGTCGATGAAGCGCTCTATTTGTCCGACCGCATCGTCATGATGACCAGCGGACCGGCGGCGTACGTGGGCGAGGTGCTGGAGGTCCCGTTCGCTCGCCCCCGCGACCGGCGCGCCGTGCTCGGCGATTCGGCGTACTACCCGCTGCGGGAGCGACTCATTGGGTTCCTCGAGGAACAACGAAAACCCGGCAGCGCGGCAGCCAACATGGCCACGTCTTTTCCGGTCACGACGATGGCCGGCGTCGTGATCCCACGTCCTTTGTCGTCCTCCAACGGGTGAAGGCATCGCGGATGTAGTCGAGCGCGACAACTTTCGTTGAACGGTCTCTGAGCGGGCGGGCACCAAGACACGCCGCCGGTCATGTTTCCGCCGTCTCTCGTTCGACCCCGAGGTCGACGCAGCCGTCACTGCGCCCGCCTGCTCCTCTTCTCGGCATTCGGATCGCTGCGATTCGCGCTGACCGTCGCTCTGCTCGCAATGGGCTGCAACGAACGCTATTGGGTGTGCGCCGGTGTCGACGAAAAAGAGATTGGCGTCTTGCCACACCGGTTCTCAGCGATCGCTGCTTGCGTTCAGGGCGAGGGCGCGTCGCGCGATGCGGGCGAAGGCGGGTGCGGCCACGGTTCCACCCCATTTCCCTTCTTGTGGGTCCACCGCTCCCACGAGGATCACGTAGCGCGGCGTATCGGCGGGGACGATGCCGATGAAGCTCGCGTAGACTTGCGAAGCGTTGGGCCCGTTGAGATTGGACGTGCCCGTCTTGCCCGCCACGCGCACGCCCTGCACCCGCGCGGCTTTGCCGGTTGCATTCTTTCCGTCAACCGCAAGCTCCAACATCTCCAACATCGCTTGGGCCGTCTCGGCGCGCAGCACTTGCTCCCGTTTCGGGGCGTGTCTCCAGGAGACGCGCCCTGCTTCGTCGCGCACGCTTCGGACGAGACTCGGCGCGATGTATTCGCCGCGGTTGGCGAAGACCGCGTAGGCCGCGAGCATGTGGATGGGCGTCGACACGAACCCGTCACCCACTGCGCCACCTTCTTCGTCGCGTGCAAACGAACCCGGTGTCGCCGACGGAAGGGTGGAAAAAGGCGCGAAGCGGAGCTGAACCGGAAACCGTTCGTCGGCGAGATGAAATTGCGTCAAGGCTCGCTCGAAACGCGCGTCGCCGAGCGCTTGGTACACGCGAAGCACGCCGACGTTGGACGAGACTTCCATGATCTGGGCAAGATCGAGCCACCCGTGCGGCGTTGCATCGTGCAACTTCTCGCCCGGTCGTGGTTGGCAATCGAACTTCTGACCGGCACGCACCCGGCCCGCGTCGAGCGCCGCCGCGATGGTGAGCGTCTTCATCGTCGAGCCCGTTACGTACGCTTGACGAGCCGTGTCGGGGTTGGCAAGCGCCAGGATTTCTCCTTTGGCCGGGTCCAAGATGATGGCGGTCGCCCGGCGAGCGTGGAAGGTGGAGACGACCCACGCTGCTTCTTCCTCGGCGATGGCTTGCAGACGCGGATCGATGGTGAGCTCGTTGCGCTCCGCAGGTCCACCGATGACCTGCGTCACCTGCTCGGCGATCTTGGTCGCGTCGGTTGACGCCTGTCCGTTGGACGGCGTGATGGGTGTAGGGCGCGAATCTCGAGGCGCGCTGCTCGGGTCGGCTCCGGCGGCGTTGCGTGTCTCGGGTGCGGCGAGATCGCGTGGACCCGCGCATGCTAGCGCCAGCGTCAGGGCGGCGGTCGCTGCAGCGACGGTCCAGCCGACGCGTGGCGACGAGCGCCGAGGTGTCCCCTTGCGTACGATGTTTTCCACGCGGTGCGCGAGCCCCGACGCGCGATCGGCCATGGCGAGCGCTCCGACGGGGACCTCACGCGCCCCCATGGCCGAAGCAACGTCGAGCAGATGCTCGGCGTAGCTGCTGGGCCGCACGCCATGTTGGAGGACGTCTTCATCGGCGGCGAGCTCGCGCTCCTTCTGCCAGCGCGTGCGGGTGAGCCACACGAGAGGGTCGAACCAGTGCACGGCGCATACGAGCTGCGCCACGACACCCATCAGGCAATCGCGCCGGCGCACGTGGGCGAGCTCGTGCAAGAGAACGACGCGCCAGCGGTCGTCGTTCCAAGCCAGCGATGATCGCGGCATGAGCACGACCGGACGAAACAAGCCTGCGACGGCGGGCGAGTCGATGTCGTCGCTGATGGCCACCTCGGCGAAAACGTTGGTTTCGCCGAGCGCCCCGGCGATGACTGCTGCGAAAGGACGTGCGTCGTCGCGCCGAGCGCGCCGGGCGAGCGAGGTGGCGCGGAAGATTCCCCGCACTAGGCGGACCACGAGAGCCGCTGCCCCGAGCGCCCACACCGCGATCCCTACCGTCATCACGCTGGCGCGTGCCGTGCTGGCGACGGGCCTTGCCTTGTCCGCCATCGCGATGTCGGCGTGCCGCAACGGATCGCCCAGCGGGGGCACGGCGATCGCGCCGACGCCTTCGGGTTCCGCCGCGGGTTTGAACGAGACGAATGGCAGCTCGACCACCGTCGTGGCGCGCGATGCCGACAACACGCGCGCCGCGATCGGTGAAAACAGCGCGGCCACCATGGCGGCGACCAGTACCGCCCGCCGCGTGGCAGCGGTGGCCTTGCCGAGCGCCGCTACGACCACGAGCGTCGTGCCGAAGAGCAAGAGCGCTCGCAGCGCATCGAAGAAGAACCCAGCGGCGTTCATGTCAGCGACCCTCCTTCTTGGCCTTGTCGATGAGATCGGCCAGTCGGTCGAGCTCCGCCCGCGAAAGTTTGGCGCGTGACGAATCGACGAGCGTCGCCACCGCTTGCTCGACCGAGCCGTCGAAGAACGTTCGCACCACGTGCGCGAGCGCGCTCTTGCGGGCGCTGTTGCGCGCTACCGCCGGCAGATAGACGTATTTGGGCCCCTCTTCCACATGCCGCACATGCCCCCGTTCCTCCAGCAGCCTCAAGAGGGCTCGCACGGCGGAGTAGCTCGGCGGATCGGGGAGATGCTCCAGCACCTCGTGCGCCGTCGCCCGGCCCAAGCGATAGATGATGTCCATGATCTGGCGCTCGCGCCGCGTGAGGTGTGATTTCGTGACCATCGCAATGGAGTCAATAGCTCCATGCTAAAAATTTAGCAAGTTCATGTGCTAAATATTTAGCACAGGAACGCCAGCCTCCGTCAGGGCGCTCCCCGGCCAGCGTGCGCAAGCCGTACGAGACGCCGACCGAACGAGAGTTCCTCGGCCAAGATGAGGTCGAGACTCGGCAAGAGCGAGGAATAGCGCCCCTCACAGAGATCGACCGGGCCCTCGAGGACCGCATAGACGGGGCGTCCGGCCTCGAGTGCCCAGCGAATCAGCGCTGGCGCATCCACGTGGCACCAGAGGAACGTTTCGACGCCGCCGTAGTACCGAAGCGGCGCGCTGTAGGTGACTGCACCGACCAAGGCTTCTTTCGGCAGACGCGCGGCGACGCGCCGCGATTCACGTGCGTAGTGCTCGTCCCAGTCCGTGACGCGGTGGATGCTGGCCGGTGGAAAGGTGAAGCACCACACGAGATACCCCGCCAAGATGATCCCGCCCAGCGCATACCGCACGGAGCCTGCGCGAAGCGCGTCGCCGAGTGACGCGGCTCCGAGCGCGGCGAGCAAAAAAAGCGCCGGAAGAGCGGGAAGAACGAAGCGCGCGTGCCACCAGGCGTCATAGGGGACTCGCCAGAGAGCGTGCAAGACGACGAATGGCGCAAACCAAAGAAGGTACGGCAGGCAGACGCGTGGCGAGCGCAGCAATGCCACCAGCGCCAGTGCGACCACCGGAGCATGCTGCCGAGCGGTTTCCGCGATCAAAAACGTGGCCTGCCGCCCGAAGTTCTCGCCATTCAGTTCGGCAAGATTGCCCGCGTACGGAAGATGAAGCGAACCGAAGGACACGAGGACGAACGCGAGCCATCCCAGACCGGCAAGAACGACGCCCTGTGCGAGTTGCAACACTTCCCCACGCGATGGGAAAAAGGCGATGAGCGCCGGCAGGAAAAGCGCCGTCTCGGGACGCACGCCCATCGCCCATCCGACCACGAGGCCGGACACCAAGGTCCTTTTTTGGTCGGCCGCGAAGAGCGCCACGAGCAGGAATGTCGCAGCGGGCAGATCGCTCATCGTCTGCGTGCTGCCCCACAGCGCGAGCGGCGTCGCCAACCACGCCATCATCGTCGCCAGAGCGAGCGGCGAACCTGCCCGCGACCGCGCGAGGAGAAACATGACGAACCCGCTCAGCGCTCCCAGCGCCGGCGTCACGTAAAATTCGAGTCCGAGGAGTCCCGCGCCGGCCAGCAAAAGGGAGAGACCGGGCGGAAAGAAGGAGCGAACGACGTGCGCATGCTCGACCATGCAGAGCGGAACGAGAGCCCCTTGGTGGGGCACCGATGGATCGCGCGTGAGGCCGACATCGAGGCCGCGCAGTCGCCACGACTCGACGAGATAAGCGGAAGAATCGCACCCGCCGATGTAGCGGACGCGGTAGTACGCGAAATAGAAGAAGGTCCCGATCGCGACGGCCGCTGCCGCCCAGCTCCACAGTCTGCGCTGGGGAACTTCCAAGCGAGTAGCCTAGCGACGTTGCCAAGCGCGAATCTAGAGGATTCGACGTCTCACCCTTGCCTCCCCGGTGTCTCTTCGGCATAGGCGGACGAATGGCAAACCTGCGAGTTACCGTTTGCGAGCTTCACTGCGAGAAAGCGGCGTTGGATGAGGGATGGTCGCGGCTGGTCGCGCACGTGCGAGAGCGATCGAGTGAGCTCGTGCTCTTGCCGGAGATGGCGTTCTCCCCCTGGTTTCCGGCGGTGCGAGCTTACGATCCCGCGACGTGGCACCGCGCGGTGGATGCGCATGACCGCTGGCTCTCGCGGCTCGTCGAGCTGGCACCGGCCACGGTGCTCGGAACTCGCCCCATCGACCGCGAAGGGGCGCGGTTCAACGAGGCGTTCGTATGGCAAGCGGACCGCGGCTACCGAGGCGCGCATCTCAAAAGCTACCTTCCCGACGAAGAAGAATTTTGGGAAGCCTCTTGGTATCACGCAGGCGACAAGACCTTTGCTCCTTTCAAGGCGGGGACAGCGCTCCTCGGTTTTCAGATCTGCACCGAGCTCTGGTCGATGGAGCACGCGCGCCTCTACGGCAAGGCCGGTGTACACATCATCGCTTGCCCGCGCGGCACGCCGCACGCGACCCTCGACAAATGGCTCGCCGGGGGCCGGGCCAGCGCCGTCGTGTCGGGTGCGTTCGTCCTTTCATCGAATCGCGCCACCGCCCCGGGGACCGTTCCGAGCTTGGGAGGACAAGGCTTCATCGTCGGACCGGAGAGCGATGTCCTCGCACGAACCTCTGGGGAAGCGCCCTTCGCCACGGTGGACATCGACCTCGGCGAAGCGGAGCGGGCGAAAGGAACGTACCCGCGCTACGCGATCTAGGGCTGCGTCGTTCGCCCGACAAAAGTCGCAGAAAGTCGCAGAATACGACGTCGTCCATTGGGCGGAGCTCCTCGGGCGGAAGTCTCGGAGCCGGTCCGGACGAGCGTGATTATGCGTTTCGAATGGCCTCCATTCACAAAGAGATTTTCGTCGAATCGCCTGCCGACGCGGTTTGGTCGGTGTTCTGCGACCTCGGTGCCGTGCATACGCGCCTGGCGCCCGGCTTCGTCACCGACTGCCGGCTGGATGGAAAGGGAAGAGAGCGCGTCGTAGCGTTCGCGAACGGCTTCGTCGTTCGCGAGGTCATCGTTCACATCGACGACGCGGCGCGAAGGCTCGCGTATTCGGTGCGAAGCGACAAGCTCGAGCACCACAACGCGTACTTCCACGTGATTCCAACCGGCGAGCATCGTTGCCGCGTGGTGTGGGTCGCCGACCTTTTACCTGACGAAGCCGCTGAATCCATGCGCGGCATGATGGAGCAGGGTTGTGCGGTGATGAAGAAGGCGCTCGAGTCGGATCGCCGCGCGCACGAACGCCCGCACGCACGAGCATAACGACCGGCTGAGCCGATCGCGCGCGCTCACTCCTCCTTACCTCGACGCCCCACGCGCGCCAGCGCGTGATTCGGGCTCGAGGTGCGGATCGAGATGATGGGTCGAGCAGCGTGGGTGATGTCGTTGTCGTTGTCTTCTCTCGTCGTGATCGTCAACGCGTGCACCGGCGTCGCGGGGAATGATGCACCCGAGGGTCGCGCGGGACGCGGTGGAAGCGCGCCGCGAGATGGCAGCACCGACGCAACGAGCGGGGCCGGCGGGACGGGCGGATCGTCCGACGGCGGGATCGTCATCGATCGATGCATGGTCGCTCTCGCCAACAAAAGTTGCAGTCTTCCCGGTTGTCACACTGAAACCATGGCATCGGCGGGTTTGCGCTTGACGGAAGACGTCGTGATGCAGCCCGCGTCGCTCGTCGACCGCCCCAACGCGGGCGACCCGAACGGCTGCGCGGCGGGCATGTTCAAGCTCATCGATCGCACGGAGCCGGAAAAGAGTCTTCTTTATCGGAAGGTGACCGGGGTCCCTCCGTGCGGCGTGAAAATGCCGGTCGGGCCGGCTCTGACCAACGCGGAAACGGCCTGCATTCTCAGCTGGGTCAAGAGCGCGGTTCGCTAAAACGCCGCGGCGCCCCGTCGTGCGAGCATCAGCCTCAGGGACCGGCTCGCGTCGCGGGGGCGAGGCCCGTCCCCGACGCCCCTAAGTCGCCGTAGGGAGAAATCAGGTGGGCGCCTGAGCCGGTTCGGCGCCGCCTTTCCTCCTTAATGGGTCAAGACGAGCAAATCGTGCGTCGTCCGCCGGCTTCAATCGCGGCCTCGCGGGCGTGTCGGCGTCTCGAAAAGGAACGCGCTATGAAGCTTGCACTCCATCGGTCGCGGCTGCTGCCACTGCATTTCTGTGTCGCTGCAGCGCTCGTCGCTTGCAGCGCCACGATTGGAGAGGACGGTCCGAGTGGGCGGACCGGAGGCGGTCGGACGGGAGGAACGGGGGGGGCCGGCGGCACCGGCGCCGCCACGGGGGGATCGACCGGAAGCGGCGCGACCGGCGTCGGCGGTTCGACAACGGGCACGGGTGGCGGCACGGGCGGCACCGGCGGTCCTGCCGGCGCGGGCGGAAGCGGTGGCGCCAGCGGAAGCGGCGGCGCCGGTGCCGGAGGATCGGGTGGAACGGGCGGCGGCCCGTCGGCATGCACTGGAGGCGTCAACGCCGGTCCCTCGCGGATGCTCCGCATCACGCGCCGTCAATACAACCACGCCGTCGAAGATCTTCTCGCCGAAACATCGCGTCCCGCGGACACCTTCATCCCCGACGAGATGTTCGGCCATTTCGCGGGCAACGCGACGTCATCGATCACGCTTCTCGGCGTCGAGGACTACATGACGGCGTCCGAAAAGATCACGAAAAACGTCGCTACGCGGCTGGCGTCCGTCGTTCCCTGCGATCCGGCCAAGGGCGACGAGACCTGTGCGCGCAATTTCATCACGAAGTTCGCGGCACGGGCGTACGCGCGGCCGCCGGCGATGGATGAGATCGACGCGCTCCTCACCGTTTACAGAAGTCTGGATGCGGCGGCCGTGCCGGCACCCACCTTCGCCGATCGCGTCTCGCTCGTGATGCAAGCGGTGCTGCAATCGCCTGACTTCCTGTACCAACCGGAGAAGGGGCTGGGCGCCGCGGCGGCCCTCTTGCCCCTCACGCAGCACGAGCTCGGGAGACGCATGGCGCTCGCGCTCTGGAACTCGGTTCCCGACGAGACGCTCGTCAATGTCGCCACCTCGGGGATGCTCGCGACGCCCGACCATATCAATGCGCAGGTGACGCGCATGATGGCCGACCCGAAATTCCTTCGCGCGGTCGATTCGTTCCACTCGCAATGGCTCGGCATCCAAGACTCGAGCGCCATCGCCAAAGACCCCGCGAGCTTTCCCGAGTTCACGCCCGAGCTTGCCGCCGCGACCATCACCGAGACCAGAGAGTTCATTCGACATCTCTTCCAGGACGGCGACGGTCGGCTGGGCACGCTTCTCTCGGCGCCGTTTTCGTACGTCAACCCCGGCTTGGCCAAGCTGTACGGCGTGCCCTACCAAGGCACGGGAACCGAATTCGTTCGCACCGACCTTCCGCCCGCGCAGCGCGCCGGCGTGCTCACTCAGGCCAGCGTGCTCGCGGCGCATGCGCACGCCAATCAGACTTCACCCGTGCGGCGGGGTCTTTTCGTTCTGCACAACGTTCTCTGTACGCAGATTCCACCTCCGCCGCCCACCGTCGATACCACGCCGCCCAACCCCGACCCCAACGCGACGACGCGCGAGCGGTTCAACCAACATACGGCTAATCCTACCTGTGCGTCTTGCCACCGCATGATGGACCCGCTCGGCTTCGGGTTCGAAGGTTACGACGCCACCGGCAAGTTCCGGACGGTGGAGAACGGAAAGCCGCTCGATGTGTCGGGCACGATCGTCGGCACCGATGTGGACGGGCCCTTCAACGGCGCGCTCGAGCTCGTGCAGCGGCTGCAGGGAAGCGCGCAGGTCAAGGGCTGCGTATCGCAGCTGTGGCTCGAGTTCGCCCTGCAGCGCGTGCCTGCCCCGGAGGACGCGTGCAGCCTCGAGCAAGCGCAAAATGGTTTTGCCGCTTCGGGATACAACCTGCGCGATCTGATCGCGTCCGTGATCAAGAGCGACGCGTTCCGCCACGTGCGAACGACCCCCTGAGGAGCGAGAAACGACATGAAGAACGACAAGTGGTCGCGCCGAAGGTTGCTCGCCGGAATGGCGGCCGGTGCAACATTGCTCCCGTTCGTACCTCTCTTAGAGGGGGATGCGCGCGCGCAGGGCGCCTTTCCCAAGCGGCTCATCGTCTGGTTCGTGCCCAATGGAACCTTGCCTTCTGCCTTCTTTCCGACGACGACCGGCACGGGCTTCGAGATGACGCGGATCTTGGAGCCGCTCACGCCGTACAAAGATCGGCTGCTCGTGCTCAAAGGCATTCGCCTCAACGCCTACGATGCCGGGGTCAAGATCGTGCACATCTCGTGCATGGCGCCCCTCCTGACGGGTTACACGATTCCGACCGGCTCCTTCGACGAGGCGGGCACGAAATACGGCTGGGCCGCGGGACCGTCGGTCGATCAGGTGATCGCCACCTCGCTCGGCGCGACCACCAAGTTCCCGTCGCTCGAATTTCACAACGTCGGCGCCGTCGATCA
>Ga0190265_10003426_pt1 | contig 10818 bp, 10 predicted proteins | sample Popmic124T_FD_133135 | JGI IMG/M metagenome (GOLD analysis project Ga0190265, IMG submission 133135) | Populus adjacent soil microbial communities from riparian zone of Indian Creek, Utah, USA - 124 T | ecosystem: Environmental > Terrestrial > Soil > Riparian zone | place: USA: Utah | collected...
GCCGGCATGCTGGTGCCGGCGGCCCGGCAGCCGGTGTCGTGACGCGCGCCCGCGGGCTGCGGTCCGCGGGCGTCCGTAAGCTGGCGTGGTGACCTTGCTGCGTTCCGTCCGCGGTCCGGACGATCTGAAGCGGCTCGACGCTGGTCGGCTGCCCGAGCTGGCCGCCGAGATCCGGCGCGAGCTCGTCGCCACGGTGTCCCGCACCGGCGGGCACCTCGGCCCCAATCTCGGCGTGGTGGAGCTGACGATCGCGCTGCACCGCGTCTTCGACGGCCCGCGGGACACCGTGATCTGGGACACCGGGCATCAGGCCTACGTGCACAAGATGCTCACCGGGCGCCAGCAGGGGTGGGACCGGCTGAAGAAGACCGGTGGCCTGTCCGGCTACCCGAGCCGGACCGAGAGCGAGCACGACCACGTCGAGAACAGCCATGCCTCCACGTCGCTGTCCTGGGCCGACGGGATCGCCCGCGGCTACGCGCTGACCGGGCAGCAGCGGCACGTCGTCGCGGTGATCGGCGACGGAGCGCTGACCGGCGGTATGGCCTGGGAGGCGCTGAACAACATCGCTGCCGGCCGGGACCGCAACGTGGTGATCGTGGTCAACGACAACGGCCGCTCCTACGCGCCGACGATCGGTGGGCTGGCCGACCGGCTGGCGTCGCTGCGGCTGCAGCCGGGCTACGAGCGGGTGCTGGAGGCGGGCAAGCAGGCGCTGGCCCGCACCCCCGTGGTGGGCGGCCCGATCTACGCCGGGCTGCACGCGCTCAAGGCCGGGGTGAAGGACGCGCTGAGCCCGCAGGAGCTGTTCTCCGACCTGGGGCTGAAGTACTTCGGCCCGGTCGACGGGCACGACATCGCGGCGATGGAGTCGGCGCTGCGCCGAGCCCGGCACTTCGGCGGGCCGGTGATCGTGCACGCGGTGACCCGCAAGGGCAACGGCTACCCGCCCGCGGAGAACGACGAGGCCGAGCAGATGCACTCGCCGGCCGCCTTCGACCCGGAGACCGGGTTGCCCACCGGTCCGCCCTCGACCGGCTGGACCAGCGTGTTCGCCGAGGAGATGGTGGCACTCGGGGCCCGCCGCCCGGACGTGGTGGCGATCACCGCGGCGATGCTCGGCCCGACCGGGCTGGCCCCGTTCGCCGCCGCGTTCCCGGAGCGCTGCTTCGACGTCGGCATCGCCGAGCAGCACGCGCTCACCTCGGCCGCCGGGCTGGCCGTGGCCGGGCTGCATCCGGTGGTGGCCGTGTACTCGACGTTCCTCAACCGGGCGTTCGACCAGCTGCTGATGGACGTGGCGCTGCACGATCAGCCGGTCACGCTGGTGCTGGACCGGGCCGGGGTCACCGGCAACGACGGGCCCTCGCACAACGGCATGTGGGACCTGTCGATCCTCGGCGTCGTGCCCGGCATGCGGGTGGCCGCCCCGCGGGACGCGGCCACCCTGCGCGATGAGCTGGCCGAGGCGGTGGCGATCGACGACGGCCCCAGCGCGCTGCGCTTCCCCAAGGGCCCGGTCATCGACGCGGTGCCGGCACTGCGCCGGGTCGACGGGGTCGACGTGCTGTACGAGACCGGATCCGGCGGCGACGGACCCGGCGACGAGCCGGTGACCGACGAGCCTGCGGTGCTGCTGGTCTGCGCGGGAGCGTTCGGCGAGCTGGGGGTCGCGGCGGCGCAGCGGCTGGCCCGCCAGGGCATCGCGGTGACCGTGGTCGACCCGCGCTGGGTGCTGCCGGTGCCGGACGCGATCGTCGAGCTGGCCCGCGGGCACCGGCTGGTGGTGGCCGTGTCCGACGGCGGCCGGCACGGCGGTTTCGGCTCCGCGGTGGCCCAGCGGCTGCGGGAGAGCGAATGCGACGTGCCGGTGCGGGACCTGGCCATCCCGCAACGGTTCCTGGAGCACGGCAGCCGGGACGACGTGCTGGCCGCGCTCGGGCTGACCGCCCAGGGGGTCGCCCGCCGGGTCACCGAGTGGGCCGCGGCGCTGCTCGGCACGCCGTCGGGTGCCGAAGGGCAGGCTCCGAGCCGGGACGCCACCGCGGCGCCGGGGGAGCAGGGGCGCTGATGCGGGTGCTCATCGTCGAGGACGAGCAGCAACTGGCCGACGCGGTGGCCCGGGGGTTGCGCCGGGAGGGCATGGCCGTCGACGTGGCCTACGACGGCGACAGCGGCCACGAGAAGTCCGCGGTGACCCGCTACGACGTGGTGGTGCTCGACCGCGACCTGCCGGGGATGTCCGGCGACCGGCTGTGTGCCGAGATCGTCGGGTCCGGCGTCACCACCCGGGTGCTGATGCTCACCGCCAGCGGCACCCTGGCCGACAAGGTCGACGGGCTGTCCCGGGGCGCCGACGACTACCTGGCCAAGCCGTTCGACTTCGCCGAGCTGGTCGCCCGCTGCCGGGCGCTGGGTCGCCGTGCCACCCCGGCGGTGCCGCCGCTGCTGGTCGCGGGCGACCTCGCGCTGGACCCGGCCAAGCGCACCGTGCGCCGTGCGGACCAGCCGGTCGAGCTGACCCGCAAGGAGTTCGGCGTGCTCGAGGTGCTGATGGCGGCGGGCGGGGCCGTGGTGAGCAGCGAGGAGCTGCTGGAGCGGGTCTGGGACGAGAACGCCGATCCCTTCACCACGACCGTGCGGGTCACCGTGATGACCCTGCGCAAGAAGCTCGGCGATCCCGGTCTGATCGAGACCGTGGTGGGCGCCGGCTACCGGGTTCCGACCGCGGGCTGAGCCGGCAGGATGACTCCGCCGTGAGGGCCGCACCGGTCCGATGAACACGGTCCGATGAGGACGCGGGGCCGCAGTGGGCTGCGGCCGCGGTTGACGCTGCTGTCCACCGCGCTGGTCGCCCTGGTCAGCGCGTTGCTGCTGTGGCTGGGCTGGCTGCTGGTCGGCGGGGTGGCGCGCAGCGTGCCGGCGCTTCCGCCCGGTAGCACGGTGCGGGTGGGGGACCGGGACGTGCCGGCCGAGCAGGTCAGCGAGGCGGTCGGCGCCGCGGCCCGCAACGACGTGCTGCGGGCCGGGCTGGTGGCGTTCCCGCTGGTGGTGCTCGCGGCGGCGGTGGTGTCCTGGGTGCTGGTCGGGCGCGTCCTCGGTCCGCTGCACGCCGTCACCGCGACCGCCCGCCGGCTGTCGGCCGACTCGCTGGACACCCGCACCGGGCTGCGCGACGCCCGCGGTGAGGTCGCCGAGCTGGCCGCCGGGTTCGACGCGATGCTGGACCGGCTGCAGGCCGCCTTCGACGCCCAGCGCCGCTTCGTGGCCAACGCCAGCCACGAGCTGCGCACTCCGTTGTCGGTGCTGCGCACCGAGGTCGAGGTGACCCTCTCCGATCCGCACGCCGACCTCGAGGAGCTGCGTCGGATGGGTGCGGTGGTGCGGGACGCCACCCGGCGCGCCGACGACCTGGTCGCCGGGCTGCTGTTGCTGGCCCAGGCCGAGGGCGCGGAGCTGGTCGCGGTGGCGCCGCTGGACCTGGCCGAGGTCGTCGGGTCGGCGTTGGAGCTGGTCCGGCCCGAGCTGGCCGGCCGCGGGCTGCGGCTCCGGGTGCGGGCCGAGCCGGCCCCGACCCGGGGCGACCGGGTGTTGCTGGAGCGGGTGGCCAGCAACCTGCTGGAGAACGCGGCCCGGCACAACGTCCCCGGCGGCTGGGTGACGGTGTGCACGTCGGCCACGGCCACCGGAGCCCGGCTGGAGGTGAGCTCCAGCGGGCCGGAGATCGCCGGGGACCGGGTGGCGGAGCTGTTCGAACCGTTCCGCAGGGGGCCGGTGGAGCGGACCGGCGCGGTGCGCGGATCCGGGCTGGGGCTGTCCATCGTGCGGGCGGTGGTGCTGGCCCACGGGGGCAGCGTGGCTGCGGAGCCGGTGCCCGGCGGCGGCCTGACCCTCGCGGTCGAGCTGCCGGCCTGAACCGGCTCGGTACGAACGGGTGCGGGCGCCGGGTCCCGCGGCCTACGAGGCGTTCTCCTTGGCCCGGGCGAGCGCGGTGTCGAGACCGGGAAGAAGCAGCTCGATCTGCCAGTCGCGCGCCCCGCCGGCGCGCAGCGTGCCGGCGATGTCGCCGTCGGCAGGCGGCGACCAGCACAGCCGCCGCAGCAGCTCGGGCTGCAGCAGGTTCTCCACCGGTATCGACCACTGCTGCGACGTCTCGGCCAGCGCGGCGCGGGTCGCGGCCAGCCGGGCCGCGGCCGCCGGGTCGCGGTCGCCCCACCGGGCCACTGGTGGTGGTCCGTCGCTGGGCGGGGAGGAGAGCGGCAGCTCGGCCGGATCCAGCGCCAGCGCCTGGGCCACCGCGGCGTACCAGTAGTTGGCCAGTCGCCGCTGGGCGCGGCCGCGGAACACCGCCATCGCGCCCAGGGCCGCCGCCGAATCCGGGGCCGTCATGGCGGCGTCGATGATCGCCGAGTCCGGCAGCACCCGGCCCGGTGCGATGTCCCGTTCCGAGGCGAGCCGGTCCCGGGCCGTCCAGAGGGCCCGGACGATGGCCAGCGCGCGCGGCTTGCGGACGCGGTGCATGCCGGAGGTGCGGCGCCACGGCTCGGCCCGGGGCGGCGCGGGCGACGCGGTCCGCACCGCCTCGAACTCCTGCAGCGCCCAGTCCAGCTTGCCCTGCGCGGCGAGCATCCCGGCGAGCACGTCCCGCAGCTGCACCAGGACCTCGACGTCCAGCGCCGCGTAGACCAGCCAGGCCTCGGGCAGCGGCCGCCGCGACCAGTCCGCGGCACCGTGCCCCTTCTCCAACGACAGGCCCAGCAGCTGCTCGACGAGCGGGCCGAGGCCCACCCGCGGCAACCCGGCCAGCCGGCCGGCCAGCTCGGTGTCGAACAGCCGGTCCGGGACCAGCCCGACCTCGGCCAGGCACGGGAGATCCTGGTTCGCGGCGTGCAGCACCCACTCCGGCCCGCGCAGCGCCGGTGCCAGGTCTGCCAGATCGCTCCCCAGCGGAATGGGATCGACCAGGGTGGTACCGGCACCGGCCCGTCGCAGCTGCACCAGGTAGGCGCGCTGCGAGTAGCGGAACCCCGAGGCACGTTCGGCGTCGACCGCCACCGGCCCGCTCCCCGCCGCGATGGCGGCGGCGGTGCGGGCCAGCGTTGCGCGGTCGGTGACCACGGAGGGGAGCCCATCGACCGGTCGCAGCAGTGCGACCGGTGCCGGTGCCCCGGGGTTGTCGCTGTCGTCGGGCTCTACGGTCAGCGGATGACCCCGGCCCGCATGGCCAGCGCCACCATCTGGGCGCGGTCACCGGTACCGAGTTTGCGCCCGATCCGGGACAGGTGGCTCTTCACGGTGAGAGCGGACAGGCTCAGCGCCTCGCCGATCTCCTTGTTCGACTGCCCGTCGGCCACCAGTTGCAGCACCTCCACCTCGCGCGCCGACAGCTCGCGCGGGGTGTTGTCGGTACCCGGCACCCGGGTGCCGGTGGCCAGCAGCGGAGCCACCGTCGGGTCGGCGTAGACGCCGCCGTCCAGCACCCGCTTCACGCCGTCGGTGACGATCGCCGCCGACGCCGACTTGAGCAGATAGGCCTGGGCACCGGCCTGGAACGCCGACCGCACGGCGTACGGGTCGTCCGAGGACGCCAGCACCACCAGCCGGTTCCAGCCCAGCGACCGCAGCTCGGTCACCAGATCCAACCCGCTACCGTCGGGTAGTCCGAGGTCCAGTATTGCCAGGTCGCAGGGCCCATTCGCGTGGGCTCTGGCCCGGGCCTCGGCAACCGAGGCGGCCTCGTACACCGTTCCCGCGCCCATGGAGCGCAGCCGCGCGGCGATCGCCTCACGCAGCAGCGGGTGGTCATCGACCACCAGCACCGAAAACAGCTCTTCCCGCGGGTGCGGGACCATCGAAGGCGACAGCACGGGCCCGGTCGAGCCCCTTGCTGGTGCGCCCTGGCCCACAACGGCCACGTCGTTCCTCCCTGGAGTCGGTCGTTGCCCCCCGACCGGCACCAGAACCCCGAGCGCACCAGGTGTTACCCGACTGCCCGAGGCGGTGTCAGTGGCGGAAGCCTAGCCCCCCAAGCGGTCTAACGTTGGTATCGGTTCGGGAATCTGTGGGTGAAAGTTACAGCTATGTCGATATCGATCCACCCGACCGGGCGAGCGGGCCGATCACGGAAAGCGGCGAATTCGCAGGTGAGCATGCTGATCAGTTCGGGTGGACGAGTGGTAGGACCCCGACAGGGGGGAGTCCGGCGGCCGATGCCACCAGTCCACAGAACGCCTCGGCGTGGCGGCTGAGATTCGCGCCCACCGGAGTCCACGAGGCCCGCAATTCGACGTCGTCGTCGCGCCGCGGCCCGGCGATGTCGCCAAATCGCACCGAGGAGGTCTGGGTCACCGTTCCACCGAGCGCCTGGTATTTCGCCCCGCAAGCATGAAGCGATTCGGTGAGCCAGGACCAGCCGATGACCGGGAACATCTCGTCGCCGAGCTGTTCGCGCTCCAACCGCGCCTGCACGAAGCACACCAGCCGGAACGTGCCCTCCCACACGGCGTGACCATCCGGGTCGTGCAGCAGGATCAGCCGGCCGCAGGTGTCCGGCTCGTCGATGTCCTCGCCGGGCCTGGCCGCGTCGGCCTCCAGCCCGAACGCCCAGCTGTACGGGGCCAGCCGCGGCGGCGGGTCGATCGGTGCGTACAGCAGCTCCGGTCGGGGCCGCACACCGCGCAGCGAGGTGACCGCCTCGACGAACTGCGGAGGTAGGGCGGACGGGTCGGGCACGAGCGAGGACTCTAGGTTGCAGTGGATGTTGCCGGGGCAAGACGCGCCGGTCGGGCACCGATCGACAGACCGGACGTGGGACACTGGCCCGGTCATGACGCCACCCTCCGTGCCCGCCGTCGTCGGCAACCGGCGTCCACTCGCGTCCGCTCCGCTGCTGGCGGCCGCCCGCGGGCAGACCCCGTCGCGGCTGCCGGTGTGGTTCATGCGCCAGGCCGGGCGATCGCTGCCGGAGTACCGGGCGCTGCGCGCCGACACCGGGATGCTGCAGGCCTGCCTGACCCCGGAGCTGGCCTGCGAGATCACCCTGCAGCCGGTACGCCGGCACGGTGTCGACGCGGCCATCCTGTTCTCCGACATCGTGGTTCCGCTGTACGCCGCCGGCATCGGGGTGGACATCGTGCCCGGCACCGGCCCGGTGCTGGCCCGGCCGGTGCGCACCCGGTCCGACGTGCAGGCGCTGCCCGAGCTGTACCCCGAGCAGCTCGAGCCGATCACCGCGGCGGTCGGGCTGCTGCTGCCCGAGCTGGGCCAGACTCCGCTGATCGGCTTCGCCGGTGCCCCGTTCACGCTGGCGTCGTACCTGGTCGAGGGCGGGCCGAGCCGCAACCACGAGCGCACCAAGGCGCTGATGCGCTCCGCGCCGGAGATCTGGCACGCGCTGATGGAGCGGCTTGCCGCGATCACCGCCACGTTTCTGCGCGCCCAGGTCGACGCCGGTGTCGACGCCGTGCAGCTGTTCGACTCGTGGGCCGGCGCCCTGTCGGAACGGGACTACCGGCGCTACGCGTTGCCGTACTCGGCCCGGGTGCTGGCCGAGCTGGCCGCGGCCCCGAGCAGCTCCACAGTGCCGCGGATCCATTTCGGCGTCGGCACCGGGGAGTTGCTCGGCGCGCTGGCCGAGGCCGGCGCGGACGTGGTGGGCGTGGACTGGCGGGTGCCGCTGGACGAGGCGGCGCGGCGGACCGGCGGTGTCCATCCGGTGCAGGGCAACCTGGACCCGGCCGTGCTGTTCGCCGACCGGGCCTCCATCGAGGCGGAGACCCGGCGGATCGTGGCGGAGGGCCGCCGGGCGCCCGGGCACGTGTTCAACCTCGGCCACGGGGTGCTCCCGGACACCGACCCGGACGTGCTGACCTGGCTGGTCGAGCTGGTGCACAGCCTGCAACCGTGAGGCCGGCAGCAGGGGACGCGGCGCCCCGGGTGGCCGTGGTCGGGGCCGGCATCTCCGGGTTGACCGCGGCCCACCGGCTGCGGGTGCTGCTCGGTCCGCGGGCGGTGATCACCGTCGTGGAGCGGCGGGACCGGGTCGGTGGCGTGCTGCGCACCGTGGATCTCGCCGGAGTGCCGTTCGACGTCGGGGCCGAGTCGTTCCTGGCCCGCCGGCCCGAGGGCGGGCTGCTGCTGGACGAGCTCGGGCTCGCCGGCCAGCGGGTCCGGCCCACCGCGGCGGCGCCGTCGCTGCGCGCCGGCGGGCGCAGCGTCCCGCTGCCCGCGGCCACCCTGTTGGGGGTGCCCACCAGCCGGGCCCGGCTGTCCGGGCTGCTCTCGCCGGGCGGCGCCGCCGCGGTGGCCGCGGAACCGAGCCGCCCGCTGCGTTGGGAGGCAGGAGCCGACGTGGCCCTCGGCCCGCTGTTGCGGGCCCGCTTCGGCGACGAGCTGGTCGACCGGCTGGTCGACCCGCTGCTCGGCGGGGTCTACGCGGGCCGGGTCGACGCGCTCGGGTTGCGCGCCACGCTGCCCACCCTGGCCGCCGCGCTGGACGGCGGTGCCCGCTCGCTGACCGCCGCCGCGGACGCCGCCGCCCCGGAAGCCGCCCCGGGCGCCGCCGCTCCGGGGGCGGGCGCTCCGGCCGGGCCGGTGTTCGAGGCGCTGCGCGACGGCTACCGGGTGCTGCTGGACACGCTGGTGAGCGCCGCCGCGGCGCGGCTGCGGCTGGGCGTCACCGTGCGCGGGCTGGCCCGGCGCCCCGACGGCTGGCGGCTGCTGCTCGGGCCCTCGACCGGCACCGACGTCCTGGACATCGACGCGGTGCTGCTCGCGGTGCCGGCGCCGGCGGCGGCGCGGCTGCTGGCCGGGGTGGCGCCGGCGGCCGCCGCGGCGGCCGGTGAGCTCGAGCTCGCGTCCTCCGCCGTGGTCGCGCTGGCCTACCGCAAGGGCGACGTGGCACCGCCGGCCGGCTCCGGGCTGCTGATCGCGACCGGGGAGCCGCACGCGGTCAAGGGGATCACCTACTCCAGCACGAAGTGGGCGCACCTCGGTGCGGACGGCATGGTCCGGCTGCGCAGCTCGCTCGGCCGCTTCGGCGAGGCGGCCGACCTGCAGGTCGACGACGACGTGCTGGTCGACAGGGTGCGGGCCGACCTGGCCGCGCTGGCCGGGATCAGTGCCGCACCGGTGGCGGTGGCCGTCGCGCGCTGGGGCGGCGGGCTACCGCAGTACGGGGTGGGACACCCGGACCGGGTGCGGCGCATCGGCGACGGGCTGCCGCCCGGGATCGCCGTCGCCGGCGCCGCCCTGCACGGGGTGGGCGTACCGGCCTGCATCGGCACCGCCCGGTCCGCCGCGGGCCGGCTGGCCGGGCAGCTCGCCGGGGTGCCGCCGGGCTCGTCCGGTCCGCCGGGTCGGGATGGCAGCATGGAGCCATGGCCCGTCTCGACTACGCCACGCTGAACAGCACCCTCCGCTACACCATGTGGTCGGTGTTCCGGGTCGAGCCGGGTCGGCTCGGCGACGACCGGGCCGCACCGGCCGCGGAGCTCACGGAGTTCACCGAGGCGCTGGCCGGCAAGGGCGTGCAGCTGCGCGGGGTGTACGACCTGGCCGGCATGCGGGCCGACGCCGACTACATGGTCTGGTGGCACGCCGACAACGTGGAGGCGCTGCAGGCCGCCTACGCCGACCTGCGGCGCACGACGGCACTCGGGCGGGCCAGCCTCCCGGTGTGGAGCCAGGTCGCGCTGCACCGCCCGGCCGAGTTCAACAAGAGCCACGTCCCGGCGTTCGTGGCCGGCGAGGAGCCCAAGGGCTACGTCTGCGTGTACCCGTTCGTGCGCTCGCTGGACTGGTACCTGCTGCCGGAAGCGGAGCGTCGGCAGATGCTCGCCGACCACGGCAAGGCCGCGCGCGGCTACCCGGATGTGCGGGCCAACACGGTGCCCGCGTTCGCGCTCGGCGACTACGAGTGGATCCTGGCCTTCGAGGCCGACCGGTTGGACCGGATCGTCGATCTGATGCGCGACCTGCGGGCCACCGAGGCGCGCCGGCACGTGCGCGAGGAGGTGCCGTTCTTCACCGGCCCGCGGGTGCCGCCCGGCGCCCTGATGGCCACGCTTCCGTAGCGTTCAGAACTTGAGCATCGGCGCCGGGTGCCGCGGCGACTCGCGCAGCCCCCGGCCGAACGCCCGCAGCAGCATCGGTCGGAAGCCGCGCGCCGGGTACTCCGCAAGCAGCCCGCGGTAGCCGGCCCGGGGCACGCCGGGGGCCGGCACCAGGCCACCGGTGACGTCGGTCAGGTCGGCCCGCCGGAACGCCTCCACCAGCGGGTGCGGATGCCGGGCGCGGCGTACCCGGTGATGCTCGTCGATCATCGCCGTGACCAGGCCGGTGTGCTCCCGGTCGGCCGGGGCCAGCGCGGCCACCGCGCGCCGGGTCGACGGCGGCAGGTAGTCCCAGGTGCGGTCGAACCACAGGCCCGCGTCGTGGAAGAACGCGGCCAGCCCGAGCACGCCGGCCAGCCCGGCCGGCACCTCGACCTGCCGGCCGACCAGGCCGATCACCCGGTGCACGTGACCGTGGTAGATCGGCCGCTCGGCGCCCATGATCGGACCGTGCCGCTCGAACAGCTCGTCGGCGACGGCGTGTGCGTGTGCGACGGGGGCCGACATGGCCGTCAGGCGTCGGGTACCAGGCGCAGCGAGACGGAGTTGATGCAGTAGCGCAGGTCGGTCGGCGTGCCGTAGCCCTCGCCGGAGAACACGTGGCCGAGGTGGCTGTGGCAGTTCGCACAGATGACCTCCACCCGGCGCATGCCGAGGCTCGAGTCCACCCGCTCGATGACCGCGTCACCGGCCAGCGGGGTGAAGA
>Ga0190265_10003427_pt1 | contig 10818 bp, 7 predicted proteins | sample Popmic124T_FD_133135 | JGI IMG/M metagenome (GOLD analysis project Ga0190265, IMG submission 133135) | Populus adjacent soil microbial communities from riparian zone of Indian Creek, Utah, USA - 124 T | ecosystem: Environmental > Terrestrial > Soil > Riparian zone | place: USA: Utah | collected...
AAGCCGGTCCTGTGATTTGTGAAATAAATTCGGAATTCCGGACTTTTCAGTAGCCAGTTTTCTTTCTCGTGCGTCTTCCTGTGGGAGGCCGTGTTTTCGGCGAGGGCCCGGCGACGGTCCAACGCGATTTTTGGCGTGAACCGGCGCCGCGCCTGCGGAGCGTTTCCGCGGGTGAGCCGTGCCACATATGCCTCCGCTCCGGCATTCCATTGCGAGCCGGAGTCAATCTCCGTCGCGCGGAGGGTGCGCGCCGAGATGGCGCTTTCGCGGCCGCGGATAGAAAAAACATCGTAGGATGTTTTTCTGAATTCACCCGAATTTGTATTGCAATCATGGGGCGATTTCTGTATTTTGGCATGTCATGAGACGGACACTCGCGAACAATGCCACTAACCAGACACTAGACACCAGCGTGCGAGACGGCGGCCGTCAGGGTCGCGGCGGCGCTTGGCATCGGAGGGTCCGTGGAACCGAACGGGTTTTGAACGGAATGAGTGAGTTCAGGAAATTCCGACGTGCCGACGGCCGTTTAGGTTTTCCCGGGTGCCCGCTAACGGACGCTTCGGCGCGGCCTTCTGAGCATGAGCGAGCCAAGCACCGGCCCGAGCAGGGAAAGCGTTCCGGGGGCCGGGACCGGGGTGATCTGGTAACGCACCCAGCCGGCCGTATCGCAGATGCCGGTGGGCGGAGAGTTGAGGTCGAAGGTGTTTCGAGCGTCAACTGTATACCGAACGCGATAGGTGATTCCAGCCTCAAGAATCGCTTCGTCGTGGATCGCGAATTCGCCTGCGGCTGGCAGAAGCAGACCGTTTCCGCCCTGAAAGGAATGGGTGAAGACGACAGAGCTTTCCGCCATGTTCACCACGCCGGCGCCGAAGGTGATGTCCGTCTCGTCCCCCGGCGTGTGGCCATAGGTCAGAAAGGCGTCGAGGGTTATGCGAACGTCCGTATCCGGGCGGATGAAAACAAAAGCATAGGCGATCGAAGTTGCCTCGTCCGACCGCAAGGCTTGCGTGAGGTCGGTGTTGAATTGGCCTTCAGAAAGATCGCTCGTCCAATGGTAATCGTACGCGGCCTGTGAAATGGAGATGCCGCCATCGTCCAGCGATGAGAGCGACGTGAATTGCCACGGATTCGTAACGGTAAGGTGGCGGTCAACATCCTGGTCTGCGCCATCGGAAAAATCCTGGACGCCTGTTGTCAAATCCCAGGAAAGCACTTGAAAGCCCGCGAGCGCCGAACTTGGCAGGGCGAGTGAAAGGAGGAGAAGCAATGGATACAAGTTAGCCGCCACAATCACCTCACTCGAAATCGATTCCTGTTCATGGAATCAGATCTTGGCCCATCGTCCAACTGAGAGTTTACACCAACCAGAACCTAAAGTCAACAAAGGATTTATGGCTATGAAAATGCAGATTTGGACCCCCGTTGTCGCAGCGTTGTTGCTAGTTTCCAGCCCGCGCGGCGCTCTTTCGGACACCTGGTACGTGGACTTGAATCAGACCGCATCCTGCGAGAGCCAGGACGGGCAGTCGTGGAGCACCTGTTATAGATTTTTGCAGGATGTACTGCTCGATCCTGCCCTGGCCTTTGGCGACGTAATCCACGTCGCCCAAGGGGGACCATACATTCCCGATGACACTTGTGTCGCCCCCGGCGGCGGCGGGCAGGAGGCCAGCTTCGTGCTCATCGAAGGCGTGATCCTCGAAGGCGGTTACAAGGGATTGAGTGATCCGGGGAACGAGGACGTGCGAGTCGACGACCCCACGCTCACCATCCTCAGCGGCGACCGAAGCGGCAACGACGACCCCGAGATGGACCTCGGCCAGACCAATCGCAACGAAAACTCCTATGTCGTGGTCACGGCCGGTGATGACCAGGCGACGCTGACCGATCTGACAATTCTCTCCAATTTCACCGTGCGCGACGGCAACAACCCCGGTTTCGCGGCGGGCGGCATTCACGTCACCAACAACGCCGCGCCCACGATAGAAAAGTGCATCGTAAAAAGAAATTCTGGCGGCACGGGCGGCGGAATTCACATCCATACCGGTGACCCCGACCAATTGCAGACGACGCGAGTATTCGACACCGTGATTGAGGACAACGAGGCCGGCCAGGGCGGCGGACTCATGGTGTTTGACCGATCCACGCTCGAGATGGAACGCTGCACGATCCGGACCAACCGGTCCACCGGCGTCGGCGGTGGGGGCTTCGCGCTGGTCGACGAGGTGACCGCGGTCATGCGCGACACCGTGGTGGATGGGAACATCTGGAACGTGGACGACGGCGAGGGCCGGGGCGGCGGCGGCATGATCGACGACCATGCGCACCTGACAATTCGCGAGAGCCGGATCGCCGGCAACGAGGTTTCGGGCGAGGAGAGCAAGTGCCACGGGGGCGGATTATGGGTGGCATGGCACGGCGCCGTGGAGGCGGTGAACACCACGTTCGACGCCAACCTTGTCGAAGGCGACGACGCCCGGGGCGCGGGCGCCTATATCGCGACGTCAAAGGACATCATCAGTGATTCCTCCATGATTAACTGCGCCTTCATCAACAACATCGCCGGCATCGACTGTGACACGGGGCTTGATCCGGACTGCGCGGACGATGCGATTTCCCAAGGCGGCGGAATTTACGTAGCCACCGAAGAGTTCGGTTTCAGCCGGCTGCACCTGATCAACGTGCTGATGATTTGGAACGCCGCCGACCGGGCGGGCGCCATCGAGGCCGTCGATTACGCGATTCTGGACCTGCGCAACTGCACGATCGCCGAAAATTTTGGCAACACCTACGGCGGGCTGTACCTCACAACCCCCAATTCCGAAGGCACGGCCCTGCTGAAGAACACCGTGCTCTGGGACAACACCGACGCGAACGGCGAGGCCTCAACCGATACGCTTCAGGAGCAAATCCTGGCGACGGCGGGAACGGCGACGCCGGACGTGGATTTCTCGTGCATTCAGGACGATTCGCCTGGGCAATTGCCTGTTCCGTTCGACGAAGCGACCAATATCGACGTGGACCCCCTGTTCAAAGCGGCCAACGAAGGCGACTTCAGGCTCACGGATATCTCGCCTGCCCGGGAAAGCGCAGATGAGGGGCTTATGCCCGAAGATGCCGTCGATGTTGACTATGACGATGACATCATCGAGAAGACGCCGGACCTCGACCTGACGGATCGCATTTGGTGCATCCTGGACATGGGGGCCTTCGAGTTTGAGGACTGCGATCTTGACGGGGTGGATGATACCGTCCAGATCGAGACGTGTAACGCCGACCCCCTATGCCTCGACATTGATGAGGATCACAACGGTCTGCTCGACTTTTGCGAGCCGGTCATCTTTGGTTCCGGCCCGTTGGAGCGCGAGCAGCCTCAGGGTTCCATTTCCCTCGAACCCACCACCATCTCCGATTTGCAGTTCGACGAAAACTGGATGATCGTCGGAGCGGCCAACGACGACCTGCTGACCAACGCCGGCGCTGTCTATTTTTACCGCCTGAATCAAATATTCTGGTACGGCCCGGCCAGAAAAACCTCGTCCAATTCGCAGATGCACAACGCGTTCGGCAGGTCCGTCGCCATCAGCGGCGGCTGGGCCGTGGCCGGCGCGCCCGGAGCGGACGGCTTTGCCGGCGAAGCCAACGTCTTCAAATTGAACGTGCCCAGGAAAACCTGGAGCGAATACGACCTGCTCGAATCGCCCACCGGTATCTATGTGGGCACGACCGTCGCGATTCACGACGACGTGATCGCGGTGGCCGGCGCATCCGACAGCGCCGTGAGCGGCTCGAGCAACGGCTTGGTCTACATCCATCATTACAATGCGACGACTGAGGAATGGGAGTTGAAAGACGCGCTGGTGCCTTCCGTCGGCAACGCGCTGTACTTCGGGCTGTCCCTGGCCGTGGGCGAAGACTGGATCGCCGTGGGCTACAGCGTCGACGAAAGCGGCCTGCCGGCCGGCGTGGAGATGTTCCATTACGACGGCACCGACTGGGACGAGAATGTCCTGCTGGACTATCCCGGCCTGTCCGACCAGGACGAGAGCGGCTTCGGCATTTCCGTGGCCATGGAGGATGACCTCATGGTCGTCGGCGCCGTCGGCTATGGCCCCGGTGATGGCAACGGCGAGGCGTATGTCTATCATCTGGACGCGGGCGTCTGGACGCACGTGGAAGCACTCAATGTCGACGACGTGGGCGCCGACGACCTCTTCGGCCGCGACGTGGACGTTCGCCCGACGCTGCTTCAAGACAGCGTCGTGCTTGTTGGCGCTCCTCTGCAGGAAGCCAACGACTCGGGGGCGGCATACATGTTCATGCTCAACGAATGCCACGACGAATATCTGAGTCACGAGCTGCAACCCGACTCGCCGATGAGCGGCGGCAACTTCGGCCACCCGCTGTCGCAGTCCGGCCTCCACGGCGTCATCCTCCACCCCCGCGGCCAGAGTGCCGACATGCTGCTCAGCCACGTCGTGACGTGGTCCTGGGTGAATTGATCGGGCCCGTGCCTGCCGAATTTTGCATCAAAAAGCCCGGAAGCAAATCGCTTCCGGGCTTTCTTTCTCCGTTTCGTCAGTCGGCCCGCGATCAGGGAGTCAGCATGCATCAACCAAATGGTCATCGAAGGCTGAAATCGCTCGCGGTCATCGGCCAGCGGGTGACGAGCCGACGGCATTAATCCTGGCCATCAGCGTCTGCATCGCCATGCGCGCCTCGACCGCCTGAAAGCCGAATATTCGCATGATCGACCGCGTTGCTTCGGGCGTGGTCATTCCGCCGAGCGCCGACCAGAAGCGGCCGAGCTGCGCCGGCAGCGTGGCGTCGGTCTTCATCGATCGCGCAAAAAATCGTGTCGCCGTCGTGGCGCGATCCAGCGGCATCTGGAGCATTCGCGACAGCTCCTGCGACGCCTCTTCCAGCCGCGTTTTCTGCACCAACTCGACGAATCGCCCGAAAATCCCGCACACTTCGGCGGGATTTACGGCCGCAATCGGCGCCGGCGCCGCGCATTCGCCGTTGCCCACCGACAAGTCGGCCAGCCCCGCGATGGCGCGGTCGATGTCCCCCAGATTGCGGATCATCTCCGCGAGATCGGCATCGGCCGCCAGGGGGTTGTTCGTCTTGCTTCGCCCGTTCAAGAGCGATTCGCGATTGGCCACGATGACGCCGGCCATCCGGTCGAGCAGGCGGCGGCGCAAAATGAGCAGAACTTCCAGCGCTTCGTCGTGACGTTTCAAGTCGAGAAATCTCCCGAGGCGGACCTTTTCAACCGACATATCGAAAGAAGTCGGAGGCCGCTCCATGTTGAAATTACAGTTGACGCCGGTAAAGCGTCCGATAAATATGGCACAACCCCCGGGGGGCGCTAGTCAAAAGTCTGCTCAGCCGTTGGTTCGACCCGACTCCGTCATTCACCATGCGTCGAAATTAACCGCGAACGATCTCTTCAACCCCTCAGGCGGACTCCAGCTCTTACGACGGGTCGTCTGGTTCGGTGCGGCGAGCCTGGGGTTTTTCACCGTTGTTCTGATTGTAGGACGGATCGGCGTGAATTTCGACCACGAGTGGGTGGAGAGCACCGTCGTTCGCTCCATCGGCCGGATTCTCGACGGAAAAGGCATGTATCCTCCGCCCTCGGCGGACTTTGTGGGCGACGGATATCCTCCTTTTTTTCACTATTTTTGCGCCGCAATCTGCAAGCTGGGAGGGAATCCACTCATCGTTTGCCGCGTCGTTTCCGTACTCTGCACGCTCCTGATCGCGGCCGCGCTCTATCGCGCGGCGGGAACTTTCGCGCAACCCGCTGGCGGCTCGCTGGACAAGATCATCAGAACGTTCTGTCCGCTGCTTTTCGGGGCGGGATGGGCCGCCGGCGGGCAGACTTTCGACCTCGCCCGTGTGGATATGCTCGGATTGGCATTGACCGTCTGGGCCGCCTTCGTCGCGTTGCATTTCGGTTCGTCGCGATCGGCCGTCCTGGCCGGACTGCTGATCGCCTGCGCGATCGTGACGAAGCACAATATGGTGATCGTCGGCGGCGCAATCGGCGTGGCACTACTTGTGCTGAACTGGCGACACGCCCTGATATTTGGAGCGGCCGCGCTCGTTCCATGCTCGATCTTCTTTTGGTTGCTCAACCGCGCCACCGACGGCTGGTCCGGGTTTCATCTCTTCCAGCAGCTCGCCGCCAATGAATTCGGGGGCCAGGCGCGGTGGATTCGCTTCATCGCACGCGACGTGAGTTGGCATGGACTTCTGCTTTTCATACTTCTGGCGGCAACGGTTGCGGCCGTCTGGATGAGCAGCCTCAATTCAGAAACTTCGACGCGCCGCCGATTAGTCGGCCTGCTCTCAATCGCGGTGGGGGGGCTGGCCCTCACGATCTCCGGCCGCCTGAAGATCGGCGGATATCCCAACAATCTCGTTCCCGCCTGGACGTTCGCCCTCTTTTCACTCGCCGCAACATTGCCATATCTCAAGGCATGGTTCGCGCGCACTGATGACGATCGGCGTCGTGTGTGGTCTTGGACCGGCTGCGCGATTCTCGGTGGAATCGTGTTTTCGCTCGCCACGACCTATTCCGAGCTTCCGCTTCGCGCATTTTTGCAGGTCGCCCCCCGCAAATTAGCGCTCGCCGAATTGCGGACGCTGGTCGACAAACTCGCGAGGCACGGCTCCGTCTGGATTCCGGCCCACGCCGGCGCACTGCCCAATGCCGAGGGTTATGCCCACCTCTGCCCGGCCGGGTTCATGATCGATGCGGCAAATTTCCCGATCAAGTCGATCTTCACCGCCGACGTGATCCGCAGGCTGGCCGCCCGTGAGTGGGCTGCCATCATCCTCGACAGCCGCGACGACCGGTTTATCTCCGAACCGATCTGGCAGTCGCTGGCGGAGAATTATCGCGAATTGTCCTGGCCGCTGGGCGATCCGGATCGTCTGGTCTCGCTGAGCGGAAAAATCACAGCCCCGCGCCGCCTCTTCGTCAGAAAATAATCGCCCACCTCGTGCAGATTTCTGTTCCATTGCGAACCTGCGCGGCCCGTGCTACAAAAATCGAAAGCCCGCCACCGGGCGCTGCACGGATGCCATGGCCAAACCCAATTCCGCTCCCGGCTCCCTGACCTACAAGTCATCCGGCGTCGATATCGATGCCAACGACGTCATGGTGGAAAAAATCCGGCATTCGATGCAGCGGACCTACGATCCGCGCGTCGTCTCGCGGCACGGCGGATTCGCCGGCCTCATGCGGCTGGATTTTCCCGAGAAGCTCCTGCGGCGCGGCTACAAAGACCCGGTGCTCGCGGCCGGCGCCGATGGTGTCGGTTCCAAATTGCTCCTCGGCATCGAATGGAATCGCATCGCCGATCTGGGCATCGATCTCGTCGCGATGAACGTGAACGACGTGCTTACCTGCGGGGCGGAGCCGCTCTTTTTTCTCGATTACATTGCCTGCCACAAACTTAAACCGCAGGAGGTCGGCACGCTCGTCGCCGGAATCTCGCGGGGCTGTCAACTGGCCGGATGTGCATTGCTCGGAGGCGAAACGGCCGAAATGCCGGCGCTCTACGCTCCGACCCACTTCGACCTTGCCGGCTTCTGCGTCGGCGCGGTGGAGAACAAACGGATCATCGACGGCCGGCTCGTTGAACCGGGCGACATTGTCATCGGTCTGGCATCGAGCGGGCTGCACTCCAACGGCTTCAGCCTGGTGCGTGCGGCCCTCGATCGGCTGTCGAAACAAAAAACCCCAATGCCAGTGGATCTCGGCGAGCCGCTCGAAGACGCGGTGCTGCGGCCCACGCGCATTTACGTGAAGCCGATCCTCTCGCTATTGAAATCCTACCGCCGCAAGCGGATTATCGTCGCGCTGGCCCACGTCACCGGCGGCGGGTTGGAAGGCAACGTTCCGCGCGTGGTTCCCGCGAATTGCCAGGTCGTGCTGCGGCGGGGGTCGTGGCCGGTACCGGCGGTGTTCCGACTGATCCAGTCACAGGGCGTCGACGAGGAGGAAATGTATCGCGTTTTCAACATGGGCATCGGCTTTGTGCTGGTGGTGAAGCCGCCATTTGTTCAGGGCGTCATGCGCAAGCTTGCGGCCGCGGGTGAAAGCCCGCACCTGATCGGCTGCATCCGTCGCGGCAAGAATGGATTAGTATGGAAGTAGCTTGTTCTCCGTGAGATCGCGAGATTCGGTCAATCGCCGAGCGTGCCCGCCGTGGCGGGACAGTCGAATCACTCAATCACCAGACTTGCTCATGTCCTTGATCGTTCAAAAATTCGGCGGCACCAGCGTCAAGGATGCGGAGATGATCCACCGCGCCGCCCGCCGCGCCATTCTCGCAAAGTCGGCCGGCCACGAGGTCATCGTCGTCGTCTCAGCCATGGGCGATCACACCGACAAGCTCGTCGATCTGGCCTATCAAATCACCGATCGCCCCAGCCGACGCGAGATGGACCAGCTTCTGGCGACCGGCGAGCAGATCTCCATCGCCCTCATGGCCATGGCGATTCACCACGCCGGGCACGACGCCATCAGCCTCACGGGTGGTCAGGTGGGCCTGAAGACCTACGGCACCTTCGGCCGCGCCCGCATTCGCGAAATCACGCAAAAGACTCGCATCGCTCAGTTGCTCAAGGACGGCAGCATCGTCATCGTCGCCGGATTTCAGGGCGTCGACGAAGCCGCGAACGTGACGACCCTCGGCCGCGGCGGATCGGACACGACGGCCGTCGCCCTCGCCGCGGCGCTGGGGGCGCAGGTCTGCGAAATCTACACGGACGTCGATGGCATCTACACGGCCGACCCGCGGATCGTGCCCGAGGCGCGGCGCCTGCCGTTCATCTTCTACGACGAAATGCTGGAGCTGGCGTCGCTGGGGGCGCAGGTGATGCACTCTCGCAGCGTGGAGCTGGGCAAGAACTACGGCGTCACCATCCACGTGCGCAGCAGCTACACCGACGCGAAAGGAACGGACATCGTGAAGGAAGCATCGGATTTGCAGCAGGTCATTGTCCGCGGCGCAGCGCTGAAGAAGGACCTCGCCCGCGTCGAGATCACCGGCGTGCCCAATCGGCCGGGCCTGGCCGCCGAGTTGTTCACCCGCGTGGCCGAGCAGAACGTGATCGTGGACGACATCATTCAGGTGATTCACGAGGGCGGGAAGACGGCGGACATCAGTTTCACCATCGAGGCCTCCGAGAAACAGGAGGCCGACAAGGTGAGCCGGGAGTTTGCGGCCGGCAATCCGGGCGTCGCCATCAAGATTCGCGAGGGCTTCGCGAAGGTTTCGGTGGTGGGGGTGGGGATGCGCACGCACACGGGCGTGGCGTCGCGGATGTTCGAGGCGCTGCACAAGGCGAACGTGAACATCGAGAACATTTCGACCAGTGAGATCGTGATCAGCGTGATCGTGCGCTCCGATGACGGACCTGCGGCACTTCGGGCGATTCACGCCGCGTTTGAGCTTGGGCAGGAACCCGTTGAAGCGAAAAACTGAAAAAGCCCACGGATGGCCATCCGTGGGCTTTGAGTAGATTCAAGCTACGACGCTCGCCGTCGATCTCAAGGCTCTTCCGTCGCGGACCCCGTCATTTCGGTGACTTCGCTCGAATCGGGAATCGCCGCGGTCTCCATCGGGACGTTTTCGTTCGTGGCGACGAGGAAGATTTCCACGCGCCGGTTGGCCTCGGTGCCGCCGCGCGAGGGGTTGTCCACGCGTGGGCGATACTCGCCATAGCCCATCACGCCGAGCCGCGACGAGGACACGCCGGTCTGCGCCAGCACGTTCATCACCGCGATCGAGCGATGCACCGAGAGGTGCCAGTTCGTCGGGTGGTTCTGCGCCGTGGCCGGGTTCACGATGCGCAGGTTGTCAGTGTGGCCGACGACGACGACCTCGAACGGCTGGGCGGCCGCCGAGTTCACGATCTGCGCAAAGGCCCGCAGCGAATCCATCACGTTCTGCCTGACGTTGTCGCTGCCCTTGTCGAAGGTGAGATCGCTCTTCCAGCGCACGGCGCCGCGCTTCGCGTCGTACTCGACCGCGTCGGGATACTTCGCGGCGAATTCCTGCAAGGCCCGGTCCAACTCGGGCGGCAGCTTCACCTCGACGACCTTTACGTCGCCCAGACCTTGCGCCCCGATGCGGTCCAGGTCGCCCTGCAGCTTGGCGATGTATTCCTGCAGGCGGTCGCGCTCGGACTGATAGTTGTCGGCCAGCTCGCTCTTGGCGGCGAGCTGATTGCGCAGACTCTCGCGTTCGGTCTCGAGGGCCATGACGCGGTTGCGCTCGTCGGCCAGGTCGCGTTCGAGGGTTTCGCACCGCTCGACCGCCTTGCGCCGGGCGAACTTTTCGCGGAGATATTCATCCCGCGAAACACAACCCGTTGATGTCCAAAGAATACCCAGCCCCGCCGCTAGTGTCATCATCCTGACGCTGCTCATCCTAAGCCTCCAGCATCCGTACCAGTTTTATGACGCACGCACCCCGCGCGTTAGATCAGACGGCATTATGCGGAATCGCCCGAGCGGTCGCAACAGGAAACTCGCGGATTCTGGCGATTCCGCTCGCTCAGAATAATCCTTAAGACGTAAGACGACGCTGGCGTCCTGTGAGTTCTTTCCTCGCCGCCGGATTTCACAGCGTAGCGTCCGCTGTCTCGGCGGACGGCGAAGCGTTTTCCGAGCCCGAAGCGCTAGCGAGGGAGATTCGTAGGGCGCGTCGGCCTTATCGACTCACCTCCTGGGCCATAATCGCGCTGCGAGATGGTGGGTCGATACGATCGCCTGGAGCGCATCGATCA
>Ga0190265_10003428_pt1 | contig 10814 bp, 7 predicted proteins | sample Popmic124T_FD_133135 | JGI IMG/M metagenome (GOLD analysis project Ga0190265, IMG submission 133135) | Populus adjacent soil microbial communities from riparian zone of Indian Creek, Utah, USA - 124 T | ecosystem: Environmental > Terrestrial > Soil > Riparian zone | place: USA: Utah | collected...
CGCGAGGTGGCCACCTGCGATCCCGCCTACTACAAGTGGGAGCAGCTCGTGTTCATCCGGATGCTCGAGCGCGGCCTCGCCTACCGCCGGCGCTCGCGCGTGAACTGGTGCCCATCCTGCCAGACCGTGCTCGCCAACGAGCAGGTCGAGGCGGGCCGCTGCTGGCGCTGCGATTCCGAGGTGACGATCCGCGAGATCGACGGCTGGTTCTTCAAGATCACCGACTACGCCCAGGAGCTGCTCGACTGGTGCGACCGGCTGCCCGGCTGGCCGGAGCGGGTGCTCACCATGCAGCGCAACTGGATCGGCCGCAGCGAGGGCGCCGAGTTCGCGCTGCCGGTGGCGGGCCGGCCGGATCTCAAGATCCCGATCTTCACCACGCGCCCCGACACTTCCTTCGGCATGACCTACGCGGTGCTGGCCCCCGAGCACCCGCTGGTGGACCGCCTCGCCGCCGACGAGGAGGAGCGTCGCCGGATCGACGCCTTCCGGGCCGAGGTCGCGCGCGAGAGCGAGATCGAGCGGCTCGCCACCGACCGGCCCAAGCGCGGCCTCCGCCTCCGCGCGCGGTCGATCAACCCGTTCACCGGGCAGGAGATCCCGCTCTTCCTCGCCGACTACGTGCTGATGGGTTACGGCACCGGGGCGATCATGGCGGTGCCGGGCGAGGATCAGCGCGACTGGGACTTCGCGAAGGCGAACCAGCTGCCGATCATCCCCACCGTGCGGCGGCCGGCGGGCTGGCAGGAGGATCAGGCCTACACCGGCGACGGCGTGAAGATCAACTCCGGCTTCCTCGACGGGCTCTTGATCGAGGAGGCCAAGCGCAAGGCGATCGACTGGCTGGTGGCCCAGGGACTCGGACAGGCCAAGATCAACTTCCGCCTCCGCGACTGGGGGATCAGCCGGCAGCGCTACTGGGGGGCGCCGATCCCGGTGCTCTACTGCGAGCGCGACGGCATGGTGCCGGAGCGGGAGGAGAACCTGCCGGTGGTCCTGCCGCGCGACGTGCAGATCAGCGGCAAGGGCGGCTCGCCGCTCGCGGAGGTGGCGAGCTTCGTCAACGCCACCTGTCCCAAGTGCGGAGGCAAGGCGCGCCGGGACACCGACACCATGGACACCTTCGTGGAGTCGTCCTGGTACTTCCTGCGCTACTGCTCGCCGACCTACGACCGCGGCATGTTCGAGCCGGACGCCGCCGCCTACTGGATGCCGGTGGACCAGTACATCGGCGGCATCGAGCACGCGGTGCTCCACCTCCTCTACGCGCGCTTCTACACCAAGGCCCTCCGGGACCTGGGTATGCTGAAGGTCGACGAGCCCTTCCGGGCCCTGCTCTCCCAGGGCATGGTCGTCAAGGACGGGGCCAAGATGTCGAAGTCCAAGGGCAACGTGGTGGACCCCGACGACCTCATCCGTCGCTACGGGGCGGACACCGCGCGCCTCTTCTCGCTCTTCGCGGCCCCGCCCGAGAAGGACCTCGACTGGAACGACCGCGGCGTCGAGGGCGCCTCGCGCTTCTTGAATCGCATCTGGCGCTTCGTCCACGCGAACCTGCCCGAGCTCACGACCGCCGCGCGCGCCCCGGCCGGGCCGCTCTCCGACTCCGGCCGGGCGTTCCGGCGCGTGATTCACGCCACGATCCGGAAGGTGACCCACGACATCGAGCACGATTTCCACTTCAACACCGCGATCAGCGCGGTGATGGAGCTGGTCAACGCGCTCCACGACTTCGAGCGGGCCTCCCTGGACGGGATGGCCCGGCAGGAGCGGAGCCCGTTGCTGCGGGAGGCGGTGGAGACCACGCTGCTCCTGCTCGGGCCGGTGTCGCCGCACATCACCGAGGAGCTGTGGGCCGCGCTCGGTCATCGGGAGAGCCTGTTCAAGCAGTCGTGGCCGGCCGCGGATCCGGCCGCGCTCGCGCGCGACGAGGTGGAGATCGTGGTCCAGGTGGACGGACGCGTCCGGGGCCGCCTCACCGCGGCGGTGGGCGCTCCGGAGGCGGAGATCCGCGAGATGGCCCTCGCCGACGGGAAGGTGCTCCCGTGGCTCGATGGGCGCCAGGTCGCCAAGGTGGTCGTGGTGCCCGGCCGCCTCGTGAACATCGTGACCCGTGGCTGACCGGGCGCGTCTCGTCCGGCGGGCCCTGGGGCTCGCCGTCGCGTCCGTCCTGCTGGCCGGCTGCGGCTACAGCACGCGCGGCAACCTGCCCGACCACATCAGGACGGTGGCGGTGCCCATGTTCAAGAACCGCACGCTCGAGCCGGGGGTGGAGAGCGCGATCACCTCCGGCGTGGTCAACGCCTTCTCCAGCGGCGGTCGGGTGCGGGTGGTTCCGATCGCGGAAGCCGACGCGATCCTGGAAGGCGAGGTGGTCTCCTACACCCTGGAGGGCCTCGCCTTCGACCGGAGCGCCATCGTGCGCGCGTACCGGCTGCGCCTCACCCTCAACGTGGAGTTTCGCGACGTGAAGCGGAGCGCCATGCTCTGGCGCCAGGAGGGCCTGCAGGAGACGTCGGACTTCCAGGTGGAGGGGTCGGTGTCGGACACGGTCGCCCGCGGGCAGGGGGCGATGTTCCAGGCCGCGACCGAGATCGGGCGCAAGGTCGTCAATCTCGCGGTGGATCGCTTCTAGTGCCGCGCCCGCGGGCCGCAATTCCCGGCGCCCAGGCGTAGCGGTGGACTACGCGGGGTTCGTCCGGGCCGCGGCCGCGGGGCAGGTGGGGCCGGTGACCCTGCTGCACGGACCCGAGCCCTTTCTCCTCGACGACGCGGTGGCGCGACTCACCCGCGCCCTCTTCCCGGGACAGACCGAGCTCTCCCTCCTGCGCGAGGTCCTCGACGCGCGCGCGGCGGGCGCGGAGGCGATCGTGCGGGCGGCCCTCACCCTGCCGTGGCTGGGCGACCGCCGGCTCGTGGTGGCGCGCGGCGCGGACGGCCTGACCGCGAAGGCGGCCGAGGCGCTCACCGCGTACGCGAAGGCGCCCAACCCGTCCACCGTGCTCGTGCTCCTGGCCGACTCGCTGCTGGACGGCTCGCACTGGCTGCTGCGCGCGCTGCCCCCCGCCGCGGTGGTGGCGGCCCCGGCGCTCGCGGGCCGCGCGCTCGCGACGTGGCTTCGCGCCCACGCGCAGTCCGTCGGCTACGAGCTGCGCGAGGATGCGGCCGGGCTCCTGGTGGAGCTCTCGGGCGACGATCTCACCCGCCTGGTGGGCGAAGTGGAGAAGGCGGCGCTCGCGGGAGGCCCCGAGAACCGGCGGGTGACGGTGGCCGAGATCCGGGCGGTGGTCGGCGAGCACCGGCTGCGCCACGTCTTCGACCTCACCCGCGCGCTGTCGGCGCGCGACGCGGCGTCGGCGCTGGCGCTCCTGGAGTCGCTGCTCAATGCGGGGGAAGAGCCGCTCGCGGTGCTCGGCATGCTGACCCGCGAGGTCCGCGCGACGTGGCAGGCCGCGGACGCGCTGCGGGCCGGCCGCGCACCGGAGGAGATCGCGCGGAGCCTGCGGCGCCCGCCCGCCGCCGCGACCGCCCTGCTCGAGCGGGCGCGGAGCGTGTCCGTCCCGGCGGCCGCGCGCCAGCTCGCCCGCTGCTGGGACGTCGAGCGTCGTCTCAAGCTGGGCGGGGCCGCGCGTCCCGAGCTGTCGCTGCTCGTCGCCGATCTGTGCGCGGTGTGATGGCGGGCGCGCTGCGCGCGCTCGTCGCCGCCGCGCTCCTGCTGGGACCGGGCGCGGCGCCGGCGGCGGCCGCCCCCGCGGCGCGCCTGCTGGCCGGCGCCGCCGGAGTGACCGTCGAGCTGCCCGCGGACACCCCGCTCGGCGGCTACGGAGGATTCCCGCGCCGCGCGTGGATGCCCGATCTCCTCGGCCGGTTCCCCGACACGTTCTGGTTCCGTCCCTCGACCGGAGTCCACGATCCGATCAAGGTCCGCGCCCTCGTGCTCGAAGCGGGGGGGGTGCGGCTGCTCTGGCTGGGGGTCGACCTGGTGGGAATGGATCCCACCCTCGTCACCGATCTGCGTCGCCGTCTCGAACAGCTCGGCCTGCGCTACGCGGCGGTGATCGCGGCCGCCTCCCACACCCACTCCGGACCCGGCGCCTTCGCCCGCTCGAGCCTGTTCGGCTTCCTGGCGGTGGACCGCGAATCACCGCGGGTGCGGGGCCGCATCTACTCGGCCATGGAGGACGCGGCGCGCCAGGCCGAGCGCCGCAAGCGCCCCGCCACCGTCGGGACCGGCCGGAGCGAGGTGACCGGCCTCACCGACAGCCGGGTGCGCGAAGCGGTCGATTCCGAGCTGGGCGTGCTCAAGGTGATGGGGACGGACAACCGCCCGGTGGCGGTGATATGGAACTACGCCATCCACGGCACCGCCCTCGGACGCGACAACTTCCAGCTCTCGGGAGACGTGATGGGTGACGCGAGCATGCGCATCGAGGAGCAGATCGGAGTACCCGCGCTCTTCGTCAACGGGGCCGTCGGCGACGTGAGCCCCCGTCACCGCGGCTGGGACGGGGTGGCGGCCGGCGGCAAGAGCCTGTCCGCCGCGGTCGTCGCCCTCTGGCCTCGGATCGCGCCCGACCCCGACCAGCGCCTGGCCGCCACCTCGATCACCGCGCTGCTTCCGCCGCCCGGGGTCGAGCTGCGCAACTGCCTGGGGCGATGGATCCCGCGCGGCACGCGCCTGGGCCTGCGGGCGGCGCTGCCGGCCTCGGCCGAGATCTTGGTGGTCGCGGTGGGACGGGGCGCGTGGGTGGCGATTCCGGGTGAGCCCGACACGCGCCTCGGCACGGCGATCAAGACCGCGGGGCGGGCGCGCTTCGCGTCGACTTTCGTCGCCGGCGTATCCAACGCCTACCAGGGCTATTTCCTGACCGCCGACCACTTCCGCACCGCGAGCTACATCTCGTGCGGCAGCCTCTACGGGGAGCGGGGCGGCGAGCTGGTGCGGGACGCGGCGATCGCGGGCCTGCGGGAGCTGGCCGAGCGGCGCGCGCCCCGGCCGGTCAAGCCGGGGCGTTGAGCTTGCGGGCGAGCGCGGACTTGCGGCGAGCGGCGGTGTTGCGGTGAATGATGCCCTTCGTGACCGCGCGGTCGATGGCGCGGATGGCCTCCCGCACCACGGTCGCGGAGTCCGCGGTCTTGCCGCCGAGGGCTTCGCGGGCGGTCTTCACGCTGCCGCGCACCGCGCTGCGCACCGCGCGGTTCCGCAGCCGGCGCTTCTCGTTCTGCCGGATCCGCTTCTTCGCGGACGGGGTATTCGCCAAGGTTCTTCTCCTCTTCTCGAATCGAGTCGGATGGAATCGAGCGGGCGCGACACACGAGCCTACCGTCGGCGCCGCGACGTGTCAAGGAGTTCGTCCCCGCGGTGAGCGAGTCGCCCGACTCCCAGGAGCACGTCCAGCGCGGCGTGGTGAGCGCGGTGGGCTCGATCGGGCTCGCCACGCTCGCGAGCCGGGTACTCGGCTACGTGCGGGACATGGTGGTGGCGCGCGCCTTCGGGGCCGGCCCCGTGACCGACGCGTTCTTCGTGGCCTTCCGCATCCCGAACCTCCTGCGTCGACTCCTGGCCGAGGGCGCGCTGTCCACCGCGGTGGTCCCGGTCTTCACCGAGACCCTGACCCGCGAGGGGCCCGAGGCCTTCGCGCGGCTCGTCCGCGCGGTGACCGGCGCGGCCATCGTGGTGCTCTGCGTGGTCGCCGCCCTCGGGGCGCTGCTCGCGCCGGTGGTCGTGACCATGATGGCGCCGGGCTGGCGCGCCGATCCCGAGCTCTTGACGCTCGCGGTGACGCTCACCCGGGCGCTGTTTCCGTACCTCGTGTTCGTGGGGCTGGCCGCCCTGGCGATGGGGGCCCTCAACGCCCACCATCGGTTCTTCACCGCCGCGATCGGGCCCGCCGTGCTCAACCTCGCGATGATCGTGGCGGTGGTGGCCCTCGCCTCGCATCTCACCACTCCCATCATGGCGCTGGCGATCGGCGTGCTCGTGGGCGGGCTCGGCCAGCTCCTCGTCCAGCTGCCCGAGCTGCACCGGATCGGCGTGCCGCTCTGGCCGTCGCTCGAGTGGCGGCATCCCGCGGTGACGCGCATCGCGCGGCGGCTCTGGCCGGCGGTGTTCGCGCTGGCCGCGGTGCAGATCACGGTGGTGGTGAACACCCTGCTGGCCTCGCTGCTGCCCGCGGGCACCGTCTCGTACCTCTACTATGCGGACCGGGTGATGGAGTTCCCGCTGGGCGTGTTCGGCATCGCGCTCGCCACCGCCGCGCTGCCCAGCATGTCGGCCCAGGCCGCGCGCCGGGAGCTGCCCGCGCTGCGGGCCACCCTCGAGTTTGCGCTGCGGCTTTCCGCCTTCGTGGCGGTGCCCGCGACGGTGGGCCTCCTGCTGCTGGGCGGCCCCATCGTGCAGGTGCTCTTCCAGCGGGGCGAGTTCAGCGCCGTCGACGCCGCGCTCACCGCGCAGGCCCTCGCCGGCTACGCGGTGGGCCTGCCCGCGTTCTCGGCCACCCGCATCGCGGCCCAGACCTTCTACGCGCTCGGCGACACGCGAACGCCGGTCCTGGTCGGGTTCGTCTCGGTGGCGGTGAACGTCGCGCTCGCCCTGATCCTGATGTGGCCCCTGCGCCACACCGGGCTCGCGCTGGCCTCGTCGCTGTCGTCCTACGTCAACCTGATCGGGCTCTGCTGGCTGCTCCGTCGTCGGCTGGGCGGGCCCCGCGGCGCGGAGATCTGGGGCTCGCTGGGCCGTACCGTCGTGGCCACCGCGGCGCTCGCGCTGTGGTGCGCGTGGGTGATGGGGCGCCTGCCCGTCGTGCCGGAGCCGTTGGTGCTCGGGCTCGCGCGGCTGGTGCTGGCGCTGGTGGGCGGCATGGCGGTCTACGTGGCGATGGCGGCGGCGATCCGCGCGCCGGAGCTGCGCGCGCTCCTCGGCATGCTAAACCCGCGCCGCTGAACCTTGCCCAGCCCGGGGCGCCGGTGATAGACTCGGCCATGCACCTTGCGTTCGCAGGGGACGCCCTGGTGATGGCCTCGGCAGCACGCATTGGCCAATACCGGGGCCGTCGCTTTTTGGGCCTCCCGCTCCGGATGTGACCGGTGCGCTCTCGGCTCGGAGCGTCCGCGGAGAGGGGGACCGCGGGAGTCGTCTCCGATGCCGCGGGGCGGATCGACGACTATCTCGGCAGCCTTCAGGTCGAGCGCGGCGCCGCGCTGAACACCCTCGCCGCCTATCGTCGGGACCTCGAGGGATTCGCGGGCTTCCTCGCGCGGGAGCGCCGCGCCATCCGCGACGTGGGGGTCGCCGATCTCTCGCGCTACCTGGGCGGCCTCCGCCGGCGCGGCCTCGGCAGCCGCAGCATCGCCCGGCATCTCTCCGCGGTGCGCGGCCTCTACCGCTTCCTCCTCGACGCCGGGCGCGTGCCGCGCGATCCGACCCAGCACCTCGACAGCCCGCGTCCGGCCCGGCGGCTGCCGCGCACCCTGTCCTTGCCGGACGCGGCCGCGCTCGTCGAGGCGCCCGACGTGACCCGGCCGGACGGGCTCCGGGACCGCGCCCTGCTGGAGCTGCTGTACGCCTCCGGGCTCCGCGCCTCCGAGGTTCTCGGGTTGCGGGTCGAGGACGTGAACTTCCGGGCGGGCTACGTGATGGTGATCGGCAAGGGAGACCGTCAGCGCCTCGTGCCCGCGGGCGCGCAGGCGCTCGACTGGGTTCGCCGCTACCTCACCTCCGTCCGCCCACGGCAGGTGCGACGGGACTGCCCGGCGCTCTTCCTCAATCGCTCGGGCGGGGCCATGTCGCGGCAGGCCCTCTGGGGTCTCATCCGGCGCGCGGCGCGGCGTGCCGGCCTCCGCGCCGCCGTCTCGCCGCACACCCTGCGGCACTCCTTCGCGAGCCATCTGCTCGAGCGCGGTGCCGATCTGCGCTCGGTGCAGGCCATGCTCGGCCACGTGGACATCTCGACCACCCAGATCTACACGCACCTGCCCTCGAGCGTGATCCACGACATGTACCGCAAGTTCCACCCGCGGGCCGCGCGCACGCGCGGCCTCGAGCGTGCGGGCTGAGATGGCGAGGGCCGGCCACGCGTATCCGCAGGTGGAGCCCGGCGTCGGGGCGCTCATGGATGCGCGCGTGGTGAGCTGCCCGCCCGGCGCTCCGGTGTCGCGGGCTCTGGCCCGGGCGCGCGCGGCGGGCGCGACGGTGGTCGCCCTCGGCCCGGGGCGCGCGGCCCGGGTGTCGGAGCTCGCGCGGGCCGCCGCGTGGGGTCTCGACCGCGTGCCCGCCCGCGACGTCGCCTGGCGCGACCTCCCGACCGTGGCCGCCGGCGCCTCCGAGGTTGACGTGCGCCGGCGGCTGCTCGCCGGCGCGCCGCTGGTGCTGGTGCGCCGGGGCGCGCGCGTGATCGGCGTGGTCGACCGCGACCGCGTCGACCTGACGCCTGCGGAGTCCTCCGTCCTCGCCCAGCTCGAGGACGTTGCGGAAGCGAGGCCGCGCACGAGTGTCCGCCGTGGGGGGAGTGCGGGGGCCATGTCTAGGCCCCCGCAGATGATGAATAGTCGGCTCTGGCTCCTGCGCGTGGCCGGCAAGATCGGCGAGGGCCTGGGCGCGCCGACCTACGTGGTGGGCGGCTTCGTCCGCGACCTGCTGATCGGCGCCGTTCCACCCGACGTGGATCTCGTCGTCGAGGGGGACGGCATCGCGGTCGCGCGGCGGCTCGCCGAGGAGATCGGCGGCACCGTGCTCGTGCACCGGAGCTTCGGCACCGCGTCCATCGAGGGCGGTCGGGCGCCGGCGAGCGCCGGGCTCGACGGGATCGCCCTCGGCCGGGTGGACGTGGCCTCGGCTCGGCGCGAGCACTATCCGGCGGCCGGCGCGCTGCCCGAGGTGGAGCCGGCGGACCTGCAGGAGGACCTGCGCCGCCGCGACTTCTCGGTGAACGCGATGGCGCTCGCGCTCGCCCCCGATCGCTTCGGCCGGCTCCTCGATCCGCTGGGCGGCCAGGCGGACGTCCGGCGCCGGCGGCTTCGCGCGCTCCACCCCCTCTCGTTCGTCGAGGACCCGACCAGGGTGTTCCGGGCCGCCCGCTACGCGAGCCGTCTCGGCTTCCGGCCGGACGCGGCGACCCTCGCCGCGATCCGCGTCGCGGTGAAGCAGTCCGGTTACGCCGCCCTCTCGGGCCAGCGGCTGTGGCGCGAGATCGAGCTGGCCGCCGCCGAGCCACCAGCGCGCCAGGTCTTCGAGCTCCTCGTGAGATGGAAGGCCACAAGTCTCTGGAATATCGATCGAGTGTCGGCTCGGCACCTGGGCGGTGCGGAGCGGCTCGGCCGCTGGGCGAGGTCGGCGGGCGTGGCGGTCGACCCGGCCGAGCTCGCCGTGCTCGCGCTCACCCTCGGTCGGCCGGCGGACGTGATCGAGCGCGCCCTGGACCGGCTCGCGCTCGCGGGCGAGCCCCGCGGGCGGCTCGAGGCGGGAGGGCTGGCCCGGTCCCTGGCCCGGCGGCTCGAGGCGCGGCGGCTGTCGCCGAGCGCGGTGGGCGCGCTCCTCGAGGGCGCGCCGGAGGCGGCCGCGCTCGCGGCCTGGCTCGCCGGCGGGGCGCGGGCGCGCCGCCGGATCCAGTGGTACCTCGCGCAGGGGCGGGGGGTGCGGCCACGGTTGACCGGCCGCGACCTGCTCGCGCTCGGGGTGCCCGGCGGACCGCGCGTGGGCGCGGCGCTCGGCATGCTGCGACGGCATCGACTGGACGGAGGGGCGGGCTCGCTGGCCGAGGAGCGCGAACTCGTGAAAGAATGGCTCACATCGGGAAAGGAGGCGTGAGGTGACGACCAGATTCATCTTCGTGACGGGCGGCGTCGTGTCCTCGCTGGGCAAGGGGCTCGCCGCGGCGTCGATCGGATCCTTGCTCGAGGCGCGCGGCTTCCGGGTCACGCTGCAGAAGATGGACCCCTACATCAACGTGGACGCGGGGACCATGAGTCCGTACCAGCACGGCGAGGTCTACGTGACCGACGACGGCGGCGAGACCGACCTCGATCTCGGCCACTACGAGCGCTTCACCTCGGCCCGGATGACCCGGGACAACAACGTCACCACCGGGAAGGTCTACGGGACCGTGATCGAGAAGGAGCGCCGGGGGGACTACCTGGGCCGGACCGTCCAGGTCATCCCGCACATCACCGATCAGATCAAGGCGTCCATCCGGAAAGTGGCCGCCGGCGTCGACGTGGTCATCATCGAGATCGGGGGCACCGTCGGCGACATCGAGGGGCTGCCGTTCCTCGAGGCGGTGCGCCAGTTCAAGAAGGACGTGGGCAAGGACAACGTGATCTACGTCCACCTCACGCTGGTGCCGTTCATCCAGGCGGCCCAGGAGCTCAAGACCAAGGCGACCCAGCATTCGGTCAAGGAGCTGCGGGCGATCGGAATCCAGCCCGACGTGCTGCTGTGCCGGACGGCCAAGGAGCATCCGCTCACCCCGTCCATCAAGTCCAAGATCGCGCTCTTCTGCGATGTCGAGGAAGAAGCGGTGATCGCGGCCCGCGACGTGGACACGATCTACGAGGTGCCGCTCGCCTTCCACGACCAGGGCCTGGACGAGTCCATCCTCAAGCTGCTGGACCTGCCCGCTCGACCGACCGATCTCTCCCGCTGGGAGGAGATCGTGCGCCGGGTCAAGGCGCCGCGGCGCCGCTGCCGCATCGGAGTGGTGGGCAAGTACATCGAGGTGAAAGACTCCTACAAGAGCCTCTACGAGGCGCTCGCCCACGGCGGCATCGCCCACGAGGCGGCGGTCGAGGTGGTGTGGGTGGACGCCGAGCGCATCGAG
>Ga0190265_10003429_pt1 | contig 10814 bp, 9 predicted proteins | sample Popmic124T_FD_133135 | JGI IMG/M metagenome (GOLD analysis project Ga0190265, IMG submission 133135) | Populus adjacent soil microbial communities from riparian zone of Indian Creek, Utah, USA - 124 T | ecosystem: Environmental > Terrestrial > Soil > Riparian zone | place: USA: Utah | collected...
GATCGTGCTCGCCTTGATCACCATTTTCCTTTTCCGCGAGGGTTTCGGATTTTTCGGGCAAAATCTGTCGAATCTTCGTCTCTACCGCCAGGCCGGCCTCGAATACGTCGATATCATTCGCGCCGTTTCGACCAAACACGAAGCGCTCTCGCGTAAACTCAGCGAGGTCCGCCTGAACGAAGTTCGCGCCATGGAAAAGCGGCAGGTCCCGCTCGAAGAAATCAATGCCGCGCTCGCACCCTTCGATCAATTCGCGACCGCTTTCAGTGACACGGCGGAGAATCTGCACGGCGTTGTCTCGGACCTGACCGAACAGGCGAGCGCGTTGAAGGAACAGCTTTTCGCGCGCGCCGAATTGTTGGCGCAACGCTCGCAGCTCGAGCGCAGCGGCGCCCAGACCGAAGCCGCGCAGATTGTCGTGCCGGCAGTCGACCGGGCGACGGCGCTGGCCGGCCTGCACACCGGCGCCACGACTTTTGAGTCGGTCAGCTCCGAGATGACGGCGAACCTTTACAATCTTCTCGCGCAGGCCCCGGCCCTGCCGGATCCCGCCGGCCAGAACGCTCTCGAGCAATGGAAAACGCGGACGCGCGAATACCTCGCCGAATTGCCGGGAACGTCCGAAAAATTGCGGACCTGGTCACCCGACGAACCGATCCCGTGGTATCGCTCGATCAGTTCCTTCCTTTTCGGCCGTGAATGGGTGACGGCGAGTTTTTGGCAGGATTGGTATGGGATCATCCCGCTCCTGGTCGGATCGATTCTCGTTTCGATTGTCGCCTTGTTTTTCGCGGTGCCACTCGGTGTCGCTTCCGCCATCTACGTCAGTGAAATCGCATCGGTCCACGAAAAGCGACTCATCAAGCCCTACATCGAATTCATCTCTGCCATCCCCTCGGTCGTTCTCGGATTTTTCGGCATCGCGGTCGTGGGGCAAGCGGTGCGGGCCGCTTCGCAATCGCCGTGGTTTAGCTGGATCTCATTTTTCCCCATCAGCGAGCGGCTGAACATTTTTACCGCGGGCTGCCTGCTCGCCCTCATGGCGGTGCCGACGATCTTTACCCTCGCCGAAGATGCCCTGCGCAATGTCCCGCGCGGGTTCAAGGAGGCCTCCTACGCCCTGGGCGCGAACCGTCTGCAAACGATTGCTCGCGTCCTGGTGCCCGCCTCGTTGTCCGGCATCGTCTCGGCGGTTCTTCTCGGGCTGGGCCGCGTCATCGGTGAAACCATGGTGGTCCTGCTTTGCGCCGGAAACCGGATCGCGATCCCCGACTTCACCCAGGGCTTGGGCGCGATCTTTCAGCCGGTGCACACGATGACTGGAATCATCGCGCAGGAAATGGGCGAGGTGGTCCGCGGAAGCACGCATTACCGCGCGCTTTTCATGGTGGGTCTTGTCCTCTTCACCATCACGCTTGGGATCAATTACCTCGCGCAAAAATTTGTCGCCCGTTACCGGATGAGCATCGGATAATATGATCTCCGCTCCCGCCAATGCCCGCCGCGTCCGCCTCCTTCAGGGCGGCGTTTTCTGGCTCTTCCGGCTCGCCACCTATTTCATCCTCGCCTGTGCGACCTATATCTTTCTCGATATCGGCATCAAAGGGAGTCGCACCGTTTTCACGAGCAAACCCCCCTTCATCAACCTTCCGTTTCTGACCGAACCGCCTCAGACGCTCTACGTCTTCGATTACGAAGGAAAAAAGGAAACGTTGAGCGACCGGCAGTTTCGTGCCTGGAAACTTGAGCATCCGGGCGTGGAAGTGGAGGCGACCAGCATCGCCTATTCGGCAGGCGGTATTTGGCCCTGCATTGTCGGCACCGCGCTGCTCGTAATCGGATCGATGATTCTCGCGCTCGGCATCGGAATCAGCAGCGCCATTTACCTGAGCGAATACAGCCGCAACGGGCCCCTGATTCGCCTGGTGCGAGTCGCGATTCTGAATCTTGCCGGCGTGCCTTCGATCGTCTTCGGCCTTTTCGGTTTCGGATTGTTCGTCATCTTTTTCGGCTGGAACGTTTCGCTCATCGCAGGCTGGTTCACGCTCGGGTTGATGGTTCTGCCGGCGATCATCACCGCGAGCGAAGAATCGCTTCGGGCCGTCCCACAGGGTTTACGCGAAGGTTCGCTGGCGCTCGGCGCCAGCAAATGGCAAACGATCCGCAAGAACGTCCTGCCCTATGCCCTGCCTGGAATCCTGACTTCGTCGATCCTCGGTATTGCGCGGGTCGCCGGCGAAACGGCGCCAATCATGTTCACCGCCGCCTACGCCATGAAGGATGAGATGCCGTGGCAGGTGGCAAAGTTCACCGACTTCATTTTCCAGGGCGTGATGGCCCTGCCGTATCATATCTATGTTGTCAGCTCGAAGATCCCGCAGAACGAGTACACCGAGGGCGTCCAATACGGAGGCGCGTTCGTCTTCCTTTTCCTCGTCATGCTGATCGCCCTCACATCAATTATCTTGCGAGAACGAAGCAGGAGTCGCCTATCATGGTAAGCGTAGCCGAAATGCCGGAATCAACTTCACAATCTGTCATCAACCAGCCAGCGCCGATGCCCGAGCGACAAGTGGAACGCGGGATGATCGAGATCGAGCATCTCGACTTCAAATACGGCGCGCACCAGGTCCTGCACGACGTCAGTTTGAACATTCCAGCGCGAGCGGTCACCGCCTTCATCGGACCGTCGGGTTGCGGCAAGACGACGCTTTTGCGTTGCTTGAACCGGATGAACGACCTGATCGACATCGCGAAAATTTCGGGCGGCTCGATCCGGATTGAAGGCGTCGACATCAACGCCCCCGGCTTGGACGTGGTCGATCTCCGGCGGCGCGTCGGCATGGTCTTTCAGAAATCGAATCCATTTCCGAAATCGATCTACGACAACGTCGCCTACGGCTTGCGCATCGCCGGGGTGACGAAGCGAACATTGATCGATGAGGCGGTGGAAAAAAGCCTGCGTTCCGCAGCGCTTTGGGAGGAAGTGAAAGACCGGCTGCACGTCAGCGGCTACGGACTGTCGGGCGGCCAACAGCAACGCCTTTGCATCGCGCGCGCCCTGGCGGTCGAACCGGAGATCGTTCTGATGGACGAACCCTGTTCCGCGCTCGATCCGATCGCGACCGCGAAAGTCGAAGAGCTCATCCGCCAGCTAAAACAGGAGTACACCATCGTCATCGTCACGCACAACATGCAGCAGGCGGGCCGCTGCTCCGATTACACGGGCTTCTTCTACCTTGGCCGGCTGATCGAGTTCGACGCCACCGCGAAGATCTTTTCGAATCCCGGTCAGCGGCAAACGGAGGAATACATCACCGGCCGTTTCGGTTGATCCCTTTATGTTTTTGATCTTCAACCTTTCACCCTCTCAACCCCTCAACCTCTCAACCCTTTTGGCCGCGCCATGAACGCACCCCGGCATATTCTTGGAACCTTCGACGAAGCGCTCTCTTCCTTGCGCAACAACGTCCTTATGATGTCGAGCCTGACGGAGCGCAGCCTCGATCGCGCCATTAACGGCCTGATGCAGCGGGACGACGAAATGTGCGCGATCGCCATCGCCGACGATGAGGAAATCGACCAGCTCGAAAAGCAAATGGACAAGGATGGCATCGATCTGCTCCTGCGTTTTCAGCCGGTCGCGTCGGACCTGCGACGAGTCGTATCAGCAATGAAACTCTCGTCGAACCTCGAGCGCATGGCGGACCAGGGGACGAACATCGCCCGGCGGGCGCGCAAACTGAATCAACATCCCGCGTTGCTCGAAGTGGAATTGATCACGCCGATGTACACCCACGCCATGGCGATGTTCAAGGACGCGATCGACGCCTACGTGCGCGAGGACGTCCAGCTCGCCCGCGCGGTAGTTCCAAGAGACCAGGCCTTGGATGATATGAACTCAGCCGCCGGTCGCCGCCTGATCGAACGCATGGCGGAAGATCCGTCGCAGCTCCGTGGCTATCTGAACCTGATTTTTATCTCGCGCTGTCTCGAACGCGTCGGTGATCACGCCACCAACATGGCGGAGGACGCCGTTTACGCGGCAGCGGCGGAAGATATTCGGCACCAGCATTAGGCGCTAGCTGCACAGTTAGAATCGGTCTCAGCCTTGCAGACGCCGGTTGCCTCTTGGCACCCGAAGGGTGCGCCGGAATATAGCCCGGAGCGAGCGCAGTGAGCTTCGGGGATCTTTACGGATCTAAGCGTTCGAGCCCCGGAAGGGGCGACGGAGAGTGGCGTCTCCAACACGTTGCTGTATTCGCCAGCACGACGATGTCCGTCACCCCTATTCAGGGGTTGGGATTCTTTTGATGATTCCCGGAGTTCCGCTGCGCTTCACTCCGGGCCATACTCCTTGGCGCCTCCGGCGCCTTTCCAAACTCTCTTTTCGGCTTGTCGGACGGCACCTAAAATGATGTTCCTGAGGCGGCTCGGATGGCCATATGGTCGTTGCCCGGCTGAAGGAGCATATGTTTTCAATTCGAAAGTTCCTCGGACACGACGAAAAATTTTTCGATTTGCTCGAGGCCAGCGCGGAGCAGGCGGACGGCAGCGTGCATCATCTGGTCGCGTTGCTGGCGAAGCTCGAGCGCCACGAGTCGCCGGAAAGCCTGGAAGAATTCATCCACAGCCGGCGCCGGGATAAAGAGATCACCCAGGAGTTGACGGAGCAGCTTTGCAAAACGTTTATCACGCCGCTGGAACGGGAGGACATCCAGGCCCTGGCCGCGGCGCTCTATAAGATTCCGAAGACGGTGGAAAAGATCGGGGAGCGGATCGTGATCTTTCCAGGCGAGCTGCATGGCCGCAGCTTCAAGAAGCACCTGGAGTTGCTCGATCAGGCCGCGGAAACCGTCCTGGCCATGGTGAAGGCACTTCGCAAAGGGACCGATGTGGCGACGGCTCGCGAGAAAAATGCCATCCTCCAAACCATCGAAGGAGACGCCGATAAGCTCGAGCTGGAATTGCTGCGCGACTTATTCCATGGCGAGTACGACACCAAGCAGATCATTTTCTTGCGCGATCTCTACGAGCTTCTCGAGAAAGTGATCGATCGTTGCCGCGACGCGGGGAACATCATTCTCCAGGTCGTGCTCAAGTATTCGTAAGTCGAACCCCGAGGCACGCATGCTTCTGTTCATCATCGTGGTCATCGCGGCCATCGCGTTCGAATACATCAACGGCTTCCACGATGCGGCCAATGCGATCGCGACGGTCGTCTCGACCAAAGTGCTCACGCCGCGGCAGGCGATTGCGCTCGCCGCGTTTTTCAATCTGACCGGCGCTCTTATGGGAACGGCCGTCGCGTCGACGATTGGGAAAGGGATCGTCGACGCGCAGGTCATCACGATGATGACAGTGCTTTGCGCGCTGCTTGGCGCCATCGCCTGGAACCTGCTGACGTGGTGGCTGGGCCTGCCCTCGAGTTCCAGTCACGCGCTCATCGGAGGCTTGTGTGGCGCGGCCCTGGCATCCGCCCACGGTGATTGGTCGGTGCTGAAGTGGGACACGGGACTGTGGCCAAAAGTCGTCGTGCCGATGTTCACCTCGCCGGTCATTGGTTTCTTGCTCGGGGGGATTCTGATGGCGCTGCTCTTCGCATTGCTCCGCCCTTTTACGCCGCACATCGTTCAGAAGATTTTCGGGAAAATGCAGCTCGTCAGCGCTGCGTGGATGGCCCATAGCCACGGGACCAATGACGCGCAGAAGACCATGGGGATCATCGCGCTCGCGCTTTTCACCGCGACGCAAAGCGGCGCTTTCGCGGATCTGCCTCCCATGTTCGATTTCCTCCAGACGCCCGAATTCAAAGTTCCAAGCTGGGTGGTGATCCTCTGCGCCGCCACGATGGCCGCGGGCACAGCGGCCGGCGGTTGGCGGATCATCCGCACTCTCGGCCACAAGATGGTCAAGCTTCAGCCGGTGCACGGGTTCGCGGCCGAGACCACCGCAGCCGTCATCATCCACGCTGCCAGCGTGCATGGCATTCCCCTCTCCACCACCCATGTCATCTCCACCTCCATCATGGGGGTCGGGGCGGTGAAGCGCTTCAGCGGAGTAAAGTGGGGTGTCGTCGAGCGGATTGTCTGGGCCTGGGTCCTCACGCTGCCAGCGACTGCGCTGATCAGCTACCTTCTGGCGCGGGCCGCGGCCGCTTTCTAGAGAAAGCAATTTCATGCAACCGCTTTCGCCGGTGGCAACTCGAAATTCGAATGTCGCCGTAACGCGGTAAGGAGCGGCCGGGCTCTCAAATCCGAAATCCGAAACTCGAAATCCGAAACAAACTCGAACACCAAAAGAGTCGGAAATGATCTAAACGGGAGAGTGCTTCGTTTCGAATTTTCTCCTCTTTGTAGGGCCTTGCCTAATCTACGGTCATGACGTAACCTGTTGGCAGTAAACGTCGCAGCGTCAATCGACCGCGAGTGCGGCCCCTTCCCTCTGCCCCACGAACCCCTAATAGCCTTGCTGTCATGATGCACGAATTCCTCACCGAGAATCGCGGCGAACTAATTGAGCGATGCCGGATGAAAGTCGCTAAACGGCCCGTGCCCAAAGCAGCGAAAGAGGAGCTGGAACATGGGATCACCCTCTTCCTCGATCAGATCATTAAGACCCTCAAGGCCGAGGAGGCTTCGGAGCCCGGGGAAAGCCACAGAATGTCGGGTCCCTCCGGCGGGGCGGAAGCCGTTTTGTCCGAGATGGGGGCGTCGGCTAAAGAGCATGGTCGCGAGCTATTGCAGCACGGGTTCACGATTGACCAGGTCGTGCACGATTACGGCGATCTTTGCCAGGCCATCACGGATCTCGCGGTCGAACTTAATGCCCCGATTGCGAACGACGAATTTCGGACTCTCAACCGTTGCCTGGATAATGCGATCGCCGTCGCTGCTACCGAATTCAACGTGCAACGCGATAATATGTTTGCGGACAAGGACGCCCGGGACAACGAGCGGCTGGGATTTTTCGCTCACGAATTGCGAAACCAGCTCAACTCCGCGACCCTCGCGCTTAGTGCCATCAAATCTGGTTCGGTGGGATTGACCGGCGCCACCGGATCCGTCCTGGATCGAAGCTTGGTGGCCTTGCGCCGTCTCATCGATCGCTCGCTCTCCGAGGCCCGCATGTCGGCCGGAATCCCGATGCAACACCGGTTGTTTTCCCTGGCCGACTTCATCGCCGAAGTGCAGCTCGCCGCTGCGTTGGAGGCGCAGGTTAGCAAATGCGTCTTTACGGTTTCCTACGTGGACTCGAAACTGGCGCTTGATGCCGACCGGGAACTACTCCTGGCGGCGGTGGCGAATTTGCTGCAAAACGCCTTTAAGTTCACCCATCCTCTTAGCGAAGTCCTTCTAAAGGTCTACGCAATGGGCGATCGCATCCGCATCGAGGTAGAAGATAAATGCGGCGGTCTTCCGCCTGGTGACGCGGAAAGAATGTTCCTGCCCTTTACCCAGGGCGGCGCCGATAGTAGCGGTCTCGGCCTGGGACTCTCCATTTCCCGGCGCAGTGTCGAAGCCAATGGGGGAACTCTCACCGTGCGCGACATTGAAGCCCAGGGTTGCATTTTCACAATGGACCTGCCGCGCCACGCCATGTCGGAACTCATTTCCGCCAACTGATTACGATTCGGCATCCGCCGCGGCGGACGCCCTACAACTCCGTTTTCTCTGTGGCCTCCTGTTGAATCTTATTCCGGAACGCCATGTTGTTCTTCGAAGCACGATTCGAAGCTCTTCAGGTCCACCGGAACCCGGGGCTGCGCACCCTTCGGACCGGCCCGGAGATATTGGACCGGCCACGCGATCGGTTGCTCCAGTTCTCGCGCTGCTCGCAACGGCCAATACGGATCGCGCAAAAACTCGCGGGCCATGAACACCGCATCCGCCTGTTCCGTCCGGATGATGTGGTCCGCCTGAACGGGTGACGTGATCATCCCGACGGCGCCGGTCATGATTCCGGTCTGGCGGCGGATCCGTTCCGCAAAAGCCGTCTGGTAACCGGCGCCGACCGGGATTTTCGCGTGCGGCACGTTCCCACCCGAAGAACAATCGATGAGATCGACTCCCATTGGCTTCAACTCACCGGCAAGGTTGACCGACTCATCGATATCCCACCCGCCCTCGACCCAATCTGCCGCGGAGATGCGCAGGAAGAGTGGCAATTCCTTCGGCCACGCCGATCGAACTGCCGCCACCACCTCACGGCAGAGCCGGGTTCGATTCTCGAAGGAACCCCCGTAATTGTCCTCACGTCGATTGCTCAGCGGCGACAGAAATTCGTGAATCAGATAGCCGTGCGCCGCATGGATCTCGAGGACGCGGAAGCCAGCCTGGCAAGCCCGGCGCGTGGCCGCGACAAAAGCGGCGACGACTTCCTGAATGCCATCAGGTGTGAGGGCCTGCGGCATCGGATAGGTGTCGGCGAAAGGTAACGCGCTTGGAGCCACGACTTTCGTCCAGCCTCCGTCGGCTTCGGGAATTGCACCCGGAGGTTCCCATGGACGGCGGGTGCTCGCCTTGCGGCCGGCATGGGCCAGCTGCATTCCAGCGATGCTCCCCTGTTCATGAACGAAATTTACTATTCGACCCAGCATCTCGATGTGCCCGTCCGACCAGATGCCGAGGTCCTGTTGGCTGATGCGTCCCTCGGCGAGAACGGCCATTGCCTCAGTCATGACTAGCCCGGCGCCACCGATCGCGCGGCTGCCGAGATGAACGAAATGCCAATCGTTCGCGTAACCGTCGTCGCTCGAATACTGGCACATCGGCGAGACGAACACCCGATTGGCAAACGTCAGATCTCGAATCGCGAGTGGATCAAACAGGCCAGGCATAGTCAGTTGTCTGCGATCCGAGGTTAGCGTCAGAGTCAACCGCGTGATTAACAGTGCAAAACCTTAATCCAGTTGCAGCTCCTCGTAGCGGCCCGGCTGCATCGCCGTTACAGCCTTTGCGATCTTCTCAGCCTGTGTCCGCAACCTGATCCAGCTCGCGTAAGGCAAGATCAGGATAGCGATTCTGCGGTTGGCGAGGTCTTGTTGATATTTGAGCTGTTTGTCAGTTGTCACCAAGACGTTGAATTCTTTCTCTGCCTTTTCGAGCAGATCGCCATTCGAGATTTCCGACCAGCCGGCTTCAAAGGCCGTTACCACTTCATGCCCGATCAGAAAGCCGCGCAACGGCACCGGTGTTCCTTGATCGAAGAGGACGCGCATCCGGAATCAAGCAGTCGCGAGACTCGCCTGGGCGAACCCCAGGACGGCTAGGGCTCGCTCCCGGGTCACACCGGGAAACCATTCCAGGAATTCGTCCAGCGTTGCGCCGTCTTCCAGATTCTGGAAGAGCGCTGTTACCGGGACGCGAGTCCCCCGAAAGAGCCAGGCGCCACTTGCTCGCTCCGGCGAGCGTTCGACCGCTGTGCACGAAGTCCAATCGAGCATGACCGAAAGTTTAGTCGCCACCATTGTCAGGAGCAATCAGAGATTCCTCCTCCGCTGCACACAGGTCACAGACTTCCGCCAACGCTAAATCTGAGGCAAAGCAGTGCGCCCGAGTTTCCGGATTTCGTCCAGCGTCACGCGCGATTGCGAGCCACCTCTGGAGGCCTGCTTCGATGTCCAATCCTTCAGATTCGCTTCCGACGCCCGGTTCGCGTCGTGACCTGCTTTGCTGGCTGCGTCGTTTGTGCGTTTCCACAAATCTCTTGGCATCTGCTTAATTGAACCTATCAGAATTGGCCATCGTGTCACTCACATCCTCGAGGGGAAACAGCCCGCAAAACTGCTAATCCGTCCCTCCGGGAGAACGGCGTTTCGAAATTTCTTCCTTTAACATTTGGTCATTGTTTCGAGCTTCGAGATTCGGATTTTCTCCCAATGGCCCATCGGCGAGACGAACCCCCGATTGGCAAACGTCAGATCTCGAATCGCGAGCGGATCAAACAGGCCAGGCATGATCAACGGTTACATCTCACCCGTTGCTCGTCACCTGTTCGTGCTAAGACGAACCCGCCGTGGCGATGCGCCTAACGAAACACATCCACGTCCAGGCCGCTGCCTTCGATGATGTTCTTAAGCGTGCCAATCGGGATTGGTTTGCTGCCGTGATCTGCGACGATCACCTGCCGCCCGTTCGGATGCCGCCATTTCTGATGACTGCCGCGTTGGCCTGCGAGAACGAATCCGTGCTTTTGCAAAATCTGCGTGATTTCTCTCGCGTTGCAGACCGGAAATCGCCGGCTCACGGGACCGCGAGCTCAAGCACTTTGGCGCCTTGCGGCAGCGGCACGTCCGAAGGCTCAAACCAGAGGGCCAACGCTTCCTTTGCATTCGCGACCGCTTCTTCCTCTGTGTCCCCGGCGCTAGCGCATCCAGGCAACTCGGGAAAAACAGCGGACCACCGTTGCACGTCCGGATCGAATTCAATAACAAGACGAAGCTTCACAACCCTCAAGCATACCGAATCCGATCTAATTCGCACGCTCTTAAATATGTGGAAGCAATGCGCTTGGTGCCGAGATGAACGAAATCAGAAATCGTTTCGAATTTGTTCGGCGAACATTGTTTGAAACTCGTTCGCGGCCCGCGCTTTCTCGCTGCTACCTTCGCAGCTTTGCCTTCTATGTCGCTCATCCCATCCGCTCCATTCGAGCTTCGGATTTCGAAATTCGGATTTTCTCCCAATGGCTGGCCTGACCCCAATTGCTGGACACTTTATAAGTGTAGTTCTGCCGGTTGTTTGGTCTGATAAAATCTGTTTCGGTTAATCTTTGCAAGTTTGGAAGGAAGGAGGTCCGGCAGCTGCCGGACC
>Ga0190265_10003430_pt1 | contig 10812 bp, 9 predicted proteins | sample Popmic124T_FD_133135 | JGI IMG/M metagenome (GOLD analysis project Ga0190265, IMG submission 133135) | Populus adjacent soil microbial communities from riparian zone of Indian Creek, Utah, USA - 124 T | ecosystem: Environmental > Terrestrial > Soil > Riparian zone | place: USA: Utah | collected...
TGATCCGTGGGTTCCCCCGCTTCCCCTCGATCGAGTTCAACATCGCGGTCTCTTCCCCGCAGATGTAGGCGCCGGCCCCCCGGTGCAGGATCACTTCGATCCGCTTGCCGCTGCCGAGGACATTGTTGCCCAGCGCGCCCCTGGCGGTGGCCTCCTCGACTGCCTTCTCCATGATCTTGTAAGGGTCGGTGAACTCGCCGCGGATGTAGATGTAGCAGCGCTCAGCTCCGATGGCGTAAGCCGCGATAGCGCAGCCTTCCAGCAGCTGATGCGGGGTCCACCGCATGATCTCGCGGTCCTTGAACGTGCCCGGCTCGGACTCGTCGGCATTGCAGACCAGATAGTGAGGACGGCCATCGGCCTTGGGCATCAGAGACCACTTGAGCCCGGTGGGAAACCCTGCCCCGCCCCGGCCTCGAAGCCCCGAGGTCTTGACCTCCTCCACCACCGCTTCGGGCGCCATGCGAAGCACCTTCTTCAGCCCCTCATACCCGCCACGCTTGACCCACCCGTCGTAGGTGCGCGCCTCGGGATCCCCGAAATGCTTGGAGAGGACCGGGTTCTCCTTTGGATGGCTGGGGTGCGGGTAGCCCATTACTTGTACCTCTGCAGGATGCCGGGAACCTTCTCGGGCGTCACGCTCTCGATGAAGTCGTCGTCGATCAGGATCGGAGTGGCGAATCCGCAGGCACCGAGACACTCGACTTCGATGACCGTGAATCTGCCATCAGGGCTGGTGGCCCCGAGCTCGCCGCAGCCCGTCTCCCGGACCAGGGCCTTCAGCACGTCTTCCGCCCCACAGATGTTGCAGGGCGAAGTGGTGCAGACCTGGATAAAGTGCCGTCCGACCGGATGGGTGTGATACATGGTGTAGAACGTGACCACACCCTTCACGTAGGCCGGGGTGAGATCCAGTACCTCGGCCACCTCACCGATGGCGGGCTCCGAAATCCAGCCCCGCGCTTCCTGGACCATCCAGAGGGCGGGCAGCAGGCAGGCCTGCTTGGTGGGATACTTGGTGAAGAGCTGCTCCAGACGAGCCATTGTCTCACCCCGGAAGACCCGCTCGTACGGCTCGGTCTCGGTGTCATGGCCTCCGTGCGCCGAACCATGACCCTGTCCCCCTGCCCCGCTTCCCCGCTGCCCCGCTGTCGTGCTCATCGGTCGACTTCTCCCATGACGATATCCACGCTGGCGTTGATGGCGATTACGTCGGACAGGAGCGAGCCCTCGCACATGGTGGGCAGGCTCGCGAGGTTGATGAACGACGGGGGACGGATCCTCCAGCGTACCGGCTTGCTGGTGCCATCGGAGACCATGTAGTAGCCCAGCTCGCCCTTGGGATTCTCGATTCCCATGTATACCTCGCCCGCGGGCGGCTTCACCCCTTCCATCACCTGCTTGAAATGGAAAATCATCGCCTCCATGTCACTCATCGCCCGCGACTTGGGAGGGAGCACCACGCGAGGGTCAGAAACGTTGATGGGAGCGCCCTGAAGCCGGCTCAGACGGTCGAGGGCCTGTTCCAGGATGCGGTTGGACTGGGTCATCTCCTCCAGCCGGACCCGATAGCGGTCGTAGATGTCGCCGTACTCCCCGACCGGGACATCGAAATCGTAGGTCTCATAGTCCAGGTAGGGACGGTCCTTGCGGACGTCGTAGTCCACGCCGCTGGCCCGAAGCATGGGGCCCGACAACGAGTAGTTAATGGCTTCCTCGGCCGAGAGCGCGCCGACACCCTGGGTTCGCCCGATCCAGATCGCGTTGCGGGTGAACATGGTGTCCACTTCCTGCAGCGTCTTCGGGAATGTGTTGGTGAAGTCGCGGAGGCCGGCTTCCCAGCCGTCCGGGATATCGGCCATCAATCCACCGACCCGGGTCAGGCTGGTGGTGAGCCGGGCTCCGGTCCAGGCCTCCTGCAGGTTGTAAATCCGCTCCCGCTCCTGAAACGACCAGAGGAACGGCGTAAAAGCACCGAGGTCGATCCCGGTGGTGCCGAGCCAGACCAGATGCGAGATGATGCGGCTCATCTCGCAGGCGATCACCCGGAGCACCTTGCAGCGCTCGGTAAGCTCCAGGCTCATCATCGCCTCGACCGCCAGCGCCAGGCCGACGTTGTTCGCCATGGGCGACAGGTAGTCGGTGCGGTCGGTAAGGGGAATGATCTGATTGTAGTGCCGATACTCGCCCAGCTTCTCGAATCCGGAATGCAGGTAGCCGATGTGGGGGATACATCGCTTGACGGTCTCCCCCTCGAGCTCCAGCACCAGCCGGAGCACGCCATGGGTGGCAGGGTGCTGCGGCCCGATGTTGACCAGCATGCGCTCGGCGCCGAGGTCCTCGCGGTAGTGCGGCTCGTCGCCGGCGACACCGAGTGGAACCCGCGTTGGGAAGCCGGCTGCGTCCAGACCCGGGGTGGCCAGCGCCATCTCTACGGTGCGAAGTGTCATTTCAGAAACCCTCGCTCGCCTCGCGCCAGCCGCTCCTGCATGTCCTTGGGCAGCTCACCATAGGCATCGGCCAGGGACAATTCCTCGAGGGAATAGTGCGCCTCGGGATTGGCCGCCAGCGCCTGCCGAGTCTGTTCCGCCCGGCTGAAGTGCCCCCGGAGCGGAAAATCCTTCCGCAGCGGGAACCCCTCGGCGTACGTCTCCCACATGAGGATGCGGCGCAGGTCGGGGTGGCCGACGAAGGTCACGCCGAACATGTCGAATACTTCGCGCTCCAGCCAGTCCGCGCCGCGCCAGAGGTCATACACCGAGCGGACCTCCAGGGGGACGCGCTTATCCAGAGCCACCTTGATCCGGAGATCGGCCTTGCGGCCAAGCGAGCGCAGCTGATAGACCACCTCGAGCGGACGCTCGGGATCGCGATACTCCACCGCTGTCACGTCGGTGAGGTAGTTGTACTCCTGCCCCGGCGTGTCCCTGAGCCAGGCGAGGACGTCGTGTGACCGATCCCGGCTCACATAGGCAATGGTCTGGCCGGAGGAGACCTGATGACGCTCGACGGCGGCGCCGAACTCGGAGCGGAGCGCGGGGACTGAGGGGGAAAGCGACTTCATAGGGAGAACGGTAGGTCCCTCGCCAGGCTCGGGACGAGATCTGCAGACCAGAACGTCATGCGGATCTCGTTTGCTGAACCGAGTTTCCGAAGGGCTCGCTCAGCTCGTCCACCCGCTCCGGCCGCAGAAAGAGCCCGGATGGGCCGACGAGCTTCTCATCGCGCAGGCTATCGTCCGCAATAGTCTCCCCCTTGATCTTCTTCTGCAGCAGGAGAATCCCGTACATCAGCCCCTCCGGCCGCGGGGGGCAGCCCGGCACGTAGACGTCCACCGGGATGATCGTATCGATGCCCTGTACCATCGAATAGTTATCGAAGATGCCACCGCTCGAGGCGCAGGCCCCCATCGAGATCGACCACTTGGGCTGAGGCATCTGATCCCAGATTCGGCGGATCACCGGGGCGAGCTTGAACGGCAACCGCCCGGCACAGATCAGGACGTCCGCCTGGCGAGGAGAAAAGCTCATGCGTTCCATACCGAACCGCGCGAGGTCGAACCGGCTCGCCGCGGTGGCCATGAACTCGATGGCACAGCAGGCGGTGCCAAACGGCATCGGCCAGAGCGAGTTGGCGCGGGCCCAGTTGGTGAGGAAATCGAGCCGAGTGGTCACAAAGTTGGGCGACACGGCCGAAACCTGGGTGACCTCGTCGTCCCGGCTCGAGGCCGGAGGGGTGGTCAATCCCATTGCAATGCTCCGCGCTTCCAGATGTAGATGTACCCCACCGCAAGGATGAGGATGAAGACGAACATGTCGATGATCAGAACTCCCGGCATAGCTGTGAGCTGGTTGAAGGCCACCGCCCAGGGAATCATGAACACGGTCTCGATGTCGAACACGATGAACAGCACGGCCACCAGGTAAAACTTGACCGAGAACCGCTCCCGGGCATCGCCCAGCACCGGCATGCCCGACTCATAAGGTGCGATCTTGGTGGCGGTCCGGCGGTAGGTAGACAAGACGTGGGACAGGCCCAGCATCAGTATCGCATTGGCGATAACGAACGCAATCAGCAGCAGGAGCGGGATATACGGCTGAAGCATGAGCGTCAACATCTCGCTTTAGTGAATTTTTTCACTTAACTCCCCGAAGCTAACCCGATTCTGGACCTGATTCAACAGGCGGGGCAGCGGGTAGGCGGGGAAGCGGGGAAGGAGGTAAGTGGGCAGACAAAGGAGAACCGCCACCAAGGTCAAGAGAAAGCGGGCTGAAACCGGAAACCGCCTCCGCTATATTCCGCCCCTATTGAAGGGTAAGCGGCTTCCCCGCTTCCCTGCTTCCCCGCTTACCGCCGAGATCATGTCCATCAAGTCCGACCGCTGGATCCGCCGCATGGCCCGTGAGCACAGCATGATCGAACCGTTCGTGGACGGGCAGGTGCGCGAGGGTGCCATCTCCTACGGGGTATCCTCCTACGGGTATGACATGCGAGTGGCTCCGGAGTTCCGGATCTTCACCAACGTTCTCTCGGTGATCGTCGATCCGAAGCATTTCGACGCCCGCAGCTTCGTCGAGTTCGACGGCGACGTCTGCATCGTGCCGCCCAACAGCTTTGCCCTGGCCCGATCGGTGGAGTACTTCCGGATTCCCCGCAATGTCCTCACCATTTGCGTGGGCAAGTCCACTTACGCCCGCTGCGGCATCATCACCAACGTCACCCCCTTCGAGCCGGAGTGGGAAGGCCATGTGACGCTGGAGATCAGCAACACCACACCGCTGCCGGCCAAGATCTACGCCAATGAGGGCATTTGCCAGGTCCTCTTCTTCGAGGCCGACGATGACGACGTCTGCCAGGTCAGCTATGGCGACAAGAAGGGTAAATATCAGAAGCAGACCGGGGTGACCCTCCCGAAGCTCTAGAGAATGAAGGACTCCATGCGTTACGCAGTGTTGGTGGCTCTCCTGGTGGCCTCGCCGCTCACCGCCCAGGAATCCTCGGGTCCCAAGCCGGTGCAGCCTGCTCGGCCGCTGGCCCTGCCCACGCTGCGGCCACCGGTGGCGGACACCGGGATCTTCAGTGCTCCCCCGCTCCCTCCTCCCAACGAGATCCGGCGGGCCGATGGCGCCCCGGGCCGGGACTACTGGCAGCAGCGCGCCGATTACGCCATCCGGGCCACACTCGATACCGCCAGCCGGCGGCTCACCGGGACCACGACGATCCGCTACGCCAACAACTCCCCCGATACCCTCCGTTTCGTGTGGCTGCAGCTGGACCAGAATCTGTTCCGCCCCGGCAGCACCGGCTCCCGGTTGTTTGCCTCGGAGAGTCGCTTCGGCGGCGCGGGCTTCAAGGGAGGATTCGAAATCGACCGCGTGGTCCAGTGTGGGGTGCCGCCAGCGCGGCCACCTGCCAGACGCCGGGCCCCGGCACGGCGTGCAGCGCCCGACACGACGACCGCCGGCTTCGGTTGCTCGACGGCCACGCCTGCGTCGCCACTGCGGAGCCGGGTGGACGACACCATGATGTACCTGGATCTGGTGCGCCCCGTTCCTCCCGGCGGGGTAACGGTACTGGACCTGGCTTATGCCTTCAACGTTCCCGAGCATGGCGCCGACCGGATGGGCCGGGACGGAAGCCTGTATGAGATCGCGCAGTGGTATCCGCGCATGGCGGTCTACGACGACGTGCACGGCTGGAACACCGACCAGTACCTCGGCCAAGGCGAGTTCTACCTGGAGTACGGCGACATCGACTACGAGGTCACGCTGCCCGCCGGCTACCTGGTGGCTGGGACCGGCGTGCTCCAGAACCCTGCCGAGGTGCTCACGACCACCCAGCGGGAACGACTGGCCCGGGCCGTCAAATCCGACACCACAATCCGGATCGTGACCGAGCCCGAGCTGCGTTCGGGGGCGGCGCGGCCCAGCCGGCAGGGATCTCTCACCTGGCGCTTCCGGGCGACGAACGTTCGTGACGCGGCCTGGGCCGGGTCGCCGGAGTATCTCTGGGATGCCGCCGGGTGGGAGGGAGTTCTGGCCCAGGCATACTACCGTCCCTCCGCCATCGAGACTTGGAAGGACGCAGCGAGAATGAGCCGCTTCTCGATCCAGGAATACAGCACTCGCTGGTTCCGCTACCCGTATCCCCAGATCTCCGCGGTAGAAGGCCCCGTCTCTGGAATGGAATATCCCATGCTCGCCATGGAGGCCCGGGGCAAGGACGCACCGGACCTGTTCGAGGTGGTGACCCACGAGATCGGGCACAACTGGTTCCCGATGATCGTGGGATCCGACGAGCGCCGGTATGCCTGGATGGATGAGGGCTTCAACACCTTCATCAATACCTTCGCCCAGGAGAGCTTCTGGAAACGGGACGACTCCGAGGCACGGCGGCAGGAGCGGGAGCTCGTGATCAAGATAGATCAGACCGCTACCGCGCAGCCGATCATGGCTCCGGCTAACCAGTACAAGTCCAGAGATAACCTCCTCAGCCTCGCCTACATAAAGCCGTCGATCATGCTCCTCGCGCTCCGAAGCAAGGTGCTCGCTCCCGCGGTTTTCGACAGCGCCTTTCGCGAGTACACCCGCCGGTGGTCGTTCAAGCATCCCCAGCCAGCCGACTTCTTCCGCACGGTGGAGGCGGTGTCAGGCCGGGATCTCAGCTGGTTCTGGCGTGGGTTCTTCTACACCACGGCGGCGCTGGACCAGACGGTCGAGTCGGTCAAGCAGGCCGACGGCTCGACCCAGGTCACCGTGGCCAACCTGGGAGATGCCGTCATGCCGGTCGAGCTCGAGCTGGGCTTCGAGGATGGCACAACCGAGCTGGTGAATCTTCCGGTAGAGATCTGGTACACCGGAGACCGGTACGTCTATGAAGATCGCTCCGGCAGGCCGATCGCCAAGGCTCGGGTAAACCCGGACGCGACTCTGCCCGACGCGATCCCCAGCAACGATGTGTGGGAACGACCTGATTCAGCTGGCAGAAGAACTTCAGCCGCCGATGAACGCAGATGAGCAAGGATACTCTTTTCCCTCCATCTGGAACTCCTTGATGCGACTCGTTGCCGGCCTTGTGCTCCTGGTGTCCGCTTCCCCGCTTGTCGCCCAGCAGCCCGCCGGCCAAGGCCCCGAAGACAGCACCAGGTCCCTGGGCGACGTGTCTCCATTCCGCCGTCTCGAGCTGCCTACCCCGAACACGATCCGGACCGGTAGCGGCGCTCCTGGACCCGACTACTGGCAACAGCGGGCCGATTACGTCATTCGGGCGTCCCTCGACACCGTCGCGCAAACGGTGACCGGCGAAGAGCGCATCAGGTACACCAACAACTCGCCCGACACGCTTCGCTATTTGTGGATTCAACTGGACCAGAACCTCTTCAACAGCGCCAGCCGCGGCGCTCGGTTGTTCGATCAGGATTCGCGGTTCGGCACCCGCGGTGCAGAGGGCGGAGTGACGCTGACCAAGGTCGCACAGCCCGCCGTGGCGGCGGCCAACGGGCGCCGAGGAGCGCCCGCCGCCAGACTCACGTACCTGATCAACGGCACCATGATGAAGGTCGATCTGTTGCGCCCTCTTCCCCCACGCGGCCGGCAGGTGCTGGACATCGCCTGGTCGTTTCCCTTCGGGCCCAACAGCAACCGGATGGGGATCGAACTGATCGATGGGAGCTACGTGTACGAGGTGGCGCAGTGGTATCCGCGTCTCGCCGTGTACGATGACGTGCGGGGGTGGAACACCGAGCAGTACCTGGGCCAGGGTGAGTTCTACCTGGAGTACGGCAGTTTCGACGTGAGCCTCACCGTACCGGCCAACCTGCTGGTGGCGTCAACCGGCACACTGCAGAACCCCACTCAGGTACTCACCGGTACCCAACGCGCGCGGCTGGCCCGGGCTCGCGTCAGCGATTCTACCGTCGTCATCCGTGGCATCGACGAAATCGGCGCCGCCGACTCTCGTCCGCCCTCCGCCTCGGGCACTCACACCTGGCGTTTCACCGCGGAGAACGTCCGCGACTTCGCTTGGGCAGCGGCGCGTCACTTCGTGTGGGATGCGGCCCGGGCGAACGGCGGTAGGACCTTGGCAATGAGCTTCTATCCGCCATCGGCCGCACCGGTCTGGAACCAGTCGACCCAGTACGTCCGCTTCGCGGTAGACAACTACTCCTCCTGGTATCGGTATCCCTACCCGGTCGCGATCAATGTGAACGGCATCGAGGGCGGGATGGAGTATCCGATGATCGTGTTCTGTCACAATCGCACCGACCCGGCGGCGCTCTTCAGCGTCACCGACCACGAGATCGGGCACACCTGGTTCCCCATGATCGTGGGGAACAACGAGCGGCTCTACCCCTGGATGGATGAAGGCTTCAACACCTTCATGAACCGGTACAACTGGGATAAGAAGTATCCCGGCGCCTACAACCGCCGCGGCGACCCCGGCCTCTACATCCCCTTTGCGCTCTCCGGCAAAGAGGAGTCGATCATGACCCCAGCCGACCGAATAGGAGGCAGCCTCAGCACGACGGCCTACACCAAGCCTGGCCTCGGGCTGATCCTGCTCAGGGATCACATCATTGGACCCGAGCGGTTCGATGCGGCCTTCAAGCAGTACATCACCCGGTGGGCGTACAAGCACCCCACCCCGGCCGACTTCTTTCGCAGCTTCGAGGACGGCGTCGGCGAGGACCTGAGCTGGTTCTGGCGCTCCTGGTTCTACACCACGGAGACGCTGGACCAGGTGGTCGACTCGGTGGCGTCGGACTCCGGCAGCATCGCGTCCCGGATCTACCTGCGGAATGCCGGCGCCATGCCGATGCCGGTGGAGCTCGAGCTGGTGATGGACGATGGCACCACGAAGCAGCTGAGCTTACCGGTAGAGGTGTGGTACGGTGGGAACCGCTACAGCGTGCTGATCCCGGAGGCACAGAAGGTCGTCCGGGTGACGATCGACCCGAAGAAGCTGTACCCGGATGTGCGGCGGGGGAACAACGTGTGGGTGGAACGGGGGAAGGAGGGAACGAGGGTAGACACAGGAAGCACGAGCCCCGGCCGCTAGACGTCACCCGCTCCTGCGTCCTCGTTCCCTCGTTCCCTCGCCCCCTCGTTCCCTGTTTCCTACTCGGTCGACAACTGCCACAGCCCACTCACCATGTCGATGGCGTAGACGAACCCGTTGGCGAGCTGCACCCCCCAGGTGAAGGTGTTCCCCGCCCCGCCCGGCCTCACCTGATCCAGCATCCGTCCGGCAAGATTGCCGGTCAGCGTCCCGGACACGTCGATCGCCACCACCCCGCCGTTGTAATAGGCGGCATAGAGGATCTGCCCCTCCTCATCCATCCAGAAATTGTGGGTGCCGGCTCCGTTCAGGTGGAAGAAGGCCACCTCGACGGGCTGGGCAAGGTCGGACACGTCCACCACGTGGATGTCCCCGCTGGAGTTGGAGCCGATGGTCGCGGCCCCTTCCTGACCGATGAACAGATAGCGCCGCTCGCTGGTCACGGGGTTGTGAAACCACCAGCCGTTGTGCATCGAAGGCCCGCAGCATACACCGTTCGTCGCGGTTATCAGCCGGCTGATCTCGACCGGCGCGGAGGGCGAGCCGCCACGGATACCGTTACCCACATCGTAGATGACGAGGCCGGGATTATTCCAGACAAAGGCGAAGGCGATACCGTCGCGAACGAAGGTGTCATGGATGCCGTAGTTACGCTCCGGGAATCGCTCCGTGGCAACGAGGGTTGGTGCTTCGGGGTCGGTCACATCGTAGATCAGCAGGGCCGGATCAGTCGCCGCCTCCTCCGGGAAACCGGGATTGCGTGCCGCGAACGCGTATAGCCGGTCATTGATTCTGGAGAGGGTAACAGTATGGACCCCTACCTCGCCTACCAGGGCCGAACTCAGGAATGAAGGTGCGGCGGGGTTGCTCAGGCTGTACAGATAGATTCCTCCGTCGATTCCCGCCTCTCCGCTGAGGACCAGCAGCTGGCCATCGTCACTGACCTGGACATCACTCACGGTCCCGATGTCCGGGACGGCGACTGATCCGACCAGCGTCGGCGCCCCTCCCGCACCGAGGGACCACACCTTGAGGGTGTTGCCTCCCTCCTCCCGGAAGCCCCAGGTACCGGTGTAGGCGTAGTTCCCATGTACCCAGAGATCAGAGCTGAACCGCTCGTCGACATTGTTGCCCCCGCCCAGAACACTCAGTCCGGTACCAGCGGCGATCGCGGTGGCAGTGAAGACGACCGAGGAAAGCCCGGTAGTCTGGGCCTGCACGGTCTGCTCGCCCAGCGTAGCGCCGAGAGTAAACACAGCCTGCGCAATCCCAGAGGAGTTGGTGGACGAGGTGGGCGTCACCGATCCGCCGCCACTCACCACCGACCAGCTCATAGCGACATCGGCGACCGGGTTGCCCTCCGCATCAGTTGCTAGAACGCTTAAGGGAATCGGGAGCACACCGCCGGCTTCGCCGACCTGCCCGTTGCCATTGGCGGAGGCAATCTGGGTGGCAAGCTGGAGCCGGAGTGGGTCAGAAGATTCGCAGGCGGCACTGCCCATCAGCAGGATCGCCAGTACTGTGGTTCTAGTTTGCATGAGGCTCATGATGCCCTGTCTCCGTCAACCCTGCCGTGTCCTGCGCCACCCCGTAGCGACCCATTCGGTGCAGTGGCATGCCAGCATTGAATCGTACGCCAATGCCGAGCGACCAGAATGAGCTCCGGCCATAAAACGAGCGTACATCGAAAAGCCCGCCTCCGACATCCGCCATCCGCCCATACGAAACCTCGACAAAGGGAAGTGCGGCCAGCCA
>Ga0190265_10003431_pt1 | contig 10812 bp, 8 predicted proteins | sample Popmic124T_FD_133135 | JGI IMG/M metagenome (GOLD analysis project Ga0190265, IMG submission 133135) | Populus adjacent soil microbial communities from riparian zone of Indian Creek, Utah, USA - 124 T | ecosystem: Environmental > Terrestrial > Soil > Riparian zone | place: USA: Utah | collected...
CGAGATGATGGCCTGGTCGGAGACCAAGATCATGCTGCGCTTCTGGATCATCGCCGCCGTCTGCTCCGGCATCGGCTTCACGCTCTACCAGCAGAGCATCGGGCGGTAGACGCAGGTTGCGCCGCGCGATCGGAGCAGCGATCCTCGCCTCGGTGCTGGCACTCGCGGCACCGGCGGCGCATGCGGCCGAACCGGGTTCCGACCCCGCCGCCTGGCTCTACGACCCAACCACCGTGGTCGAGATCGATCTCGACCTGCCGCAGGCGACGATCGATGCGCTGGCAGTTGAACCGGACGAGTACCAGCCGGCGACCTTCACGCTCGAGGCGGGCGGCGAGACCTACGGCCCGCTGAGCGTCGGCGCACGCCTCAAGGGGAACACCGCGTCCTTCCGACCGCTCTCACGGAAGGCGGCTTTCAAAGTGAAGTTCGACGAGTACGTCGAGGACCAGACGTTTTTCGGGCTGGAGAAGCTGACCCTCAACAACATGGTCCAAGACCCCTCGATGCTCCACGAGACCTTTGCCTACGAGCTGTTTCGCGCGGTTGGGGTCGCGGCGCCGCGGACGGGATACGCCGTGGTCCGCGTCAACGGCGAGAGGTACGGCCTCTATCTCAACGTCGAGACCCTCGACAAGATCTCCCTGCCGCTCTGGTTCGGCTCAACCCAGCACCTCTACGAGGGCGGCTACGGAACCGATGCCACCCCGGGCGAGGCGGGCGCCTTCGAGGTCGACGAGGGCAAAAACTCCAAACGCGAAGACCTCGAAGCCCTGATCGCCGCAGTGAACGTCGACGGAGGGGACTGGTCCGACGGGGTCGGCGCGGTGGCGGACCTGCCGCAGATGACCCGGATGTGGGCGGTGGAGCGCTACGTCGGCCACTGGGACGGCTACGCCGGGCACACCGAGCCCGCCGACGTCAGGCCGAACAACTACTTCCTCCACAGCGATCAGGCCGGTGTATTCCGGATGCTGCCCTGGGGAACCGATCAGACCTGGATCGAGCGCCTCCGGTTCGACGAGCCGGCCGGCGGCGTCCTCTTCAACCGCTGTCTCGCCGACGCAAGCTGCGAGGCCCTTTACGTCGACGCCCTGACCGAGGTGAGCTCCGTGGTCGGGGGCCTCGAAATCGGCAGGCGCGCGGCCGAGATCGCCGAGCTGCTGGCACCCTGTCAGGCCTTGGAAGAGGCGCCCAGGCGCGAGTACGACGCCGGCCGGGTCGCGGGGGCGGTCGGGGAAGTGCGCGACTTCGTCGCCGATCGCCCGGGTGAGCTGGCCGATTGGCTGGGGCTGCCGGTCGCGGAGCCGGCGCCCGAAGATCCGCCGGGCTCGCTCGGCGAGGCGCCATGCCCGCCGCTCCCGCCGGACCCGCCCGTCGCCGACGCTCCCGCCTCCGCGTCGTCGCTGTCATCCGACCGGGCAGTCGCACCGCGAGCGCGCCCGAGGCGCCGCTGTGCGCCACCCTCGCGAGCCGCGATGGCGCCGGTTCGTTCCGGCCGGATCGCCGTCCACCGGTCGCGACCCGTCGCCGGCCGCGCCCGTCGCCGCTGCCGCTGACCCGGGGGACGAGGCACCTCCTCGCTGCCCATAGAGTTGGCGCCGATGGCCGCGGAGAAGCAAGGATCGCCGGAGAAGCCCGAGCTCTTCCTGATCGACGGCAACTCGCTCGCCTACCGGGCCTTCTTCGCGCTGCCGGAGTCGATCGGGACGAGCGACGGACGGCCGACGAACGCGATCTACGGGCTTGCCTCGATGCTGGTCAAAATCATCGACGAGCACCGGCCGGCCGGGGTCGTCGTCGCCTGGGACGCCGGCATGTCCGGGCGCGAGGTCACCTACGACCTCTACAAGGCCCAGCGCAAACCCCGGCCCGACCTGCTGCGCGAGCAGTGGCCGCACCTGATGCCGCTGGTGGAGGCCTTCGGCTACACCAACGTCAAGGTCGAGGGCTACGAGGCCGACGACGTGATCGCCTCGCTGACCCGGCAGGCTCGCGAGCAGGACGTACCGGTGATGGTGGTGACGGGGGATCGCGACGCCTACCAGCTGGTCGCGCCCGGCGTGCGGGTGATGAGCACCTCACGCGGCATCACCGAGACCAAGATCTACGACGAAGAGGCCGTGGTCGAGCGCTACGGGGTGCCGCCGGAGCTGATCACCGACCTGATGGGGCTGCGCGGCGACACCTCCGACAACATCCCCGGCGTCCCCGGTATCGGCGAGAAAACCGCGACCCAGCTGCTGCAGCAGTTCGGCTCTCTGGAGAGGGTGCTGGGGAGCGTCGAGGAGATCTCCGGCGCCAAACGCAAGCAGAACCTGGTCGAGCACGCCGAGGACGCCCGTATGTCGAAGCAGCTGGCGACGCTCCAGTACGAGATCGAGACCGGCGTCGACCTGTCGGCGGCGATGGGCTCCGAGCCCGACCGCGGCGTCCTGCGCGACTTCATGCGCGAGTTCGAGCTGCGGGCGGTGATGGAGCGTCTCGAAGAAGCGCTGCCGGACGGAGAGGCGGTGCCGGGCCGCAGCGTCGAGACCGAGCTCGAGGTCGAGGCTGTCGAGGGGGCCCCGGCCGACCTGGCGGAGGGGCCGGCGGCGGTCGCGATCGCCGGCGACCGCTGGGCGGCGGCAGGCGACAAGCAGATCGTCGGCGGAGCATCCAGCCTCGACGAGCTGGCGGTCGCCCTCGCCGGCAGGCCGCTGCTTGCCCATGACGCCAAGTCGCTCGGCGGCGGCCGCCACGGCTTGCTTGCCGCGGCGGTGCGCGAGGGAGTGGCGCTGGAGCTGACCCACGACACGATGCTGGCCGCCTACCTGCTGGAGCCGCAGCGGCGCACCTACGACCTGACCGAGCTGGCCGCCGACGCGGGCATCGGCATCGCCCACGCCCCCGCGGCCGCGGGGGCCGGGGGCGACGACGGTGACGACGCTCAGCTCTCCCTCGACGAGGAGGGCGAGGCGGGGCTCGAGCCAGCCGAGGAGGCTCGCCTCGTCGCCGCGCTGGCCGCGGCGCAGCGCCCGCGGCTCGAGCAGTTCGAGCTGGAGCCGCTGCTGCACGACGTCGAGCTGCCGCTGGTCCACGTCCTCGCCGCGCTGGAGCGGGAGGGCCTGAAGCTCGACGCCGAGCGCCTGGCCGAGGTCGGGGCCGGCTTCGGCGAGCGGATCGACACGCTCGAGAAGGAGATCTTCGAGCTGGCTGGGCACGAGTTCACGATCGGCTCGCCGCAGCAGGTCGGTCAGGTTCTGTTCGAAGAGCTCGGCCTGACCCGCAAGCGCCGTGGCAAAACCGGCTTCTCGACCGACGCCCGCGTTCTCGCACAGATCCGCGACGAGCACCCGATCGTCGAGAAGGTCGAGTCCTGGCGCGAGCTGACCAAGCTGAAGAACACCTACCTCGACTCGCTGCCGGACCTGATCGACCCGCAGACCGGCCGCGTCCACACCACCTTCAACCAGGCGGCGACGACCACCGGGCGCCTCTCCAGCACCAATCCCAATCTGCAGAACATCCCGATCCGGACCGAGATCGGCCGCCCCGTCCGCGCCTGCTTCGTCGCCGAGCGCGGCGCCCGCCTGCTCTCGGCCGACTACAGCCAGGTCGAGCTGCGCGTCCTCGCCCACGTCGCCGACGAGAAGGTTCTGAAAGACGTCTTCCTTAAGGGCGAGGACGTCCACGCCGCCACCGCCGCCGAGGTCTTCGAGATCGACCGCGACGAAGTGGACGTCGGCCAGCGCTCGAAGGCGAAGATGGTCAACTTCGGCATCGTCTACGGGCTGACCGGGTTCGGCCTCGCCGACCGGCTCAACATCCCGCGCAAAGAGGGCGAGGAGTTTGTCGCCCGCTATCTGGAGCGGTTCCCGGCGGTGCGCGCGTTCCGCGAGGAGGTGATCGAGCGCGCCCAGGAGGAGGGCTTCGTCACGACCCTGATGGGCCGCCGCCGCTCGATCCCGGAGCTGCGCTCCGGTAACCCCAACACGCGGCGGCTCGGCGAGCGCCTCGCCGTCAACACGGTGATCCAGGGGACCGCCGCCGACATCATCAAGGTGGCGATGGTGCGCTGCCACAGCGCCCTGGGAGAGGCGGGGATGGAGACCAAGCTGGTGCTGCAGATCCACGACGAGCTGTTGTTCGAGGGGCCGCCCGGCGAGATGGACGCCGCGACCGAGCTGGTGCGGCGCGAGATGTGCGCGGCCTACCCGCTCGACCCCGCGCTCGAGGTCGACATCGGCGTCGGCAGCGACTGGCTCGACGCCAAGTAGCGGGCTCAGTCGTCGTCGGAGCCCGACGACCCCGACCCCGACGAACCGGATCCCGAGCTCCCTGACCCCGACGTCCCGCTGCTCCCGGATCCGCTGCTGCCGGAGCTTGCGCCACGGTGCCCGCTCCGGTCGTCGTTGCCGGATCCCTCGCCGGAACTGCCCCCAGATCCCCTTCCGGAGCTGTCGTCGCTTTCCACGAAAGGAGCCGGGGAGGAGCCCGAGGACGAGTCGTCGACCGTGGTCACGGGCGTCGGAGCCGGTGCCCTCGATCCGTCGGCGACTCGCTCGTGATTCAGCGCGACGCCGGTGCCGATCGTGCCTGCGACCAGAACCGTCGCCGCCGTCGCCTTGACCGCGATGCCGGCGCCGGCGGCACCCGCCACCGCGCCCGTCGCCGCCTCGGCCGTCCCGGCGGCGAGCAGGGCTTTCAGCAGCGGCAGCGGCAGCAACAGCCCAAGGCCGTCGCGCAGCGCTCGCCGCGCCCGGTAGATCGCCTGCCGCGCCGCGCCGCCGCTCACCCCCAGCGCCGCCGCGATCTCCTCGTGGCCGAGGCCCTCCAGCTCGCGCATCACGATCGCCGCCCGCTGCTGCTCCGGCAGCGCCCGCAGCCGCGCCATCAGCTCGGCGACATCCTCGCGTCGCTCGACCTCCTCGGCGGCGCTGCGCCCGCCGGCGATCGCCTCCTCCAGCGCCTGCGGGGAGGGCGGCCGGTCACGGAGGTCGTTGAGCGCCGTGTTGCGGACGATCCGGTAGAGCCACGGGCGCAGCTCGATCTCTCCGTCGTCGCGGCGCATCGCCAGCAGCGCCTTGGAGAAGGCGTCCTGGGTGACGTCCTCGGCATGGCCGCCGACGATCGCCCACGCGTAGCGGCGCAGGGGGTCGCCGTAGCGCCGGACGATCTCCTCGAAGGCGTTCTCGTAGCCGTCGCGGACCAGCTTCACCAGGCGCCGGTCGGGCTGCGCGCGCAGCGCCGGGCCGAGGAAGAGGCGGGGAATGAGCTCTTCGGCTGGTGGGGGCATCGTCGCTATCGCTTCTCCATCCGTCTTACTGATATGACAGCAGGAGCGGTTCGCCGGCTAGACCGCTGTCGATGAGACACGCGCGCCAGTCGAAAATCACTCCCACGCAGGGCTCGGGCGATGGATAAGGGCCTCGCCGTCGGGCTGACCGCCGTCGCCGGCGGCCTGATCGCCCTGCAGGCTCCGATCAACGCCGGCCTGGGCCGGGCCACCGGCAGCCTGCCGGCCGCCCTCGTCTCCTTCGTCGTCGGCACGATCGCCCTCGCCGCGATCGTCGTCCTCAGCGGCAAGGCGGGCGGCCTCGGCTCGACCTTCGACGTCAGCTGGTACTACCTGCTGGGCGGTCTGCTCGGCGCCGTCTACGTCGCCAACGCCCTGATCGTCGTCTCGGCGATCGGCGCCGGCGGGGTCGCCGCGGCGACCATCACCGGCCAGCTGACCGCCTCGGTTGCGATCGACCGGCTGGGCCTATTCGGCCTCGACGAGGTCGCGCTGACGCCCGAGCGGCTGCTCGGCGTCGGCCTGCTGCTTGTCGGCACCGTGCTGGTCGTGCGCTGAGGGCCCCTCCGGCGACGGCGGCGCGATCCGCAGGTAGTGGCCGAAGGACCACTCGACGAAGCGCTTCGATCCGAGTAGGCGGATCATCGGCCCGAGCAGGCGGGGCGGGACCCTCGGCACCAGCTTCTGCACTCGCAGCATCCAGCGGAACTTCCACTCGTGGGCGTCGTGGAACTCCGCGTAGTGGGTGGCGGCCGCCTCGCGGTCCTGCCGGCCCTCGACGACTCCGCGCAGCTCCCGCCCCAGCGCGATCCCAAAGTAGAGCGCGGTCCTGATTCCCTCCGCGGTCAGCGGCAGGCAGTGCCCGGCCGAGTCGCCGGCGAAGAAGACGCCGCCATCTGTCGCGCGGCGCAGCTTGTGCGGGATCCAGTTGCCCTGGTAGCGGACGCGGTCTCGCTCCAGGTCCTCGGCCAGCAGCTCGGTCGTCTCGCGGACGTGGAAGCGGGGGTCGAAGGAGCCGACGCCGATCCGCAGCTCGTCGCGAGCGGGGAAGGACCAGCCGTAGCCGGCGGGGACGTAGCGGCGATCGATCCAGATCTCCAGGTCCTCGCTGCTTCCGTCGGGGTGGACCTCGAGCCCGCGCGAGAGCGGCGCGTCGGGCGGCTGGTAGCCGTCGCCCGAGGCGAGGACCCGGCGCCAGCCGAGCGCGTCGACGACCAGCGGCGCGGTGAGGACGCCGCGGTCCGTGTCGATCGCTATCGCGCCGTCGCGCGGCGTGGCGCGGCCATTCACCTTGGCGGTCTCGAAGCGGGCATCGCAGCCGCGCCAGAGCAGCTGGCAGAGCTCGCGATAGTCGAAGGTCGAGAAGCTCCAGGGCAGCCGGTAGCGCTTGCTCCCGTGGGGGGTGTGGATCAGCAGCGAGTCGAAGCGCTGGCGCTCGGCCTCCATCAAGCCGGTCGTCCGCAACCACTCGGTCGGGATCCCGCAGGCCGAGGTCTGCCGCTCGCCGATCTCGTAGCGGTCGAGCACCATCACGCTTGCGCCGCTGCCGGCCAGCTCCCTGGCCACCGCCAGCCCGGCGAAGCTCGCCCCGCAGATCAGGACGTCATACTCACCGGAGAGGGGACCGCGTTCGTCGCCGCGTTTCGTCGCTCGGATCGGCACGACGTGCAGCGTATCCACTCTGCAATTATTCGCCGCCATGTCCATGTCCGATACGACCATTTCCCCTGATGCAGCAGCCGGCACTCCCGTGGAGGGCTCGAACGGGCTGCTGATCGAAGTCGACGGCAAAGTCGTCCCCAACTACGCGGCGACGATGGTCTCCTTCGACGAGGGAGACGTCGTCAAGGGCAAGGTCGTGCGGATCGACAAAGACGAGGTCCTCGTCGACATCGGCTACAAGTCCGAGGGCGTCATCCCCTCGACCGAGCTCTCGATCCGCAAGTCGGTCGACCCGGCCGACGAGGTCGAGCTGGGCGAGGAGCTCGACGCGCTCGTGCTGACCAAAGAGGACGCCGAGGGCCGGCTCGTCCTCTCCAAGAAACGGGCCCGGTTCGAGAAGGCGTGGCGGCGCATCGAGGCAGCCGCCGAGTCCGGCGAACCGGTCGAGGGCACCGTGATCGAGGTGGTCAAGGGCGGCCTCATCCTCGACCTCGGGGTGCGCGGCTTCCTGCCCGCCTCACTGGTCGACATCCGCCGCGTCCACAACCTCGACGAGTTCCTCAGCCAGACGCTCGAGTGCAAAGTGATCGAGCTGAACCGCAGCCGCAACAACGTCGTCCTCTCGCGTCGCGCGGTGCTCGAGGAAGAGCGCAAGGAGGTGCGCGAGCAGATCCTCGGCCGCCTCCAGCCCGGCCAGATCGTCGAGGGCAAGATCTCCAACATCGTCGACTTCGGCGCCTTCGTCGACCTCGACGGGATCGACGGCCTGGTCCACATCTCCGAGCTTTCCTGGAGCCACGTCAACCACCCCTCCGAGGTCGTCTCCATCGGCGACACGGTGCGGATCAAAGTGCTCGACATCGACCGCGATCGCCAGCGCATCTCCCTGGGCCTCAAGCAGACCCAGGAGGACCCGTGGCAGCGGGTGATCAGCACCTACCGCTCGGGCGACGTGCTCGAGGGGACGGTGACCAAGGTCGTCGCATTCGGCGCCTTCGTCGAGATCCTGCCCGGGGTCGAGGGCCTGGTCCACATCTCCGAGCTCGCCGACCACCACGTCGAGAACCCGAGCGAGGTGGTCGAGCCGGATTCCACCCTGAACGTGAAGATCCTCGAGATCGACGAGGAGCGGCGGCGGTTGTCGCTCAGCATCAAGAGGGTTGAGGGGCAGAACATGCCGATGGGGGATCTCGGCGAGCAGATGCAGGCGGCGGAAGGCGCCACCGCCGAGGGTTCGGAGGCCGTGCCCGCGGGTCCTGTCGCGGAGGAGGACTCCGCAGAGCCACTGCCCGCGGGTCCTGTCGCGGACGAGGGCACGTCGTCCTCGCAAGCTGCGGGCGACGAACCCTCATCCACGCCACCCGCGGAAGAGGCGTCGGAGGAGGCAGCTGAGGAGCCCGTGGCCGAGGAGGCACCCGCCGAAGCTGAGGAGGCTCCGGCTGAAGCTGAGGAGCCCGTGGCCGAAGCTGAGGAGGCCCCGGCCGAGGCCGTTGCCGAGACCAATGGCGATGAGGGTGGTGAGGCTCAGGAGGGGGAATCCGTGGTCGACCGGCCGGACTCTCCCGACGATGTCGACGAGGCGGCGGGCGACGGCGACGAGGCCGACGAGCCTGCGGACGAGGCCGAGTCGGCCGAGGAATCTTCCGAGTCCTAGTTCCGTCGTGGCCCGGCCGCTGACGATCGGCCTGACCGGCGGCATCGCGGCCGGGAAGTCCGAGGCGCTGGCCGCCTTCGAGCGGCTGGGCGCGGCGACGATCTCCAGCGACGCCGTCGTCCACGAGTTGCTCGACTCCGAGCCGCTGCTCGGCCGCCTCACCGAGCGCTGGGGTGCCGAGGTCGCGCCGGACGGGCGGGTCGACCGCACTCGCGTCGGCGAGATCGTCTTTGCCGAGCCGGATGAGCTGAGCTGGCTGGAGGCCCAGATCCACCCCCTGGTGGGGGAGAGGATCGGCACCTGGCTCGCCGGCCTGCCGGATACGACTGAGATCGCCGTGGTCGAGGTCCCGCTGCTGTTCGAGTCCGAGATGGAGAAGGTCTTCGACACGACCGTCGCCGTGGTCGCCTCCGACCCGCTGCGCCGCGATCGGGCCGAGGCGCGTGGCCACGCGCTGGTCGACGAGCGGGAGGCGCGCCAGCTCGCCCAAGGCGAGAAGGCAGCCCGGGCGGCGCACGTGGTCGAGAACGAGGGCAGCGTCGAGGACCTCGAACGCGAGCTGTCCGGCCTCCTCGTGAGGCTGATTGGATGAGAAGGAGGCCGAGGCGGCGGCGGCTGCTCGTCGGCGCGACGGCGCTTGCGGTCGCGGTGGCGGCGGGAGTCGCACTCGGCCTGTCCGGCACCTTCAGCAACGTGATCCAGGAACTGACCTTGCCCCTACGTCACGAGGACATCATCCGCCAGCAGGCCGACGAAAAGGAGGTCGATGCGTCGCTGATCGCCGCTGTCATCTACGCCGAGTCGCGCTTCCGTGACCAGACCTCGCACGCCGGCGCCCGCGGGCTGATGCAGATCACCCCGGCGACGGCGAACGAGATCGAGCGGCTGAGCGGCGGCACCACCTTCCGGCTCGCCGACCTCGGCGATCCCGACATCAACATCCGCTACGGAACCTTCTACCTGCGCGAGCTGCTCGAACTCTACGACGGCAACGAGGTGGCGGCCCTGGCCGCCTACAACGCCGGCCCCACCCAGGTCGGTGAGTGGGGCGGGTCCGACCTGACCATGGAGGCGATCCCGCTCGACGAAACCCGGGGCTACGTCGCCGACGTGCTCGACAAGCGCGACGACTACCGCGACGAGTACGGCGAGGAGCTGGGCTATTGAGTGCGGCACCGCGACCCCGCCTCGCCGCCCTCGCGGTCGCCGTCGGCCTGGTCCTCGCCGACTCCTCGATCGTCGTCCTCGCCCTGCCGGAGATCTACCGCGAGCTGGACACGAGCGTGGCCGGCGTCACCTGGGTCCTGATCTCCTTCAACCTGGTTCTGGCCCTTGCTGCCGTCCCCGCCGCCCACCTGGCACGTCGAGTCGGCCCGGGTCGCGCCGCGGCGTTCGGGCTGGCGGTCTTTGCCGGAGCCGGCATCGCCTGTGGTGTCGCCACCGAGCTGAGCACGCTGCTCGCGGCCCGCTGCGTGCAGGCGCTGGGGGGCGCCGTGGCCGTGACGGCGGTGCTGGAGCTGCTGCCGGCCACGGTCGGGTCGGAGCGCCGCGCCGCCACGGTATGGGCCGCGGCCGGGGCGACCGGGGCGGCGCTGGGCCCGGCCGTGGGGGGCGTGCTCACCGAGCTGATCTCCTGGCAGTCGATCTTCCTGGTCCAGGCGCCGATCGCGATCGCCGCCGGGGTGCCGGTCCTCGCGGTCGCCAGGCACGAGGCGGCAACCGGGATCGTCGCCACCGAGCTGCGCCGCACCGGCCGTCCCCACCTCCCGGCCAACCTGGCGCTGGCGATGACCTCGGCGGCGATCGCGGCGGCGCTCTTCCTGCTCGTCCTGCTGCTGATAGAGGGCTGGCGGCTGACCCCCATCGGGGCCGCCATCGTCGTCTCCGTGATGCCCCTGGCGGCGCTGCTGGGCAACCGGCTCGGGCCGGCCGCCGGCAGCGCCCGCGCCCGGGCGGCGGCGGGCGCGATCCTCGTCTCCGGCGGGCTCGGCGGGCTGGCATTGCTGCCCAAGGCCGAGGTCGCGCTGACCCTGCCACCGCAGATCCTGGTCGGCATCGGGCTCTCGCTCGTCCTCTCGGCGCTGACCGAAACGGCGCTGGCCGGGCGGGCGCCGCAGGCGATCCACGGCGGCTGGACGATCTCGGCCCGCCACGCCGGGGTCGCGATCGGGCTGGTGGCGCTGACGCCGCTGTTCACCGCCGACATCGCCCAGCAGCG
>Ga0190265_10003432_pt1 | contig 10812 bp, 8 predicted proteins | sample Popmic124T_FD_133135 | JGI IMG/M metagenome (GOLD analysis project Ga0190265, IMG submission 133135) | Populus adjacent soil microbial communities from riparian zone of Indian Creek, Utah, USA - 124 T | ecosystem: Environmental > Terrestrial > Soil > Riparian zone | place: USA: Utah | collected...
CGGAGCTGAACGACCCGGCCCCGCTTACGTGGTCCGGATACCGGTCCGCAGACGCTCGAACCCGTACCGCATCAGCTCCTCCACCCCGCCGGGCTCGGGCAGTTGGCCGTCGATGCCGAGCATTGCCATGCCATGCACCAGCGCCCACGAATAGCGCGCCATCAGCACCGCGTCGTCGCGGTGGAAGCTGCCGTCGCGCTGGAGCGCGGCCACCGCGTCCACCAGCGCCTGAAACGCGCCGTCCGCCTCCACCGCCAGCTCGGGATCCTGCGCCTGCGGATCCACCGCCCCGCCGAACATCACGCGATAGTGTGCCGGGTTGGCGACGGCGAAGCGAACGTACACCACCCCCATCGCGCGGAACGCCTCGTCGCCGCGGCCGCCTTCCTCCCACGCTGTCATGAGCTGCTGCCGCAGCGTCCTGAATCCTTCGGTCGCCACGGCGCTGAGCAGCGCTCTCTTGTCGGCGAAGTGGCGGTAGAGCGCGGTGCGCGAGACGCCCACCCGCGCCCCGATCTCGCGCAGGGTCAGCCCGTTCACGCCTTCGTCCCGGATGGTCGCCAGCGCCTCGTCCAGCAGCGCGCGGCGCAGGTTGCCATGGTGATAGGGGCGGCGCGGTTTCGGCATGGCTCTATCATACGGCCAGGTGTTGACAACGTCAACATTCGTGGCTAACTAAGTGGACGGTGTCAACATCCGAGGAGTGGCCCATGATATCGTCCCTGCGCAGCCTGTTCGCCCGACTCTGGCAGACCAGCCCGCCGCTCACGGCGGTGGGCCTGCTGATGGCGGTCGCCACGGTCGCGTCGCTCGTGGGTCTCGTGGCAGATCCGCGCATGATCACCGGCGCGCCGGCCTGGCTCAAGCCGTTCAAGTTCGCGGTCTCCACCACGGTGTACAGTCTCACGCTCGCATGGATCTTCGGGTATATCACCGAATGGCCCCGGGTCCGCCGAGTGGTCGGCTGGACCACGGCGGTCGTGTTCGTGCTCGAGGTGGCGCTCATCGACATGCAGGCCTGGCGCGGCACGGCGAGCCACTTCAACGCGGCCACGGTCTTCGATCGGGTGGTATTCATCGTGATGGGGTCCGCCATCCTGATCCAGACCCTGATCAGCGTGGCGGTCGCGGTGGCGCTCTGGCGGCAGCGGTTCGTCGACCGTTCACTCGGCTGGGCGCTTCGGCTCGGCATGACCCTGACCATCCTCGGCGCGATGGTCGGTCCGATGATGACCCGCCCCACGGACGCACAGCTCGCCACAGCCCGCGCCGGCGGAGGAATGACGGTGATCGGGGCACATTCGGTCGGTGGGACGGATGGCGGCCCGGGCGTGCCGGTGACCGGATGGAGCCGGGAGCACGGCGACATGCGAGTGCCGCACTTCGTCGGGTTGCACGCGATCCAGGTCCTGGCGATCGTGGCCGTCGGCCTCCGGCGCTGGCCTCGGTCCGAGGCGGTGCGGGTCAAGATCGTCCTCGTTGCCGCGGCGAGCTACGCGAGCCTGTTCGTCCTGCTGCTCTGGGAAGCGCTGCGAGGTTCCAGCGTGATCGCGCCCGACGCGACGTCGCTCTCTGCGTTCGCCACGTGGGTGGGCGTAACCGCGCTCGCGCTGTTCTGGGCCATCCTTCATCGTCGGAGCGCTCCTCCCAGCGACCCGGATCGGATACTCGTATGACGCCTGAACGGCTCTTCTCCCTGCTCAATCTGCTCGCGCTCGCGGGCTGGATTCCCCTCATCTTTCTGCCGAAGGCGCGTTGGGCGACCGCGGTGATACCGGTGGTCGTACCGGCTCTGCTCGCGGTGGGCTACGTAATCCTGGTGATCCTCTCCCTGCCCTGGACCGAGGGAGGATTCTCCTCCCTGGCGCAGGTGAAGGCGCTGTTCGAGAATCCGTGGGCGCTGCTGGCGGGGTGGACCCACTACCTGGCGTTCGATCTCTTCATCGGCGGGTTGGAAGTCCGCGACGCACAGCGGCGGGGGATTCCGCACCTGCTCGTGGTGCCGGCCCTCATTCTGACGTTTCTCTTCGGGCCGGCCGGACTGCTGCTCTACCTCGGGGTTCGCCAGTTCTCTGGAGCGACCGGCGAGCGCTCGACGCTGGGAATGAACGCATGACCGGGATCGCAAGGGCTCGACGCAATCCAGACTGACGAACCTGGACCACCGAGCCCTGGGAGCCTTGATGATGATGGTCAGCCGCGCGTGGCTGCTGATGCTGCCCATAGCGGGAATGACTCGAGAAGTCGGCGAAGCGCAGGCTCCGCCCGACTCCGTCGTGTACAGCATCCATCCGAGCAGCCGGCTGGTGGTCAAGACCGGAAAGGCGGGGTTCTTCGGCTTTGCCGGCCACAACCACGTAATCCGCGCCCGCCGCGTCTCGGGCAACCTGGTCTTTATCCCGAACCAGCCGAGCTCACGCTTGCGGATCACGGTGCCGACGGACAGCCTGGAGGTGCTGACCCCTCCGGATACGACCGAAATCCGGCAGGTGACCGAGGCCATGCGAACCAAGGTGCTGCACCCGGCCAAGCATCCCGAGATGACGTTCGCGGCACAATCGATCAGCGCGAAGACCGGGAAGGTGGAGCTGCAGCTGGCGGTCACCATGGAAGGGGTGACCCGAACCGTCCCCGTGACTGCCGACGTGACGATCGGGTCCGACAGCGTCAGGGCTCGAGGGAGCTTCACCGCCAGACAGACAGAATTCGGGATCAAGCCGTTCAGCGGGGGTCCGGGCGGTATCGTGAAAGTGGCCGACCGCGTGACCTTCTGCTTCGACCTTCTGGCCGTCCCGGGTGATCCGGACGCTTCCGTCGGCGGGCGCCCGGTCGAGGGGGAGGAAGCCACGACCGTCCCGGGGTGCGTCGACAAGACGAGGCCGAGGTCCGAAACCGACCGGAGGCCGATGTAGGAGGCGTGACCGCTTTGGCCCGGTGTTGACGCAGCATGTTCCGGGAGCCATAAAGAGGCTACCCCCGTTCCCCAAAGGTCCGCCGTGAGCTCCTAAACGAGGCGTCCCATGCCATCCGAGTCTCCGTTCCGCGCATTGGCGAAAGCCACCTGGCGCATGACCAGCGCTCCGCTCCTCATCGCCTCGAGTCTCGCCGCCCAGCAAGCTTCTCCGCCCGTCTATACCGACCTCGGCACGCACCACAAATCGGTCGGCACCAAAGTCCCCGCCGCCCAGCAGTACTTCGACCAGGGCCTGAGGCTGGTCTACGGCTTCAACCACGCCGAGGCGATCCGCTCGTTTACCCGGGCCACCGAGCTGGATTCGACCTGCGCGATGTGCTGGTGGGGCATCGCGTACGCGTACGGCCCGCACGTGAACGCGGGCATGGATTCGGCGAGTGGCGTGAAGGCATACGAGGCGGCGCAGAAGGCGGTGTCGCTGAGCCGCGCCGCCGCCCCCTGGCAGCAGGGTTACATCTCCGCAGTGGCCGCCCGGTACGTGGCCGTCCCGCCCGCGGCGCGCGCTCATCTCGACTCGGCGTACGCCCGTGGGATGTCGGACGTCGCCAAGAAACATCCGAAGGACCTCGATGCCTCGGCGCTGTACGCCGAATCCCTGATGGACCTGCGTCCGTGGAACTACTGGACGCCGGAGGGGAAGCCCTTCCCCGGCACCGACGAGATCGTTCGGCGGTTGGAGTCCGTCATCAAGCAGAATCCCCAGCACCCGGGCGCGTGCCACTATTACATCCACGCGGTGGAGGCGGTAACACCCAAGCTCGCCATCCCCTGCGCGGAGCGCCTCGCGAAGCTGATGCCCGGCGTGGGACACATGGTGCACATGCCGGCGCACATCTACGTCCGGGTCGGCCGCTACGCCGACGCGGCGCAGAGCAACGTGCACGCGATCCACACCGACGAGACCTTCATCGACGGCCAGAAACCGGTCACCGTGTATTCGCTCGCCTACTACCCCCACAACATTCACTTCCTCGCTTTCGTCTCGACCATGGCCGGCCGAAGCGCGCAGGCGCTGGAGGCGTCGCAGACACTGATCTCGAAGGTGAACCTCGATGTGGCGCGCCAGGTGCCCATGCTGCAGGAGATGGTTCCCTACCATATCCTCACGCTGACGACGTTCGGCCGCTGGGACGAGATTCTCAGCCAGCCGCTCCCGCCCGCTGATATCCGCATGTCGTTCGCGATGGCCACGTATGCGCGCGGCGTCGCCCATGCCGCCAAGGGCCAGCCGGCGGAGGCGGCGGCGGCGCTCGATACCGTCAAGGCCATCGATGCGGCGACGCCGGCGGAGGACCCCGCGAAGACGGCGGTGTCCATCGCCACGCACGCCCTCATGGGAGAGATCGCCACCCGCAGCGGAAAGCCGGATGAGGGCATCGCCCACTGGCAGGCGGCACTGAAGATCGAAGACGCCGGTCTCTACTTCGAGCCGCCGAAGTGGTATTACCCGATTCGTCAGTCGCTGGGCGCGGCGCTGCTCAAGGCAGGAAAGCCCGCGGAGGCAGAGGCGGTGTATCGGGAAGATTTGAAGCGGTTCCCCGAGAACGGGTGGTCGTTGTTCGGCCTCGCCGCGGCGCTGAAGGCGCAGGGTAAGTCCGGCGACGCGGCCGCGGTGGATCAGCGGTTCAAGAAGGCGTGGACCGGAGCCGACGTCACGTTGACCGCTTCACGGTTCTGAACCTGTCGCAGTGCGGCTCCGGTCGGGATCTCCCGGCCGGAGCCGGCTCCCTCCGGAGTGCAACTCTTTGCACTCCTGGCATCCTCCGCCAGCCCACCGTTCGAGAACGCGAGAGCACTGCAAAATCTTTCGCATCGCCCATCATGCCGCTCCCGCGCTAGTTGCGGGACGCGTGTCGTTCACGTCCTGGCGATGGACGCGGGATTCGCGACAGAGGCCCCGAGTGTAGCGCAAATGCGCGCGTGAATCATTGCAAAGACGCCGCACGTTGATGAGAGCAATCCACTCTTGCCGACGGAGAATGTGGCGCGTACGATAGCGCACCGCCGCCATCACACACGCGATGACTAACGACTCCATCCGTCGGCACGGCCCCCAGCATTTCAAAGGAGCAGTGAACGTGACGCCGCTCTCCTGGGTCGGCCGAAGTCTCCCCAATGGTCTGAGCGTTCTCGAGGAGCTCGGCGCCACGAGCGACGGGATGCTCTATCGCGCCAGGACGCGAACCGGTCAGGAAGTCGGACTCCTGATTCCGGCCCAGCAATCCGCCAGTCACTCGCTGTTCCAGCAGGCCACCCGCATCCGCCATCTCAATGTCGCGGCCGTCCACGAGATCGGGGAGCTTGCCGGTGGTTCCGCCTACGTGGTGCTGGAGCTCGTGAGCGGCGAGCCGCTGTCGGATCTGCTCGCGAGGCACGGCGCGATTCCCGTGCAGGAAGCCGGCGAGCTATTCCTCCAGGCCGCCGCGGGTGTGCAGGCCGCGCACGATGTCGGGCTGGTCCACGCCGACCTCTCGCCCGAAAACTTTCTGGTGACGCAGACACGCAGCGGTCCGCTGGTCAAGCTCATCAGGTTCGCGCCCCACTCGTCCCCATCCCCTACGGTGGGCACCGCCCTCGATCACTCGGGCAGCCCCGCGTACGCGAGCCCCGAGCGACTCGCCGGACACGCCCCCGATGCGCGTAGCGACATCTACAGTCTCGGCGCGGTACTCCATCACATGCTGGTCGGATCGCCGCCGGGGATGAGCTTGTCCACGGCGGAGTCCGCGGCGATGCGGGGCGTGGTCGGTCGAGCGATGCAACCGATCCCCGAGCAGCGCTATCAGCGGGTGCCGGAGCTCGTCCGGGCCACCAAACGGGCGATCGCGCGCGCGGCCGCCGCCGAACGACCCCGCTCGCGACGTGGTCTCCTGGTCACCGCGGCCGGCATCGTCGCGCTGCTCGCGGGTGGCATGTGGCTGGGTGCCACCACCCCACTGCGAGGGCGAGTCCCCGCGACGCCGGTACAGCGACTCGAGCCCGTCAGCGCGCCCGCGGAGAGGATGGACGCGCCCCCCGGCTCGCTGGCGGATACGACCGTCGATTCGGCGGAGGCCGCGCCGCTGGCTGACCAGGCTTCAGCTGCTCCCGTGGCCGAGCGGCTGGTCGTGCAGGAAGTCGTGGCGCGCGACCCCGGCATCGATGCCTATGAGCCGACCGAGTCGATCGACACCGGTGTGACCGACACCGCCGCGATCGATACGGCGGCGATCTCGATGCCGGAGGCGCCGCCGGCGTTTCTCACTCCGGACGAGCGAGCCGGGATCGACCAGCGCATCGGGCTGGATGAAGCCAAGCAGGTGCTCGGTGGACCGCCGCACGCCATCGAAGGCATGCTGCCGATGTTCATGGGACTCGCCAAGAGTCGCTTCCCCGGGGGGGCGGACCCGAGTCGCCTGCTGGTGCGAACCGTGTATCTCGACCGCAGCGGTGGGGTGATCCTGCTGGATCAGCAGAAGATCGTGGCCGATTCCGCCGTGGAGGATGAGCCCGGCAGGCGGTGGGTCATCGGCGACGTCATGCTCTACCTGCATGGGGACACCGGGCCGGCCAACCTCGCCAACCTGGCCAAGCGGGTGCGGTAGGATTGCGTTCTAGGTGGGAGCCTACTGAAGCCGGATGAATCCCCGCCGGAGCGCGGTGGTCACCGCCTCGGTCCGATCGTTGGCGCCGAGCTTCTGAAGAATGTTCTTGAGGTGCACCTTCACGGTTCCCTCGGTCCGTCCGATCCGCCCCGCAACCTCCCCATTGCTGAGACCGTTGGCCACCAGCTCCAGCACCTCGGTCTCGCGCGGGGTGAGCGGGATCCGCGGTGTATGCTCGGCGAGCTTGGCGGCGATGGGCTGCGGGATGCCTCGCCGCCCGGCGCGGACCATTCGGATGATGCCCACGATGTCTCCGGCGACCATGTCCTTCACCAGATAACCCATGGCGCCCGCGTCGAGCGCGCGGTGAATGTCCTCGTCGCCGCCATAGGTCGTGAGTACGATCACCTTGGCGTCGGGGAACTCTTCGATGATCGCCCGGGTAGCCGTGAGACCGTCCATGAGCGGCATGCTCAGATCCATCAGCACGATGTCGGGCCGAACCTCCCGATACTTCTCCAGCGCCTCCTCGCCGTTCCCCGCCTCGGCCACGACCTGGAGACCGGGCTCGGTCCCGAGGAATGACACGAGGCCGGCCCGAATGAGCGGGTGATCGTCCGCCGCGAGGATCCTGATCGGGGAAGCGTCTGACATACGAATGATGATAAGTCGCGCGAGACCGAAGCCCCATACCCAATAAGAGGTAGGTGACACCGCTCGGGATGCTGTAGATTCCTCGTCCATGCCGGCCCAGCCGTTCCGACGGATGTTGGTCGCTCTCCTCTCCGCCATCCCAGCGGGGGCAACGCACGCCCAGGAGCCGGCTCAGTCGCTCTCGCAGCTCTATCACACTGCCTGGAAGATGCGGGACGGAGCGCCGGCCGGCGTCGAAGCGATCGCGCAGACCGCGGACGGCTTCCTCTGGCTGGGCTCCGGCACCGGACTGTACCGGTTCGACGGGGTACGCTTCGAGCTGTTCGAGCCGACCGCGGACCAGTCCATGCCGTCCGCCAACGTCGCGGCGCTCTTCGCCACGCCCGACAGCGGTCTCTGGGTCGGCTACCGCTTCGGCGGGGTGAGCTTGATCTGCCGAGGCACCATCCGAAGCTACGGAGCGGCCGACGGCGTTCCGCGGGGCACCGTGCTTTCGCTGATGCGGGACGCGGCGGGGACGATCTGGATCGCGACTACCGGCGGGCTCGCCAGATTCGCTGAGGGCCGCTGGCACATCGCAGGGCCTCCAGAGGGACTCACCGAAGGCCCCGTGACCGCGATCCTGGCGGACCGCAAGGGCAGGCTCTGGGTCTCGGCGGATTCCGGCGTGTTCCTGCGAGCAAAGGATGCCGCGCGCTTCGAGCGGGTCGGGCCGCCCCTCAACCCATCCGGGGTGGACAAGTCGTACACCTACCTGCAACAGGCTCCGAATGGGGCGATATGGGGGTCCTCGGAAGAGAGCGGACTCCGGCTGCTCGCTCGGGCGGACGATGGCCGCGACGCCTTGCCGCGAGCGCGGCACTGCCAGGCGAAAGCCTTTCTGATGGACCGGGTCGGAGCGGTGTGGCTCGCCTGCACCCGCAACCGGGGCATCGAGCGCGTCTGGCTCTATCCTCCACCCGGCGCGTCGCAGCGCTCCGAGTCCCAGCGGCTCACCATCGGTCTCTCCTCCGCCGTCGCGCTCAACTGGCTCGAAGACCGTGAAGGCAACGTGTGGATTGGAACGGCCGATGGGCTGGACCGGTTTCGCCGCGCCAAGCTCACCAGAGTGGAGCTGGACGGGTTGGAGGAGAACATCGCGCTGGCTTCCGCGGATTCCGGCGCGGTCTGGGTCGGCTCACGAGGCCGCCACTTGCTCCGGGTCGGAGAGAGCACCACCGAGTTTCCTCAAGTGGACCGGCAGATCGAAGTGGCCTATCGCGACCGCTCCGGGGTCGTCTGGGTCGGGGGACCCCTGGGGCTCTGGCGGTCCGCCGGACGAAGGTTCGAGCCGGTGAGCCTCCCGGACATCGGCACGGCGGGGATCCAGGCGGTCACCCAGGATGCCGCCGGAGACTTGTGGATCTCCGTCGTGCGCCGCGGCGTGTTCCGGAGGACCGGCAATCAGTGGGTGCTCTTCGGCGACCTGCCCGGCTTGCCGCAGGAGCCCGCCATCGTGCTCACCACCGATGACGTCGGACGAACCTGGTTCGGTTATACCGCCAACCGGGTGGCGTTGCTCCAGGGCGGCAAGGTCCGGCTCTACACCGCCAGGGACGGGCTGAACGTCGGCAACGTGCTCGCCATCCACGTCCGGGGCGATCACGTGTGGGTGGGAGGCGAGCTGGGACTGGCGCTGCTCGGAAATAGCGGCCTGCGGCCGGTCCTGGGCAGAAACAACGCCCAGTACCGAGGCACGTCCGGTATCGTCGAAACCACCGATGGAGAATTGTGGCTGCATGGCGCCGTGGGCATCACGCGGATCCCCTCCGCCGAGGTGCGGCGCTTGGTGGAGGATCCCAGCTACCAGGTCGAGCACGAGCGGATCGACTCCCGCGATGGCCTCGACGGGGCAGCCATGCAGATTCGACCGCAACCGACCGTGATCCAGGGAACCGACGGGAAGCTCTGGTTCGCCACCAGCTTCCAGGTCGGCTGGATCGACCCGAAGGCAGTGCATCGCAATCCCATGCCGCCGCCGGTCGTGATACGGAGGCTCGCGGCGAACAACCGCGCGTACCCCATCGGGCCGCCGCTGCGGTTGCCGATCCGAACTACGGCGCTCCGCATCGATTACACCGCGTTGAGTCTGTCGATTCCGGAACGGGTCCGCTTCCGGTACCAGCTCGAGGGCAGCGACACCAGCTGGCAGGAGGCCGGCGGACGCCGCGAGGCGTTCTACACCAACCTCGGACCCGGCGACTATCGCTTCCGCGTGATCGCCGCGAACGAGGACGGGGTGTGGAACCAGACCGGCGCCGCGCTCGATTTCACGATCCCGCCATCCTTCACCCAGAGCCGCTGGTTCCTCGCCGTCTGGGTGGCCGCGCTCGCCGGACTCGCGTGGCTGGCGTATGGCATCCGCGTGCGGCAGGTGTCCGGCGGGCTGCGGATGCGGTATCAGGCGGCGCTGGCGGAGCGCGCCCGGATCGCCCAGGACCTGCACGACACGCTGCTGCAAGGCTTCACGGGCATCACGCTGCAATTGCGGGCGATCGAGCGGATGCTCGCGCAGCAACCGCGCGAGAGCGCGGAGGCGCTCAAGCAGGTGCTCGGGTCCGCTGACACCGCGCTGCGCGATGCGCGCCACATGATCTGGGATCTCCGGGCGGTGGAGCTGGAGGGGCGAGACCTGGCCACGGCGGTCGAGATGGCCGCCCGCCAGGCGATCGCCGGCTCGCCGGCCGAGCTGTCGTTCACGGTGAGCGGCGAGCGCCGCAGGCTGCGGCTGGACGTGGAGACGACGGCGTTGCGGGTCGGCCGGGAAGCCGTGGCCAACGCGGTGAAGCACGCGGCGCCCCGCAGGATCGACGTGAGTCTCGAGTACGCTGAGCGGTCGCTGAAACTGCACGTGGTGGACGACGGGAAGGGCTTCTCGCCGAGCGCACTGGATGGAGCGGCCGCCGGCGAGCACCTGGGCGTCGCCGGCATGCGGGAGCGGGCGCAGAAGGCGGGCGGTACGCTGGAGATCGCGAGCGAGCGAGGCCACGGAACCAGGGTCTCGGTCACGCTGCCCATTCGTACGGGGAACGTCGGACAGTCACCTACCGGGCACGACAACCTGCCTTGAGGGCGGCGGCGACTTGCCGCCTCACGTCCCGCTCTACCCCCAAAGTGATAGTCAAAGACTCCCTGTCGTGGGGACGCCCGCTCCGGCCCGCGCCGCTATCGTGGTGCCTCGGATCGAAGACCTCACAGACTCAGACAATGGCCATGACCGTCACGAGGAGGACACCATGACTGCAACCAGCACGCTCCAACCGCCCAGCGAGCGGACCGCTGACAAGAACGCCATTCGCCCGTTTCAGGTGAACGTTCCGGACGCGGAGCTTGCCGAACTGCGCCGGCGCATCCAGGCGACGAGGTGGCCCGACCGGGAGCTGGATGCCTCGCAAGGCGTGCAGCTGGCAACGATGCAGGAGCTCGCCCGCCATTGGGCGACGGAGTACGACTGGCGCAAGGTCGAGGCGAGGCTCAACGCGCTACCGCAGTTCCTCACGGAGATCGATGGAGTCGACATTCATTTCATTCACGTTCGCTCGAAACACGAAGATGCGTTGC
>Ga0190265_10003433_pt1 | contig 10811 bp, 7 predicted proteins | sample Popmic124T_FD_133135 | JGI IMG/M metagenome (GOLD analysis project Ga0190265, IMG submission 133135) | Populus adjacent soil microbial communities from riparian zone of Indian Creek, Utah, USA - 124 T | ecosystem: Environmental > Terrestrial > Soil > Riparian zone | place: USA: Utah | collected...
ACGCACACCGCGCCGTCGATGGCCGAAGCACTTCCGCTCATCACCGATTCATCGTGGGGGACGATGGCCAACAAGGTGATCATGACGATGGGCGTCGGATCCGGTGCCGTGTTGGCCGAAGCCCTTGCGCTGACCGCCAAGCGGGGTCGGGTCGTGGTGACCAACATCCACCCGGCGGCCGAGCTGTCGGCGAGCGTGAGCCTTCTCGACCTGACGCTGTTCGAGAAGCAGATCGTCGGGTCGTTGTTCGGATCCGGCAATCCGCGCGCCGACATCCCGAAGCTGCTGAACCTGTACCGCGACGGCCAGCTCGATCTCGACGGTCTTGTCACCAACACGTACACGCTCGACGGCGTGAACGACGGCTACGACGCGATGCGCAAGGGCGAGAACATCCGCGGTGTGATGGTCTACGAGTGAGGCCATGACGGACGTCGCGGCGCTCGTCGAACGGCTCGGGGGGCGTCTCGTCGGGCGCCGGCGCGAGATCGAGCTCGTCGTCGCCGCCCTCGCCGTCGACCGGCACGTGTTGATCGAAGGCCCGCCCGGTACGGGCAAGTCGACGCTCCTGCGCGCGGTTGCGCACGAGCTCGGTGTCGGCTTCGAGTTCGTCGAGGGCAATGCCGAGCTCACACCGGCACGCCTCGTGGGTCACTTCGACCCGGCGCGGGTGCTCGTCGACGGCTACGACCCCGACGTGTTCGTCGACGGACCGCTCGTGACGTCGCTGCGCGAAGGCTCGTTGCTGTACGTCGAGGAGATCAATCGCGTCCCGGAGGAGACGCTCAACGTGCTCGTCACCGTGATGAGCGAACGCGAGCTCCACGTGCCTCGGCTCGGACACGTCACCGCCGCGCCGGGCTTTCGCCTCGTCGCCGCGATGAACCCGTTCGACGCCGTCGGCACGGCCCGCATCTCGGGCGCGATCTACGACCGGGTGTGCCGCCTGGCGGTCACGTACCAGAACGCTTCGGAGGAGCTGGCGATCGCCGAGCGGGCCGTCCCCGGCGTCGACGCCGACTGGGCGGAGAAGGTGGTCGAGCTCGTGCGACTCAGCCGATCCCACCCCGACCTCCGGGTCGGTTCGTCGGTGCGGGGGGCCATCGACATGTGCGCCGTCGCACCGTCGCTCGCGGAAGTGCGCGGACAGTCGGTCAGCTCGCCGAGCGTGTCGCTCGATGCGGCGCTGATCGCACTGTCCGGACGGGTGCGGCTACGCGAGGGCGCCGGTCGCACCGCCGAGGACGTCGTCACGGAGCTGTGGGCGGCGGTGTTCGGCCGGAGTGCATCCGGGGACGGTGAGAGCGAGGGAAAAGCTGGCGCCCCGACTGGGGCCACCAGCTCACGCTGAAGTCGCCGCCGACGAAGGAGGGCGACGAAGCCGACGAGGTCGTGGAGCGGGCGCGCAAGCGGACGACGTCGCGTCGCGAGCTCGCCCGCAATCCACGGTTCGAGCAGATCTCGCCCGACGTCGGCCAGCTCGACGAGGCGGCGGTCGACGAGGCGCTGGCCGACGATCCCGACGATTTGCTGGCGATGCTCGCCGATCTCACCGGGGCGACCGACCCGAGGCTCCGCGAGCTGGCGAAACGGATCGCTGGTCGGCTGTACCTCGATGTCGCCCGGCGTGGGCCCACGAAGCCACGCGGCACCGGACGGTTGGCCGAGCTGCCGTACCGGCCCGATCGCGGCGACCTCGATCTCGACGCCAGTCTCGACGTGATCGCCGCGGCGCGCGCGGCGGGTGAGGCGGTCGATCCCGATCGTCTCCGGGTCCGCGCGTGGTCGACGCCGGCGACCGCGATCTGCCTGCTCGTCGATCGCAGCGGCTCGATGGAGGGTCGTCCGTTGGCGACGTCGGCGGTAGCGGCAGCCGCCGTCTCGTGGCGGGCCCCGGCGGACTACTCGGTCTTGTCGTTCGGCAAGGACGTCGTCGCCGCCAAGTCCCAGGACCGCACGCGCGCAGTCGAGCAGGTGGTCGACGCGGTGCTCGCGCTGCGCGGGTTCGGGACGACCGACCTCGCGGGAGCGCTGCGCTCCGCTCGCGAGCAGCTGGCGCGATCACCGGCCGGACGCCGGATCACGGTGTTGCTGTCGGACTGCCGGGCCACCGAACCGGGCGACGTCGTCGGTGCCGCGGCGGCGCTCGACGAGCTCGTGATCGTCGCACCCGACGGCGACAGCGAGGAAGCCGAGGAGTTGGCGGCCCAGGTAGGAGCGCGGCTCGTCACCGTCGCCGGCCCGGCGTCGGTCGCCGATGCTCTGTGTCGGGCGCTCGACGAATGACCGTGACCGATCAGTCGTGACCGATCAGCATGTGACGTCGCGGGGCGGCGAGATCCCGAGCGTGTTCTCCTCCGGCACGACCGGCGCCGACGAGTCGGTGGCGGCGACAGTGTCGCCGGTCGTGACTCCCGGCAGCGCCGGCGGGCTCGTGGTGGACTCGAAGACCTGGTCGGGTGCTTCGGCGAGCGGCGCCTCGCCGCGGAAGATGGCGAGGATCGCCTGCATGTTCTCACCGTTCGTCTGCGGGATCTGGACGGACTGGCCGGACACGTTCTGCGAGCTCGACTCGATCTGGTACGACGCGATCGCGTTCGGGTCGAGCGACCGCAACACGCCCGCGAACTCGAGCATCCGGCCGATGGTCAGCTCGCTGTCGATCGTCAGGTACTCGCGGTTGGTCTCGAGCAGTGCCGTCGCCACGCTCGGCGAGAACGGGCCGCGGCCGAGCAGGCTGGCGACGGTGCGGCGAAGGAAATCCTGCTGGCGCGAGATCCGGCCGAAGTCGGATGTGCCGTCGGTCTTCCATTCGCCGTCGACGAAGTACTCGTAGTGCCGCGAGCGGACGTAGGCGAGGGCGTGGTCTCCGTCGAACTCGAAGCACTCGCCGCCGGACACGGGCACGTCGAGCCCGGTGTTCGTGTCGCGCGCCGCGTATTCGAATGGCACCTTCACCCCGCCCACACCGTCGACGAGACGCTTGAACGCGCAGAAGTCGACCTGGATGTAATGGTCGATCGGGATCTGAAAGTTCAAGAAGATGGTGTCCTGCAGACGCGACGGGTCGTCGCGGCGATAGGCGGAGTTGATGCGTGCCTTGCTGCCGCCATTGACGGTGACGTACAGGTCGCGCGGGAACGACAGCACGGCGACCTGGTCGGTCGACGGGTCGACCCGCCACACCATGATCGTGTCGCTGCGTTCGCCGAAGTTGGTGCGATCGCCGAACGCCCCCGCGTACGGCGACTCGGGATCGACGCACGAGTTGTTGTCGGCGCCGGTGATGAGGAAGTTCTGGGCCTCGGGATCGGCCGGTGGGAACGTCGGCGGTGTTGTGGTCGCGGGGGCCGCCGGATCCGGCGGCGGCGGGCGGGTCTCGCCCGGCACGATGACCTCAGGCGCGCGTGCCGTCTCGCTGCGCTCCGATTCGCCGAGCACGACCAGATTGCGGTTCGAAACGACCCACTGGCCGGCCCCGAGCGCGGCCGCGGCGCCGAAGCAGCCGAGCGAGGTCAACAGGCTGAGGGCGATCGTCAGCCGCTGCGGCCAGGTGCGCCGGCGTGGAGTCGGGCGGGAGGCTGGTGGCGCGGGGGATGGGGGGCCAGGGGACGTCGGCCCGGAGGATGTCGAGGGTTCGGGCGGCATCTGACCGCCAGACTACGCCGATCGTCGACAGCGACTTCCGCGGGCCGGGTCAGGCGAGAACGACGACCTTGGTGCCGACCGGTGCCCACGCCCACATGTGCTCGGCATCGGGTGTCGCCTGGCGGACGCAGCCACCCGACAGCGGCGTTCCGAGCTGTGACTCCGACTGGATCGGTTTGCCGTTGACCTTCGGGATCTCGTGGAAGCCGATGTTGTCGCCGTCGGGGCCGACGGTGAAGCGGACCATGTACCGCCAGCAGATCGACGGGTTCTTGATGTTGCACGTGAAGCTCGAGCGCGAGAACACGTGGTACGTCCCAGGGGTCGGCTGGTTCCACGTGAGCCGTCCGGACACGAGGTACGTCTTCGACACCGTGCCGTCGGCCTCGACGGTCCACGTCCGCTGTCGGGACTTCGAGTAGACGGCCCGTCGCCCCTCACCCGAGTTGGTCGGGAGCTCGTCGGTCGGCGGGGGGATGGTGGTCGTGGTCGTCGCTGGGGCCGGGATCGTCGGGGTGAGTTGCACCGACGTGCCACGTGTCGGCAGGATCTCCCCGCTCACGTCGGCCGGTCCGGGGATCGCGCCGGCGGGATTGACCGTGGTGGTCGTCGACGTCGGCGTCGACGGATCGGTGCCGCCATAGGCGACCGACCCCGACAGGAGAACCGCGGCGACGATCGACAGCGCCACACCACTACCCAACCTGGTGTGCATAAGTCGTAGACGCTACCCCGTGGGTGCGTCGCGCGTCGATGGCGACAGGACGACCTCGCAACGGAGCTGCTCGCCGTCGTCCACGGTGATCTCGAGGATCGAGCCGGCATCGGCGAGATCGGCTCGGCCGGCGTCGATCGCGGCGCGCCGCTCTGCTGGTGCCCACACGCGGAGCTCGGCGACCTCCGCCCGCTGACTCTGCTTGGCCTCGGTCTTCGCCCGGCGCACCTCGCTCATCACCTCGCACACCGGGTCGAGCAGATCCGGATCGCCGCCGGCCGCGAGCGGCGCCGGCCATGACGCGAGGTGCACGCTCCCGTCGTGCCACCAGCTCCACGCCTCCTCGGCAGCGAACGGCATGATTGGCGCCAACAGCCGGAGCAGGGTGTCGAGTGCGGTCCGCAACGCCGTCCGGGCCGACGCCGCAGCAGCGTCGCCGCGCGAACCGTACGCCCGGCCCTTGACGAGCTCGACGTAGTCGTCGCAGAACCACCAGAAAAACGACTCGGTGCGCTCGAGCGCGCGGGCGTAGTCGAATGCTTCGAAGGCGGTCGTCGCTTCGGCGATGACGCCGTCGAGCCGGGCGAGCATCGACAGGTCGACAACGTCGGTGGCGCCGACGTCCGGTGGGTAACCGTCATCCGCTGGTTCGTAGCTCCCGACCTCACCGAAGCCGAGCACGAACTTGGAGACGTTCAGGACCTTGTTGGCGAGCTTGCGCCCGACCTTCATCTGGTCCTCGCTGAACGCGGTGTCGACGCCCGGCCGCGCCGAACCCGACCAGTACCGCACGGCGTCCGTGCCGTACTGGTCGAACAACGCCATCGGCGTGACGACGTTGCCCTTCGACTTCGACATCTTCTTGCGGTCGGGGTCGAGGATCCAGCCCGACAGCGCGGCGTGGCGCCACGGCGCGGACCCGAACTCGTGGTGGCTGCGCACCATCGTGGCGAACAACCACGTGCGGATGATGTCGTGCGACTGCGGTCGCAGATCCATCGGGAACACGCTGGCGAACAGCGCGGGATCCTCCTCCCACTTCCCGGCGATCTGCGGTGTCAGCGACGACGTCGCCCACGTGTCGAACACGTCGGGATCGCCGATGAATCCGCCCGGCTGGCCACGTTGGTCGTTGCCATAACCCGGGGGCGCGTCGGTCGACGGGTCGATCGGCAGCTGCGACTCGTCGGGCGTGAGGGGTTGGTCGTATTCGGGCTCGCCGGCGTCGTCGAGTCGGTACCACACTGGGATCGGCACGCCGAAGAAGCGCTGGCGGCTGATCAGCCAGTCGCCGTTGAGCCCCTCGACCCAGTTGTCGTAGCGGTGCTGCATGTGCGCCGGGTGCCACGCGACCTCGCCACCACGTTTCACGAGCGCGGTGCGGAGCTCGGGATCGCGGCCGCCGTTGCGGATGTACCACTGGCGACTGGTGACGATCTCGAGGGGGCGGCTGCCGCGCTCGTAGAACTTCACCGCGTGGGTGATCGGGCGCGGCTCGCCGACGGTCTCGCCGGACGCCGCCAGCTGCTCGACGACCTTCTTCTGCGCCTGGGCGACCGTCAACCCGGCGATGGCCGCGTACGGCTCGGCCGGGACACCGGATGGAGGGGTCGGCAGGATTCGCCCGTCGCGTCCGATGATCGGGCGCATCTCGAGCGCCAGCTCGCGCCACCACGTCACGTCGGTGGTGTCGCCGAACGTGCAGATCATCGCGATGCCGGTGCCCTTGTCGGGCTCGGCCAGCTCGTGGGCGAGGATCGGGACCTCGACGCCGTACAGCGGCGTGCGCACCGTCGACCCGAACATCGGCTGATACCGCTCGTCGTCGGGGTGGGCGACGAGCGCGACGCACGCCGCCACCAGCTCGGGCCGGGTCGTGTCGATCTCGACGTCACCTGCGCCGTCGGTGCGGTGGAACAGGAGCTTGTGATACGCGCCTTGCCGCTCGCGGTCCTCCATCTCGGCCTGGGCGACCGCCGTGCGGTCGTCGATGTCCCACAACGTCGGCGCTTCCTGCAGGTACGCCTCGCCGCGCTGCAAGTTCCGCAGAAACGCACGCTGGCTCGTGCGCCGCGACCGCTCGTCGATCGTCGCGTACAGGTACGACCAGTCGTACGACAGCCCGAGCCGCCGGAGCACGGCCTCGAAGATCTGCTCGTCGATCTCGACGAGCTCGTCGCAGAGCTCGATGAAGTTCGGTCGCGAGATCGGCACCGGCCGATGGTCCTTCGCGACGTCGCCGCGGAACGGCGGCTCGAACCCCTCGACGTACTGCTGGGTCGGGTCGCAGCGCACCCCGTAGTAGTTCTGCACCCGGCGCTCGGTGGGGAGCCCGTTGTCGTCCCATCCGATCGGGTAGAAGACGGCCTTGCCGCTCATGCGTTGGAAGCGGGCGACGATGTCGGTGTGGGTGTAGCTGAACATGTGGCCCATGTGCAGCGACCCGCTCACCGTCGGCGGCGGGGTGTCGATGGCGAAGACCTGCTCACGGGGGGCCGCGGCGTCGAAGTCGTAGGTGCCGTCGGCCTGCCACCTGGCGGACCAGCGCGCCTCGATGCCATCGAGCGTCGGCTTGTCGGGGATGTTCGCCACGACCGTCAAGGCTACGGGATGGCGGCAGGCGAGTCCCTGGCCGTTGCGGCGCGGCGGAGCAACTCGGGCTGAGCGAGGCCAGGGCGGCCCGTAGTCTTGGCCCCGTGCTGCGCCTCTTCGACACCGCCACGCGCGAGGTGCGCGAGCTCGCGCTCCGAGATCCCGGCCAGGTGTCGATCTACCTGTGCGGGCCGACGGTGTACGGGCCGCCGCACCTCGGGCACGGGCGAGCGACGCTCGCCTACGACATCCTGCGCAGGTACCTCGAGTGGACCGGCTTGGACGTGCGACTCGTCTCGAACGTGACCGACATCGACGACCAGATCATCAATCGCGCCATTCGTGAGGACCGCCCATGGCAGGACATCACGGCCAAGTGCGAAGCGGTGTGGTGGAAGGCGATGGACGCGATCAACAACGAGCGGCCGACCGACATCCCCCACGCCACCGAATACGTCGACGAGATGGTCGAGATGATCGGCCAGCTCGTCGAGATCGGTCGCGCGTACACCACTGACGACGGCGTCTACCTGTCGGTGCAATCGGTCGAGGACTACGGGCTCCTGGCGCACCAGTCGCTGGACGACATGCTCGCTGGCGGCGGCGACCGTGAGGTCTACGGGGCCGACCAGAAGCACCATCCGGCCGACTTCGCACTGTGGAAGTTGTCGAAGCCGGGTGAGCCGGCGTGGCCGTCACCGTGGGGCGAGGGCCGTCCCGGGTGGCACAGCGAGTGCGTCGTGATGGCCCTCAAGCTGCTCGGCGAGGGGTTCGACCTGCATTGCGGTGGTCAGGACCTGCGCTTCCCGCACCACGAGAACGAGCGTGCTCAAGCGGTGGCGCTCGGCAAACGGTTCGCCAACCACTGGATGCACCACGGATTCATCGTCGACGCCGAGGGCGAGAAGATGTCGAAGAGCCTCGGCAACGTGTCGAACCTGCTCGACCTGATCGACCAGTACGACCCGCGCGCCTACCGCATGGTGCTCCTGCAGGCGCACTACCGCAGCCAGATCACGATCACCGGCGACACGATCGACGCCGCCGTCAACGCCCTCGCCGGCCTCGACGCGTTCGCGGCGCGGACGAGCGGTGTGCCGGCCGCGGCCTCCGACGCCGACGTGCTCAACGCGTTCCGGGCCGCGATGGACGACGACCTCGACGCCCCGAAGGCGACGGCACTCCTGTTCGACACCGTGCGCCGGGCGAACGCCGCCCTTGACTCCAGCGACGCCGCGGCGCCGGCGCTCGTCGCCGCGGCCCACGAGATCGCGACCGTGTTCGGCTTGGAGCTCCGCGCTGTCGCTGACGTGCCGGCCGAAGTCGCCGACAAGGCCGCCGCCCTCGACGCCGCCCGAGCGGCCAAGGACTTCGCCACCGCCGACAACCTGCGGGCCGAGCTCCAAGCCGACGGCTGGACCGTCGAAACCACCAAGTCCGGAACCACCGTTCGACGTTGATGTGACCGGCGGCCGGGTTCGCATGATCCCGGCGCAGTTGGTCGGGGCCGTAGGCTGGTGACTCGTGTTGACCGGAGGCCCAGCCGTGACCGGACCTGCGGGTCGGGATGGAGCGCGATGACCGCGACGGTCGACACGCCGGCACTGCGGCGCCTCGACACGTTGGAGCGGACGGTGCGATCGCGTCCACGCGGGCCATCGCGGCCGTCGACGCCGTCGATGGGCTACCAGCCCGGGCTCGACGGCCTCCGCGCGATCTCGGTGATCGCGGTCATCTGCTACCACGCTGGGTTCGGCTGGATGCACGGAGGGTTCTTCGGCGTCGAGGTGTTCTTCGTGGTCTCCGGCTTCTTGATCACGTCACTCCTGATCGAGGAGCGCGAGCGGTCGGGACGGGTCGCGTTGCGCCAGTTCTGGTACCGCCGGGCGCGCCGGTTGCTGCCGGCGCTCGGCGCGGTGCTCGTCACGGTGTCGACGTGGGCGGCGGTGTTCGGGACCGACGAGCAGCTCTCCCAGATGCGCCGCGACCTGCCGTGGTCGATCTTCTACGTCGCCAACTGGGGACAGATCCTCGGTGACGTGCCCTACTTCGCAGCCGGCGATCCGCCCCTGCTCCGCCACCTGTGGAGCCTCGCTGTCGAGGAGCAGTGGTACCTGATCTGGCCGTTCGCGTTCGTGCTGCTGACGCGCCGCCGGATGACCCCGACACAGTGTGCCGGGTGGCTGGCCGGCATCGCGGTCGCCATCATGGCGTTCACGTTCTGGCTGCACACCGGTGGGTCGGCGTTGCTCGGCGGTCCACCCGGCGTGTTCGAGGGATCAGACCGCACGAACTTCATGTACCTGTCGACCATCACCCGCTCGACCGGCCTGCTGCTCGGGGCGGCGGCGGCGTTCGTCTGGCGGCCGTGGCGGACACCGGTCGCGGCGCAGCACGTCCCGGGACGCCAGCTCGACGTCGCATGCGGCCTCGCGATCGGGATTCTGGTGTGCATCTTCGGCGTCGCCGCGATCACCGACGGCTACGTGTACCAGTGGCTGCTGCCGCTCGTGTCGTTGCTGTCCCTGGCGGCGGTGCTGACGGTCGTGCATCCGGCTGCGCACGGGGCCCGGGCGGTGTTCTCCTCGATGCCGCTCGTCGAGATCGGCCGCCGCAGCTATGGCCTGTACCTCTGGCACTGGCCGATCTTCGTGTTCGTCGGCGCGACGGATGGTTCCGTCGGTCGGTTCGTTCTCGGGCTCGCGGTCACGGCTGTCGCGGCCGAGCTCTGCTACCAGTTCGTCGAGACACCGATCCGTGAAGGCGCCCTCGGGTTCTGGTGGTCGCGCCAGGAACCGAACCGGTGGATGCGGCTCGCCCTGGGCGGCGCACTCGTCGCCGGTCTGCTCGCGTTCTACTCGAACGTCCAGCAGTTCGATGTCGCGGAGGGAGGCGCCGACGCCGAGTTCGTGCTGTCGAGCGACGAAACGGCCACTGAGGTCGCGCCGACCGAGGACACCGGCGTCGCTCAGGTCGCCGAACCGGTCGTCCCGGCGACCGCTCCGGTGCTGCCGCGCCACGTCGCGATCGTCGGCGACTCGCAGGCCCATGCCCTGGCGATCAACCTGCCTGACGGCATCGGCGACACGTTCGTGATCAGCGACGGTTCTCTCGACGGTTGTGGCGTGCACGACTCGGGCCGGGTGCTGAGCGCCCGCGACGGGTTCTCGAACTCGTTCTCGATCTGCGAGGGCTGGCAGCAGGAATGGGGAGCGGCCGCCGCCCAGGCGGACGTGGCACTCGTCGTGATCGGTGCGTGGGACGTGTTCGACATCGAGATCGACGGCACGACCTACGTGTTCGGCACGCCCGAGTTCGACCAGCTCTTCACGACCGATCTCCGATCGGGAATCGACGCGATGGTCGCAGCCGGCGCCAAGGTCGCGCTGCTCGAAGTCCCGTGCATGCGGCCCTTGGACGTCGACGGTGCGGGTGTGCCGGCGCTGCCCGAACGTGGCGACGACGTCCGTGTCGCCCACCTCAACGATCTCCTGCGCAGCATCGCCGGCGCCGATCCGGCGAACGTCACGTTCGTCGCCGGCCCCGCGGCGTGGTGCAACGACAAGGCAATCGCGACCGACCTCGGACATCGGTGGGACGGTGTGCACGTCTACAAGCCCGGCGCCAAGCTGATCTACGAGACGATCGCACCGGCATTGCTCGAGATCCCGACGTGACGCGCGAACCGTTCGGGCGTCGCCGAACGTAGAGCTGAGCAGATGTCGGCTCATTCGCTCGTCGCCAAACTCCGCAACGGCGACCCCGACGCGGTGGGCCGTCTGTACGACGAGTACGGCCGGCGGATGTTCGCGGTGGCGTTCAAGGCCCTCGGTGACCGTTCGCTGGCGGAGGAGGC
>Ga0190265_10003434_pt1 | contig 10811 bp, 9 predicted proteins | sample Popmic124T_FD_133135 | JGI IMG/M metagenome (GOLD analysis project Ga0190265, IMG submission 133135) | Populus adjacent soil microbial communities from riparian zone of Indian Creek, Utah, USA - 124 T | ecosystem: Environmental > Terrestrial > Soil > Riparian zone | place: USA: Utah | collected...
GCCATCGCGAGCGGGGTGTATCCGCAGTGGTCGTGGACCACGTCGAAGGGCCGGCTGTCGCGCGCCGCCGTCTCGATGGCCGCGAACGCCCGCGCGACGTGGTCCGCCTCGAACAGCGAGCGCTCGATCTGCTCGGGGTGCGCCGAGTCGAGCAGAGGGTGAACGATGGCCTTCGAACGCGATCCCGGCGCACAGAACAGCTCGACCTCGTGGCCCTGCTCGACCAGCGCGTCGCACAGCAGCGCCACGACGAACTCGATGCCGCCGTAGCCCGGCGGCGGCACCGGTATCCACGGAGGCGCGAGCATGGCGATCCGAAGCCGCCGCTCCTTGGTCGGCTCGACCCGCGCGCGCTCCGGCACCCCCCTCCGCGTCGCCGGCAGCTCCATCACGTTGTGGCCGCGCTCGAATTCTCTCTGTCGGGGCATGCCTGAGCCAGTAGGTCCATTTCAGGCCGCTTCAAGCTGGTGTGCCTCGCGGATCGGCCTATTGGTGAACGGGGACGCCCATGCACGACGTCGACATCTCCTCCATGAGCCCGGAGCGGTTCCGGACGGTTCTGACCCCGGAGCGATTCGACGCCTTCGAGCGAGGCATCCGGGAGGCACGCCGGCTCCTCGATGGCCGTGTGGTCTGGAACGTGAACTCCACGGCTCGAGGTGGGGGAGTCGCGGAGCTGCTGGAGTCGCTCGTCGCGTACGCCCGCGGCGCCGGCGTGGATGTCCGCTGGGTCGTCATCGAGGGGGCGCCCGACTTCTTCGCTGTGACGAAGCGCATTCACAACCGCCTGCACGGCGTCACAGGCGACGGCGGCCCGCTCGACGAGGAGGCCCGCCGCATCTACGAACGAGTACTGGTAGAGAACGGCGCCGCGTTCGTGGAGCGGGTGCGCCCGGGCGACGTGGTGATCGTCCACGACCCCCAGCCCGCAGGCTTGATCGACGCGGCGCGAGCCGCCGGGGCCGCGGTGATCTGGCGCTGTCACGTCGGCCTCGACCGTCCGAACCGGCTTGCGCGCGAAGCGTGGTCCTTCCTCCAGCCCTACGTCGCGAACGCCGACGCCTACGTGTTCTCGCGCGCGTCGTTCGCCTGGGAGGGCCTCGACAGCGATCGCATCGTGGTGATCCCGCCTTCGATCGACGTCTTCTCGTCCAAGAACGAGGATCTCGACGCCGAGACGGTACGTGCCGTGCTGCGGGCGTGTGCGGTGCTCGGCGACGTAAGCGAGCCCGGGCCCGCCACGTTCGAGCGACAGGACGGGACTCCGGGCCGCGTCGACCGCAGCGCGGATCTGTTCGAGGAGCAGCCGCTACGTGCCGGGGTGCCCGTCGTCCTCCAAGTGTCGCGCTGGGACGCGCTCAAGGACCCCCTCGGGGTCATCCAAGGCTTCGCCGAGCACGTCCCGGCGCGGACCGGCGCCCACCTGGTCTACGCCGGCCCTGCGGTCGCCGCCGTTGCCGACGACCCGGAGGGCGCTCAGGTGCTGCGCGAAGCCCTGGCGCTGCGTGAGCGCCTGCCGGAGGAGCCGCGCAGCCGCGTGCATCTCGCGTCCTTGCCGATGGACGATCCCGAGGAGAACGCGATCATCGTCAACGCGCTGCAGCGACACGCCAGCGTCATCGTGCAGAAGAGCCTCGCGGAGGGCTTCGGCCTCACCGTGGCGGAGGCGATGTGGAAGGCACGGCCGGTCGTCGCCTCGCGCATCGGTGGGATCCAGGACCAGATCGTCGACGGCGAGAGCGGAGTCCTGCTCGACGACCCGCGCGATCTCGCGGCCTTCGGTGCCGCAGTCACCGGGCTGCTCGATGACCCCGGACGGGCCGAGCGGATCGGAAGCACCGCCCGCGAGCGGGTGCGTGACAGGTTCGTCAGTCCGCGCAGCTTGCTCGACTACCTGGGAGTGATTCGCAGGGTGCTCGAGCGCCCGCGTGCAGGTGCCGTGGCTTGAGGCTGAGTGGAGGGTCTCGAAGCGAGCCTGCAGAAGATGCGCACCGCTGGCGCCGGTAGCGCCGCCCTCGAGACCTTTCGCGACCACTACGAGCGGCTGGGGCGGTGGGACGTCGGCATGCTGCCCGAGAGTGCGCTCGAGCCCGTCGAGGACGTGCTGGATCTCGCCGAGCTGCCCCTCGATGCGCCGGACGCGGAGGTGCTCGACAGCACGGTCGTCCTGAAGCTCAACGGCGGCCTCGGCACGAGCATGGGGCTCACCGGCCCCAAGTCGCTGCTCGAGGTGAAGGAAGGGCTCACCTTCCTCGACATCATCGCCCGCCAGGTGCTCGCCCTGCGCGACCGCTTCGCCGCCCGTGTGCCGCTGGTGCTGATGAACAGCTTCCACACGAGGGAGGCATCGCTTGCGGCGCTTCGTCGCTATCCCGACCTGGCCGCCGGCGTGCCTGCCGACTTCGTTCAGAACAGGTTCCCGAAGCTCCGCGCGGACGACCTCCAGCCGGTGAGCTGGCCGCCGGACCCGGAGCTCGAGTGGGCGCCGCCCGGCCACGGCGACATCTACACCGCCCTCCAGACCTCGGGCATGCTCGAAACGCTGCTCGACCGCGGCTACCGGTATGCGTTCGTCTCGAACTCGGACAATCTCGGGGCGGTTCCGGAGCCGCACATCCTGGCCTGGCTCGCCCGCGAGGAGAGCCCGTTCGTGATGGAGGTGGCCGACCGCACCGAGGCGGACCGCAAGGGCGGCCACATCGCCCGGCTTCGCGACGGCAGGCTGGTGCTCCGCGAGCGCGCCCAGGTCCCCGAGGAGGACCTCAACGCCTTCGAGGACGTTCGCCGCCACCGCTTCTTTAACACGAACAACCTCTGGGTCGACGTTGAAGCACTCGCGCGGGCGCTCGACCGCCGCGGCGGGGTCCTCGGGTTGCCGCTGATCGTGAACCGCAAGACGGTCGATCCGGCGGACCCAGCCTCGCCGGAGGTGATCCAGCTCGAGACGGCCATGGGGGCCGCGATCGAGGTGTTCGAGGGCGCGAGGGTCCTGCGGGTCTCGCGGCGCCGGTTCGCGCCCGTGAAGACGACGAACGACCTGCTCGTGGTCCGCTCTGACGCCTATGTCCTGACCGACGAATGTCACGTCGAACCGGCGCCGGAGCGGGGCGACCGGAGCCCGCCGATCGTCGACCTCGACTCGCGCTACTACAAGCTGCTGAGGGACTTCGAGGCGCGCTTCCCCGCGGGCGCGCCCTCGCTCAGGGCCTGTGAGCGCCTGACCGTCGTCGGTGACGTCGTCTTCGGCCGCGGCATCGTCATCCGCGGCTCGGTGACGATCGAGCATCGCGGGAAGGGTCAGCTGCGAATAGAGGACCGAGCCGTGCTGGAGGGCTGACGCACCGTCTCGAGCGCGCCTCGCACCACGGTCTTCGCGTCGTCGAGGATCCGCTCGAGGTGATCGGCGCCCCGGAAACTCTCGGCATAGACCTTGTAGACGTCCTCGGTGCCCGAGGGGCGTGCGGCGAACCAGCCGTGCTCGCTCACCACCTTTACTCCGCCGATCGGCTGGCGGTTGCCGGGAGCAACGGTGATCACGTCGAGGACGGGCTCGCCGGCCAGTTCCGCCGCGCGCACACGCTCGCGGGACAGCCGGCCGAGCGCCTGCTTCTCCTCTGGCGTAGCTGGCACGTCAAGGCGCGTGTACACCGGCGCGCCGAAGCGCTCGGTGAGCCGACCGTAGAGCTCGCCCGGATCGGTGCCGCTCCGGGCGGTCATCTCCGCCGCAAGAAGGCTCGGGACCAGCCCGTCCTTGTCGGTCGTCCAGACCGTGCCGTCGCGGCGCAGGAACGACGCGCCCGCGCTCTCCTCCCCGGCGAAGCCGAGCGAGCCGTCGAGCAGGCCGTCGACGAACCACTTGAACCCGACCGGCACCTCCACCAGCCGGCGGCCCAGGTCCGCGGCGACCCGGTCGAGGATGCTGCTGCTGACAAGCGTCTTGCCCACCCCCACAGCGGGCCCCCAGTCACGCGCTCCTCCGAACAGGTACGCGACGCAGGCGGCCAGATGGTGGTTGGGGTTGAGCAACCCGCCACTCGGTGTGACGATGCCGTGGCGGTCCGCGTCGGGATCGTTGCCGAAGGCGAGGTCGAACTCGCTCCCCCTCTCCACGAGCGGCGCCATCGCGTAGGGAGAGGAGCAGTCCATGCGGATCTTGCCGTCCCGATCCGGGGGAACGAAGTGGAAGCTGGGGTCGACGGTGGCGTCGACGATCGTCAGGTCGAGGCCGTGGCGCTCGGCTACGGCCTGCCAGTAGGCGAGGCTGGCGCCGCCGAGCGGGTGCACGCCGAGCCGGAGCCCGGAAGCGCGGATCGCCGCGAGGTCGACCACGGCGGACAGCTCGTCGACGTAGGCCGACACGTAGTCGTGGGCGTGCACCACTGGAGCGCTCCGCGGTACCGACTCGAGCGCCGTTTCGAGCAATGCGTTCGCCTCGTTCTCGATCCAAGCTGTGACGTCGGTCCCCGCCGGCCCGCCATGCGGCGGGTTGTACTTGAAGCCGCCGTCCTCGGGCGGGTTGTGCGACGGGGTCAGGACGATCCCGTCTGCCGATCCCTGCCGCCCTCTGCGGTTGTTGCCGAGGATCGCGTGTGAGATCACGGGCGTCGGCGTGAAGCCTTGCGTGGCGTCGACCATGACGTCGAGCCGGTGGGCGGCGAGGACCTGGACCGTCGTCTGATAGGCCGGCTCCGACAGCGCGTGCGTGTCGCGCCCGAGGAACAGCGGCCCGTCGATGCCGTGCGCCTCGCGGTAGCGGCACACCGCCTCGGTGATGGCAACCACGTGCGCCTCGTTGAACGTGCACCGAAGGGAGCTGCCCCGGTGTCCGGACGTGCCAAACACCACACGCTGTCCGGCCTCCGATGGATCGGGGTGCTCGTGATAGTAGGCGTCGATTAGGTGGTCGAGATCGAACAGGTGGGCACCTCTCCGTAACTAGTAGGGCAAACCGAGCCAAGCCCAAGCGGGCGCGTCATTGTCAGGCCAAGCGAGGGACCTACTGGATGTCGAGACGTGGAGCGCTACGAGCCCAGCCGCCCGTTCGTCGCCGACGAGCCGATAGGCCGGATCCAGAGCACGATCTACCTTGTTGTCGCGGTGATGCTGCTTGCTGCCGGCGCCTTCACCCTCGTGGGAACGGTGGTCGACGTGATCGAAGGGAGCAAGTCGCGGGCCATCGCCGATACCGGCGTGTTCATCCTCGACCGCGTGCTGCTCCTGTTCATCATCGCCGAGCTCCTCTACACGCTCCGGTTCGTCGAGTCGGGGGGCCGGATTCTCGTCGAGCCGTTCCTGTTCATCGGCCTGATTGCGGTCGTGCGGCGCGTCCTTGTGATCACGGCCGAGTTCGAGGGAAACGAGGGCCGCCGCGAGACCACCGACTTCCTCATCCAGATCGGGGCGCTCTCGGGCCTTGCCCTCGCCCTGACGCTGTCGGTCTACCTCCTGCGTCGAAGCGTGAGAGAAGACGCGTCATCTGCCGCTCGTTCGGGATGAACGGGGCACCGCCCAGCGGCGCGCCACCTTCTGGTTGCTGGAGGCGCCGGATTCGTGCTGATGATGGAACGAGCGATCGGCGGTCCCACGGGCAGCCGGCACTTCGACGGCGCAAGCTCCGCAGGCACGGTCAGGGTGCGCTCCGGAGGGCTGGCCGAGCAGGCAGCGGTCATCTTCGCGAGCGAGCCGATGGACGAGGATCCCGGCTGGTGTTCGCTCGAGCCGGGCGAGCTCGTCCATGCGGGCGATGACCTGCGGGTAAGGTCGAGGATGGTGCTGGACGGCCCGCCGGCTCAACGGCTGCGCCTCGAGGACCTCGACGTTCGTGCGGCAGCATTCCAGCGTGGCCCGCGTTCGGGCCTCACGCCTTGAACCGCCTGCCCAGCGCCCTACCTCACTTTGCAAACACGGACTGGGAGGAGCGACGATGGCGAAGGCCGTAGGGATCGACCTGGGCACGACCAACTCGGTGGTCGCCGCGACGATGGAGGGTGGTCAGGCGGAGGTGATCCCCAACGCCGAGGGCGCACGGGTGACACCGTCGGTCGTGGCCTTCACCGAGGACGGCCAGCGCTTGGTGGGCCAGGTTGCGAAGCGCCAGGCGATCCTGAACCCCGAGGCCACGATCTACTCTGCGAAGCGCTTCATCGGGCGCAAGTGGGGTGAGGTCGACGAGGAGGCGAAGATCGTCTCCTACAAGGTCGTGAAGGGCCCGAACGACGCGATCCGCTTCGAGGTGCGCGGCAAGCAATACGCCCCCGAGGAGATCTCCGCCCAAGTGATCCGGAAGCTCGCGGAGGACGCCGGCAAGTTCCTCGGCGAGCGGGTCACCGAGGCGGTCATCACCGTCCCGGCCTATTTCAACGACTCCCAGCGCCAGGCCACCAAGGATGCGGGGCAGATTGCGGGCCTCGAGGTGCTGCGGATCATCAACGAGCCAACCGCGGCGGCGCTCGCCTACGGCCTCGACAAGCAGGGCCAGGAGACCGTGCTCGTCTTCGACCTCGGCGGCGGCACCTTCGACGTCTCCCTGCTCGACGTGGGCGACGGAGTCGTCGAGGTGCGAGCCACGAACGGCGACGGCCACCTCGGCGGGGACGACTTCGACAAGCGGATCGTTGACTGGATCGCCGACGAGTTCAAGCGCGAGCAGGGCATCGACCTAGGCTCGGATCCGCAGGCGCTGCAGCGTCTCTACGAGGCCGCGGAGAAGGCCAAGGTGGAGCTCTCCTCGACCACGACCACGCAGATCAACCTCCCGTTCGTGACCGCCGACGCGGCGGGACCTAAGCACCTGAACATGTCGCTGACGCGGTCGAAGTTCGAGCAGCTGGCTCAGGACCTGATCGAGCGTACGAGGGGGCCGGTGGAGCAGGCGCTGTCGGACGCCAAGCTGACCGCCGACGACATCGACGAGGTGATCCTGGTCGGGGGCTCGACGCGGATCCCGGCGGTACAGGAACTCGTCCGCCGCCTGACCGGCGGCAAGGACCCGAACATGACCGTCAACCCGGACGAGGTGGTTGCCATCGGCGCCGCGCTCCAGGCGGGCGTCTTGAAGGGCGAGGTCGAGGACGTGGTCCTGCTGGACGTCACGCCCCTCTCGCTGGGCCTCGAGACGCTCGGCGGCGTGATGACGAAGGTGATCGAACGCAACACGACGATCCCCGCACGCCGCACGGAGGTCTTCTCGACCGCCGAGGACAACCAGACCGCGGTCGACATCGTGGTCCTGCAGGGCGAGCGCGAGCTGGCATCCGACAACCGCCAGCTCGCCCGCTTCCGCCTCGAGGGGATCCGGCCCGCCCCGCGCGGAGCGCCGCAGATCGAGGTTACCTTCGACATCGACGCCAACGGCATCCTCAACGTCTCGGCCCGCGACAAGGACACGGGAGCCGAGCAGCAGGTCACGATCACCGAGACCACCAATCTCGACCAGGGCGAGATCGAGCGGATGGTCAAGGAGGCGGAGGAGCACGCGGGCGACGACAAGCGCCGGCGCGAGGAGATAGACTCGCGCAACGAGCTCGACACGCTTGCGTACCGCGCCGAGCAGCTAGTCGGCGAGCTCCAGGACAGCCTCCCGGTGCACGAGAAGGCGCGCGCCGAGCAGCTCGTCGCGGACGCGCGCCAGGCGATCGAGGAGCAGGCCGGCCTCGACCGGGTGCGGCCCCTGATATCCGACCTGCAGCAGGTCGTACAGGCCCTGCCGGCCGCCGCCTCGGCTGCCGCCAGCGCGCATCCGGGCGGCGACGGCGCGGGCGGCAACGGCGCCGGCGAGGAGTCCTCGGACGAGGAGGTCGTCGATGCCGAGTTCACCCGCGAGTGAGGGGGACGGCGGCCCGGTCGACGCCCCCGAGCGCGACCTCGCCGTCGAGCTCGAGAGGCTGGACGACCGCTATAAGCGGGCTCTCGCCGACCTCGACAACTACCGCAAGCGCTCGGCCCGCGAGGTCGAGCGCCGGGTGGCGGAGAGCACCGAGTCTCTGTTGCGCGAGTGGCTCGATGCGATCGACAGCGTCGAGCGCGCCCTGCTGATGGCCGAGACGGACAGCCCCCTGGCCTTGGGCCTGCAGGCCGTGCTCGCCCAGATGGAGGCGATCCTCGAGCGCCAGGGTGTGACGCGTGTCGGAGCTGTCGGTGAGCCGTTCGACCCCGAGCGCCACGAGGCGATCGCGGTGGTGGCGGCGGAGGGCGTGCCAGACCGCACCGTCGTCGAGGTCGCCCGCTCGGGCTACGCCCTCGGCGACCGGATCCTCCGCCCGGCCCAGGTGGTCGTCGCCCAGCCCGAGAGACGGGAGGACTGATTGCCGGTCGCATACCGCGACTACTACGAGGCACTCGGCGTGCCGCGCGACGCGAGCAGCGAGGACATCCGCCGCGCGTATCGCAAGCTCGCTCGTCAGTACCACCCCGACGTCAACAAGGAGCCGGACGCCGAGGACCGCTTCAAGGAGGTCTCGGAGGCGTACGAGGTGCTGCGCGACCCCGAGAAGCGCGAGCGCTACGACCGCCTGGGTGCGAACTGGAAGACGGGAGAGGACGTCTCGGGCGCCGCGGGCTTCGGCGGCTTCGGGCAGCAGGGTGGCTTCGAGGACGTCCGGGTCGATTTCGGCAGCGGCGGCTTCGGCGGCGGGGACTTCAGCGACTTCTTCGAGAGCTTCTTCAGCGGCAGTCGGGGGCGGCGGCGGACGGCCGGCTTCGACGGCTTCTCGACGCGCGGCAGCGATCAGGAGGCGACATTGGAGCTCTCGCTCGAGGAGGCTGCCGCGGGCGGGACGCGTCGCATGTCGCTCGCGAACGGGCGGAGCTACGAGGTCAACGTTCCCGCCGGAGTGCGGGATGGCCAGCTCATCCGCTTGGCGGGTGAGGGTGGCGCGGGGGCGGGCGACGGCCCGGCTGGCGACCTGCTCCTGCGTGTGCGCATCAAGCCCCATCCGCGCTTCCAGGTGCGGGATCGCGACCTCTACGTGACCCTCCCGCTGACGCCGTGGGAGGCGGCACTGGGCGCCTCGGTCGAGGTTCCGACGCTGACCGGCGCCACCCAGGTCAAGGTCCCGCCCGGCTCGTCCAGCGGACGGCGGCTGCGCCTGCGGGGGCAAGGAATGCCGGGGGGCGACCTGTACGCGACGGTGTCGATCAAGGTCCCGAAGACGCTGAGCAAGAAGGAGCGGAATCTGTTCGAGGAGCTCGCGAAGGTCTCGAACTTCAACCCGCGGGAGGCGGTCTGATGCCCACGCGCGGCGACATCGTGCTCGTGGACACCGTCGCGCTCGCCCGGAAGGCCGGCCTCCACCCTGAGCTCGTTCGCCGCCTGGTGGCCCTCGGTGCGGTCGACCCGGCCGACTGGGACGCGCCTGTGCGCCTGTCCCGGATCACGCGGTTGCGCCGTGACCTCGGGCTCAACTACGCCGGAGCGATTCTCGCCTGTGAGCTGCTGGAACGCATCGAAATACTGGAGGCGCAAACGCGATGGACCCGAACAAGCTGACCGAGAAGACTCAGGAGGCCCTGCACGACGCGCAGACGAAGGCGCTGCGTTATGGGCACACCGAGGTGGATGTGGAGCACCTGCTGCTCGCCCTCCTCGACCAGCCGGACGGGCTGATTCCGCGCCTGCTCGAGCGCGCTCAGACCGACGTCCTGGCGCTCCGCGCCGGACTCGAGCGCCACCTCGAGGGCCGCCCGAGCGTGAGCGGGCCGGGGGCGGCGCCCGGCCAGGTGTACGTCTCCCGGACGCTCAGCCAACTGCTCGATGCCGCCGAGGCGGAGGCCGGGCGGCTCAAGGATGAGTACGTCTCCGTCGAGCACGTCGTGGTTGCGATGCTCGAGTCCGGCTCCGATACCGCCGCGGGCAGGCTGCTGAAGGAACAAGGGCTCTCGCGCGAGCGCTTCCTGCAAACGCTCACCGAGGTGCGCGGAAGCCAGCGCGTCACGAGCGCGACCCCCGAGTCCGCCTATGAGGCGCTCGAGAAGTACGGCCGCGACCTCGTGGCCGAGGCCCGCCTGGGACGGCTCGACCCCGTGATCGGCCGCGACGCGGAGATCCGTCGCGTGATCCAGATCCTGTCCAGAAAGACCAAGAACAACCCGGTGCTGGTCGGCGATCCCGGCGTCGGCAAGACCGCGATCGTGGAGGGCCTCGCGCAGCGGATCGTACGCGGCGACGTACCGGAGGGGGTGAAGGACAAGACCGTGTTCGCGCTCGACATGGGCTCGCTCTTGGCCGGGGCGAAGTACCGCGGCGAGTTCGAGGAGCGGCTGAAGGCTGTGCTGCAGGAAATCAAGGCCGCGGAGGGACGGATCCTGCTCTTCATCGACGAGCTCCACACGGTCGTCGGCGCCGGCGCCGCGGAGGGCGCGATGGACGCCGGCAACATGCTCAAGCCGATGCTCGCTCGCGGCGAGCTGCACTGCATCGGCGCCACCACCCTGCACGAGTACCGCAGGCACATCGAGAAGGACGCGGCTCTGGAGCGCCGCTTCCAGCCCGTTCTGGTGGGCGAGCCGACCGTCGAGGACACGATCTCGATCCTGCGCGGCCTGCGCGAGCGTCTGGAGGTGCACCACGGCGTGCGGATCCAGGACGGAGCGATGGTCGCCGCCGCCACCCTCTCGCATCGCTACATCACCGACCGCTTCCTGCCGGACAAGGCGATCGACCTCGTCGACGAGGCCTGCGCCGTGGTCCGCACAGAGATCGACTCGCTGCCCCAGGAGCTCGACGCCATCACCCGGCGCGTCATGCAGCTGGAGATCGAGGAGGCGGCTCTTGAGAAGGAGGACGACCGGGCCAGCCGCGACCGGCTGGAGGC
>Ga0190265_10003435_pt1 | contig 10811 bp, 8 predicted proteins | sample Popmic124T_FD_133135 | JGI IMG/M metagenome (GOLD analysis project Ga0190265, IMG submission 133135) | Populus adjacent soil microbial communities from riparian zone of Indian Creek, Utah, USA - 124 T | ecosystem: Environmental > Terrestrial > Soil > Riparian zone | place: USA: Utah | collected...
GGCCGAAAAACGCGGTAAGCGATGGTCGGTGCACCGTTCATCCGACCTTGGAGCAAGCGCGGCTGACCGTCCCAGGACATGACGCAAAGCAGGGTATCATATGGCGCCGGGGCTTCGGATTCCGCCGCGCGCATGGGCGAAATCGATCGGCTGGTACGGGACCGGGCGCGCGCGCTCGGCTTCGCGCACGTCGGCGTGGCGTCGGCCGCCGACCCCATCGAGCCCGACTTCGGTCGCTACGAGGCTTTCATCGATGCCGGCAAACAGGGAGAAATGGCGTACCTCGCTCGGGCCAGAGAGGCGCGGCGAAGGGTCGATACCGGCGCCATCCTCGAGGGCGCGCGCAGCATCGTCTGCGTGGCAGAGAGTTATGCCGGTGTGGAGCCGACCGCGAGCGACGAGGGGATCGTGCGACACATCGCGCGTTACGCGCGGGGCGGCGACTACCACAATCACCTGCGACGGCGCGTGCGCAAATTGGCTGCGTTCATCCGCACGCTCGGCACAGCCACCCGCGCTCGTCCCATGAGCGACGATGCTCCCGTTCTCGAACGAGCGTGGGCGGCGCGCGCGGGACTCGGCTTTGTCGGGAAAAACGGCCTTCTCATCGTGCCCGGGCTCGGCTCCTTCGTGCTGCTCGGCGAAGTCGTCACGACCCTCGAGCTCCGGCCCGATGTGCCGATGGCCGAGCGCTGCGGCAGTTGTACGCTCTGCCTCGACTCGTGCCCGACCGGCGCTTTCGAGCGCGCGTTCGTGCTCGATCCGCGGCGCTGCATCGCTTACCTGACCATCGAGCTGCGCGGCGCGATGCCGTCCGATCTGCGCCCTTCCGTGGGGGAGCATCTTTTCGGTTGCGACGTTTGCCAAGACGTATGCCCCTACAACCGCGCGCGCCAAGGGGCCGTGCCGAGCCGGTATCTCCCTCTCGAGCGGTGGCGCGAGCTGTCGCTCGAGGAGTTGGTCGATCTCGACGACGAGCAGTTTCGGAGGCTCACGGAGGGCTCGCCCTTGAAGCGTGCGACACGACCCGGACTTTCGCGCAACGCCGTTGCCGTGCTCGCCGGTCGGCGTGACCCACGCTATCGTGCTCTTTTGGAGCGCGTGGCGCACGAGCATGCCGACCCGATCGTTCGTGAGCACGCGGCGTGGGGTCTCGCCTTGTTCGACGGCAGCGCCGCGTCGCGGGTGGCCGAAACGCGGAGCATCGGCTAGTTTCGGCCTCGCGATGAGGGGTACTTCGCTGGGCGCAGGTTCCGTTGGCTAGGCGATGGCGGCGGCCGCTCGACGCCCTGCGTACCGACGGTCCTTTCTGGCGAACGTTGGCCAGCTTCGGCGCCGCACACGCACCGCTGCCGGTGGTCAGGTATGGACCGCCCGGGTTTGCTCTCGCCTTCGCCTTGGCCCTGCCCCGCGTGCGCGCGCGCGTTCGGCGCAACTTGCGGACCGTCCTCGGCCCGCGTCCATACCACCGCGAGCTCGTGGATATTTTTCGCACCTTCTCGCACTTCGCCAGCTGTTTCACCGAAGCACTCGCCCTCGGTGCGCCCCACCCGCGTGATGCCGAGTGCACCGTCGAAGGGGCGCACTATCTCGAACAGGCCGTCGCGCTTTCGCGCGGCGTCATCGTGGTGACGGCGCACACCGGGGCGTGGGAGACGGCAGGGCCGCTTCTCAAGAAGGTGCTCGGCGTCGACATGCTCATCGCGATGGAGCGCGAGCCTGACGACAGGGCGCGCGAAATCCAGGATCGCACCCGACAACGGTCCGGCGTCCGCATCGCTCACGTAGGCACCGAGCCGCTCGCGGTGCTGCCGCTCTTCACCCATCTTCGTCGCGGCGGTGTGCTCGGCGTACAAATCGACCGCGCACCTCGGAAGATGCGCTCGATTCCAGTCCGGCTCTTCGATGCTCCCGCGCGCGTCCCGAGCGGCCCTTTCTGGCTCGCGCGCGCCACCGGGGCCCCCATCGTGCCCGTGTTTGCGTATCGCCGCGGGCACTTCGACTACGAAATCCGCATTTCGGCACCCCGGGAGCTCGCGCGCGATGCGTCGGAAGAAGCGCTCCACCGCGTCGCGCAGGAAGTGACGACGGAGATGGAGAGCTTCATCCGCCAGCACCCCACCCACTGGTTCGATTTCGGGACGAGCGGCGACCGTGCGGCACAGGCTCACGACGCCTCGGTACGCCGTCCCCCGATCGCGTAAACGCCGGAATCAACGTCCATTTGTGGCGCCGCGATGCGCCGCAAAGCAGGCGCTTCGGGCACTCGGGCGGGGTCACCGAGGCCGTGAGCCCATGGCCTTGGGTCTGGCGGAGGCCAATCCGTGGTAGCCAGGCGGGGCTTCCTCCCGTAGAACGCTCGCCGCATGGCACGTCCTCACGTCGGCCTACCTTTGCTCGAAGGCAGTCTCGAGCGTTACGCCGAGAAGTTCGATCTGGTCGAGCTTCACCCAGGCGACGCGTCGCTGCCCAAATCGGCCACGCTGCGCTCATGGCGACGCAAGGTTCCGCCATCGTTCGTCTTCAGTGTCGTCTTTCCGCGCGTCGTCAATGAGCTCAAGGCGTCGCCCGAGCTCGACGAAGCCCTCGAGCAAGCGCTCGGGGTCGCGCGCGATGTCGAGGCGCGCTGCCTCGTGCTGGCGACGCCTCCTTCCGTGACGCCCACCGATTTGAACCGCAAGCGGCTCAAAGCGCTGGTGGAGAAGATTCCTCACGACGCTGTTTCGCTGGCCTGGGAGCCGCGCGGTCTCTGGGAGACCGAAGAAGCGGTCGCGCTCGCCGAGGATCTCGATCTGGTGCTCGTCGTCGACGCCGCGCGCGAGACCGCTCCCAAGGGTCCCATCGCCTACTTTCGCCTGCGTGGTCTCGGCGAGTCGACACGGTTGTCGCCGGCCGCGATCGACAAAGTGGCAAGCGAGCTCTATGCCCGGCGCGAGGCCTACGTGGTCATCGAATCGGCGTCCCCCGTACATGTCGCCCAGGCGCTGCGCAAAAAAGTGGTGCGCCGCGCCGGGCCGGGGCGCGGGACGGGCGTAGTTTTGAAGCCGCGCACCACGCTCCAGGCAGAAGACGAAGAGCAGTGAGAGCGAGCGCCGTCGCCTCGGAACCCGCGGCGGAGCGCGCCGCGGCCGCCATCCTCGAGGAAGAAGGCACTGCCGCCGAAGCTCTCATCGCCGGATTTTTGGCGGCGGCGGCGGTGCGTCCCTCCGCGCTGTGGTCGCCGGTACAAGTCTTGGTAGCCGGCCCCGGAACCTTTGCGCGCGCCTTCGACGGACGCGCGCGCCAGCCCGGTCTCGGACTTCCGCGGCCGCGCGGCGTCCTCGAGACGGCATCGGTGCCCGCCGCCGCGCACGTGGCCGCATCGGCATCGCTCGGCGCGCTGGCCGTGCTTCACGCTTACGACGCGACGTTGTCGTTTCAGAGGTTGGCCGGGCCGGCGCTCGAACTGGCCAAGGGCGAGGGCGCCGCCGAGCGACGCGTGCTGCTCGGAAAGGTGGCGCGCCTCGGTCCCGCGGCTTTGCGTGCGCCCGCGGTGCTTCGAGCTCTCCTGGCGGTGGCGGGACGCGCCGAGGGTGGTCTGCTGAGTGATAGGGACCTTGCCGAGGTCCGCCCCGAAAGCGCGTCGCCTCGCGATGTCCGTTTGAGCGGCGATCGAAGCGCGTGGGTCGCCCCATGGCCGGCCCCCGCGGCGCCGCACCGGCCGGTGGAGGTCATCGTTGCCGCCGACGCACGCGGTGTGCTCGGCGCGCTAGGCTACGCCCCCGATGACGACGGGCTCGCCGTGCCGGAGCTCGGCATCGTGCTCACCCGTGATGCGGTGGTGGTGCGGCGCGGGATCCCGCGCGTGTCGCCGGGGGAGGTTCTGCCCGCGCCGGCGCCCCTTGCCATTGCCATCACGGCCAAGCTCGCTTTCATGGCGATTGCCGTCCGCTCGCGCACCCCGCTGTCTGCGGCTGACCTGTCGGCCATCTGGCCCGAGGGCGCCGTGATGGGCAACAAGGCGCTCGCGACAGCACGCGATCGCGCCGGCGGTGCCCTCGCCGTCGGTCTGGTGCGCTCACGCAAGAACCAAGAGGTGCAGAAGTTGGCTCTGCCGGCCGAGCATTAGCCGTTGTCCGGCCGGCCGAGCATTGCGTATGGGTGAGATGAGCGAGCCATGACCCCCACCGAAGCGAACGAGTGCATCGCCGAGAAGTTTACGCGAGTGATGAACGCTACGCCTTCACGGCTCGGCCCTTTCAGTGACCTCATGGCAGCTTCCATCTTGGGCGGTGCTCTCGTGGCGATTGGCTTTTTTGCGATTCGGCGTTCGAACGACGCTGCCGCGCTCTACGCCGTTCTCGCCCTGGCCGCGTTGCCGCTCGTCGCGAGTTTGATTTTGTCGGCTTCGTTGGGCGGCTCTCGAGCCAAGGTCGTTGCGTGGCTGTGCTCGGTGCCTTTCCCGGTCGACAACTTGAATGCGCTGCTCGCTGGCCTCGGCGACACCATCGAGATCGTGTTTGCGCCCGGCGCGGATCTTCCGTCGCGCGCCACGCTGCAGCCGCGCCTCGAAGCGATCTCCGAGGACGTCTTGCTCGTCAAGGAGCGGCCGGAAGAACGGATGCTCGAGGTCCGGCTCGGCGTCATCGACTCCAAGCGCCTGCCCCTTCGCACCAACCATGCGCGTTGGAATCGACTCATCGACGTCACGGAAAAGGTCCTGGTGCCGCTCTCGCAGAACACGGCGATCGAGCGGGTGCGCATCGTCTAGCACTACGCTGTCAGTTCCTCGCCATACCAGATCGCGATCGGCAAGTTCGACTGAGGCGGCCACGCAAGATGCGGCGAGCCCGCCGCACAGGCGATTCTGGTGAGACTGGCCGCGAGGCGCTTGCCATGTCTACGGTCTTCCACCGAGTTGCGCCTGTTCGGTCAGGCTCTCGAGTGGCGGTACGATCGCTCCGATGATCGATCTGGCAGCGAAAATTCGACGGAGTAGTGCTAGGCGCGGGCCTGCCGTTCAACGCCGCTTTCGCGCGCGCCCGCTGCTTTCCGCGCTCTCGTCATCGCCGCGCCGCCGTCGTTTCTTGTAGCTGATGCGCAAGGGAATACCGTCGAACCCGAAAGCCTTGCGTAGCTGATTGGTGAGGTAACGCTGGTAGCTGAAATGAATGTGCTCGGGCTCGTTGGTCATGACGACGAAGTGCGGCGGCGCGGTCTCCACCTGGGTCACGAAGAAGAGCCGCGGCGCGCGATTTCCCATGGTAGGGGGCGGATGCGTCGTCAGCACCTTCTCGAAGAACCGGTTGAGCTGCCCCGTGGAGACGCGCGAACGAAACGAGTCGAACGCCTGCTGAACGGTGGTGAGAAGCGGGCCCACACCGCGGCCGGTCTTGGCGGAGATGGGGACGACCGGGGCCCACGGCACGAAGCTCAACTTGTCACGAGCCTGCTCTTCGAGCCCCTTGCGCGCCTTCGCATCGAGGAGATCGATCTTGTTGACGGCGATGATGATGGCGCGCCCGCGGTCCACCGCGAGCCCGAGGATCTTGGCGTCTTGCTCGGCGATCCCAGCAGCGCCGTCGCACAAGAGGACGGCGACATCACAGCGCTCCATGGCGCGGATGGCCTGGAACACGCTGGCCCCCTCGAGCGCGTCGGCTTCTTTGGTCACCTTGCCCTTGCGCCGGATCCCGGCCGTGTCGACCAAGATCATCGAGCGACCGTCCCTCTCGACGGTGATGTCGACGGGGTCGCGGGTCGTGCCCGGCCTTTCGTCGACGAGAGCACGTTCTTTGCCCGCGATGCGATTGAGCAGCGACGACTTGCCGGCGTTGGGGCGACCGATGAGCGCCACGCGGGGCGGACGGGCGGCGGGCTCGGCGTCGATGGAACGCTCATCGGTCGCGACGTCATCGGGCGGCGCGGCGGCGGGAAGCGCCGCCAGGATGGCTGCCTCGAGCTCCCCAGTGCCCCGGCCGTGCAATGCCGAGATGGCAAAAATCTTGGGGATGCCGAGCCGATAGAGGTCGAGTGCCTCGTCTTCCCCCTTCTTGGTGTCGGCTTTGTTGGCGGCATAGATGACGGGCTTGCCCGAACGGCGAAGCATCGCGACAGCTTCGCGATCCGCGTCGGTCATCCCGGTTTGCGCGTCGAAAACGCAGAGCACGACGTCGGCCTCCGTCACGGCCAGCCCAACTTGCTGCCGGATGCGCACGCCCATGGGGTCGTCGTTGTCGAGATCGAATCCACCGGTGTCGATGAGCACGTACGATCGACCGAACGCCCACACGTCGGCGTAGTGACGATCGCGCGTCACCCCCGGCTGATCGTGGACGATGGCGAGCGGTCGGCCCACCAGCCGGTTGAAGAGGCTGCTCTTGCCCACGTTGGGTTTGCCGACGACCGCTACGATTGGACGAGGATTCATGTCATTTTCCGTAACCGAGCTCGGCAAGGCGCTGCTCCGAATCGGTCCAATCCGGCGTTACCCTGACCCACAGCGACAGGTAGACCTTTTTGCCAGTGAGCGTCTCGATGCGCGGCCGGGCGGCAATGCCGACGGCCTTCAGTTTTTCTCCGCCCCGCCCGATGAGGATGCGCTTTTGTCCTTCCCGCTCGACGTGAATGGTGGCGTCGATGTGCACGGTGCCGCCCCGCTCTTCGAAGCGGCTCACTTCGACGGCTACCGCGTGGGGTATCTCTTCGCGCGTCGAGCGCAGGATGGGCTCGCGCACGAGCTCTCCCACGAAGAACCGAGTGGGCCGGTCGGTCAGCGCGTCCTCTTCGAAGCGCGGCGGACCTTCCGGCAGCGCGCGTTCGACCTCGTCGAGCACGCGCGAAACGCCGTCGCCCCGCAGAGCGGAGATGGGCACGATGGCCGCAAAATCGCGGAGCTTGGCGAGCTCCTCGAGCAGGGGCAAAAGCCTGGACTTGTCGCGCAAGCGATCGACCTGGTTGACGGTAAGAACGGTGGGCACGTCTTTTCCGATGTCGGCGAGCAGCGTGCGATCCCCTGGATGCACGCTCGGGCTTCCGGCAGAAGCCGCGATCACGAAAACCACGACGTCGGCCTCGGCCGCGGCGAGGCGCGCGGTGCGGTTGAGCGTGCGGCCGAGACGGGAATGCGGTTTGTGGATGCCGGGCGTATCGAGCAGCGCGATCTCGGCGTCTGGGCGATGGACGATGCCCAGAATGCGATCGCGCGTCGTCTGCGGGACGGGGGTGACGATCGCGAGCGGTTCGCCGAGCGCGGCATTGAGGAGCGTGGATTTTCCGACGTTGGGCCGCCCTACGATGGCCACCGTACCGCTTCGGTGGGGGGTTTTTGCCCGAGAAGGTCGCGTTGTCGTCACGAGTTGGTCCTGATCCAGCCGGTCTCGCCGGTCCTGCTACCAGATCGCCCTCGCAAAGTCGCCCGCGTCGCTGGTCGTGCGGTACGCGCGGAAACATACCGAGACTACAAACTCGCTGCCATTCCGGGTGGATGCGGCCTTTGCCGGCTCGCGATTTCTTGCCCCCGGTTCGAAGCACCGGCCTATCATGCGCCGACTCGATCCCGCAGTGCCAACCTGGTTGTCGTTTCTGTGAGGAGGATTTCGATGAGAGGTGCATCGGTCACGATCGGCACTTTGTTGGTTCTCGGAGCTGCCACGGCGCTCCTCAACTGCGGCGGTGACGACTCGACGGGTGCCACCGGCACGGGAGGAGCGGGCGGCTCGGCGACCGGCGGTAGCGGTGGGAGCACAGGAGGATCCGGCGGCAGCGGCGGATCGACGGGCGGCGCCAGCGGTGCGGGCATGCAGGACAGCGGTACGGATCAATCGAGCGGGGGTTCGGCTGGCGCTGGCGGCTCCGCTGGGAAAGGCGGAGGCAGCGGCGCGGGCGGTGCCGCCGGAAAGGGCGGCGCCGCCGGAAGCGCCGGGGCCGCCGGCAGCGGCAAGGCGGGCGCGAGCGGCGCTGGCGGTTCGGCGGGCAGCGCGCAAGACAGTGGAACGGGCGGCAGCGCGGGCTCGAGCATGGACGCGAGCGCCGACGCCAATCAATGTCCGGCCATGCAGCCGATGCCCGCTAGCCCGTGTACCCTCGAAGGCGACTGCACGTACGGCCCGGTCGTTTGCACCTGCTTGGACCCGGGCCCCAACGGAATTTGGGCATGCCATGGCGGGCACGATGCCGGCCCGGTAAGCGACGGCGGTCGATGTCCAGCCGACGACCCGACCGGTACCTTCTGTCCCGACGCAGGGCTGCCGATCGGACCGTGCCTCTATCCTGGCAACACCACGTGCAATTGCAACGTCGGGGACGTGGAGTGGTTTTGCATCCGCTTCACGCCGGCGAGGTGACCATCGGAGGACCGCGGTTGAGGCAATCGGCACGCGCACGCACGAGGGCCCGGGCGTAGCTCGGCGTCGTCGTCGATCCGCTTGGAGGGTCAGCCCTTTCCGACTAAGGTCAAGGCCCTTCCACCATGAGCGCCTCGAAAGCGGACCCTCCGTCCGCCCAAACTTCGCACGCTGACCCGTCCACGTCGCACAACGGACTTGAGTCGCGCGCCGCCTCCGAGACGGAGGCGGCAGGGCCCGATCGCGAGGCTGATACGCGCGCGTCGGGAGCCCCGTTCGCCGAGCCCCCCTGGGCGGAGCGAGCGGGGCTCATCGTTCTCGCCGTTGCCACGCTTTTCTTCGTCGTTCCCATCGCTAGCAGCGGGCTCTGGGATCCTTTCGAATTCAACGTCGCCGAGCTCTCGCGGCGCATCGCCGTCAACGCCTACGGCGCCCATGGCCTGTCGCTCGACGGCGCCGACAACTCCATGCCTAGGCTCGGCGATCTCGGTCGCGGCGAGCTTGCATTCGATTCCATCGCCATCGGGTTTCGCCTTTTCGGTCTACGCGAATGGGCGGGTCGCCTTCCGCTGGCCCTGTGGGGCATCGCGGGCGTCCTCGCCCTCTATTGGCTTCTCGCTCGGCTCGTCGATCGACGAGCGGGACTCTACGGCGCGGTCGTCCTTTGCACGATGCCGCTGTATTTCATGCAGGCGCGGACCATGCTCGGCGACATCGTACCGATGGCCGCCATTTCCATGACCTTCGCAGGCCTCGGGGTGGCCGTCTTCGACGGTCCCGGCGTCTCGTTGCCGCGCAAGCTCGGGGTCGGGCTAGCCACCCTCGGGCTCGTCTTCGGCTTCCTGTCGCGCGGTGCGCTCATCGGTGTGGCCATCCCCGCCCTCGGCGTCGGTCTGGCGTGGGCCGCGATGTGGGCTTCGTCGCAGCGCAAGCGCGAGCTTTTCGGCGACGTCACCGGCGCGGTCAGCCTCGCCCTCGGGCTCGCCGCGGCGTGGGTGGGAACGAGCGCGCTCTTTCGCATGAACGCCGGTGACTACTCGCCGTGGCTGGGAGCGGCCATCGCGGTGCAGGCGAAATTTCCGACCTTCGACCTCGTCATCCATTACCTCGGTCACTCGCTCGTTCCGTGGAGCGCGTTCATTCCCTTCGCCGTCGGGCGAATCTTCCGCAGCCCGCCCATCAGCGAAGGGGGCGAGAGCAGCGACGTCCGCGCAACCACCGCACGCTTGCTGATGCTGGTCGGCTCGGCGGTCGCTTTTGGGGTCTATTCGATGATGGGTCCGCGCGTCGGCTATTTGGCTTTCGGCGCGCCTTCGCTGCTTGCCGCCATGGCCGCCGTCTCCATTCGCGATTTCGAGCGCGGCGCACCTGCCTCGCGCGCGCTCGGCATCGGCGTCGCCGTGCTGACTGCGCTCTTTTTGCGCGACTACGCGATGTTCCCCGAAAAAGGGCTCTCGGCATTCGCCGTCAACAACCCGACGTTCCCCGACAGCTTCAAGGATCGCGCAGCGACGATCGTTTTCGGCTGCAGCGCCATCTTCGTGCTCGTCGTTTTTTTCGCCTGGCTCGAAGAGCGAAACCGCCCCTGGTTCCGGCGTGACGACTACCTCGCGTGGCCCCGCGCCCTCGCCTCGGCGTGGGGCGGCAATCTGCTGCGCGGGCTCGTCGTGCTGGAAGCGATCCTCATCGTCGTCGCCATCAACGTCTACGTAGCGATGCATTTCTTGCATTCGAAATGGATCGCTCCCATCGGCCTTCAGATTCGCGTGGTGATGCTCAACGCCTTTTGGGTGGCGCCTCTGTTCGTTTTTTTGGCGGTGTGGATGGTCATGCTGCTGCGCGACGCCTTCCGCTGGTTCTTCGACACGACTGGCGTCTCGCGCGGGATGGCGACCGCTGGCGCCGGGCTCCTGGCGGGAGGCTTGCTGAGTTTCGTCTATTACCCTGCTCTCGCTTCTCAGCTCTCGCCCAAACATGTCTTCGACTCGTACGAACGACTTCACGGAAAGGGCGAGCCTCTCGCGCTGCTCGGTATCGGCGGAAAATCGGCGGCGTATTACAGAACGGACGACGCGCAAGCGCTCGGGGACGTGAACAGCGCCTTTGCCTGGCTCACCTCATCGGCCGATCGGCGCTGGCTCGCCGTACGCAACGAAGACCTCGGCAAGCTCAACTCGCTCTTTCGCGGCCGCCCCGGTGCAAAACAGAATCTCCCGGTTCTCGATGCGCGCTCCAGTCAAAACATGCTGGTGTCGAACTTGCTGCGCAGCGGCGAGCGCAACGCGAGCCCCTACCAGGCCTACGTCCTCGACGCCGAGCCCGTCATCGCCCACCGCGCCGAGGTCAACCTCCAAGATCAGCTGCTCTCGCTCGGGTGGGACGTGGCGGACGGGGAGGGCAAGCCCGTCGAATACGTCGTGCCGGGGCGCAAGTACCACTTCCGCCTCTATTACAAGGTGCTCGCCCCCATCAGCGGAGAATGGGAGA
>Ga0190265_10003436_pt1 | contig 10811 bp, 8 predicted proteins | sample Popmic124T_FD_133135 | JGI IMG/M metagenome (GOLD analysis project Ga0190265, IMG submission 133135) | Populus adjacent soil microbial communities from riparian zone of Indian Creek, Utah, USA - 124 T | ecosystem: Environmental > Terrestrial > Soil > Riparian zone | place: USA: Utah | collected...
AGCTGGCGGGTGTAGAGGCTGCATACTTCTCCCTGGACGTGATGGGCCCCCAGGCCGGGGGCTTCTTTTCCGCGCTGCACCGGGCTCCGATGCTCCGCTGGCTGCACACGTTCAACACCGGAGTGGATCACCCCGCATTCCAGGCCTTCATCGAGCGCGGTGTCACGATCACCAATCATCCGATCGTCTCCGCGGTGCCGATCGCGCAGACCGCAATCGCGGGACTGCTGATGCTGGCCCGCGGATTCCCCCACTGGCTGCAGGCGCAGCGCTCGCGGGCCTGGTCGCCGCAGGACCGGGCTCGAGCTCCGGCCCGCCTCGACGAGCAGACGCTCTTGATCGTGGGGCTGGGCGCGATCGGATCCGAGGTCGCGCGGCTGGCGCGGGCGCTGGGGCTGCACGTGATCGGCGTCCGGCGCAACCTCGCCAGGGTCGGTGATCCGGTCGACGAGCTGCAACCACCGCACGCCCTGCCGGCGCTTCTGCCGCGCGCCGATTGGCTCGTGCTGGCCTGCCCTCTGACCGACCGGACCCGCCGCCTGATCGACGCAGCGGCGCTCGCCCTCCTTCCAGCCGGAGCGCGCTTGATCAACGTGGCGCGCGGCGAGATCGTGGACGAGCAAGCGCTGATCGAGGCGCTCGCATCGGGACGGCTGGGCGGCGCCTACCTGGACGTATTCGAATCGGAGCCGCTGGATCCGGCCTCCCCGCTGTGGGCTCTACCGAACGTGATCCTCACCCCGCACAACGCCGCAGCCTCTCAAGGGATGGAAGCGCGACACAATCCCGGATTCATGGCGAACCTGGAGCGCTGGGCCCGCAAACAGCCGCTCGAGAACGTCGCGTCGCGCTGAGCGTCGCGAGTCAGGCCACCGCTCGGACGAGCTCGGCGTAGCGATCGAGCCGCGGCAGCAGCCGGTCCAGGTCGCTGGCGGCGGGGATCGCCAACACCGCGCGGTGCACGCCCATGTCGCTGAGCCGCTTGAGATGATCCAGCTCCGGCCGGGGCCAGAAGAACGAGACCTCGATCGCTGCGGGATCTCTACCCGCCTGCTCGGCGCGCGCGCGCAGATCGCGGATACCTTCGGCGAGATCCTGCTGGCCGATACCGATCGGGAGCCACCCGTCGTAGGCCTCGGCCACGCGCTGGCGCCCGCGGGCCGTGGCGCTGCCGAGCAGCACCGGCGGATGGGGCCGCTGCACCGGCTTGGGCCACGACCAGATGGGATCGAAGTCCACGAGGTCTCCGTGATACTCGGGGGCGTCCTGCGTCCAGATCGCCTTCATCGCTTCGACGCGCTCGCGCAGCAGCTTCCAGCGCGACTTGGGATCCGTCCCGTGATTCTGCATCTCTTCGCGATTCCAGCCCGCACCGATCCCGAACAAGAAGCGACCCTTCGACATGCGATCCAGCGAAGCGATCTGCTTGGCGAGGATGATGGGATCGTGCTCGATCACCAAGCAGATCCCGGTCCCCAGCTTGATCGTGCTCGTGACGGCGGCCGCCGCCGCGAGCACCACGAACGGATCGTGCAGGAGCGAGTACTCGATCGGCAGCTCGCCTCCACCCGGAAAGGGTGAGCGACGACTGGTGGGAATATGCGTGTGCTCGGGAACCCACAGCGAATCGAAGCCACGCTCCTCGCTCGCCTTTGCGATCAGGTGAGCGGGCAGTGCATAGTCCGTCGTCGGCGCGAAGATTCCGATGTTCATCGGCGGCCACCATACAGCGACGCGCCGCGGAGCGGAAGCAGCGCCCCACCGGCGCTGAAGTGTCCGGCATCGTGAAAAGCCCGCAGCTACCCAAGATGCGCGCGCATGGCTAAAACAATCGCTTGCCCGTCGCGTGATATTCTCGCGCCGGCCGGGGCGAGCGCCGCGATCCAACCGAGCATCGACAGCGCGTCTTCGAAAGGAAAGCATGAACGAGCTTCGCCGCGAGATCGACCGAATGCTCAGCGAGATCCCCATCACGTACGGAGGCGGTTGCAGCGTCGACAAGGCCTATGCGATGGCTTGGATGATCCGACGCTACCAGCTCCGCACTACGCTCGACATCGGCGTGTACATGGGTCGATCGCTGTTTCCACAGGCGATCGCCCATCGACGCTGCACGGGAGGCGTGGCCTACGGAGTCGATCCATGGGCCGCCGCAGCGGCGGAGCAGCGCGACATGCCCGAATACAAGGAGCTCCTCGAGCGCTTCGTGCGCGAGACCGACTTCGAAGCCGTCTACGGAGAAGTCGAGCGACTGCGAAACAAGTGGAGTCTCGAGAAGCACTGCGTGCTGATCCGTGAGACTTCCGAAGCCGCGGCCCAATACTTCGCGGAGCGGGACATCGAGTTCGACCTGATTCACATCGACGGCAACCACGACACCAAGATGGTGTCACGGGACGTGGAGCTCTACGTGCCACGCCTGCGCGAAGGCGGCTTCTTGTTCATGGACGACGTCACGTGGCCTTCCGTGCGGCCGGCCTACGAGCGCGTCTGCGCCAGCTTGCAGCACGTCTACGAGCGCGTGAAGCGCAGCCGCGGTGACGACTACGCCGTGTTCCGCCGCAGCCGCTCCAAGCTGAGGCTCGCGGCGCTGCGCACCGCATTTCATTTGCAAGTTCATTCGTATCGCTGAAGACGCCGATGGCAGCGGACGACTCGCCTCGCAAGCGCACGCTCGGAGCACGGCTCTCCAAGTCGCTGCGCCGACGTCGAAGCCAGCTTCGAAGCATCGGAGCCGTCGTGGACGGCTTGGTGCGACCGCATCGGTCGCGCCACGGATTGATCGTCCTGGACGACGTCTTCCCTCACTTCCGCTCGCCGTTCCGGATTGCCGAGTACGGTCGCTATCTGCAAACGTGGAGCGACGCGGTGGTCTACTCCAGCGGTCGATCGCAGCGAGCCCTAGACGAGACCCGCGGCTTCGCGGCGGTCCGTCGCGACTACCTTCGACTGCATCCCGAGCGCCGCCATCAGGTGCGGGAATACCATCCGGGACGGCGCGTGCGCGGCAAGCTCGCATACACGATGTTCGTACAGAACTTCGACTACTTCGAGCCGTACCTCGAGCGCCATGCCCTGCCCTTCGTCTTCACGCTCTATCCCGGCGGCGGCTTCGGGCTCGCGCTCGAGCGCTCGGATCGAACCCTCGAACGCATTTTTGCGTCACCCCTGTTTCGCCATGTGATCTGCACACAGCGCGTCACGCGAGACTACCTGCTCGAGCGCGGGCTGTGCCCTTCCGAGCGCATCGAGCTCGTTTACGGCGGCGTGTTCCCGACGGATCATCTCACCCGCTCGATGCCGAAGCGGCAGCACTACAAGCTGCACAAGCGGACGCTCGATGTATGCTTCGTGGCGGTCAAGTACATGCCGCGCGGTCGCGACAAGGGCTACGACACCTTCATCGAGATGGCCAAGCGGATCAGCCGCGCGCATCACGACGTGGCGTTTCATGTCGTAGGCCCCTTCGACGCATCGGACGTAGAGGTGGAGGGCCTGGAAGGCCGGCTCACTTTCTACGGCTCGCAGCCCACGGACTTTTTTTCCTCCTTCTATGCCCGCATGGATCTGATCGTCTCGCCGAACGTGCCGTTCGTGCTGGCGCCGGGTGCATTCGACGGGTTTCCCACGGGCTGCTGCATCGAAGCGGGTGTCTGCGGCACGGTGGTCGTTTGCAGCGATCCGCTCGGGCTCAACCTCGCCTTCGAGGCGGATCGCGAGATCGTGATCGTGCCGCCCGATGTCGACGCGCTGTGCGAGCGCATCGATCGGCTGCACGCCGATCCCGTGGCACTCGTCGATCTCTCGGTCGCGGGACAAGCCGCCTTTCAGCGTGTCTTCGACGTGAACGCACAGATGGGGCCGAGGCTGCGGCTCCTCGGGCGCTACCTGGACGACTGATCGGGACGCTCGCCGACCCATGGGCACGTTGCATGCACATTCCGAGGATGCCTTCGAGGTATACCCCGATGCGCATCGAGAAGACCGAGAACACACGCGCTCGTGCGAGAGCGCGGCCGCATGAGCCCGAACCGGGGCGAGAGACTGCAAGTCGGCGGCGCGTGCGGATCGGTGTCTCCGGATGGCGCTACGGCCCGTGGCGCAAGAGCTTTTATCCCGAAGAGCTGCGGCAGCGCGAGGAGTTGAGCTACGCCAGCCGGCAGTTCGGCGCGATCGAGATCAACGGCACGTTCTACTCCTTGCAACGTCCCGAGCGCTTCGGCGATTGGTACGCATGCACGCCGCCGGAGTTCCGCTTCGCGGTCAAGGGCAGCCGCTACATCACGCACATGAAGCGGCTGACCGACATCGATACGCCGCTCGCCAACTTCTTCGCTTCGGGCCTGCTGCGCCTCGACGACAAGCTGGGGCCCCTTCTCTGGCAGCTTCCCCCCGATATGCGCTTCGACGCCGCACGCCTCGAGCACTTTTTGTCACGACTGCCGCGCGACTTCGACGCCGCTGCGGACTTGGCGCGACACCACGACGACCGCCTGCGCAGCGAGCCGTGGCTCGACTACTCTCGCAACCGGACGCTGGAGCACGCGCTCGAGTTCCGGCACGAGAGCTTCATGTGCAACGAGCTGGTGCGCATGGCGCGGCGCCACGACGTCGCGCTGGTGTTCTCGCACACGGATGGGCGCTGGCCCTATGTCGAGGAGATCACGGCGCACTTCGTCTACGTGCGGCTCCACGGACCGGGTGAGCTCTATGCCAGCAACTACGACGCGCGCGCGGAAGAGCTCTGGGCGGAGCGGGTGCTGGCGTGGCATTCCGGCAGCGAGCCGGGCAACGCGGTGCGGATCACGGCTCGTCCTCCGCCCCGCAGGCGCGCACGCGATGTATGGGTCTTCTTCGACAACACCGACAAGCGACACGCGCCGGCCAACGCCCGCTCGTTGATGCAACGCCTGTCACTCGTCTGAGGCCACAGCCTCGCGATGCAATCCAACAAGCAGACTCACACGCAAAAGACCCACGCCAACAAAGATGATTGCGCCTCCCAAAAGAAGCGGGTCTCCAAGAGAGAAATAAAAGAGATCGAGCCCCATCCATGCCCTGGGAGCCGGGCGGGACCGATCGAACCCTGATCGATTCCTTCGCGAATGCATCGCTCGAGAGCCGTGCTGCACATCGAACCTCTTCGATCGTAGGCGTCGGACGCAAAGCGCTGCAGGGGTGTTGCGGACGCTTCGAGAGGATCGTCGTAAAACACTGACATCGCGGAAGTTTTTATTGAATCGCCTCGGGCGCTCCGTCTACTCTGATAAGCTCGCGAGTGTCTGGAGAGCCGATCTCACTCCGCTCACCGAGGCTCGTGGGCGAAAGACTCTCGCCGTCTGCTCGGGTGGCTCCCGATGTCAGACAATCGGTCAACCGCTCGATGGATCGGAACGCTTCGGCGCTCGACCGCGAGCTCATCCGGCATCGCTGCGAGGCATACCCGACATGTTGCAAGCGCATCCTTCCCTTCGCTCCCTGCTGCTCTGCGGTCTGCTGCTCACCCTCACGGTGCCTCTCGAGGCTCGCTCCCAGGAATCGTCCGACTCGAAGCCCTCGGCAAAGCCGGGCCAAGTCGAGCAGATCATCGTCACGGCCCGCAAAAAGGCCGAGCTGCTCGAGGACACTCCGGTCTCGGTCACGGCGCTGACGGCCGACGCGCTCGAGGCTTACCAGATCACGAACGTCGCTCAGATCGGGCAGATCACTCCCAACCTCACCTTCGATACCTCCGCTCCGCTGACGGGCAGCAACTCGAGCTCGTCGATCTACATCCGCGGCATCGGATCCTCGGAGTTCGCGCTTTCGACCGACCCCGGCGTGGGCGTCTACGTGGACGGCGTCTATCTCGCGCGCAGCCTCGGCGGTGTGCTCGACGTGGTCGACGCGGAGCGCATCGAGGTGCTGCGGGGCCCGCAGGGAACGCTGTTCGGACGCAACACGATCGGCGGGGCGATCAACATCATCTCCAAGCGGCCGGAAGCGGAGCTCGGCGGGCAAGCGAAGGTCACGGTCGGCACGGACTCCCTCACGCGCTGGCAAGGCACGCTCAACCTGCCGATGAGCGAAACGCTGCTGTCGCGCATCTCGTTCATGCGCACGCGCCAGGACGGCTACGTGAGCAACCGCTTCGGCAGCTTCTCGGATGCCGGCGACGAGAACAGCTGGTCCGCGCGCGGCACCCTTCAGTGGTTGGTGAGCGACTCGATCTCCTTGACGATCAACACCGACGTCACGCGCGAGCGCGAAAAGCCCGCGCCCAACGTGCTCGTGGACTTCACGGAGCAGGGACCCCTCGGCGCACCCGGTGCAGGCCGATCCTTCGTGGGGATCTTCAACGACATCCAGGGATTGATGGGCGCATGTCCCAACTCGAGCGACCTCTCCAATCCCGCTTGCTTCAACGCGCAGAACTTGAACGGTCCGTTCGCGACATCGGGCGGCTTCGTGTCGGATCGCGATCCGGTCAACGGCGCCGCGAGCAAGCCGCTCGAGCCCGACTCCGATCTCGACATCTGGGGCACCAGCGCGACGCTGGACTGGGAGCTCTCTCAAAATCTCACGCTGCGCTCGATCAGCGCGTATCGACGGCTCGACTCCTTCTTCGTGCTCGACATCGATCACACCACCGTTCCCATTCTGGATACGGTCAACGACTTCGCGCAGGACCAGACGTCCCAAGAGCTGCAGCTGCTCGGCAAGGCCATGGACGATCGGCTGGACTACACGATCGGCGCCTACTACTTCCAGGAGAACGGTGATCACAAGGACGTCGTCTCCTTCTTGCCGGGCGCGATCCTGAGCGGCGGAAAGTTCGACAACCGCGGCATCGCCACGTTCGGACAGATGACCTACGCGTTCACCGATCAGCTCCAGGTCACGGCCGGCCTTCGCTACAACTACGAGAAGAAGATCTTCGACGTGCAGCGGCAGCAGGCGCTCACCGACGTGCTGCCGCCTCCTGGATCTCCGGACCCGATCATTCCTGCCGGTTTGCCGCTGGTACTGTCCGAGAACAAGGCCACGAACCGAGATCGAGCCGTCACGCCGCATCTGAGCGTCAGCTACTTCTGGAACGACGACATCATGACCTATGCGTCGTACTCCGAAGGCTTCAAGGGCGGCGGCTTCCAGCAGCGTATCTTTCCGCCGCGTGCGACGGTCCCGAAGTTCGACAATGAAACCGCGCGCGTATTCGAGATCGGCGCGAAGACCACGCTGTTCGACTCGCGACTGCGGCTCTCCGGCGCCATGTTCTTCACCGACTACGAGGACCTTCAGATCGCCGTCGCCGAAGGCATCGCGCCGATCCTGGCCAATGCGGGCGAAGCTCAGATCCGCGGCTTCGAGGTCGAAGGTCTGCTGCGAGCGACGCCCGAGCTCACGCTGGCCTTCGGGCTCGGCTACACCGACGCGCAGTACTCGGAGATCGACTCGCTGGGCACCGGGGTCGATCGCTCGAACGAGTTCACCAACACGCCGGACTGGAGCGCGTCGGCCGCCCTCAGCTACGAGCTCTATCTGGGATCGACGTTCGGCAGCGCGATCGCGCAGCTGGGCTGGTCCTATCGCTCCGAGGTGTTCAACGACGCGTTCAACACGCCCTCGCTGATGGAGGATCAACTGAACCTCTTCGATGCCTCGATCGCATGGGAGCTGCCGGAAGAGGAATGGCGGGTCGTGCTCTCGGCCCGCAACCTCACGGACCGCACCTACATCGTGAGCGGCGCCAACGTGCCGCTCGCGGGTGTGGTCGAAGCGAGCTTCGCGCGCGGCCGCACCTTCGAGCTCTCCGTCGAGCGGAACTTCTGACGGAACGCTACACGCGGAGGTGTCGGGTGCCCAGCGAGCGAGAGAAGCTGCAACGATCGGGTAGAAAGCCGCAGCGGCACCCTGCCTCTGCGGTCGGAGCAGCACGGAAGCGCGGCAGTCTACGAATCGCAGGGCTCGCCGCGATCGCCGCTCTGGTTCCGATTCTAGGCTTGAGCGCGGAGCGGGACATCCTCTTCTCCGCCACGGCGCGCGGTCCGCAGGGCCGCCCCTCCCTACCCTTCTCGGCCGTTGCCGGCTTCGGCAGCGGTCAGGTCGGCTTCGCGGCCCTGGCGTCGAGCTTGCCCGTCGCATACAGCGCGATCGCGCGACCCTGGCAGATCACGCTCAGCGGCAAGCTGTCGACGCAGCTGGCCATCAACTCCGGCAGCGGTCGCGCGAATCAAGCCGATCTGACGGCGGAGCCCAAGATCACGCTCAGCCTTCCGAGCGGCCTCAAGCTGACCACGTCGATCCTCGCCCGCGTCGATACCTTCGACACGATCGAGAAGGGCAAGCCATCGAATCGCGAGCTGTCGCGGTTCTCGCGTCCCGCACAGCTCGGCACGCGCGCCAATCTGGAGATTCGCGAGGCGTTCCTGGAGACCACGCTGGCGGGAGCCGACATCAAGCTCGGTCGTCAGCAGACCAAGTGGGGCAACGCGATGGGCCTAAAGGTCCTCGACGTGGTGAACCCGGTGGACTTTCGGGAGTTCATCCTCGCGGAGTTCGACGACTCGCGCATTCCGCTCTACTCGCTCAACGTCAGCATTCCCTTCAGCGAGACGACGCGACTCAATACGGTGTGGGTCCTCGATCAGACCTACTCCGATCTGCCACCGCCTGGCTCCACCTTCGAGTTCACGTCGCCCTTCGTGCTCGGACGCATGCCGCCGGTGCCGTTTCCGGTGGAGGTGCGCTCCGTCGACCGCCCGAAGCGCGTGCTCCGCGACTCCGACGTGGGCTTCGAGCTCGAGACGTCGCTCCTGGGAACGGACATCACGCTCAACTACCTCTACCACTACGACGACTTCCCGATTCCCTTCGTGACTCCCCCGAACGGACCGAACGGCTCCTTGATCGTCGACCTGGAGTTTCAGCGTACGCATCTGATCGGCGCCTCGGCCACGCGCTTCTTCGGGCCGCTGCGCTTGCGCACCGAGCTGGGCTACTCGTCGGACAAGTACCTGCCCAACATCGATCCCTTCGACAGCGACAAAGTCTCGCGCTTCGGTGAGTTCTCCTACGTGGCGGGTGCGGACTTTCTCGGGTTCAAGGACACGATCATCAGCTTTCAGTTCTTCCAGAGCATCATCAACGCACAAGATCGTTTCCTGGAACGCGATCGACGCGAGACCAATCTCACGTTGTTCGTGCAGCGGCCGGTCTTCACCAAGAATCTGTCCTTGCGCACGATCGTGCTGCACAGCATCAACCGCGCCGACGGCATCTTTCGCCCGCGCTTCACGTACGCGCTCGGTGGTGGCCGCGAAGTGTATTTGGGCGCAGATCTCTTCTACGGCACCAAGCGCGGTTTCTTCGGTCAGTTCAAGGAACAGGACCAGATCGTGCTCGGCTTCTCCACCCGCCTCTGAGCCGGATCAGGTGCGCGGACCGAAGAGGACGATCAGCGCGCCGACGACGCAGACGAGCGAACCCGTCAGATCCCAACGATCCGGCACCACGCCTTCCACGATCCGCAGCCACAGCAGCGAGAACGCGATGTAGATCCCGCCGTAGGCCGCGTACGCGCGGCCGGCATGGGCTGCATCGGATTGCGCCAAGCACGCGGCAAAGAGCACCAGGCTCAGCACTCCCAAGGGGAGCACCCAGGCATCGCGTGTACCGTGACGCCACGACCAGAACGCAAAACAGCCTGCGATCTCCAGCACCGCGGCCAAGGCGAAGAGCGGGAGCGATCTCACCGGCCTCCGCTCCGCAGCATCGACGCGCGCGCACACGTCATGCCAAGGCGGGCAGCGTCTGGCCGGCCTTCAGCAAGGCCATCTCGACACTTCGGAGTGTGATCGTCAAGCCGGCGTCGCGCGCTTCGTCGTGCACGCGACGCAAGAGCTCGATGCCGCGCGGGTGTGCCGCCCTGGACGACTGCAGCGTCAACAGCTCGCCGAGCGCGAGCCGAGAGCGGGCCAGCTGCGGTCGATGACCGATGCGTTCGTTCGTCTCCACCGCCAGCTCCAGCTGCTGGATGGCACGAGAATCCCGAGGTAGTAAGCCACGGATCCCCACGAGAACAGAAACTCGTCGACCGCGGTCTTCGAGCGCGCGCGGCAGATCCACGGGCGCCGACTGCGCCAGATGCAGCGCGGCGAGCGCATCGAACTGGCTGCGCGGGTAGCTCGGGTGCGCGAGCTCGCGCGCCTTCATGCTCATCTCCAAGCGCTTCTCGCGATCATGCGAATACGGCGGCATCCAGGACAGCCGGCTCAGCACGCGCGAGCGCAGCGTATTCGATGGCTCGGACAACAGCAGGTTCGCGCTCTCGAGCGCGCGACGCGCCAGCGGATCGGAGTCGGATACCGAGGCCACCGCCATCGGCCGCAGCAAGATCCCGCTCAACGCGAGCAACTCGCCGAACTTGTGGCGCTCCGCGAGCTCGACCAGCTCCTTCGCGATCGCGCGCGCCGCGGGAGCGTTGCCCGCGGCGTGCTCGCTGATCGCGGCGTGACGGGCGCGCGAAAGCGATAGCCACGCCCGTGGATCGTCTCGATCGGCGTGCTCTTGCCGAGCTGACCCAGGACGCTGCGCACCTTGGACACCGTCCGGTGTACAGCCGAGTCCGCGACGCACTCGTTCGGCCATACCGCCTTGAGCAGCTCGTCCTTCCAGATGACACGCTCGCGATGCTCGATCAAGTACGCGAGCGCATCGAAGACTTTGCGCTGCACCACGACAGGCGCTGCGCCGCTCCGCAGCTCCAGCGTCTCGAGATCGAGCTCGAAGGGGGGAAAGCTGTAGATCACGTGCCGAGTGTACTCGCTCGC
>Ga0190265_10003437_pt1 | contig 10809 bp, 6 predicted proteins | sample Popmic124T_FD_133135 | JGI IMG/M metagenome (GOLD analysis project Ga0190265, IMG submission 133135) | Populus adjacent soil microbial communities from riparian zone of Indian Creek, Utah, USA - 124 T | ecosystem: Environmental > Terrestrial > Soil > Riparian zone | place: USA: Utah | collected...
GAGGTGCGGTCGATCGTCGAGCGCCTCGTCCCGAAGCAGCAGCGCAGGGTCAACACCGATCCCCTCGCGCCCTACCTCGACGGCCTCTCCCTCATCCGCCTCGGGCTGCGGCGCCCGGAGGACGTGGAGGCGGCGCTCGAGGACGTCCCCGGCCTGGCCGCGGCCTACGGGCCGTACCGGGAGGAGCTGCGCCGCCGGGGGGCCATCGACTTCGACGAGCAGGTCTACGGCGCCGCGGAGGCGCTGGTGCACGACGGCGAGCTGCGGCGGGCCGTGCAGGCCGACCACCGCCACCTGCTGGTCGACGAGCTCCAGGACCTCACCCCCGCGCACGTCCTCCTCGTGCGCCTCGCGTCGTGCCCCACCTTCGACGTGTTCGGGGTCGGCGACGACGACCAATGCATCTATGGCCATGCCGGTGCTGACCCGCGCTTCCTCATCGACTACCCCACCTACTTCCCGGGGGCCGAGGAGCACGCGCTCGAGGCCAACTACCGCTGCCCCGCCCCGGTGACGATCGCGGCGGCCTCACTCCTCGCCTACAACGACCGGCGGGTGCCGAAGGAGATCCGGCCCGGCCCCGACGTCGACGCGTCGGCCGACGCCCTGCAGGTACGCACGCACGCGGGCGACAGGGTCACTCGAGTCACGCCCGACCACCTCTGTCTGGCGAGGTTCACGGACCACGCATGGACCTCCGGACCCAAGGTCGTCTACTTGATGAGGCGGGGAGGATGGTGGCGGATCGGAAGATGTTCGCTTCGCCATGGCAACACGTTCGGACCAGCGCTGAGGATGCGTGCCGAAGGAGCAGACGCCATGTGGGTGCTCGACGTGTTCTCTGACGCGCGGGAGGCCTTGGCCGTTGAGGCCGTGACCGCTGCGAACTTCGGGCTGCCGATGACGACCTTCGAGCCGGCGACGTCGGGAGGCGTGAGGACCGACCACCGGTCCAGCTCCGACATCGAGCGCGTCTTCGATCACATCGAGGATGCTGAGGGCAAGGCGATGAAGGCTCTCGCCGCCTTCGGGCGCGACGTCCGCTTCCCCTTCTGGTCGCGGGGTGCCGTGAGAGGCGGGCGTGTGACCATGTTGTTGCGGGCGAGCAACCTCTTGGGCGACTGGATGGCGGTTCCTGTCCCGGACGGGCAGAGGAGCGTTCGATGGCCGACGGTGAAGCTGGATCGGTCGCCGTACGTAGGTCCCGTCTACAGCCTGTCGGTCGATCCGTTGCAGACCTACATCGCGGACGACATCGTCGTGCACAACTGCATCTATGGACATGCGGGCGCCGATCCCCGGTTCCTGATCGACTACCCCACGTACTTCCCCGGCGCGCAGGAGCACGCGCTCGAGGTCAACTACCGCTGCCCCGCCCCGGTGACGATCGCGGCGGCCTCGCTCCTCGCCTACAACGACCGGCGGGTGCCGAAGGAGATCCGGCCCGGCCCCGACGTCGACGCGTCGGCCGACGCCCTGCAGGTACGCACGCACGCGGGCGACGCGGGAGCGGCCGCGGCGGTGGAGGCGGTCACCGGGTGGCTCGCGGAGCCGGAGGTGGTCTCCACCGATGTCGCGGTGCTCACGCGGGTGCAGTCGCTCCTCCTCGCGCCGCACGTGGCGCTGGCCGAGGCGGGCGTGCCGATCGACTCGATCCTCGACGAGGGCGTCCTGTCCCGCCTCGGGGTGCGGGCGGCGCTGGCCTACCTGCGCATCGCGGTGGCGCCGGATCGCGTCGACGGGCGCGACCTCGCCGAGGTCCACCGCCGGCCGAGTCGGGGGCTCCCGCAGTGGGCGACGAAGTGGCTCGACCGCTGCACGTCCATCGCCGACGTGCGCAAGGCCGCGGGCCGCATCGACGATCCCAAGGTGGGCGCCAAGCTCGACGACCTCGCGTCCGATCTCGACCGGCTCGCCGGGTTGGCCCGCCGGGGCGGCTCGGCCCGCGACCTCCTCACCGCCGTGCGCGACGACATCGGGCTGGGGTCGGCCATGACCCTGCTCGACAGCAGCGGGGGAGCGGCGGGATCGCACCTCGACGACCTCGAGGCGCTCCTCCAGGTGGCCGACCTGCATCCCGACGCCGGGTCGTTCGAGCCGTGGCTCCGCAAGGCGTTCCACCGCGAGCGGGCCGACGGCGGGGTCGTCCTCTCCACCATCCACCGGGTGAAGGGCCTGGAGTGGGATCGCGTCGTCGTGTTCGGGGCCAGCGAGGGCCTCATGCCCCACCGCCTCGCCGACGACATCGAGGAGGAGCGGCGCGTGCTCCACGTGGCCATCACTCGTGGCCGCCGGCGCGTGCTGGTGGTGGGCGATCGCAGCCGCCCCTCGCCCTTCCTCGCCGAGCTCGACGGCAGCGCGCCGAAGGGGCACCTGCAGGCCGTGGCGAAGGCGACGGTCGCGCCGGCCGCGCCCGCCCGCCGCGCCCCGGAGCGGCGGTCCTCGCTGCCGGCCGCCGTGGGCCAGCGCCTCAAGGTGCTGGGCGGCTACGAGGGTGACGTCGACCTGATCGACGACACCGGGGTGCGGCTCGCCCTCGACGGCGGCGGCTCGTTCTTCATCCGGTTCGGTGAGCGCGTGCAGCTCGACGGCACGCCGCTGACGTTGGGGAAGCCGGCGTCGCCCCACGCCGACGCGGTCGACACCGCGTTGCGCGCCTGGCGGACGGAGCGCTCGAAGGCCGACAAGGTGCCCGCCTACGTCGTGCTGTCCGACAAGCACCTCGCCGGCATCGCGGAGCGCCACCCGGCCGACCTGGCGGAGCTGCGGATGTGCCCCGGCATCGGCCCGGCCAAGCTCGAGGCCTACGGCGAGGAGATCCTCGAGATCCTCGCGACGGTCGCCGCGGACGGCGCGCTCGAGGCGGTCGAACCGTGATGGCGCGCGGGGTTGGATCCGTGCTCCATCCCCTTACCCTTCTCCGAAGCACTCGTCGGCACCGACACGTCACCAAGGGGGACGCCATGGTCGACCTCGACCGCACCGTGTGGACCGCACCGGTCCGCAACCTGGTTTGGGTCGCCGCCCGGTTCGGGCATCGATAGGGCCGTGCCGGATCCCCGCCTCGCCCTGACCCGGCGCGACGTCGTCGATCATCTGCGGACGATCGATTGCGCGCCGTCGTCGGGGCCGCTTCGCGTCGGGCTCGAGCAGGAGTGGCACACCTACTGCGTCACCGACCCCGATCGGCACGTCCACCCCGACGAGGTCCTCGCCGCCGCTACGGCGCAGGGACCCCTCCCCTTCGCCAGCAGGGTGACGGTCGAACCGGGCGGGCAGGTGGAGCTGGCCACGCCGCCCCTCGACCCGTGGTGGAAGGGGCTCGAGGCTCTCCGCGTCGACGGCGGCACGCTGCGGGAGTCGCTGGCGGTGGCGGGCCTCGTCACGGTGGCATCGGGCATCGACCTGTTCCGCGAGCCCGTGCGCACGCTCCGCCAGCCGCGCTACGACGCGATGGAGGCCTACTTCGACCGGTGGGGCGGCGCCGGGCGCCGGATGATGGCGGGCTGCGCATCCATCCAGATCAACATCGACAACGGCCCCGACCAGGCCACGATCGACCGGCGCTGGCGGCGGGCCCACCACATCGGCCCGGCGCTGGCCGCCGCCTTCGCCAGCTCTCCCGACCGGGAGCACCGGTCCACCCGCATCGCGGTGTGGCACGCCCTCGACCCCACCCGCACGCGCCCGGCCCTCGCGTCCGGATCGCTCGAGGACGACTGGCCCGCCTATGTCCTCGCGGCGTGGCTCATGCTCCTGCACGACGACCGCGATCGCTGTCGCGCCATGGACGAGGAGCTCAGCTTCGGCGACTGGGTGGAGCAGGGGATCGCCGGTCGCCGACCGACGTTCGACGACCTCACCTACCACTGCACGACGCTGTTCCCCCCGGTGCGGCCGCGCGGCTGGTTGGAGCTGCGCTGGCTGGACGCGCTCCCGGCCGGGTTGGCCGAGACGGCGACCGCGGCCATCGTCGCGGTGCTGTCCGACGACGAGGCCGGCGACCGGGCCGACCGCGCGTGTGCGCCCGTCGCGGACGCCTGGCTCGACGCCGCCGCGCAAGGTGCCGGTCATGCCGAGCTGGCGACGGCCGCGGTCACCACACTGCGGGCGGCGGCGGACGCCCTCGATCGCAGCGCCGACACCGCGGCCTACGCGGAGGCCGTCGCCGATGCCGCCGAGCGCTGGCCGGCCCGCGGCCGGTGCCCCGCCGACGACCTGGAGGACCGACTCCGCCGGGGCGCGGGGATCAGCGATCTCGCCGACCCGCCCGGGGAGGTGCACGAGTGGCGGTGACCCGCTCGCTCACCGACGACCTGGCCGCAAACCTGGGAGAGGCGCGCGCTCGCACCCTCGCGGTCGTCACGCCCTACGACGACGCGGTCCTGCGGCGGCAGCACGACCCGCTCATGTCCCCGCTCGTCTGGGACCTCGCCCACGTCGCCAACTACGAGGACCTGTGGCTCGTCCGGGCCCTGGGCGGGGATGCCACGCAGTCGGGCCTCGACGACGTCTACGACGCGTTCAAGCAGCCCCGCCGCGAGCGCGAGCGCCTGCCCCTGATGACGCTCGCCGAGGCCCGCGACTACGGCGACCGCGTGCGGGCCCGTGCCCTCGAGCTGCTCCACCGCGCCGACCTGAGCCCGGACGGACCCGATCCCCTGCTCCGCGAGGGGTTCGTCCACACGATGGTGGTCCAGCACGAGCACCAGCACATCGAGACGCTGCTCGCCGCCGTCCAGCTCCTCCCATTCCACGAGGGCCACCGCCTCGAGGGCCTCGCTCGGCCGCGTCCCTCCACCGCGCCCGACGGTGAGGTGCTCGTGCCGGCCGGCCCGTTCGAGATGGGCACCGACGACCCGTTGGCCTACGACAACGAGCGGCCCCGGCACACGGTGACGCTCGGCGCCTACTGGATCGACGCGGCGCCCGTCACGAACGGCCAGTACCAGGCCTTCATCGAGGCGGGTGGCTACGACGACCCGCGCTGGTGGGGAGCCGACGGGTGGGCCTGGCGACAGGAGGCCGATCTGAGCACGCCGCAGTTCTGGCAGCGCGACGGCGCCGGCTGGGCCCGGCTCCGGTTCGGCCACGTCGAGGCGGTGCCGGCTGACGAACCGGTGCAGCACGTCTGCTGGCACGAGGCCGACGCCTACGCCCGGTGGGCCGGGAAGCGGCTCCCGACGGAAGCGGAGTGGGAGAAGGCGGCGCGCTTCGACCCGGTCACGGGCACCAGCGGGCGGTGGCCCTGGGGCGACGTGTCGGCCGTGCCCGAGCTCGCCAACCTCGCCCACGCGTCACTCGCTCACCCGGGCCACCTCGGGCCGTCACCGGTCGGCGCGTACCCGCTCGGCACCAGCCCGCTCGGCTGCCACCAGATGGTGGGCGACGTCTGGGAGTGGACCGCCACCGACTTCGGCCCCCATCCGGGCTTCGCCGCCTTCCCCTATGACGAGTACTCGGCGGTGTTCCACGGCGCGGCCTACAAGGTGCTGCGCGGGGGCTCGTGGGCCACCCACCCGAGCGCGGCCCGCGCCACGTTCCGCAACTGGGACCTCCCCATCCGCCGCCAGATCTTCGCCGGCTTCCGCTGTGCCCGCGACGCGAACCTGCCGGGACCTGTCTGCTGATGTGCCGCCACCTCGCCTACCTCGGACCGCCGCGCTCCCTGGCGTCGCTTCTCCACGAGCCGTCGCGGTCCCTCGAACAGCAGTCGTGGCGACCGACGCACCAGCGCGAGGGCGCGATGAACGCGGACGGCTGGGGCGTCGGCTGGTGGGACCGCGCCCTGCGGGAGGAGCCCGCCCGCTACCGCACCGCCGCGCCGATGTGGACCGACCGCTCCTTCCGCTCGGTCGCGGAGCTCGTGCAGTCCGGGGCCATCACCGCCGCCGTCCGCAGCGCCACGCCACCCTCCCCGATCGTCACCACGGGCAACGCCCCGTTCGCGGCAGGCCCGTGGCTCTTCTCGCTCAACGGCTTCGTCACCGGCTTCCGTGGCGCGGTGGGGGAGCACCTGCGGCGCTCCGTCTCCGAGGCCCGCTCGATCGACATCGAGGGCACCACCGACACCGAGGTGCTGTTCGCCCTCGTCCTCGATCGCCTCGACGCGGGGGCGGCCCCGGCCGAGGCGCTGGCGCTCGTCACGGCGACCGTGCTCGCCACCGAGGAGGGCCGGTTGAACATGTTGCTGTGCGACGCCCACTCGGTCGCAGCGACTGTTGGTGGCAACTCCTTCTTCACGCTGCGGGGCACCGGGCTGGCCCGGGGTGGCGTGCTCGTGGCATCGGAACCCCTCGACGACGACCCGGCCTGGCTGGCCGTGCCGGACGGCTCAGCCGTGCTGGCCACCAGCGACCGCCTCGACGTCGTCGCCCTCAACACCCTTGGAGGCCCCCCGTGACCCGCACCCGCCTCGGCGATCACTGCACGATCGAGGTCCACCTCGACGCCGTCGACCTCGCGTTCGCCCTTCGGCAGGACGCGCTCGACGGGCTCACGGCCGCTGCGAAGCACCTGCCGCCGAAGTGGTTCTACGACGAGCGCGGCTCGGAGCTGTTCGACGAGATCACGCGCCTCGAGGAGTACTACCCGACCCGACGGGAGACCGAGATCCTCGAGCGCGAGGCCGCGTCGATCGCGACCCGGACCGGCGCCACGACGATCGTCGAGCTGGGGTCGGGGACGTCCACCAAGACGCGCCTCCTCCTCGACGCGTTCGCGGCCGCCGGCACCCTGGAGCGGTTCGTGCCGTTCGACGTGTGCGAGCCCGTGCTGCGAACGGTCGGGCCCGCGCTGGCGGCGCGCTACCCGGGGGCGCGCATCGACGCGGTCGTCGGCGACTTCGAGCGACACCTCGGCCGCCTGCCCATGGAGGGCACCACCCTCGTCGCGTTCCTCGGGGGCACCATCGGCAACTTCACGCCGCCGGGGCGGGCCAAGCTCTTCGCAGAGCTGTCCGACCAGCTCGCGCCCGGCGACTGGCTGCTGCTCGGCACCGACCTCGTCAAGGACCCCGACCGCCTCGTGCGGGCCTACGACGACCCCGCCGGGGTCACGGCGTTGTTCAACCGCAACGTGCTGCACGTCCTCAACCGCGAGCTCCGCGGCGACCTCGTGCCCGAGCGGTTCGGGCACGTGGCGCGTTGGGACCCCGACGAGCAGTGGATGGAGATGCACCTCCGCTCCGAGGGCCGCCAGCGGGCCCGGCTCGACGTGCTGGACCTGGACCTGCGCTTCGCCGACGGCGAGATGATCCACACGGAGATCAGCGCCAAGTTCACCCGGGGCCGGATCGAGGGGGAGCTGGCCGCGGCCGACCTCGAGCTCGACCAGCTCCTCACCGACGCAGCCGGCGACTTCGCCGTGTCCCTGGCCCGCAAGACCTGACCGCCGGCCCGCGTACGCTGGGGGCCATGGCTGAGTACACGGCGCCACTGCGCGACATGCGGTTCGTCCTCGAGCACCTCGTCGATCTCGAGTCGGTGGCGGCGCTCCCGTCCTTCGAGCACGTCGACCCGGACGCCGTCTACAGCGTCCTCGAGGAGAACGCCCGGTTCATGGAGGACCTCGTCGCGCCGCTGAACCGACCCGGCGACCTCCAGGGCAGCGTGCGCAACGACGACGGCTCGGTGACCACGCCCGAGGGGTTCGTGGCCGCCTACAAGGCCTACGTCGACGCCGGCTGGGGTGGCGTCGCGTTCCCGCAGGAGTACGGCGGCGGCGGGTTCCCGTGGCTCGTCGGCATCGCCATGCAGGAGATCCTGACCTCCGCCAACATGGCCTTCTCGATGTGCCCCCTGCTCAACCAGGGCGCCATCGACATGCTCCTCCACCACGCCTCCGAGGAGCTCAGGGAGACCTACGTCCCCAAGATGGTCACCGGCGAGTGGACCGGCACCATGAACCTCACGGAGCCACAGGCGGGCTCCGACGTCGGTGCGCTGTCCACGAAGGCGGTGCTCCAGGACGACGGCACCTACCGGATCACCGGCACGAAGATCTTCATCTCCTTCGGCGAGCACGACATGTCGGAGAACATCATCCACCTCGTCCTGGCGCGGGTGCCCGGCGCCCCGCCCGGCACGAAGGGGATCAGCTGCTTCATCGTCCCGAAGCTCCTCCTCGACGCCGACGGCAACCCGGGCGAGCGCAACGACGTCACCTGCGTGTCGATCGAGCACAAGATGGGCATCAAGGCCAGCCCCACCTGCGTGCTCAGCTACGGCGAGCAGGGCGAGGGCGCGGTCGGCTTCCTCATCGGCGAGGAGAACGCCGGCATGCGCTACATGTTCACGATGATGAACAACGCCCGCCTCTCGGTGGGCCTCGAGGGCCTGTCGCTGTCGGAGCGGGCGTTCCAGATGGCGGTGGACTACGCCAAGGAGCGCAAGCAGGGGCGGGCGCCCGGCGCGCCGGCGGGGGAGCAGAGCTCGATCATCGACCACCCCGACATCCGACGGATGCTCCTGACGATGAAGTCGTCGATCGAGGCCCTCCGCGGCATCACCTACGCGAACGCGGCCGCCATGGACCGGGCCAAGCACCACCCCGACGAGGCCACGCGCGCGTCCTGCACGGAGCTGGTCGACTTCCTCACGCCCGTGTCGAAGGGGTGGGGCACCGACCTCGGCGTCGAGCTCACCAGCCTCGCCATCCAGGTGTTCGGCGGGATGGGCTACATCGAGGAGACCGGCGTCGCCCAGCACTTCCGCGACGCGCGCATCGCCCCGATCTACGAGGGCACCAACGGCATCCAGGCCATGGACCTCGTCGGTCGCAAGCTCCCGATGCGGGCCGGTGGCGCAGTAGCCGACTACCTCGGCTACATCGAGGCCACCGACGCGCAGCTGGCGGAAGCCGGCGACGAGCTCGCGTCGATCCGGGCCGCGCTGGCCGACGGCCTCACCGCACTGCGCACGGCGACCGATTGGCTCCTCGCCAACGGCCTCAGCGACCCGCTCGACGCCCTGGCCGGCGCCACCCCCTACCTGCGGCTGTTCAGCGTGGTGACGGGAGGCTGGACGATGGCGCTCCAGGCCCTCGCCGCCACGACGGCCCTCGTCGACGCCGCGCCGGCGGACAAGGACCTCTACGAGGGCAAGGTGCTCACGGCCCGGTTCTTCTGCGAGCAGATCCTCCCGCAGGCGGCCGCCCTCGTCCCCGCCGTCACCGCCACCAACCGCGACCTCGCCGCCGCCACCTTCTAGACCCCCGTCTACCCCCAAATCTGCGACACCCAGTAGCGGTCTTGTCGACCCGGTGTCGCAAGTTTGGGGGTTGGGGTGGCAGGGTGTCTCAAGTTTTTTTTTTTTGGGGGGGGGTCTAGGCGCTGGCGGCGGTGAGGACGGCGGAGCCGAGGGCGGGCCAGGCTTCGCGGGCCCAGTCGCCGAACGGCTCGTCGGAGAGGCCGGTGCAGGCAACGCCCGCGTCGGGGTCGACCCACAGGAACGCGCCGTACTGGCCGAAGTGCCCGAACGTCCGCGGCGACGCGTCGGGCGGCATCCAATGTGGGCTCTTGTGGTCCCGGATCTCGGCGCCGAGGCCCCACGGGTTGGGGTCCTGGCGGCCGAAGCCGGGCAGCACGCCGGCCAGGTCGGGCAGCTGCGCGGTGATCATCTCGGCGTGCACCTCCGGCGCGAGCACGCGACCCGGTGAGAGCAGCTCGGCGCCGAGGCGCAGGAGGTCGGCCACGGTGCTCGACGCGCCGTGGGCCACCGACTCGCCCAGGGTCGTGGCCGCCATGCCGAGCGGGACGCACACCGCCTCGCGCACGTAGTCCTGGACGGGCATGCCGGCGCGCTCGGTCAGGAGCTCGCCGAGCACGTCGAACGCGGTGTTGCCGTAGCTGCGGCGCTTGCCTGGTGGAGCGATGGGCTCCCTGCCGTCGTAGGGGAGCCCCGACGCATGGCACAGGAGCAACCGGACGGTCGATCCCGGCGGCCCGGCCGGCTCGTCGAGGCCGACGATCTCCTCCTGGGTGGCCACCAGCACGGCGGTGGCGGTGAGGACCTTGGTCACCGACGCGAGGGCGAACGGGCGGTCGCCGTCGCCGGCCACCGACGAGCGTCCGTCGGCGGCGAGCCATCCCGCGGCGCGGTGCTCGCCCGGCCAGCTGGCCAGGGCGTCGAGGCCGTCGCCGGCGGTCAATCGAACTCGGTGACGAGGTGCTCGTAGATCCCGTAGCCCTCGGTGCCGTCGGCAGCTCTCAGCCGCATCGGCGTCTCGTGCACCGTCACCGGTTGGTCGGGGGCCGGACGCACCGGGATCGAGAGCCCGGCCCGCTCGCCGGTGACCTCCAGCGACGAGCCGTCGGCGAGCTGGAGCACGACGCGGTAGTGCTCCGCGCCCCCGTCGTCCGATCGCTCCTGCTCGCGGGCCGACGCGACGACGTACTCGTCGCCGTCGAGGCCGCGCACGAACCCGTTGATCGACGTGGCCCCGCTGTGCTCGTGGACCTCGAACAGGTTGAAGGCGCGGCCGTCGGTGAGGAAGCCGGTGACCCAGTGCCACTGGTGGAGCCCGGCCCAGTGTCGATGTCCCCACGAGTGGTCCCGCTGCCCGAGGCCGTCGAAGCTGATGCGCTGACCGCCGACGTGCAGGTCGCCCGTCACCCGGCAGCTCTGCTCGTAGTGCCCCCACGCGACCGCGCGCGGGAGGCCCCCGTTCGGGTGACCGGAGTACGCGGTGACCGGGCTGAGCCCGTGCCACTCGAGGTGGGCCTGCGACTCGCCGTCGGCGAGCTGCACCGCCCAGGCCTGGCCGGACTCGAGCATCCGGTAGGTGAGGGCTCCCACCTCCATGACGTCC
>Ga0190265_10003438_pt1 | contig 10809 bp, 9 predicted proteins | sample Popmic124T_FD_133135 | JGI IMG/M metagenome (GOLD analysis project Ga0190265, IMG submission 133135) | Populus adjacent soil microbial communities from riparian zone of Indian Creek, Utah, USA - 124 T | ecosystem: Environmental > Terrestrial > Soil > Riparian zone | place: USA: Utah | collected...
CCTGTACCGAATTACACGTTGATCGCGCTGGTCCTGTTCGGTCATCGACCCGTCTTTAGTAGCGGCACACATCCCCCCTGCGGTCATGGGGAGCGTTGTGTTACCCTCTTCCGCCTGACCCACCGGGGGGTGGGAGGCGGCAGTCGGAGACTCTCCATGGATGAGACCCTCAAGCGTTTCGTCGACGTCGAGCGTCAGCGACGCGAAGCCGCGCCGGCTGCCAGCTCCAAGCCAGGTGCCGCGCCGGTTGCGGACGACTGGCGTGCGGGCGTCGCGCTCGCCGACGAGTACATGTCGCTGTTCGACCTCGATCTGCGCATCACGTTCATGAATCGACGGCAGCCCGGGATCCCCGACGTGGTGGGGGTGCCCGTGCTCAGCTGCATCGAACCCAGCAATCACGAGCTGTTTCTGCAGGCCACCGCGGCGGCGTACGTGTCGGGGTTGCCGCATTACTACGAGTCGCGAGGCACCGGACTGGAAGGCCGGCCGGTGGCGTACCGCAGTTGGGTGGTCCCGCTCTCGGGGCGCGGGCCCGCAGCGACGTTCGCCTCGGTCAGCATCGACATCACGCATCTCGATCGCGTCCAGCGCGAGCTGGAGGAGCAGACGCGCGTGCTGGGCGCACAGCTGGCGCAGGCGCAGAAGATGCAGTCGCTCGGTCAGCTGACCGGCGGCATCGCGCACGACTTCAACAACCTGTTGACCGTGATCATCGGCAGCCTCTCGTTGCTCAAGGCCGTCAACGCCACTCCCGAGCGTGTGCGCGAGCTGGCGCGGCATGCGGACGAGGCCGCGGCGCGCGCAGCGGCCTTGACGCAGCGGCTGCTGGCCTTCTCGCGCCGGCAGCCGTTGCGGCCGCAGTCGATCGACCTTCGAGCTCTGTTGTCGGGCATGGAGCAGCTGTTGCGGCGCACGCTGCCCGCGGACATCGCCATCGGCGTCGAGGTGGAAGCGAACACCTGGTTGTGCAGGGTCGACCCCGTGCAGCTGGAGAGCGCGGTGTTGAATCTCGCGATCAACGCGCGCGACGCCATGCCCAAGGGCGGAAGCCTGCGCATCGCTGCCAGCAATGCCCGGGTGGAAGCCAAGAGCGCGCTCGCGCAGGAGGGCTTGAGCGCGGGCGACTACGTATCGATCGCCGTGATCGACACCGGCACCGGGATGACGCCCGAGGTGCTGGCACAGGCCTTCGAGCCCTTCTTCACCACCAAGGGCGTCGGCCTGGGCAGCGGGCTCGGCCTGAGCATGGTCTACGGTTTCGCCAATCAATCCGGAGGGCAGGCCAAGCTCTTCAGCCGGCTCGGCAGCGGCACGACCGTACGGCTCTATCTGCCGCGCAGCGCGAGCAGCGTGTCGACCACCGGCATGCCCGCGGTTGCGGTCGAGACGGACGGCGGAGGTCAGCTGATCCTCGTGGTCGAGGACGACCCGGCGGTGCGTCTGGTGGTGTGCGAGATGCTCGACCGTGTTGGCTACCACACGATCTCCGCGCAGGACGGCCCCAGCGCCCGGCGGCTCCTGGCCAGCCGCCAAGACGTCGCGCTGCTCCTGGTCGACATGGTCCTGCCCGGCGGGATGAGCGGCGCCGAGCTGGTCACCGCGCTGCGCCGCGAGCGCGCACAGCTCCCGGTGTTGTTCATGACCGGCTACAGCAACGACGCCGTCGCCAATGATGCGGGGATCCAGGGCATCGGACTGTTGCCCAAGCCGTTCACGGAGGCCGCGCTGACCGCAGCCGTGCGCGAAGCATTGCGCGAGCACGCGCGGGCAAAGCGCACGATGTGATTGGCGACCGATCGCAAAAACTCCGTCCGTGCTCCCGGCGCGCTTGGTGAAGGCCGTTGCGGATGCCGCGAGGTGGTCTCCGTAGGAATCCCCAACTAGCGCTTGGGAGTGATCTGAAATGCCACGAAGCGCCAAACGCCGTCTTCGCGGTGCGCGACTTGCGTCACGAGCGCCTCGATGATGCGCGTGCCGCCGCCGGCGACGCTCAGGTGATTGGTCAAGCCACCGACCAGGACGGCCGTGTCGCCGAAGCGCCTGACCTGCAGGTGGTGGCGCTCGTGCCGGCGCGGCGTCTCGCTCACCCAGTCGAGATATTGCTGGCGGTTCATGATCGAAGCTCCGCCCGTCACGTGCGTGTAGTCGTCGTGCAACACGCGCTCGAGCGCTTCCAGGTCGCCCTCGCTCGTCGCCTTGCATCGAGCTTCCTCGGCCTCGAGCACTTCTCGATCCAACGCTGCGTCTGTCATCGGTTCCTCCGCAGGCCTCGGCGACGGTCAGTGACCTTACTCCGTAAAGGCTGCGACCACCAGCGCTTGACTCGCGAGCCTTACAGGGTAAGGCTCGCGGCGGAAGCTCGGCCATGGCGGCGCCGCAAATTGCAGCAGCGATCGATCTCCAGTGGCTCGCTGCGCGGTCAGCGGAACACGAGCGGCAGGGCCGACTGTGCGACGACGCGCTCGCGGCGCTGAAGGCAGCCAACCTCTTTGGTCTGTTGACGCCGGCAGAGCTGGGAGGCCTCGAGGCTTCGCCGCGCGATACGCTCGAGGTGTTGGCCGAGGTCTCTCGCGCCGACGGATCGACGGGATGGGTGCTGACGACCTGCGCCTTTGCAGCCGGCCTTGCCGGCGTGTATCTCGGCGACAGCGCGGCGTCCGAGGTGTTCGGCCGCGGCATGCCGATCATCGCCGGGGCCGGAGCGCCGAACGGACGCGCCAGGCCGCTGGATCGGGGCTTCGAGCTCAGCGGACGCTGGAGCTATGGCAGCGGCATTCGCCACGCCACGCATACGCACAACGGCGGCTTCATCGTCGATCAGCATGGCGAGATCCGGCGCGACTTGGGTCACCACATCTTCGTCACGCCGATCGCGGCCGCGACGTTGGACGACGCCTGGGACGTGATCGGGTTGCGCGGCACGGGTAGCGTGGACTACGCGATCGAGCGCTGCGTGCTCCCGGACGGGTACGAACACCCAACGCGAGGCGCGGTGCAGCGGCGCGGCGGCGCCATCTACCGCGTCGGCATGGCCGGCATGTCGGCGATCGCGCATACCGGGTTCTTTCTCGGCATCGGCCGGCGAGTGCTCGACGAGCTCGGAGCGGTCGCGCGCACGAAGGCGGGCGGCCTGGTCGACAGCGAGTCGTTTCAAGAAGGCTATGGCGCCGCCGAAGCTCACTATCGCGCGGCGCGCGCGCTCGTCTTCGAGGGCTGGCGCACGGTCGAGGAGCGCGTGGCGCGTAACCAGCCGATCGAGCGGACGGACGTCTCTGCGGTCCATCTCGCGATGTACCACATGGCGTGGGCGAGCACTTCGGCGGCGGAATACGCCTTCAAGGCCGGCGGCGGCGTGAGCCTTCGCGGAGGGCCGTTGCAGCGGGCGTTTCGCGACACGCTCGCGGGTCGCCAGCACGTACGCGTCTCCACCGCCGTACTGCGCGCCTGCGCGCGTGACTTGCTGCTGCCCGGGCCGGCGAGCCAGGCGTGAAGGCGGTGCGTGAAGCTGTGGCAGCCAAGAAGCGGCGGAAAGCGCGATCAAAGAAGACGGCGGCGGCGAAGCGGCGTCCGCTCACGCCCGAGCGCATCGTGCTGGCCGCCGTCAAGCTGCTCGATCGCGAGGAGTTCGCGGCCTTCTCGATGCGCAAGCTCGGGCGGGTCCTCGGCGTCGAGGCGATGTCGCTCTACGAGCACTTCGCGAGCAAGGACGCGATCCTGCTGGCGGTGCGCAGCCACTTCTACCGCCAACTCGATCTCCCGACCGCGCCCGATACTCCCTGGTACGACCAACTCGGCGCCGTGATGACAGCGAGCTACGAGCTAGGTGTCCAGCATCCGAGCTATATCGCCGTTCACCTTCACGCGACGAGCGTGCCCGAGTCGCGCCAGCGCGGCGAGCGTGATCTGGCGCTGCTCCGCGGCGCTGGTTTCAGCGAGGAAGAAGCGGCCGGCGCGCTGGTCGCGCTGGTCTCGTACGTGATCGGATTCCTGCACCGGATGGTGTTGATCACGCCGGCGGCCAATCCGCTCGCGGGCATGAGTCGCGACCGCGCATTCAAGCTGGGTCTCGACGCCATTCTGCGCGGGCTGCACGCGCTCGCGGAGCAAGGCGCGCGGAGAGGTCCAGGCGTCAGGAAGCGGGAGCCGCGATGAGCAACGACTTCCGCGACATCTTGCCGGGACCCGACCATCGCTCGCGCGCGGGCATCGCCGAGCGCGATGCCTACAGTCATGCCGACCGGATGCTGGCTTCGCCGCGCGGCGCGGCGTTCATCGCCGCGTACCACGAACGACTCGCCGAGCCGTTCGTGGGTGTCACGTGCCAGGGCCGGCCGATCCCGGATCTCTACGAGCTCGAGGACAACGACGCGCCCGCGGAGGAGATGGTCGCGGCCGCCCGCAAGCTGCTGCACGTCTGCGGTGATGAAGAGCGAGCCAGGCTACGCTTCGCGGTCGACGCGCCGAACTGGCGGATGTGGAGCAATCCGGAGCTCTACGTCAACCGCTACGGCTTGCGCATGGATGAGCTGACGCGGCAGTTACGCGAGGCGATCCTCGACGTCGTGCGCGCGAGCTTGAGTCAGCGCGGGTTCCAGAAGGCGCGCGCCTGCATGCTGATGAACGACTTCCTGGGGCAGCTGGTCGGTGGCCCGCGGGTGCTCAATCAGTATAGCTACAACTTCTCCCTGTTCGGGGACCCCTCGCTTCGCGAGCCATGGGGCTGGCAGTTGCATGGCCATCATCTGGCGCTGAATTGCCTGGTGATCCGCAAGCAGATCGTCATCTCGCCCACGTTCATGGGCGCGGAGCCCAATCTCATCGACGAAGGCCCGCATGCGGGCCTCACGATCTTCAATGACGAGGAGGGCTCGGGCCTCGCGCTGATGCGATCATTGCCGGCGGTGCAGCGCGATCGCGCGCAGATCTACAAGCAGCTGTACGACCCCGCGATGCCGCCGGGGCGTTTTCATCCGGCCGATCAGCGCCATCTGGGCGGTGCGTTTCACGACAACCGCGTCATCGCGTACGAAGGTGTGCGCGGTGCGGAGCTCACGCTGGCGCAGCGCACGCATCTGGTCGAGCTGTGCTCGCTGTTCATCGAGTATCTGCCGGCAGGCGCGCTCGCGGCACGGCTGCGCGAGATCGAGCGCCATCTCGACGAGACACACTGGTGCTGGATCGGCCTCTACGGCGACGAAGACCCGTACTACTTTCGCATCCAGAGCCCGGTGATCATGTGCGAGTTCGATCACCATTCGGGGGTCTTTCTCACCAATCGCGAGCCCGCCAAGTGCCACATTCACACGATCGTCCGCACACCCAACGGCAACGACTACGGTAAGGACATTCTGCGCCAGCACTATCGCGAAGTGCACGGCGTCCCGGGTAACACCACACCGCGTCCAGGAGAGCAGTCATGAAACTCGTCGGCTACGAGGCTGCCGGCAACGCAATGATCGGTTCCCTCGACAGCGAGGGGGCGATCACGCCGATCTGTGAACGAGAGGCCTTCTGGCGCGATAGCAAACGCTGTCTCGCCGTGAGCAAGGCCGCGCCCGCGCCTGCGCGCAAGTTGCGCGAGGTGCGCCAGGTGCACGCGGTGCCGGTGGGTGCGCGCGTCATCTGCATTGGCCTCAACTACCGCGACCACGCGCTCGAAGCGGGCCGGGCCGAGATTCCCACGGTCCCCGTGATCTTCGGGCGCTGGACGGCGAGCCTGGTTTGCGACGGCGACGAGTGCCCAGTCGTCGAGGATCGCTACGATTGGGAAGGCGAGCTCGGTGTGGTGATCGGCGAGAAGATGTTCCGTGTCGATGCCGCCAACGGGCTGAAGGGCGTGTTCGGCTATTGCGCGTTCAACGACTTGAGCGCCCGCACGTTTCAGCGCGCCACGCCGCAATGGACCTTCGGCAAGAACGCCGAGAAGAGCGGACCGATCAGCCCGATCGCGACCGCCGATGCCGTCGGCGATCCGGCGCGAGGTCTACGCCTGACGACGCGCGTGAACGATCAGGTGATGCAGGACGACACGACCCAAAATCTGATCTTTCCCGTGGGCGTGCTCATCGAGTACATCAGTCAACTGATGACATTGAATCCCGGCGACTTGATCGCCACCGGCACGCCGGCAGGCATCGGCGCCGCGCGCCGCCCGCCGGTGTTCCTGCGGGCCGGTGACACGGTCGAAGTCGAGATCGAGCAGGTCGGCAAGGTCGCGAACAAGATCGTGGCGCTGGCGAGTGAGGTGGGCACATGAGTGACGAGGGCGAGCTTCTGGCGCTGGAGCAGCGGCGCTGTGCTGCGATCGGCGCCGGCGACATCGCGACGCTCGAAGGGCTGTTGAGCGCTGACTACATCCACGTTCACATGACGGCAGCGGTCGAATACCGAGCGGGCCACCTCCAGGCGATCGCCAAGCGCCCGCGCACGACGACACGCGGTGAGATCCGCGTGCGCGTCTATGGCGACCTCGCCGTGCTGACGGGTGAGCTCACCAATCACATGGCGGTGCCCGGTCAGGAGCCCCGCGCCCCTGATGGCGAAGCGGCGGCGCTTCGCGGCGGCGCTTCGAGGCGCGCATACTGCCATCAGGTGGCGATCCGCGCGGACGGCGCCTGGCGCTTCGCCTCCATTCAACTCACACCTCTGGCTGCGAGCTGAGCGCATGACGATCGAAACCGAAACGGCAGCTCTGGTCGCGCTCGAGCTGCGCCGCGGCGAAGCCATCGGCAGCGGTGACCTCGGCGCGCTGGCCGAGCTCTTGGGCGATGACTATCTGCACGTGCTGGCGCCGGGCAAGGTGGTCGACAAGGCGCAATACATCGAGATGATCCGCAGCGGTCCGCGCAAGCCCGAGCGCGGAGCGCTGCATGTGCGTGTATACGGTGATGCAGCCGTGATCACCGGCGAGCTCACCAATCATATCGGCGCGCCTGGACAGGTCCTTCGGGTGATCCCGGCCTATTGCACGCAGGTCGCGGTGAAGCAGGCCGGCACGTGGCGCTTCGTCTCGTACATCCTGACACGGAAGCGCGACGCGCCGCCTGCGCCGAGCCCCGGGCGCGGATAGGTCAGCCGGTCGTCATAGCTCCACGCCTCCTCGCCGAACCTCAGTGCCAGTTGCTGATGCGGGTGTCGTTTGGGCTAGGCGCGCCGTTCGTCGGCCGAGACGCGCCACCTGAGCCTGATCTCGCAGCGTCCGTCTGCGGTCACTCGTTTGGCCGCTTTCGGCGAGCTCATTCCGGCGCGTAACGCGCTACAAGTGCGTCGAACCATCGCGAGCGAAGCCGCTCGATCGGTGCACGTCTGTGCGCACGTTGCTCTGGCCCGGCCAGTTGTAGTCATCGCGCTGGCGATTACCCGCTGAAGGCGGACTATGACGTGCCCATCCATGGGCCAAGACGTGCCGATTCCAAACTGAACGACACGCTCCGATCGGGTTCAGCTCGAACTATTGGGAGAAGACATCATGGACCGCAAACACTGCCGAGCACGGCTCTGGATCAGAATCGCTGTCGTGCTGTCAGCGCTCACCGGCTGCAGTGACGACGAGGTCGGCCCGAGCCCGGACCCTGACAAGGGCGATCTCGCAGACGAGACGGACGGTGCCGCCGGCTCGCGCGCCCCGGCTGGCTCGGACGGCGCTGCCGGCTCGGACGGCGCTGCCGGCTCGGACGGCGCTGCCGGCTCGAGCGCGATGGACGCAGTCGATCCCCCGCAGGCGAACGACGGTCCGTGCGGCGCAGGCGAGTTCGATTCGACGTTCGCAGCGATCCAGAAGGTGATCTTCGAGGGCCGCGGCTGCACCAACGGCATGTGTCACGGCGCAGCTTCGACCGGCGGCCTCGATTTGCGCGCGGACGTGGCCTACGAGAACCTGGTCGAGATCAAGTCCAGTCAGAGCGCGTTCGTTCGAGTGATGCCCGGCGAACCCGACGAGAGCTTTCTGTACAACAAGCTGCGTGCGGCGACCGAGCCTGGCAGCGTGGCGATCGAAGGCAGCGCGATGCCGACCGGAGCCGCGCCGCTGCGCGCCGAGCACCTGGAAGCCGTGCGCAGGTGGATCGAGGCGGGCGCGCCCCGCGATGCATCGATCGGCGACGGCGTCACCGGGCGCTCGGATTCGATCGCCGCGCTGCTCGGGTCGTGCTTGCCCGAGGCGAGCCCGATCGCGATCAATCCGCTCGCCGCGCCCGGCGCGGACGAAGGCATCCAGTTCGTGATGGCTCCCTTCACGCTCCAGGGCCAGAACGAAGTCGATGTCTGCTTTGCGCAGTACTACGACATCTCCGACGTCGTGCCGGCGGAGTACCAGGATCCGGAGGCCGGCATGTTCTTCGTCAACGGCCGGCGGACGCGTCAGGACCCGCACAGCCATCACCTCATCGCCAAGCACTCGGGGCTTGGGCCGGAGTTCGTGGATGACCCGAGCTATGGGGAATGGACCTGCCGCGGTGGCGACAGCGAAGGTCAGCCCTGCGCTCCGCTACAGCCAGACGCGTGCGGCTCCGGCTTGTGCGCCAGCGAGCCGCAGGCCAAAGCCGCCTGTGTCGGATTCGGACCGCAGGAAGGGCGCGGAAGCTTGTTCGGGCCCGGCGGCATCTCCACGGCGCAGACCGCGCAGTACTACCAGGCGCCGCGCGAGGGCATCTACGAAGCCATCCCCCTCCGCGGCATCGTCTATTGGAACTCGCACGCGTTCAACCTGACGACCGAGGACACGCGACTGCACGCATGGGTCAACCTGTACTATGCGGACGACCGGCAGTACGAGCTCCAAAAGCCGCCGATCACCAACAACATCACCATCGCGCGCGGCCAGCCCCCGTTCACGAAGAAGAGCTACTGCGCCACGTGGGTCGCGCCGCAAGGCGCGCACCTGTACACGATGAGCTCACATACCCACAAGCGCGGCCGCAACTTCACCGTCGACCTGGCGGATGGCACGCGCATCTACACCAGCGCCATCTACTCCGACCCGGTCGAGAAGATGTTCGAGCCGCCGCTGCGCTTCGACTCCGCCGATCCCGCAGAACGGACGCTGGAGTACTGCGCCGAGTTCAACAACGGCGTCAAGGATGACGGCACGCCGGACATCGACCTCGCGACCAGACTGTCGACGATGCCCGACAGCACGACGTGCATGCCGGTCGCCTGCGTCGCCGGCAAGATCGGCGCTCCGTGCCAGGGCGGCTCGGACAACGCCGCCTGCGATTCGTCGCCGGGCGCTGGCGACGGCTGGTGCGACGCGTGTCCAATCAATGCCGGTCAAACGACCGAGGACGAGATGTTCGTCTTGAGTCCGTCGTATGTGATGCCGTGAGGCTGCGGCAGCGGCCGCGCTTGCCCTGCTGGCTCTGCTTGGCGGTGGCGCTACTTGCCATCCTGCCCGTAGCCGAGGCCACCCCGATCGAGCAGCTCGCCCAGGTCGCGCTGCATCCGAGCGATCCCGATGTCATGCTGCTTCATTACGTGGAGGGCGGCGGCGGCCTGTTCTTGACCGAGGACGGAGGCGCGCACTGGCGCATGGTGTGCGGTGCGCTGGCGACCTCGACGCTACCGGCCACGACGCAACCCGCCGAGCGACGCTTCGATCCCACGGCCATTGCCGTGGCGGGTGACGGCACCGTCTTTGCCGGCACGAGCGTCCGTCTGTGGCAGGACGACGCGGGCGGCTGTGGCTTTCGCACCGATCCGGTGCTCGACCAGCGCTGGCTCGTGGATTTCGCCGCGCACCCCGGCGATCTCACGGTGCTGTTCGCGGTGACGTCCGATCCCGCGCAAGGCGCGCAGAACGGAATCCTCAGACGCCAGGCCGGCAGCGCGTGGTCCGCCTTCGGCACGAGCGCCGCCATGCAGCTCAAACGTCTGCGCGTGGCGGCGCACGGCGGCGGCCTGCGCTTGTACCAGAGTGCGGTCGATGGCGTGCGAAGGGCCGCGCTCGACGGCGGAGTCGAGAGGCCCTTTGCGAACTACCTCATACGCGTCTCCGACGACGACGGTCGGACCTTCGAGGAGTTCCCCTTCGGTCCGGCCGACGGAACCGTGGCGCTGGAAGCGGTCGATCCGACCGATCCCGACCGCATCTTGGTGGTGCTCGACCGCGCGATCGAGGCCGACGACGTGCTCGTGAGCGAGGATCGCGGCCGCAGCTTCCGCAGCTACGTCACCGTGTCGGAATTCGGAGGCGCCGTGATCGCGCCAGATGGAAGGGTGTTCATCGGCGAGAGCAGCTCGACCGGTGTGCTGCAGTCCTCGAGCGGTTTGTGGGTCGCCGCCAGCCTGCAGGACGAGCCCGAGCGGGTCGCTGAGTTCCCGGTGCGGTGCCTGGGCTACCAACCGTTGACCGAGACGCTGTTCGCGTGCCAGCGCTGGCGCTTCGGGCGGGTCGATCCAGTGGACGGCAGCTTCACCGAGCTGTTCGATTTCGCGACGAGCCCGGCGCTCGTCACCTGCGACGGCGTGAGCACGGCCGCGGTCTGCGAGCAGCAGCTCTGCGCTAGCTACTGCAAGCAGGGGCACTTCCCACAGGCTCCCGCCTGCGCCGGCTACGACGCGCGCGGCTGCGGTCCTGCTGCGGCCGGCGGGCTCGGCGTCGTCAGCGGTGACGCGGGCCGCGATCCACGATCCGACGTGTCCGACGGCCCCGACGCGCCGGACGCCGACACGAGCGACGCGGGCCTGTCCAATGCCGACCGCGGCGACTGCTCGTGCAGCATCGGCGCGCGAGCTGTGCCGGTCATTCCGCGCGCCGTTGGCATCAGCTGCGCAGTCGCGCTCCTGGCACGACGGAGGAGAAGACAAGAG
>Ga0190265_10003439_pt1 | contig 10808 bp, 10 predicted proteins | sample Popmic124T_FD_133135 | JGI IMG/M metagenome (GOLD analysis project Ga0190265, IMG submission 133135) | Populus adjacent soil microbial communities from riparian zone of Indian Creek, Utah, USA - 124 T | ecosystem: Environmental > Terrestrial > Soil > Riparian zone | place: USA: Utah | collected...
CTACGGCGACAAGAAGGCGATCGACGACGTCTCGATCGACGTCGGGCGCGAGCATGTCACCGCCTTCATCGGGCCGTCGGGCTGCGGTAAATCGACCTTCCTGCGCACCCTCAACCGGATGAACGACACCATCGCCAGCGCGCGGGTCGAGGGGCGGATCGAGCTCGATGGCGAGGACATCTATTCCTCGGCGATGGACGTCGTGCAGTTGCGCGCCCGCGTCGGCATGGTCTTCCAGAAGCCCAATCCCTTCCCCAAGTCGATCTACGAAAACGTCGCCTACGGGCCGCGCATTCACGGCCTCGCCGCGGGCAAGGCCGAGATGGACGTGATCGTCGAGCGCTCGCTCAAGCGCGCCGGCCTGTGGGAAGAGGTTCGTGAGCGGCTGCAGGAAAGCGGCACCGCTCTGTCGGGCGGCCAGCAGCAGCGGCTGTGCATCGCCCGCGCGATCGCCGTCGACCCGGAGGTCATCCTGATGGACGAGCCCTGCTCGGCGCTCGATCCGATCGCCACCGCCCGGATCGAGGAGCTGATCCACGAGCTGCGCGGCCGCTACGCGATCGTCATCGTCACCCACAATATGCAGCAGGCCGCGCGAGTCTCGCAGCGCACCGCATTCTTCCACCTCGGCGTTCTCGTCGAATATGGCGAGACCACCGAGATCTTCACCAACCCGCGCCAGACGCGGACCAAGGACTATATCACCGGCCGCTACGGCTGAGGAGAACATCAATGGCGACCACCGGCCACACGATCAAAGCCTTTGACGAAGAGCTCGACACGCTCCGTGCCACGATCAGCGAAATGGGCGGCCTCGCCGAAGCGGCGATCCGCGAGGCGATGGAGGCCCTGGTCCGCCGCGACGCCGACGCCGCCGCCCTCGTGGTCCGGCGCGACAAGAAGATCGACGCGCTCGAAGCCGAGATCGAGCGCCAGGCGGTCCAGATCATCGCGCTTCGCGCGCCGATGGCGGACGATCTGCGCGAGGTGGTCGCCGCGCTGAAGATCGCCGGCGTGGTCGAACGGATCGGCGATTATGCCAAGAATATCGCCAAGCGCGTGGCGAGCCTGGAGGACAGCAAGATCAGGCCGCTGTCGCTCCTCCCCGAAATGGCGCGGATCGCCGGCGAGATGGTCCACAACGTGCTCGACGCCTTCGCCCAGCGCGACGCCAGGAAAGCCGAAGCCGTCTGCGAGCGCGACGCGGCGGTCGACGATTTCTACAATTCGATCTTCCGCTCGCTGCTGACCCACATGATGGAAAATCCGCACAACATCACGCCGGCCACCCATTTGCTCTTCGTCGCGAAGAATCTGGAGCGGATCGGCGATCATGCCACCAACGTCGCCGAGATGGTCTATTTCGCGGCCACCGGCGAGCATCTCGCCGATCGCGCCAAGGGCGCCGACACCACGGACATCGGGGCTGGCGACCTCGGCGCCGGCGACGTCGGAGCGGCCGATGACGATTAAGGGCAAGATCCTGCTGGTCGAGGACGACAGGCCCCTGGTGGAGCTGCTCACCTATCACCTCGAACGCGAGGAGTTCGAGGTCAGAAGCACGCCCGACGGCGAGGACGCCCTGATCATGGCGCGCGAGCAGGCGCCCGACCTCGTCCTGCTCGACTGGATGCTCGAAGGCCTGTCCGGGATCGAGGTCTGCCGCCGGCTGCGCCGACTGCCCGAAACCGCCAATGTGCCGATCATCATGCTGACCGCGCGCGGCGAGGAGGCCGACCGAATCCGCGGCCTCGAAACCGGCGCCGACGATTATGTCACCAAGCCCTTTTCGCCGCGCGAGCTGATCGCCCGAGTCGCCGCGGTCCTGCGCCGGGTCCGCCCCGCACTGGCCGGCGAGCTGCTGTCCTATTCCGATCTGGAGATGGACGTCGTCAGCCACAAGGTGAAGCGCGGCGGCGGCGCAATCGCGCTTGGCCCGACCGAATTCCGCCTGCTCCGCCATTTCCTCGAACATCCGGGCCGGGTCTTCTCGCGCGAGCGTCTGCTCGATTCGGTCTGGGGCCAGGACAGCGAGATCGAGCTGCGCACCGTCGACGTCCACATCCGCCGCCTTCGCAAGGCGATCAACGCCGGCGCCAAAGCGGACATCATCCGCACCGTCCGCTCCGCCGGCTACGCGCTCGACGCCGACGCCGCCTGAACCGGGCGCGAGGGAACAAATCGCCGCTCCCGACTTTACCTGATCGCTGCCGAGTCGCGTCGCGCGATCCGGCTTTGCGCGCGCTCATCGGACGAGCGCCCAACCAGGAGAGACTTTATGAAATCGCTTCTCGTCGCGGCCGCCTTGCTGGCCGGCACCGCCGCCATCGCCCAGGAACCCGTCGCCCCCGGCAACGCCGCGCCCGAGCGCGATTCCCGCGGCATCCCCGTCGTCTCCGATCCGGCCACGGCGCCGGCCGGAACCAACCAGGCGCCGCCCCCGGGCACCGGCCCGGTCATTCCCAATCCCAACCAGGCCGCCGCCTTCGCCACTCAGCCGTCGACCGGGGAGAAGCCCCCCTGCTCGCGCACCGTTACCGACAATTGCACCCAGACCTACGAGCGCGGGGCCGGCCGTCCGCGCCGCTAGGCCGGGCTTTTCCACGGCGCCTTAATCCCCTAAATCCGCCCGGGCCCGCGCTCGGGCGGATGAGGGGATCGGACGAATGACGATCAGCTTCGAAGGCCGGACGGCGATCGTCACCGGCGCCGGCGGCGGCCTTGGCCGCGCTTATGCGCTCGCGCTCGCCGCCCGCGGCGCGCGGGTCGTCGTCAACGATCTCGGCGGCGCCCGCGACGGCAGCGGCCGAAGCGACGCGGCAGGCGCCGTGGTCGACGAGATCCGCGCCGCCGGCGGCACCGCCCTCGCCAATGGCGCCAGCGTCACCGATCCCGCCCAGGTCGAGGCGATGGTCGGCGAGGCCAAGGCCGCGTTCGGGACCGTTCACATCCTGATCAACAATGCCGGCATCCTGCGCGACAAGAGCTTCGCCAAGATGGACATGGGCGATTTCCGGGCGGTAGTGGACGTCCACCTGATCGGTTCCGCAAATTGCACCAAGTCGGTCTGGGAGACGATGCGCGACCAGAATTACGGGCGGGTGCTGATGACGAGCTCGTCGACCGGCCTCTACGGCAATTTCGGCCAGGCCAATTATGCCGCGGCCAAGATGGGCCTCGCCGGCTTCGCCCGCACGCTGGCGCTCGAAGGCGCCCGCAACAACGTCAAGGTCAACACCATCGCGCCGACCGCGGCGACCCGGATGACCGAGGATATCTTCCCGCCCGAATTGCTCGACCGCTTCCAGCCCAAGCAGGTCGCCCCGGTCGCCTTGTTCCTGGTCGGCGAGGACGCGCCGACCGGAATCGTCCTCGGCGCCGGCGCGGGCGTGGTCCAGGCGGCCCATGTGACCCTGACCAGGGGCGTCGCGCTCGACGAGCCGACGCCAGAGGCGGTGGCCGAGAATTTCGCCGCGATCATGGACCGCGCCGGTGAGATCGTCCCCCAATCGGGCGCCGAGCAGGCGATGACGATCATGCAGAGGCTGCAGGGGATTTAGCGCCAGGGTCCGCTGAGCGGGCCGGCGCAACGTGGACGACATGGACGCCCGAATGCGGTGTGTCGGGTCCAAAGTGGACGAAGTGGGCGCCCAAGCCTGTTTCGCCGGGGAACAGGTGCTTAAGGGCGGCGGATAGTCGGTCTGCAAGAGCCGGCGGCGCAGAGCCGGAGCTGCGAGTCGCGGCGACGCCGGCAGATGAAATCCTGTTTTTCACCAACAAAATGCGCCCTGGGATTGGCCGGGCACGCTCGTGCATTGGTCGCGCAAGCACGGCATCGCGACTTAGGGGAAAGTCTAGCTCACCGCTCGGGCAGCTTCTGCAACGACAGCCGCGAGCGAGGCCGAAGCGTCCGAGTTGGTGTATTGCATCACTAAAACACCTATGCTACATGCCCCTCCATTCCAGGGAGGAGGTTCATATGTACAGCGAGAGCGATCTCGAATCCGCGGTGGCCGCCGGCGCATTGACTCCGATGCAGGCCGCGAGCTTCCGCAATTTCGTCGCGGCGTCGCACCATATGCCGGTCGTCGACGAGGAGCATTTCCGGCTTCTGACCGGCTTCAACGACATCTTCGTCGGCATTGCCGCGGCTATCCTGCTCGCCGCCGTCGGCATGATCGGCTATTACGTGCCGCCCAATGTCGACGTCGACGGGCCGACGCCCTTCATGGGCCTGTTCGTCGCCGCCACGGCCTGGGGCCTCGCCGAATTCTTCACCCTGAAAAGGCGGATGGCGTTGCCGAGCATCATCTTGCTGCTTGCCTTCGTCGGGGGGATATTCGAGGCGGCCGGCACCGGCATCGTCACCGCGATCGGCGAGCGAAATATCGATTCGCCGCAAATCGGCATGATCATCCTGTCGGTCAGCGCCGCCATCGCCGCCGCGGCGGCGTGGATCCACTGGAAGCGCTTCCGGGTCCCGATCACGGTCGCGGCCGGCGCCGGCGCGCTCGTCGCGCTTGCGCTCGGCCTCGTCGCCCTGGGCTTCGCCTCGGAGGACATGACCTACGAGCAGGCACGCACGATGCAGACCGCGATGGAAGCCGGCGCCCTCGTTCTCGGCGTTGCCGTCTTCCTGTTCGCGATGCGCTGGGACGCGTCCGACCCGAAGCGCGAGACGCGGCGCTCGGACGTCGCCTTCTGGCTGCATCTGCTGGCGGCGCCGCTGATCGTCCATCCCGTCTTCTCGCTGCTCGGCCTGACCGAGGGCGCGACCTCGACGCTCGACGGCGCGGTGGTGATCCTCCTCTACGTCGTGCTCGGACTGGTCGCGCTTGCGATCGACCGGCGGGCGCTGCTCGTCTCCGCGCTCGCCTACGTGCTCTACGCGCTGAACAGCCTGTTCCAGGAATATGGCGCGGTCGAGCTGAGCGTCGCGCTCACCGCGCTGGTCATCGGCTCGGCCCTGCTCCTGCTCTCGGCTTTCTGGACGACGGCGCGGCGGGCGGTGGTGACGCCGCTGCCGGAAGGGCTGCGGCTCAAGCTGCCGGTCGTCGACCGGACGACCGCGGCCCCGATCCCGGCCTGAAGCCGGCCTGAAGCCGGCGGTCGGCGACCCCCTCCCCTTCCCCCTCCCGGCGCCAGCGCGGGGAGGGGTTTTCTATCCCTGGACCAGCTTGAGCAGCCGCCGCTCGATCGGCGCCAGCACCGGGCCGAGCGCGTGGCCGCGGCGAAGGACCTGGCCGCTCTCTCCGATCAGCGCCCACATGCCCTGGCGGCCGCTAAATTGGGGGTTTTTCTCGATCCGGTATTCGGGCCGCTCGGCGGCGCGGCGGAAGGCGCAGAAGCTGGCCCCGCCGGGCGCGAAGCGGATCGCATAATCCTTCCACAGGCCGGCCGCGACCATTCGGCCGTAAAGGTCGACGATGCGCTTCAATTCGGCGCGCTCGAAGCCGACCTGCACTCGCGCTCCCCGTCCTCCGCGTCCCGTTTCCGGGAATTGGAGGACGGTCCCCATCAGGCCCGCCCCCGGCTGCCGACGCTGCGATCCTTGGCGGCGCGGTCCTCGGTCCGGTCGCGCTCGTCGACCAATTCGGCGAGCCGCGCGCGCAACCGCTCGACCTCGCACTGGAGCAATTCGAGCTTCTGAGTCGCCGGATCGAAGCTTTCGGCGCAGGTGCCGTAGGGCAGAAAGGTCGCGCTGCTCTGATCGGCGTCGACCAGAGTCGAGCGGGCCGGGATGCCGATCATGGTCGCCCCTTCGGGCACGTCGCGAGTCACCACCGCATTGGCGCCGATCCGGGCGCGTTGACCGACGAGGATCGGGCCGAGCACCTGCGCGCCCGAGCCGATGATGACTCCGTCGGCGATGGTCGGGTGGCGCTTGCCGGCCACGCCGTCGGTCGGGTTGGTGCCGCCCAGGGTGACCTGCTGGTAGATGGTGACGTTGTCGCCGATCGTGGCGGTTTCACCGATCACCACGAAGCCGTGATCGATGAAGAAATTGCGCCCGATCTCGGCGCCGGGATGGATGTCGATCGCGGTGACCATCCGAGACCAATGATTGACCAGCCGGGCAAGGAAGAAGAGGTCGCCCTGGAACAGCCAATGGGCGATGCGATGGTAGAACAGGGCCCAGACGCCCGGATAGAGCAGGATTTCCCAGCGCGAGCGCGGCGCGGGATCGCGCGACTTCACAGAATCCAGATAGTCCAGAATGGCCAAAGCCATGAAAAGCACTCTTGCCGTTACCGACCGGAGATAATGGGGTTGCGCGCGGATTACCAGATGGGAGGATGAAGGCCCGGCCCGGGCCTGCGCCGCGCCGGCGCGCGGCGGCGGCGGGCGGCGTCCCGTTATGGGGCTTGCGCGTCCTTCGCGTCCCTTCATGGCCGCAGACACGGCCGCCAGAGGCGCGCTATCGCTCCGGCTCCCCGGGGGCCAACCCGGCCCAGTCCGAGTCGCATTCATGACCAAATCCAGAGAGTTACGCCGTCAGGCGGAGCGCTGCCGAGCGGTCGCCGCGCGCTTTTCGCCGAAGAAGGGCGCGCCCTTGCTCGAGCTTGCCCACGAGCTCGAGGAGCAGGCCCGCGCCGAGGAGCCGGAGGAGCAGGCCTGCGCCGAGGAACTGGAGGAGTGGTCCATGTCCGAAACCGGCTCCCGGCCGGATTGAGCAGGGAGCGAGGCTCCTCTCCCTCAATTCCGCCGGCCGGCGTCCAGCTGGGCTGAAAGCGTCCCGGGCCGGTCGACGGCACCGCCGGCGCGGCCTATGGCGGAGAGATGGGAGTCTCGCTCTACGATATGACCGTGCCGGTCTATGTCCGCGCGCTGCGCAATCTCGCCGCCATCCTCGCCAAGGGCGCCGCCTTCGCCGCGGCGCGCGGCATCGACCCCGCCGATCTGCTGACGGCGCGGCTGATCCACGACATGGGTCCACTGCCCCTCCACATCCAGCGCGCCAGCGACGCCGCCAAGGGCACGGTGGTGCGCGTCGGCGGCATCGAAAATGTCGTGTTCGAGGACAATGAGGAGACTTTCGACGCGCTCCAGGCGCGGATCGCCAGGACCATCGCCTTCCTCGAAAAGGCGCCGCGGGCGGCGCTGGACGGCCGCGAGGACGCGCCGGTGACGCTCGATCTGGGCGAAGGCCGCTCCATCCCCTTCACCGGCCGCAGCTACGTCCTCGCCTTCGCCCTTCCCAATTTCTTCTTCCACGTCACCATCGCCTACGCCCTCCTCCGCCACCGCGGGGCGCCGATCGGCAAGCTGGATTATCTGGGCGGGGTTTGAACTGTCTCGCTGCCGATAGATGGCCGGGACAGGCTAGAGACGTCGGCGCAACGCCGCCTGCAGCGCGATCCGGGCGTCCGGCTCGTCCAGACTCCACTTGTATAGGCGTCCGGCGGCCTGTTCGTCCAAGAGGTCGCTCAGGAAGGTCCATACCAAATCCTGCTCCGATCGCGCCTGTGGCCAATCTCCTTCGCTGCGTTCCAGCAACGCGGTGGGACTGACCGCGGCGGCGACGTGCTTGGCTGCCAGATATCCACGCATCTGATCGTGCCGAAACTCCAGAGTGGCGCCGTCGATCACCCGGACGACCGACAAGGCCGAATCTCGCACGGCCGCTCGCAGCCGCGCATCGAGCGCCTCATTGGGGAACTGGCGCTCCCCCTTCAGCCACAATGTCCAGGCGAACGCATAGAGGCGGTCGGGTGAATTGTCGGTCGGGCCCGGTGCGAAGAGGGCGCCGACGATCATGTCGTAGAGAGCGATCCGGTCCTCCGGGAAGGCAGCCGCCCCGGCCCGGTGCAGGCTTTCGATGAGGCGAACGTCATAGCCCGACCTGATGTCTTCGATCAGCGGCGACACTTTCAGCTTCTCGAAGGCCCGGTCGCCTTCCTCCTTGCCCAGAAACAGGCACAATAGCGGCCCGACCGACTCGCCCATCGTCTGGGGGAGCATATAGCGATCGAAGCGGACTGCCTCGGGCGGCGTCGTTTGCGATGTCACGAAGAAGCCGGGGCGGTCGGTCGAAACCGCGGCGGCGAGCAACTCCTTGTCCCAGGCGACCTCGTTCGCGCCGTCGAGGATGAGCACGAACTTGCTGCGGCGGAGGATGGCATCGACAAAGGCAAGGTTTTTTCCGCCCGCTTCGTCGGCGATGAACCCCTGGCCCCCGAGGATCGCCTCGGCCACGCGTGCCGGCCACATGCGGTCGCCCTTGCCGAGGTTGGCGCCCGAGAGATCGCGCAACCGCACGAACAACGGGATGTAGCCGACTTTACGAACCGCGGTCGCCAGGTTCGGGAAATCCATGAAGAACCGAGTCTCCATTTCGCGGGCCAGCGCGGTCTTGCCCATTCCGGGCTGACCTTCGAGCCAGAGTCGGCACGTCGGGTGGATCTTCTTGCCCAACTCGGTCGAAATCACCGTTTCCCCTCGCTCCCGGTTGACCACGGGCAAGGGCAGAAAAGGTGACGCGCTCACCTCCCGCTTGCGCTTGTCGAACCAGCGCCCGAGCAGCCACTGCTGGACCAAGGGAAAGAAGGTCAGGGCAAATCCGAACCAAAGCCCCACCGATCGCGAGAGGGGGTGCATCAGCATTGCGGCGGCGCGATCCGACCATCGGGCAGCCAGAATCAGGCTCAGGAAGGCGAGCGTGTGAACGACGGCCGCCAGCTTTGCGAGCAGCACCGCCAACCCGCTCCAGTTCAACGCCGCCTTCAGGTCCAAGGCCTCCGAAATCGCGTAGGGCCGCCCGTTCGAGTCGCGCGCGAACACGGCAAGTCGCTGACTTCCCGCCCTGATCCGCGGGGCTATGGTGAGCGTGAGCATCCGCTGCGTGGGGTCGTAGCTGAAGTCCGCTGCTGCCGGTTCGGCTTGATCGATCTTCAACAGGAAGGATTCACGCGTCGCATATTCGGCGCAGTCGCCGGCCAATATCCAGCGTAGAATGGTGGGACGGTCCCCGGCGAGCGCGTCCGGATTGCCCGGCGCCTGTCTGGCCCTGAGGGCCGGACGCTGAACATAGCGAGCAAGGGAACTGGCCAGCGCAACGAGCCGCTCGCCGTCTCGGAGGGGTGCGATTTCATAGATGCCGCTTTCGCCCCCTTGGGATCCGGGGATAAGTTCCAGGCGATTGTCCAGATAGCGATACAACCCGCTCTCCGTGACGATCAGAGTCTCGCGGGTATCCACCCGAACGATCTCGAAGGAATAGCCGATATCGCCCCGCCGGCGACCGCTTGGAAGCGGCCTTAAGCCCTGCTCGTCATAGATCAGGAGGCCGGCAGGGGCCGATACGATCCAGCGGTCACCGGTCGGGCGTCCGATGTGCTGGATCGTGCCGCCGAGGTCGCGCTCGCTCCCACCGCGGACAGGCTCCAGCCGGCCTCCCGAAAAGCGAAACAGGCCGTTGCCTGTGTTGACCAGCCGGACACCCGCGAGCGGTTCGGAAATCTGATGCACGGCACCGGTGCGCGCCGCCTCGCCGCCCGGCACGGGGGTGAGCCCGCCGCCCCGATACCGGAACATTCCATTGATGGACCCTACCAGCCACGTCCCGTTCTCGGCTCTCATGACTCCGGACACGGCGGTGCCGGCTGCGGCGAGAGGCAGCAGCCTTCCCGCGGTATAGCGAAACAGCCCGTTCGATGTTCGCACAAGCCGCTCATCGCCGACGGGTTCGCTGATCTGGGCGACCGTCCCAATCTCGCCCGCGCTTCCTCCCGCGATGGGTTCGAGTCTGCCGCCGACAAGCCGGAACAGCCCCGCGCCTCCGACCAGCGTCTCCCCGCCGCCTTCGGTAATCTCTTCCACCAGCGGGACCGTGGCCCCCGCAACCGTCAGGATCGGGACGAGCCTGCCGCGGGCATAGCGGAACAAGCCCTTCTCCGAGCCAACCAGATGCGCCCCCGACACAGCCTCGGTAATCCGGTTGACCGCGCCGGTCCGGGCGCTTTCGGCCGACATCCAGATCAGCCTTCCGTCCCCATAACGGTACAGGCCGCTACCGCCGCCGATCAGACGTTGGCCGCCGGCCGGCTCGGTGATTTCGTAGATCGCAAGGGAGTCTCCCGGGCCGTCGTCGACGCGAACGAGACATTGCAGGGCGATGGCGGGCGTCGCCGCGAAGAAGAGGGTGATGCCCAGGCTCCATCTGCCGAATCGCGTCTGAGGCACGGTTGCTAATCCTATCGCCAGAAGCGGCGAGGCTGACAGAGATTGCCGGAGGTGACCAGCCGCCGCGCGGACCGAAATCGGCAGACGGACTCGGCTTGCTGCGGCGCAATAACATCGCCCCCGTCGATCACACTCACCCATTTTAATCGTTTCCGCCGCTCAGCCGGCGGCGCTAGGCCGAGGCTGTACCAAGCCTATTCCGGAGAGATCATATGGACGCGAAGACCACCGGCTGCCCCGTGAGCGATCCTGCGAAGGAACCTGCCGCGCTGCGCTCCCTTCTGGGGCGGACCAACAAGGACTGGTGGCCGGAGATGCTGGCGACCGAGATCCTCAATCCCAACGGCCCGACCAACCCACTGGGTGACGATTTCGACTATGCCGAAGCGTTCAATGCGCTCGACTACGACGCCTTGAAGGCCGATCTCACCGCGCTGATGACCGACAGCCAGCCCTGGTGGCCGGCGGATTACGGCCATTACGGTCCGTTCTTCATCCGCATGGCCTGGCACGCCGCGGGCACCTATCGCACCGCCGATGGCCGGGGCGGCGCGAACAGCGGACAGCAGCGCTTCGCCCCGCTCGATTCGTGGCCCGACAACGGCAATCTCGACAAGGCCCGCCGC
>Ga0190265_10003440_pt1 | contig 10808 bp, 10 predicted proteins | sample Popmic124T_FD_133135 | JGI IMG/M metagenome (GOLD analysis project Ga0190265, IMG submission 133135) | Populus adjacent soil microbial communities from riparian zone of Indian Creek, Utah, USA - 124 T | ecosystem: Environmental > Terrestrial > Soil > Riparian zone | place: USA: Utah | collected...
ATGCCGCGGCCATGCGCTCGTACCGCCGCTACCTCGATCGCGCACCGTCCGGCGCGCTCGCCAACCAGGCCCGCCAGGCCCTCTGCCGCCTGGGCGACGCGGCGTCCTGTAATTAAATTAACAATCGGGAAGCCCCAAGACTGGCGAGCGCGGGGTCGCTGCGGCTTCGCGCAGCTCCTCGTCTTTTGCACCGTCGTGCGAGGGGACGGAGCTCACGAGCTCACGTTTCCCCGGACGTGAACTTGTGAACTCCGTCCCCACTGTGCTTGATCGCGCCATGGGAGCGGGTCGGTTCATCGTGCTCGAAGGGGTTGATGGGAGTGGCACGACCACGCAGTGCCGGTTGCTCGCCGAGCGCTTGCGCGCCGAGCGGGCGCTGGTGCACACGACCGCTCAGCCGAGCGCCGGTCCGGTCGGCTCGCTGCTGCGCTTGATGCTCGCCGGCCGCGTGCTCGGCGCGGGGCACCAGTCGCCCGCCTGGAACGAGCTGGCCTTGCTGTTCGCGGCCGATCGGGTCGACCACCTCGACTCCGAGATCCTGCCCAACCTGCGCGAGGGCCTGTACGTGATCTGCGATCGCTACGATCATTCGTCGGTCGCTTACCAATCGGTCAGCGGGGACGGCCCGGAGACGATCGCGTGGATCCGCGAGCTCAACCGCTTCGCGCGCCGCCCCGATCTGACGATCGTGCTCGACGTGCCGCCCGCTGTCGCCGCCGCTCGCCGGCGCGCGCGCAGCGGTCGCGCGGAGATCTTCGACGCCGGTCCGCTGCAGGCTCGGCTGTGCGCGTTCTACGCCGCGCTCGAGCAGCACTTCGCCGGCGAGCCGATCGTCCACATCGACGGCGCCCGCCCGGTCGACGAGGTCGCGACCGCCGTCCTCGCTGCCGTGCTCGCCCTTCCGCCGCGCTCGTAGGGCACGGTTCAACCCGCCCGTTCTCCCCGTCCAAAACTGGACGCCGCAGGCTGGCGTTGCACACTTTCCCGATGCGCGCGCGACGAACGACGAGCTCCCGGCTGCCGCGCCTCGGCCTGCTGGCATGCTTGCTCGCGGCTTGCGGCGGCGGCTCAGCCCAGACCCCGGCCCCCAAGCCCAAGCCGCCCGCGCGCGATCCGGCTCCAGCCCCGACGGCCGCTGCGACCCCCGATGCCGGCCCCGAGCCCGCGCTGTCGTCCGGGGCCACGGAGCTGCCCCCCGCTCCGGGGCCCGAGCCCGCCGACAGCAATGCGCTGCCGCAGAAGGCGGGTTGGGACGGCAAGCTCCCGGCGATCATCGACGGACAGGACATCCCGCGACCGGTGTTGCTCGCGGTGCTCTCGGCCGGCGTCGGTCGCTTCCTGCAGCAGGTTCAGCTCGAGCCCACGCTCGAGCGCGGCCGGTTCGTCGGCTGGCGGCTGGTGCGCGTGTTCGACGCCGCGCAAGCCGGTCCGGCAGGGCTGCGTCCGGGCGACACGGTGCTGCGCGTCAACGGACAGTCGATCGAGCGCCCCGAGCAGTTCAAGAACGTGTGGGACAGCCTCGCGACCGAGAGCCTGCTGATCCTGCAGGTCGAGCGCGGCGGCCAGCGCAGCGAGATCCGCCACCGTATTTTCTAGGTTGACCCGGGGGCAAAGCTGCCCGTCGCTCTGGCGCTCTTGCGGAGCGCCAGAGCTCGCCTCTTCGGACGCTGGCGCGTCCTTCGAGTGCGCCCCCCTTCGGTGCTCACGCGCCGGGCTCGCTGTGCTCGCGGGTGCTGTTGGTGCGCGTGTTCGGTGCTCGCGCGCCATGCCCCCGCTGCGATCGTTGGGGCGTTTTCGGGCGAATCTCGGCCCATGCGGTTGCCGCGCAGCATTTGTTCGGAAAAATCTCTGTAACCGTTTCATGGAACCGAGCCGGACCCGGCACCGTATAGATGGAGTGCCTGCGTTGTTCCTGGCGCTCCCCCACGTACCCGTGGTTTATTGCTCCCCGGTCGTGATGTCGGACGGGGTACGCGAGGACGAGCGCCTTCTCAACGCGGTGGCCAGCGGTGACCGCGAAGCACTCGGTGTGCTCTACGACCGACATGCTCCGCGCATGCTGGCGCTGGCGACCCGCATCCTGGGGTCGCCGCGTGAAGCGGAGGATCTGGTGCACGACGTATTTCTCGAAGCCTGGCATCGCGCGCGTCAGTACGACGCGTCGCGCGGCAGTGTGCGCGCCTGGCTGATCCTGCGCACGCGGTCGCGCTCGCTCGACGCCTTGCGCACGGCCCGCCGTGCGCCGCGGGTGGAGCTCGAAGCGGCCGGCCCGCGCGCGAGCGATAGCATCGACCCCGGTGTCGCTCACGACGGTCGCGTGCTGCGCGGCCTGCTCGAGGACTTGCCCAAGGATCAGCACGCGGTCCTGCAACTCGCGTACTTCGGCGGCTATTCGTTCAGCGAGATCGCCGAACGTCTGGCGATTCCAGTCGGCACGGTGAAGTCGCGGATGTCCCGCGCCATCGAAGCGCTGCGCACTAAGCTCGGCGAGTCAGGCGAAGGTGACGCATGACCGATCGCGAGCGCGAGTTGTTGGAAGAGTACGTGCTCGGCCGGCTGTCGCGAGCCGACGAGAGCGAGCTGCTGGCGGCGCTGGCGCGCTCGCCGGAGCTCCGGCGCGAGCTGGCCGAGCTGCGCGAGCTCGCGGCCGCCAGCTTGAACGTGGGCGAGCTGCGTCCGCGGCCGCAGGCGCGCGCGGCGTTGCTGAGCGCGCTCGCCGGCGCGGAGCGGCGCTTCGCGTTCGTGCCCGATCTCGTGAAGATCTTCGACCTGGGCGCGGAGCGGGTGCGCGAGCTGTTGCGGTTGATCGACGACGCGACGCAGTGGGAACCGGGCCCGCTGCCCGGGATCTCCGTGATGCACTTCGATGGCGGTCCCAACGCGCTGGCCTCGGACAACGGCTTCGTGCGCCTGCCCGCGGGGCTCCAGTTTCCGATGCACCGCCACTTCGGGAACGAGGTCAACTACGTGCTCGAGGGCGCGCTGCGCGACGGCGACGGAACGCTGTACCTGCCGGGCGAAGGCATCGTGAAGAACATCGAGACCTCGCACGCGTTCTCGGTCCCCGAGGCCGCCGATGCGCTGATCGCGGTCTCGCAGGACGGCTTCGAGATCATCCCGCCGGAGTGACGCTCGCACGCGGGCGATCCCCGACGAGCGCGAGCGAGCGCTAGCGGCTGCCGGAGCCGCTGCTGGTTTGTTGGCCGAGCAGGATGCACATCTCGGCGTCGTACGCTTGATTGCCGTAGCGGAGCGGTGTGCTCGGCACTTCTCGGTCGAGCGCCTCGGCGTGGCTCGCCGTGGTGTCGACGTGGCAGTTGAAGCGAATGACGTCTCCGGCTTGCAGGGTGATCGGGCCGGAATGGGCGCCGTCTTGCCCTTCGATGCCGGGCTCCGGGTTCTCGACCAGGCTGTTGTACGCAAAGGTCGGCATGTCGTACCAGTCGTACGAGTCGTAGATCAGCTCGTCGTCTCCGCCGGCGGCGCGCTCGATCCATGCGTGGAAGCGCGTCGTCCAGGCATGGTGGTGGCCCCACAGATTGAGGAGCTGCGTCTCAGCAGACGCGCGGAACATGCCGCCGTTGTCGAGCACCATGTTGGGTGGGTAGTCGACGTTGGTCATCGAGACGACGCCGCGCGCGGTCTTCGTCACCTGGTCGGCCGGGATGTACCAGACGTTGATCCAGTTCTCGCGCAGGATCGGTGACTCGGTGCTGTTGAAGTGATGGAGGTTGAACGTCGCACCCATCGTGGACACGCGGCTTCCGAGCCCGACTTCTTCCGGCGGGATCGCGAGCGATCCCGGTGGGTAGTCGGTATGCGCGTTCTGCACCATCATCACTTCGCCGCCGCCGAACTCCAGATCGCCACCGGTCTGCCAGCTCTCCGCGGTGACTTGGGTCCGAGTGAAGTTCACGACACCGTGGTGCGAGCCGTACCGCCCGCGGAACTGACGGCGGTAGAAGAAGCGCTCGCCGGCCGGCACCTCGTACATGCCGTGATAGTTCTGAACGGTCTCGTCGCCTGCCGCGAGCTCATAGCCTTCGAGGGCAGCGGGATCGCTGTAGAACGAATGGTCGCCCGCCCACATCTTTGCCCAGTAGTCGATGTTGCCACCGGGGTGAACGCCAAGCTGGAAGCCCAGCTCCGGCGGCGGCGGCAGGATGCAGTAGTCGTCGCCCAGGTATGGCGTCTTGAACTCGGGCATCGCGTCGATGCAGCGGATGGCATACGGGTTGTTGGTCGAGGTGTCGAAGGGAGCACACTTGTTGGGCAGCACGTCCCCGCCCGGGCTGAACTTCATGCCCTCGAGCGCGAGGCCCCGGCACCCGGCGGTGATGCGGCCATCGGGACCGATGCCGGTGCCCGCGATCCCTTCGTCCACTCCCGGTCCCGGCTCGGCTTCCATGCCGGGCTTGGGCTGATCGCCGTCGGCGCTGCCGTTGCCAGCGACGACCGTGTCGTTGCCAGCGACGCCCATGTTGTTGGTGCCGCTGCTGTCGTTCGTGCCGCCGTTGCCCGCCGTGGAGCTCGAGGGCCCCGCGCCGGCATTCACGGAACCCGGCTTGGGCATCTCCATGCGGTCGTCTGGAGTGTCGTCGCTGGAGCAGCCGGCCAGCGCGAGTGCGCAGATCACGCATGCGGGCGCGAGGTGCTGGATCGATTGACGCTTCTCGTTACGTCTCGCGCCCATGCTCGAGCCCTCCATGAATGATCGACTCAGCTGCAGGCTACGACTGCATGCGGCGAGGATTCAACTGCGTCGCGCGCCAATCCGAGATGTAAAAGTCGAGACGCAGGGAAGATTCACCGCACGAGCTCGAGCACGCGCATGCCGACTTCGCCTTCGAGGTCGACGAGCTCGCCGCGGGCGATCGGCTTGCCGCTTGCGGTCAAGGTGACCAGGGCGCCGATCGCGCTGCCGGTGCTCAGCACTTCGCCGGGGCGCAGCGCGGACAGCTCGCGCAGCGGCAAGCTGAAGCGCGCCAGCTCGAGGCACAGCTCGATCGGCGCGTCGGCGGCGAGCTCGTTCGTGTCCATGATCGAGCTGCTGGTCGGGGTGGTGAGAGCCTTGGTGTCCGTCATCGGGCGGTCTCCGCAGAAGGTGGCGTGGTCGAGCTCGATCCTGAGTCCGTCGAGCCGGCAGCTGAAGCCGAGACGGCAGCCGAGCGCGTGCAGCTCGAGCTCGCCGCCGAAGCGCCCGTCGTGCTCGCGGGCGAGCCGGCAGCGGTCGGGCACGACCACGTCGCCCGGCTCGAGCGCGTCGAGCTCGCCGCGCCGCAAGCTCACGCGCCCGGCGTGCGCGCAGAGAGTCATGCGCAGATCGGCCAGCGCGGCAGGCACGGCGACGGGGCGCCCCGCGCTCGCGCGCGGAAGCAGCACCGCGCTGGCTTCGGGCACGAGCAGCCGAGCGATCCCGAGCCGTTCCCCTCCCAAGCTCAGCGCCAGCGGCCAGACCAGCACGCGCTCGCCCGCTCCGATCGGCAGGGACGCGTCCCGGCTGCTCTCCACGGCGCGCACCCGCAGCGCCGCCGCGCCGGCCGCGCACAGCCGTGCGGCGAGATAGCCGAGCACCCCGGCCGACAGCTCGTCGAGCCCGCGGCCGAGCAGCGGCGCGGGCCGGCCATCTCCGCCCAGCACGCGATCGACCAGCGCGGCCGCGGTCTCCAGCGGCAGCTCGAGCCAGAGCGGAGCCGGTCGCGCGTGCCCCTCCAGCTCGAGTGAGATCGCGCATAGGGGCTCGGGCAAGCTCGCGCGCAGCGCAGCGCTCGCCAGCAGCTCGGGCGCGAGCGGGCGCACGCCGAGCGGCGCGCCGAGCAGCGCCGCAGCTTCGCGCGCGAGCGCGGGATCGCTCGCATCCGGCAGCGCGCGCGCCAGCATGCGCAGGCGCACCGCCTCCGCGCGCGACACGCGCGGCAGCTGTTCGAACGGGTAAGAGCGCCCCAGCATCCCCGGGGACGCTAGCATTTTGTCGATCGGGCCGCTTCGCGCTGCGGGGCCCCGGCGCCGCCGCTTCGGCGCCAAGTCGCTGCGACTCTGCTACCATCGCCGCCCGTGAGTGATTCGTTGATCGGGACCGAGGTGGACAACGGCGAGTATCGCATCGTCGAGCGCCTCGGAGTCGGCGGCATGGGCTCGGTCTACAAGGCCGAACAGCCCAACATGAACCGCTTGGTGGCGATCAAGGTGCTGCACCCGCGCTTCGCCAGCCGCGAGGACCTGGTCTCGCGCTTCCGGCGCGAGGCGCGCGCGATGAGCCAGCTCTCGCACCCGAACACCGCCCGCGTCTTCAAGTTCGGCCAGCTCAAGGACGGCGCGCCGTACTTCGTGATGGACTACCTCGAGGGCAAGAACCTCGCCCACGTGGTCCGCGCCGAGGGCCCGATGGAAGCCGACCGGGCGATCAACATCATGATCCAGGTGTGCGGCGCGCTCGACGAGGCCCATCGCGCCGGCATCATCCACCGTGACCTCAAGCCCGAGAACGTGTTCCTGACCCAACAGGCCGGCACGGCAGACTTCCCCAAGGTGCTCGACTTCGGGCTGGCCAAGGTCAGCGAGAAGCAGATGGGGCGCGGCTCGATGATGCTCACGCAGCAGGGCATGGTGTTCGGTACGCCCGAGTTCATGAGCCCGGAGCAGACCCAGGGTGAGCCGCTCGACCGGCGCAGCGACATCTACTCGCTGGCGTTGATCTTCTACGAGCTGATCACCGGCAAGCTGCCGTTCGACGCGACCAAGCCGATCGACATCATGCGCGCGCACCTGCAGGACCCGCCGGTGCCGCTCAACAAGCGCCTGCCGGACAGGCGCTTCGCGGTGGAGCTGGAGGCCGCGCTCACCAAGGCGCTGGCGAAGAAGCCGGACGATCGTTACGCGACCGCGATCGAGTTCGCGCATGCGCTGCGCCGCTGCTTGACCAATCCGCTGGCGACCACGGCGGCCCGCCGCGCGATGCCCTCGGAGCGCCCGCCGAGCAGCCCGGCCACGGCGCCTGCGAGCGCCCCCCCGGCTCGCGGACCGACCCGGCCCTCACTGCTGGATCCCGTCGAGGTGCCCGTCAGCCGCGGTCCGCTGATCGCGATCAGCGTGGGCCTGGTCGTGGTCCTGCTGGTGCTGGGGATCTGGCTCGGCTCGTCGATGCAGTGAAAGGGTCGGGCGATTTGCCTACCAGCTCAGCTCGCGGGCGCGCGCGCGGCGTGCGTTGACCGTTGTGGTCTTGATTCTGCCGTCGGCCAGCGCGATCACGCGGTGGGCCATGCTGGCGATGGGCGCGTTGTGCGTGATGATCGCGGTGGTCGTGCCGAGCTCCTGGTTGATCTGCTCGAGCACTTGCAGGACGACCTTGCCGGTCTGCGCGTCCAGCGCTCCGGTCGGCTCGTCGCACATCAGCACGTCGGGACGCTTGGCGATGGCGCGGGCGATCGCGACGCGCTGCTGCTCGCCGCCGGAGAGCTGCGAGGGGAAGTGATCGCTGCGCGGTCCGAGGTCGACCAGCTCGAGCGCTTCGTCGGGCGAGAGCGGATCGGGCGCGATCTCGGTCACGAGCGCCACGTTCTCGCGCGCGGTCAGGCTGGGGATGAGGTTGTAGAACTGGAACACGAAGCCGACGTGGTTGCGGCGGAACTCGGTCAGCGCGTCCTCGTCGCTGCCCTGCAGCTCGTTGCCGCGATAGATGACCGTGCCGGTGGTCGGCACGTCGAGCCCGCCGAGGATGTTGAGCAAGGTCGACTTGCCGCTACCCGAGGCGCCGAGCAGCACCACGAACTCGCTCTCGTGCAGCGCGATGTCGACGCCGTGCAGCGCCTGCACGTCGACCTCGCCCATGCGGTAGAGCTTGGTCAGGGCGCGGCCTTCGATCACGACGTCGTCGGTGGACACGGAGCTGAGCATTAACAGGAAGGCGGGAAGGCGGGAAGCAGAACCACTCCGTCTTCCCGTCTTCCCGTCTTCCTGTTCAATCTTCCTACACCGTGCTGCGCAGCGTCAGCTCGGTGATCTCGGCCGGGGCGAGCACGCGCAGCGGTGGGCCCCAGAAGCCGGTGCCGCGGCTCACGTACAGGGTCGAACCGCCGTCCCGGTAGGTCCCGGCCAGGTAGCGGGTCTGCAGCCGCACCAGATAGCGGAACGGCCACATCTGCCCGTCGTGGGTGTGCCCGGAGAGCTGCAGCTGCACGCCGCGCGCGCGTGCCAGGTCGAATGCGCGCGGATCGTGCGAGAGCAGGATCAGCGGCGTGCTGGGCTGCCAGCCGGCGAGCGCGGCGTCGAGGTCGAAGCCGGGGCCGTCCGGCTTGCGGCGGTGGCTGCCGTAGTCGTCGACCCCCGCCAGCTCGAAGCTCCCGCCGTCGCGCTCGATCGCGACGCGCTCGTTGCGCAGCACGCGGATGCCGAGCTCGGCCACGCGCCCGACCCAGGCCGTGTCGCCCGAGAAGTACTCGTGGTTGCCGGTGATGAAGTACACGCCGTCGCGCGCGCGCAGGTCGCCGAACGGCGCGGTCTGCTCGCGCAGCTGCGCCGCGCGGCCGTCGACCAGGTCGCCGGTAATCGCGAGCAGGTCGGGCTGCTGCGCGTTGCACTGCGCGACCAGCCGCGCTGCGTAGCGCCGCTGCAAGAGCGAGCCGATGTGGATGTCGCTGATCTGCAGCACGCGGTAGCCGTCGAGCGCGCGCGGCCAGCCGGGCAGGGCGATCGCGACGCGCTTGATCGCCGCGGGCCGCAGCGCGCCGAACATGCCGAGCACGACCACGCTGGCCGTGGCCCCGAGCACCGCCAGCGCCCGCGCGCGTTCGACCGCGAGCGAGCCCAGGCCGGCCGCGAACAGCACCAGGTCGCTCGCCCACAAGGCCAGCAGCAGATAGAAGATGCTGCCCATCCACGTGTACGCGACCCAGGCGATCGGCCGGGCGGCCTTGGGCCCGAAGTAGTGGTCGACGGTCGGGTTGACGAAGATCGACGCCGCCAGCGCGAGCAGCAGGTACGCGCCCAGGCTGCGAAACGGTTCGGGGACCTGGGTGGCGACGAGCAGGCGCTCGGCGAAGTACGCGTGGGCCCAGAACAGCAGCCCGAAGAACGTGCCCACGACCAGCAGCACGGGAAGGATTCGGGCGCGCACCGCGACGGTTTGTAGAAACGAAAGGGCGCGGCCGCAAGGAAATGGGGGCGGAACTTGGAACCGAGACTCGTTTGTGCGCGTCCGCTTGACCGGGGGGGCCCTTTTGAGGAACATGCGCGCGGTTTTCTGGGTCGCGCTTGCTTGGGTCTATCGGTTGACCCTAACAAGCGCTCGTCCTGAAGCAGAGTTCCCGTTCAGGAGGCTTCAGGAGCGAGCGCGCCCGCAGAAAAAACCGGAGGAATACTCTTGTATTTCGAGGATTTTTTCGAGGACGTAAGCCGCTCCTGAAGCCTCCTGAACGGGAACTCACCGAGCACCATGAGCACCGCTGCGGTCATTGAGCGGCCACGAGCCCGCCTTCTTCTCGACCTCGTCGCGCTGTCCAAGCCGCGCGTCACGGGCCTGGTCATGGCCACGGCCGCGGTCGGCATGGGGCTCGCGCCAGGTGGCATTCCGCTCGGGCGCGCCGCGGTCATGTTGGGCATGACCGCGCTGCTGGTGGCGGCGGCCAACGCCTTCAACTGCTGGCTCGAGCGCGACACCGACGCCTTCATGCAGCGCACGGCCGGTCGGCCGCTGCCCGCGGGGCGGCTGGAGCCGGGGACCGCGCTGGTGTTCGCCAGCCTGCTCGCGGTCGCATCGGTGCCGTTGCTGGCGCTGGGCGTGAACCGGATGACCGGGCTGCTCGGGGCGATCGCGCTTTCCAGCTACGTCTGGGTGTACACCCCGCTCAAGTTTCGTAGCCCGTGGGCGATGGTCGTGGGCGCGGTGCCCGGTGCGCTCCCGCCGCTGATGGGCTGGACCGCGGTCACCGGTGAGCTCGGGGCGGGCGGCGTTGCGCTGTTCGCGATCGTGTTCGTGTGGCAGATGCCACACGTGATCGGGCTGTCGGTGTACCGGCGCGCGGACTACGCCGCGGCCGGGATCCGCGTGTTGCCGTTGGCCCGCGGGCTGCGCGCGTCGCAGTGGCATGCGATCGCGTGGGCGCTGCTGCTGGTGCCGGTGAGCGTGTCGCCGCACGCGTTCGGGCTCGGCGGCCACGCGTACCTGGCGGCCGCGCTGGTGCTCAGCGGGCTGTACGTGCTGGCCGCGGTGCGCGGGGCGGACCTGACGCGGTCGGCTGCGGGCCAGGACGAGAGCGCGGCCGACCTCTGGGGGCGGCGCCTGTTCCTGTGGTCGCTGCTGTACCTGCCGTTGTTGTTTCTCGTGCTGTTGCTCGACCCGTCATGAGCAGCGCGGCCCCGGCAGCGGCGCTCGGGCTCGCGGCGGCGCTGCCGAGCACTGCGGCGGCGGAGGCGGCGGCAAGCGCACGGGTCGAGGTGCGCGGTCTGCGCCAGCGCTTCGGTACGCTCGATGTGCTGGCTGGGCTGTCGTTTCGCGTGCAGCCGGGGGAGATCTTCGGGCTGCTCGGGCCCAACGGCTGCGGCAAGTCGACCACCCTGCGCGTGCTCACCGGCATGCTCGTGCCCGACGCGGGTGAGCTGCTGCTCGACGGTGAGCCGGTCGCCCACGGCGGGCGGGCGCTGCGCCAGCGCATGGGCGTGGTGTTCCAGGCGCCGAGCCTCGATGCCCGGCTGACCGCGCGCGAGAACCTGGCGCTGAGCGCGGCGCTGTACGGCGTGTCACGCGTGCAGGCGCGCGAGCGGATCGCGAGCTTGCTCGCGTTCACTGACCTGCGCGATCGCGCCGACGAAGC
>Ga0190265_10003441_pt1 | contig 10808 bp, 9 predicted proteins | sample Popmic124T_FD_133135 | JGI IMG/M metagenome (GOLD analysis project Ga0190265, IMG submission 133135) | Populus adjacent soil microbial communities from riparian zone of Indian Creek, Utah, USA - 124 T | ecosystem: Environmental > Terrestrial > Soil > Riparian zone | place: USA: Utah | collected...
AGAGGAGCACCTCCTGCACGTACCAGTCGGCGTGGTTGTAGGCAAAGATCGCGTCGTAGAGATCCTCGCGCCCGCCGGCGACCTCGAGGTAGTTGGCGGCGGCGCAGATCGCGTCGACCGGGTTGTAGGGGTCTTTACGGCCGTCGCCGTTGGCGTCGACGCCGTAGGCCTCCCAGCTGGAGGGCAGGAACTGCATCCAGCCCATCGCCCCGGCGCTGGAGACGTTGAGGTTGGTGCCGAATCCGGTCTCGATTTTGTTGATCGAGGCCAGCACCTGCCAGGGGATTCCGTACTCGGTTCCGCAGGCTTGGTAGATCGGCAGCAGGAAGGGCGGGATCTCAAAGGAGTCGATGATGAAGTTGGGAACGCCGATCGGGGCCGGTCCGAAGGGGGCGATCGTGGTCGTCGGGTTGTCCGGGGTCGGCGAGCCGCCGCTGCCGAAGGTGGAGCCGCCGCTACTGCCCGACTCCTGCGGTTGGTCGCCTGCGGTCGCGCGCGGGGCCGTTACCGCGCCGTCGCCGGTGACGCCGGGGGCATCGATCGTCTGGTTGCGCTGGGCCCCGCCGGCGGTATCCGTCGCATCGGAGGAGTCGAGGGTGGCGCCAGCCTCCACCTTGCCGCTCTGCGGGGCCGGCTCGGTCGCCGGTGCTTCACCGCTTTCGGTGCTTGGCGCTTCGGCTCCCTCAAGCGTGTCGGTGGCCGATTCGCAGTCGGTGTCGTCGAGGTCGACCTGACCGTCTTCGTCGTCGTCGAGTTGGTTGGCGCAGGCGGCTGCCGGGGGGGCGGACAGGGACGGGGAGATGCCGAGCGTGCCGGTCGCTCGGCCATTGCCGAGCTCGGTCGCAGGGTCGGCACCGGCCAGGCCGACGCCGAACGCCGTCGCCAGGGCGAATCCTGCCAGGGCTATGGTCAGTGCGAGCTTGTGTCTCATCCTGCGGCGCCTCGATACCCGCGATCCCGGGATGCGCTACCCGGATCGGTCCTCTCCCCACGCATCGAGCATGACCACGCTACCGATCCGCCCACACGGGCGCAACGAGACCCATGGCGGCCAAACGCGCGCTTAATCAAACTGCCTGCCCATGCATGCTGAGGCAGCAGGATTCCAGCCCGGCCGGATGCGCTCGTGTAAGAACCTGTATCAGCCGTCGTCCGGGCGTCGCCACGGCGCCCGGACGAGAGCGCCTAAGGTGTCGGGATGAACATGAGCGATGAGGAGTACCGCGAGAGCCTGAGAGAGCGCAGCGAGCAGGCGATCGGCGAGCTGGCGCAGGCCCTCCTCGACAGTCAGATGCTGGAGGGTGCGCTCGCCGCCGCCGGGGGCGCCCGCGAAAAGGCGATCGAGGCCCAGCACGCGGCGATGTCGGCGCTCAACGTGCCTTCCGCCGGCGACGTCGAGCGGCTCGAGCGGCGTGTTCGCGCCCTTTCTCAGCGGCTCGACGAAGTTGAGGACGAATTAGACCGCCTCCGGCGTCAACATTAAACCTCAACCTGAAGCTTAGGGTTGAGCTAAGTCAAGAGCACGGCGGCGGCGGCCTGACCGCAGCGCTTCGCTGCGGTCTCGAGTTGCTCGTCCGGTAGGCGCTCGCCGGACTCGCCCTCGCTGACGATCAGCACGGCTGCGGTGGCGATCTCCAGCTGCCGCGCGCGCCCGAGCACGGCGACGGTCTGCAGGTCGGCGCCGGCCGCCTCGGGCGGTGGATCGTCGACCCGGTGGATCGTGTCGAGGCTGACGATCCGCGCCTCGATCGCGTCACCGCCGAGCTCGTCGCGCAGCCCTCCGAGCAGCTCCGGGTCGGGAGCGACCCCCGCGCCGCCGGCGACGCCGAAGGCGGCGGCGCTGCCGCCGCCGGCGAGCGCCTCGCCGACCAGCAGCAGGGTCCCGGCCGGCGAGTCGGGGCCGAGCCCGTGGCAGGTGCCGATCCGCACCGCCCGCCGCACGCCGAGCCTCGCCAGGTCGGCGAGCACGATCGCGGCGCTGGGGCCGCCCATCCCGGTCGCCTGGACCGTCAGCTCAGGTCCGTTTGCGGTCCGGCCCGTGTACCCCCACAGGCCGCGCGCGTGATTGCTCATCTTTGGCTGCTCGATCAGCTCCTGGGCGAGCAATAATGATCGGCCCGGGTCGCCGACCAGGATCGCGTCCGTCGCCAGCGGCGCCGTTGGCCTCAGCCGGGAGGGCATCGCCGGAGCCTACGTCGCGCGAGGCGGCGACGGCGCGGCGCAGGTCGCGCTTACGCATCCACTCGGCCGCGAAGTAGCTGCCGAGGACGAAGCAGAGGGCGAGCGCCTGGGCGGCGAGCGTCTCCACGGTCGGGTAGACGCCAAGCCAGGTGCCGAGCCAGAGCGGCATTTCGACGTCGATCGGGTGGATCGAGATCCAGCCGACGCCCTGCATCGTGCGCACCGTGTTGCCGACCATGACGACCAGCACCAGCGAGATCAGCGCCCCGGTCGCGATCAGCATTTTCTTGTAGGGGAGCTTGCGCTCGAGCGCGAAGGTGATCGCGCCGACCGCCGCGGTGATCGCGAGGCCGAGCGAGACGCCGGCGAGGACCACGCCGGTTCCGGAGCTGAGTTGCAGCGCCTGCAGGAAGAGCACCGTCTCGAAGCCCTCGCGGAAGACGCTGGTGAAGCCGAGCGTGTAGAGGCCGGCGACGGTCGCTGCTCCGGCGCCGGTCGCCAGCGCCGCCCCGGTCAACGCCTTGCCGCGATCGCGGTGGCCTTTGATCCACTCGGTCCAGTAGACGCGGTGGAAGAACCAGTTCATGACCAGCAACAGCACGCCAATCGCGACCACGCCGACCGCGGCCTCCAGTTTCTCCCCGTATTGGGAGAGCGAGTCGAGCAACAGCAGCGCCAGCACGAACATCACCACACTGGCCGGCAGGGCGAGCAGGGCGCCACGGTAGACCGGCCGCCGCAGCGGCGCCCGCGGACCGATCATGCTCGCCGTGATCGCAACCAGGATCAGGATCGCCTCGAGGCCCTCGCGGAAGACGATCAGGGCGGAGTTGGTGATGGCGGTCGTCGCGCTGGCGCCGTCGCCGGTCAGGGCGCGCGCGTCGGCCAGCTCTTCGTCGAGCGTCAGCCGCGTTTCGCGGATCTCCGGCACCGCTGCCTTCTGCGCGATCAGCGAGGCAAGGCCAGGTTCCCCGCCGGCGCCGTACCAGATCAGCCCCTCGATCTTCAGCGCCAGTTGCGGGTCGAAGGCGCGCAGCTTCAGCTCCGGGCCGAACTCGAAGAAGCCATAGGCGGCGAGCCGCGCCTGCTCGGCGGCGTCGAACTGGCCGGCGCCGGCCGCCGCTTCCATCTGGTCGAGCGAGATGTCAACCAGTTCGTAGTCGGCCTCTTCGCTCGGTTCGGTCCACTCCTGGGGCGCCGTTGCTTCCAGCATCTCGGTAGCACGCTCGGTCGTGGCGTCGAGCTCCTCCTGCCCCGCCACCGCGACACCCTGCTGGGCGTCGTCGACGTCCTCGCGCAGCAGCGCGAACTCAGCCTTGATCTGCTCGACAGCCACCGGGGCGAGCTCCAGCAGGATCGGCTCGAGGTCGGCAAAAGCGGTTTCGACGCCGTCCATGAAGGCGACCGCCTCCTGGATCTCGAAGGGGATCGTCACCCGCCCGTCGGCAGTGCCCTTGTCGAACTCTTTCGGCACCAGCTCGAGGAAACGGGTCAGCTGGGCGGCGCGGTTGACCTGCTCGTCGGGGGTGAGCGGGGCCGCGGTGAAACCCTCCAGGTCCGCTTCGACTCGTTTGCGGGCGGACTCGAAGGCGACTCGATCGGAGGCGGCGGCCGCTGCGGCGAGTCGCTCGAAATCGGCATCGGTGACGCGTCGCTCGTCCGCTCCGCGCTGCTCGGCGTACTCGGACGCGATCGCCTGCCAGTAGCCACGCGCGATCGCCGCCGTCTCGGCGAAGCGCCCGGCGAAGCCCCGTTCGCCTGCCCGCGCCGCTTCGTCGAGGTTGCCGGCGAGGCGGGCCTGGAAGGTGTCGAGCAGGTCCTTTTCGATCTGGATCACCGCCTCGCGGGGGCTGACTTCGCCTGCGGCGAGTTCCTGCAGTGCCGCGGTCGCGTCGACGCCGGGGCGGGTGAAGCGGGTGGTTTGGCGGAAGTCTCGGATCTGCAGCCAGGCGCTCGCTGCCGCGACGTCGTCACGGCGGGCGGAGGCGACGGCGACGGCGAAGGCGCCACGGCGCAGGGCCGAGACGATTCTGCCCCGCGCCGCGGCGAGGCCTGCTTCGTCGCCCTGCGTGGCCGCCGCTCGCGCCGCCCGCAGCGAGGTTTCGACTTCGCGCAGCTCCGCCGGCGAGTCGGCGGCGAGGCCGCGCCGCAACGGTCCGGTGAGTCGGCGCTCTGCCGCCGTCACCGAGGCTGCTGGATCTTCGTCGAACAGCAGTTGGGATTGGGCCACCGCGAGCTCCGCTCGGATCGAGTCGGCGGCCTGCCACGGCGGCTCGGCCTGGGCCGGCGCCGCCGTGGCGAGAAGGGCCGCGAGCGCGGCGAGGATCGCGTATGCCCGTCTCAACCTAGCCTTCCTGCAGCTCCACTTCGAGCTGGTTCGCGGCCTGGGTCACCTGGCCGGCGATCGCCTCGGCCTGCGCCTGCGCCTGGGCGCCGAGCGCGTCGGCCTGCTTGGCGCTGAACTTCTCGCCTTCCGCCTCGCGGTCGCGCAGTTCCGAGGCGAAGGCGACGAGGCTCTGCAGCTCCTTCTGCGTCTGCTTCGCCTGCGCCGGGCTCTCCGCCGCGATCATCGGCTCGATCTCCTCGTAGGTGACGAGGATGCCGCTGAGGATGTCGGCGATGTCGGAGAGTCGTGAGGTGGCGACGAAGCCCTGTTCGGTCGCACCCTCGCCGGCGATGAAGCGGGAGTTCTTCCAGGCCTCGAAGTACTCGCTCATCGTCGGCGTCATCACCACGATCGAGGTCAGTGCGTCGGAGGGGGTCGGCTCGAACTCCGCCGCGTCTTCGTCGAGGCTTTCCGCCTGGGCGAGGAATTCGTCCAGCGTCGCCTTATAAGTGTCAGCGTCGGGCAGCCCCTCGCCGAACACGACCTTGCCGTCGCCGTCGACGTCGGGCTCGGTTCCCTGCGCCGCCACGTCCGGATTGGTCCCGTAGAGCGCCGTCTCGGTGAGGAAGAAGAGGTTGCCCGGCTGCTTCAGTTGCTTGCCGGACGGGGTGGTGAGGGTGAAGGAGACGGCGTCTTCCGGCGTTGAGGCGTCGGAGCCGGCGTCGATGTCGACGTCGTAGTGGGCGAGGCGCGGCACACCGGCGACGACGCCCTCCATCTCCTCGTAGGCCGGGTTGGCGGCGACGAAGGCGTCCTTCGATTGGCTGAGAATCTGCTCGACTTCGTCGCCGTGCTCCTGCAGCAGGCGGTTGTAGTCGAAGTCAACTGACTCAGCCAGCCCGTGGTACTCGTCGGAGAGCCGCTGCAGCTCTTCCACCTGCTCGACCAGTTCGGCGGAGTGATCGGTCAGGTAGGTCTTCACGCCTGCCAGCTGCGCCGCGTCGGCCGCGGTCGTCTCACCGTCGTCGCTGTCGCCGCAGCCGGCGACCAGCGGGGCGGCAAGCGCCAGCGCGCCCAGCGCGACCGCGAACTTCGTCCTCGACTTCCTCAATTCCGTGCCTCCTTGTATTAGGGGAGCCTACTTAGGGTTCCCAAAGTCCTTGCTTTTGGGCACCCTAACGAATCCCGAGCGAGCCGGTCGGGCTTATCCGAGGGACGGTCCAGAGCCATATCCCGAGCTTGTCCTGCCACTCGTGAGAAACCGGTCAGCCGGATTTCCTCCAGCCGTCCAAACACAGCCGCGCGCTCCGTTCATACCTTGGACCGCAATTGCAAAACGCAAACCGCGACCGCCGGGGCCGGTCCCCTGCGGGCTAGGAGGAAGTTTCGATGAGAAAGAGGATGGGTCTCGCGTTGCTGCTGGCGGCGTTCGCCGCCCTGGTGCTGCCGGGAGTGGCATCGGCGCAGGGCGTGGGCGAAATCGTGGGCGAAAAGGCCATCGAGCTGGACATGGTCTGGGTTGCAGTGGCGACCGCGTTGGTCTTCCTCATGCAGGCCGGCTTCATGTTCCTCGAGATCGGCTTCTCAAGGCAGAAGAACGCCGGAACGGGCGTCGCCAAGGTGCTCGTCAACCTGGCGATCGTGACGATCGCCTGGTGGGCGCTCGGCTACGGGATCGCCGAAGGCGGTGGCAACGACTTCTTCGGCACCAGTGGATTCTTCTTCCACTTCGATCAGAGGATCGGACAGGGCGAAGAAGCGTTCAACGTCGCCGGCTCGGACGCGATGCTGATGCTGTTCGGGATGGCCTTCTGCGCGGTCTCGCTGGCGATCGTCTGGGGCACGACCCTGGAGCGGATCAAGTTCGGCGCCTACGTGATCTACGCCGCGGTCTTCGGCGCGATCATCTATCCGCTCGTCGCCCACGCGGTCTGGGGCGGCGGCCTGCTCTCTGACATCGGCGGCAAGCCGGTGATGGACTTCGCCGGCTCCTCGGTCGTCCACCTGACCGGCGCAACCGGCGCTCTGGCGGCGTTGCTGCTGCTCGGCGCCCGCAAGGGCAAATACGGGCCCGACGGCAAGCCGCGGGCGATCCCCGGCCACTCGATGCCGCTGGTCGGCCTTGGCGTGATCATCCTCTGGATCGGTTGGTTCGGCTTCAACGGGGGCTCGACCTTCGAAACCGCCGGATCCTTCTTCGGCGAGGTGATGCTGAACACCCAGCTCGCCGCCGCCGCGGGCGTGATCGGCGCTTCGCTGGCCGTCTACCTGAAGAGCAGGACGCTCGACGTCGGCATGGCCGGCAACGGCGCGATCGCCGGCTTGGTCGGCGTCACCGCCCCGTCGGGCTTCGTCGAGTACTGGGCGGCGCCGATCATCGGCCTCATCGCCGGCCTGATCGTCGTCTACGCGGTGCTGGCGATCGAGAAGCTCCTCGACGACCCGGTCGGCGCCCTCTCGGCACACGGCCTGGCCGGCATCTGGGGCACCCTCGCGGTCGGCATCTTCGCCTCGCCGCGGCTGATCGTCGAAGGGGCGGCGCCGGGTGTCTGGTACTCGCTTGTCGACGACATCCCGTTCAGCTCGACGTTCGGGCAGCTCGGGGTTCAGGGGCTGGCGGTGCTGTTCACCTTCGTCGTCGTCTTCGCGATCTCGTTTGCCACCTTCGCCGCGATCAAAGCGTCGATCGGGCTACGGGTATCCGACGAGGAGGAGGAAGCGGGGCTGGACATCAGCTCGCACGGCATGTACGGGTATCCGGAGCAGTTCATCCCGCAGCCGGAGTACTCGACCGGCCTGCCAAGCTCGTTGGGCAGCGGGGCCGCGATCCCTGCGGCCGCGCCCGCTCAGATGACCGCAACCGAGTCGCGATTGGAGGCCTGAGCGCATGAAGAAGATAGAGGCGTTCATCCGTCACGAGGCCTTCGAGCCGATCAGGGCCGAGCTGCTCGACAAAGGGTTTCCCTCTCTGTCGATCAGCGAGGCCAAGGGCTCGGGCAGGCAGAAAGGGATCGTCGAGCGGTATCGCGGCTCGACCCTGACTGTCAACGTCCGACCCAAACTGAAGCTCGAGGTCGTAGTCGAGGACAAAGACAAGTCGCTGGTCGTAGAGACCATCCTCAAGCACGCCCGCACGGGCGAGGTTGGGGACGGCAAGATCTTCGTCCTGCCGGTCGAGGAGGCGATTCGCATTCGGACCGGCGAGGGTGGGGAGCCTGTGTTGCAGGCTCACTCCGAGGAGGAGATCGTCGCCTGAGCTGACCTGTGGAACCCCTGCCAGGGCCGGTCCCGGCAGGGGTTCCACTTAACTTTTTTTGAAGACAGTTGGGCGGCCGTCCGAGGTTGTAACCGCAAAAAAAGTACAAGACGTTCCACCCCTGCCGGGACCGGCCCTACCGTCGGCACGGTCTGCTCGAAAGCGGAGCTCAGACGCGTAGCGCAGGGTGTCGGGCTTGGGGGCTAGCCTCGATTGTTCTATGGCTGAAGAGCGGATTTCGTTGGCGGAGGCTTCGAGGCGGTCTGGTGTTTCGGCTAGCACGCTGAAACGGTGGGCTAAGGAGAAGGTGGTGCCGGTGCGGCGGGGGCGTTGGACGGCGGCGGCTGCGGCGCAGGCTCGGGTGGTGGCGCGGATGCGCGAGCGGGGGCACTCGCTGGAGGAGCTGCGGCGGGCGGGCCGCGAGGGTCGCCTTGCCTTTGGCTTCGTCGAGGACCTGTTGCCGGGGACCGAAGAGCAGGCAACGGTTGCCGAGGTGGCGCGCGAGACCGGCCTCGAGCCGGAGCTGATCGAGCGGATCCTGGTCATCCTCGGCACGCCGCTCGGCCGGGAGCGGTTGCTCAGCCCCGAAGACGTGAAAGCGCTGCGGCACTGCGCCAGGGTGCTGGCCGCCGGCTTCCCGCTGGTCGCCTTCCTGCAGATCGTCCGCGTCTACGTGCAGTCGCTGCGGCGGATCGCCGAGACGGAGGTGCGTCTGTTCCATCTCTACGTGCACGAACCGATGATTCGCGACGCGGTGCCAGAGCTGGAGATCGCCGAGGAGATGGGCGAGCTGGCCGGTGACATCCTGCCGCTGACCGCTCCGCTGACCGAGTACCTGCACAACCGCTACCTGCGCTACTTCACCGAACAGGATGTGGTCGGCCACATGGAGACCGACATCGGCGCACCGGACGCCGACCTCGGCCAGGTGCCGGTGACGCTCTGTTTCATCGACCTCACCGGTTTCACCCGCTACACCGAGGAGGAGGGGGACCTCGAGGCGCTCGACGTGGTCGAGCGCTTCGTCGAGACGGTGGAAACGACGCTGCCCGCCGAGGCGACGATCGTGAAGACGATCGGCGACGAGGTGATGGTCGTCTCGCCGGACCCCGGCGCTCTCACCGCCTGGGCGGTGGGCCTGCTCGAGCGCTTCCCGGAGCGGCCGCGGCCGCGGGTCGGTGTCCACTACGCGCAGGCCGTCTACCGCGACGGCGATTACTTCGGCACCCACGTCAACCTCGCCCATCGGGTGGTGGGGCGAGCGCAGGCGGGGGAGGTGCTGGTCACCGACAGCGTCACCGGCACGCTCGAAGAACGCGGGCTGACCTGCGAGCCGATCGGCGAGGTCAGCCTCAAGGGCTTCCCGGTCCCGACCCCGCTCTTCCTGATCCGCCCAGCACCGGACTGAGATGGAGAGCGAGGCGATGCTGGAGGCGGTGCTCGAGGGCGGCATGCTCACCCCCGCCGCGCCGCTGGTGGCAATGCTCTCCGGCGGTCGCGACTCGGTTTGCCTCGTCGATCTGGCGGTGCGGCTGCTCGGCCCCGACGCGGTCACCGCGCTGCACGTCAACTACGGCCTGCGCGACGACTCGGACGCCGACGAGGAGCACTGCGCGGCGCTCTGTGAGCGACTCGGCGTGCGGCTCGAGGTCGAGCGCCCGCGCCGGCCGGAGGGGCCGGGCAACCTGCAGGCCTGGGCGCGCGACACTCGCTACGCCGCCGCGGCGCAGCTGGCCACGGGCCCGCAGGGGCTGATCGCCACCGGCCACACCGCCGACGACCAGGTCGAGACGATCCTCTACCGGCTCGCCTCCTCACCCAGTCGTCGCGCTCTGCTCGGCATGCGTCCCTGCGACGGCAAGCTGGTGCGGCCGCTGCTCGACTTCAGCCGCGAGCAGACGACCGCCTACTGCGAAGAGCGCGGCCTGGCCTGGCGCGACGATCCGAGTAACGACGAGGCGGCGTACGCCCGCAACCGCATTCGTCACGGCCTCGCACGGGCGCTCGCCGAAGCCCACCCCGCCGCGGCACAGAACGTCTTACGCACGGCCGAGCTACTGCGCGACGAGGCGGAGGTGCTGGATGGCCTGGTCGACGCCGAGCTCGACGGTTCGAGGGGTTCGCCGCGGGGCACGATCGCGCTCGAGCGCCTCGCCGAGTTGCCGCCGGCGCTACAGCGTCTGGTCGTCCAACGGCTGGCCGATCGAGCCGCCGGCCGGCCGGTGCCCGGCGCCGCTCGCCACGCTGAGGAGGTCGCCGGCCTGCGTCGCACCGGCACCGCGATGCTCGACCTCGGCAGCGGCGTCCGGGCGATTGCCGAGCGCGGCGTCCTGCGTGCCGAGCGGTAGATAGGCTCGGCTCGTGAGCGACGCGATTGGCGAGACCCTGGTCGAGGGCGAGGAGCTGCAGCGGCGCGTCGCCGAGCTGGGCCGGCAGATCAGCGAGGACTACGAGGGCCGTGACCTGTTCATGATCGGTGTCTTGAAGGGTGCGGTGATCTTTCTCGCCGACTTGATGCGCCATCTGACCGTCCCCTGTGAGATCGACTTCATGGCGGTCTCCAGCTACGGCTCGCAGACCGACTCCTCCGGCGTCGTCCGCATCCTCAAGGATCTCGACGCGCCGATCGAGGGCCGCCACGTGCTGATCGTCGAGGACATCATCGACTCCGGCCTCACCCTGCATTACCTGATGCGCAACCTCAACGCCCGCGGCCCGGCCTCGCTCGAGGCCTGCGCCCTGCTGACCAAGCCCGACCGGCTCCGGGTCGACCTCGAGCCGCGCTACGTAGGCTTCCGCATAGCCGACCGCTTCGCCATCGGCTACGGGCTCGATCACGCCCAGCACTACCGCAACCTGGACTACGTCGCTGCACTGGATGGCTAGGCGGCCAGGCGCCGAAATCGCCCTGGTACGCTGATTTTCTCTGTGAGACGGTTTTTCAAAAGCGCAGCGTTCCCGATCCTGTTGGTGGTCATCCTCGCCTTCGTGGCGCAGCGGGTGATCAGCCCGGGACCCTTTACCGATCCGCCTGCCTCCACCGAG
>Ga0190265_10003442_pt1 | contig 10805 bp, 13 predicted proteins | sample Popmic124T_FD_133135 | JGI IMG/M metagenome (GOLD analysis project Ga0190265, IMG submission 133135) | Populus adjacent soil microbial communities from riparian zone of Indian Creek, Utah, USA - 124 T | ecosystem: Environmental > Terrestrial > Soil > Riparian zone | place: USA: Utah | collected...
CAGCAGCTGATCGAGTCGCTGGCGACGGACTTCGAGCCCGGGCGCTACACGGACTCCTACCGCGAGAAGGTGCTCGAGCTGATCGAGGCGAAGGCGGCCGGCGAGGAGATCGCCATCGCGCCCGAGGCGCCGGCGCCGGCCAAGGTGCCGGACCTGATGGCCGCGCTCGAGGCGAGCCTCGCGGCCGTGAGCTCCGACGAGAAGCCCAAGCGCAAGAGCGGCGCGAAAGAGCGCGAGAAGGCGAAGACCTAGGGACTGTCGACGAACTCGAGCCGGTCGGTCATGCGCGTGATCTCGAAGACGCGCTGAACCTCGATCGGCCCGCGCACGAGGACGAGCCGGCGGTCGAACTCCTCGAGCCGCTCGCGCGCGATCAGGAGCGCGCGGAGACCGTGCGAGTCGAGGAACTCGAGCCCGCGCAAGTCGACGGTCACCACGTCGACGTCCGGCAGGTCGGCGACCCGCTCGAGCTCGGGCTCGAGGACGCCGCACGCGAGCATGTCGAACTCGCCCCGGAGCGCGACGTAGGCGAACCGGCCTTGCACGACTGTCTCGAATTCGCACCTGGACATCCGGCGCAAGCCTAAACCGATGGCGCGTCGGGGAGGCTGACGGAATGTCGAGGCTTCGTCGCGCGGACTGTTCAGGACCCGGGATCACTCGCCGCAAGGCGGGCCGCGGCTTCGTCTACTACGACAACGACGGCGAGCGGGTGGACGAGCGCGAGGTGCTCGAACGCATCCGCGAGCTCGGCATCCCGCCCGCGTGGAAGGACGTGTGGATCTGCCCGTATCCCAACGGGCACCTGCAGGCCACCGGAACCGATGACGCGGGCCGTAAGCAGTATCGCTACCACGACGCGTGGCGCCAACGGCGCGACGCGGAGAAGTTCGAGGACATGACGCGGTTCGCGCGCGCTCTGCCGCGCTTGCGCGAACGCATCGAGGAGGACCTCGCCGCCTCGGAGGAGCTCAGCCGGGAGCGCGTGCTGGCCTGCGCCGTGCGGCTGCTCGACCGCGGCTTCTTCCGGATCGGCACCGAGGAATACATCGAGTCCTTCGGGCTCGCGACGATGCTCAAGGACCACGTGGCCGTCACCGACGACGGGACGATGGTGTTCGACTTCCCGGCCAAGAGTGGCAAGCAGCGCGTCCAGGCCGTCGTCGACCCGCTGGCGAAGGACATCGTCTGCTCGCTCAAGCGCCGGCGCGGCGGCGGGCCGGAGTTGCTGGCCTACAAGGCCGGGCGCACGTGGCACGACCTGCGCTCCGACGACATCAACGCCTACCTGAAGTCGATCGTCGGCGACCGGTTCTCGGCCAAGGACTTCCGGACTTGGAACGGGACCGTGATCGCCGCCGTGGCGCTGGCGGTCTCAGGACCCGCGCACGGATCGCCGACCTCGCGCAAACGGGCGATCACGAGGGCGATCAAGGAGACGGCGCACTACCTGGGCAACACGCCCGCGGTGTGCCGCGCGTCCTACATCGACCCGCGGATCTTCGACGCGTTCCGAGGCGGTCTGGTGCTTGACCCGACGGTGATCGAAGAGGCGGCGAAGCCCGGCGAGCTGCCGACTCACCACCGCAAGATCGAGCTCGCGGTGCTCGACCTGCTCAACGAGAAGGAAGAGTCGCCCCGGTTGGAGCAACTGGCCGCCTAATTGATATATCAGGGGACTGTCCCCTGATATATCAGTGCGGGTTGTCGGCCGGCGGCGGGACGTCGGGCCCGTCGGGCTGCGGCGGCGTCGGATCGTCGGGGCCGGTCGGCGCTTCGCGGTCCGGCGTCGGATCGGCCGGGGTTGTCGGCTCCTCGGGCACGGCCGGGGTGACCGGCTCGGGCGGGACGGCGGGCGTCGCCGGCTCCTGCGGTTGCGGGACCTCGAGCACGGTGCTCACGCGTCCACCTTCATTCCGGAGCCGTAGGCGTAGAGCTTCTCCAGCGAGGAGCGGATGATCCGCGACACGTGCATCTGCGAGCAGCCGACGACGTCGGCGATCTCGGACTGCAGCAGGTCCTCCTGGAAGCGCAGGCGCAGGATCTCGCGCGCGCGCTCGTCGAGGATTCCGGTCAAACGCTCCAAGGTCACGCCGGCCTCGACGCGGTCGAACTCGTTGTCGTCGGTGCCGATCAGGTCGCCCGCCGAGGCTGAGTCGTTCTCCTCGTCGTGCACGGGGGCGTCCAGCGAGCGCACGGAGCGACCCTCGGTCGCCTGCAGCGCCTCGACGATGTCCTCCTCGCTGCGCTCCAGGCGCCCGGCGAGGTCGGCGACGGTCGGCTGGCGGCCGAGCTCGCCCCACAGCTTCTCGCGCGCCTCCTCGAGCGCCAGGCAGAGCTCCTGCAGATCGCGCGCCGGGCGCACATCCCACGTGGAATCGCGGAAGTAGCGCCGCAGCTCGCCGAGGATCGTCGGAACGGCGTAGGACGAGAACGCGAGCCCGCGCTCGGGGTCCCAGCGGTCGACCGCCTTCACGAGGCCGACGGATGCCACCTGGATCAGGTCGTCGAGCGGCTCGCTGGCGCGCCGGTAGCGAAGTGCGAGCGAGCGGGCGAGCGGCATGTAGCGCTCGATCAGCGCTTCGCGAGCGCGCTCGTCGCCGCCTTGGACGAGCCGCATGAGCCGCTGATCCTCACGCTGCCTCCGGGCGCGATCGATCGAGGTGGCCGGAGCGGAGCGAGGCCGCTCGGCCGAAACAGTCTGTGCCATCTGAAAAAGTTCCGTACCCCTACCGCGGGGATTCTCAGGCGTGGAAGGCGCGAGATCGTCTTATTGCAGACACGGGCGCTCCGGCACGCCCGCGTCCTACGCGTCCTCGAACGTGAAATGCGCGCTCAACCCGGTCAGCTCGAACAGTCTCCGGATCTGTTCGTCCCCCGGCACGACGGCGAACTCGTAGCCGTCGCGCTGCGCGCTGAGCGTCCAGCGCGTGAGGAGGGTGAGGCCGGTCGAGTCCATGAACTCGAGCTCGCGCAGGTCGGCGACGATGCGGCGGAAGCCCGCACCGTGCGCCTCGCGCAAGCACGCTTCGAACTGATCGACGGTCGCCATGTCGAGCTCGCCGGCCGGCCGGATGCGAGCGATACCGCCGCCGGCGTCCTCGAGGTCGCAGCGGAAGGGCTTAGGTGGAAAGAGATCAGGCAACAGCGGACTCCGGTGGGGACGCTACCCAAGGCGCACTCGGGACGTGGTCGCCGTCAGCGCGCTGACGGGTAGATGGCCGGTGGTGCCGCCGCGTACTGGAGTCTTGGCGTAGGTGCAGCCGACCCAGTTCCAGATCGAGCGTGAGCAGCGGGGCGAGATGCTCGTCCTCACGGCGCGCGGCGAGATCGACATGGCGTCGGTAGGCGGCCTGAGCCACGCACTGGAAACGGCGTTGGGCAACGGTGGCGAGGTCTGGCTCGATCTCTGCGAGGTCGACTTCATGGACTCGACCGGGCTGACCGCGCTCGTCCGCTGCCATCGCGCCGCCAACGACGGCCATTACCGCTTCAGGATCATCTGCCCGGCCGGGCCGGTATGGCGCGCGATCGAGCTCTCAGGCCTCCATCAGGTCCTGCCGGTCTATTCCAGCTGCGCCGCCGCCGGCGCGGGTTGAGCGCAGTTGCTCAATCAAAGCGTCGTGTTCGGCGCCGATGGCGCGCGCGAGCGCAAGCTGCTCGGCGCCGCGTGCGCGCAGCTGGTCGCGGCGGGCACGCGAGTGCCCTGACGCCACGCTCGTCGGCTGACCCGCATGCAGGAGCCACCCCGGGCCGTCGCGACGCACGAGCGTGCCGTCCGACTCAGCCTCGTCGACGGCAATGGTCACGTCGGCCGCGGACAGCGCGAGCAGCGCCGAGACGGCGCTCACGTCGAGTGCTTGCGGCAGCGCGACAGCATCGCCATGTGTGGTTCCCCACCGAGCGGCGATCCGCCAGAGCAGCACCAGCAATCGTTCCTGGACGGTCCCACGCGCCGCGGGCGCCGATCGTGCCGGCGCCCGCGTGAGGATCCGTGCGGCGGCCTCGGGCCAGGCCTGAAGGGCGATACTGAAGCGCGTCCCGAGTACCGCGAGACGCAACGGCGTACACGCTCTCCACTGCGCGTCGGGATCCCATGGCACGATCACGTCGCCGGGGCCAAGGACATCGTCGCGCGCCACGTCCCCCACCAGCAGACCGTCGAGCACGACCAGCGCGACCGTCTCATCATCGAGTGCCTCGCGATCCGGTGGAAGCCACGGGCCGGCGGGCACCGACAGCACGGGCAGGATCGGCTCCCGGCCCAGCTCAGCGGCCGCGCGCCAACCGATCACGCGTGCCAGCGCAGGATCCACTTCCAAGAGCGACGCGGCCGCTTCGCACACGGCCGGCGTGTCGGTCATGCCGCGAAGCTAACCGTCGCCGCACCGGCTATGCGCGGGTGGTCATCGCCACGACAGCGAGCCGTCGCTTTACGATGGATGTCGATGGCCTTGCCCGGTCCGACACAGCCGCGCGTCGCGGGCCGCAGCCTGCTCGAACTCGATCCCGATCTCGGGCAGCTCCTCACGGAGGATCGCCGCGCGGCGGCCGAGCGCGAGCTGCGCGTCCGGATGACGACGTTCGCGGTCGGGGAGTGGGATGGCGCCCGGCTGGCCGACGCCGACCCGGCGCACCTCGGGCTGCTGATCGCCGAGGGCGTCCTCGCGCGTGAGGTCGTGCTCGGCGACACGGTCAGCACCGAGCTGCTGGGGCCCGGGGACATTCTCCGGCCCTGGCACATCGAGGGGCCGCCGCAGCTGTTGGCGGTGGGCGTCCGCTGGAACGCCCTGTCACCGATCCGCCTCGGCCTGATCGACCGCCGCACAGCCGCCGCGCTCGCGCGCTATCCGGAGATCCACGCGGTCATCGTCGACCGCCTGTCGGAACGCGCGCAGCGACTCACGATCACGCAGGCGATCTCGCAACTCAATCGGGTCGACCGCCGGCTGCTGGCCCTGTTCTGGCACCTGGCCGAGCGCTGGGGCCGGGTGTCTCGCGACGGCATCGCGGTGCCGCTGGCGCTCTCCCATCGACTGATCGGCGAGCTCGTCGGGGCGCGCCGGCCGACGGTCTCGACCGCGCTCGGCGAGTTGGCGCGCGAGGGCCAGCTCGTGCGGCGCGACGACGGCACGTGGCTCCTCACCGGCGAGCCCGTCTCCGTCCCGGCCGACGCGGCGGCCGAGCTGGTCCGCCAGCGCCGGCGGTTGATGCCGGTGACGGATGAAGCGCCGCTCGAGGCGAGCGCACCGCCGCCGGAGCCCGGCGATCGGCTCCAGTCGATGCAGGCGTCGCTCGAGGCGGCGCGCGCCGCCGCCGAGCAGCACCGGCGCGAGTTCGAGGTCCTACAGGCCGAAACCGCCTCGCTGCGTGACCGGACGGTCGAGTTGCGAGCGCTCCGGAGCGAGCACGTCCAGCGCCTGCGCGACGCGGCGCGGCGCCGGCAAGACGCCTAATCCTCACGCGCGGCGTCGCGCAGGGCCTGCTCGTGCTCGTGCTCGGCGTGTTCCTCGTGGAACCCGGCGGCACGCTCATGCGTGGCCTCCGCCGCCTTGTGCGTCTCCGCCTCACGCTCGTGCAGGCGCCGCGAGCTGTCGACTTCCGCCTCCTGCGCTTCGCGGGCCGCCTTCGCGGCACGCCGAGCGGCACTGCGAGCGCGGTCGCGCGCCCCCTCCGCACGCTCCCTGGCGAGCCGGGCCGTCTCCTCATGGTCGCGGTCCGGCGACATGGCGCTACTCGGGCCCGTCGCCGTCGCGCGGGCGATCCTCCATCATCACGATCGCGCCGCGCGGGCTGTGGCCGTCGCCCGGCACTGCACTGAGCAGGGGGAGCACCGTCGCCGCGCACACGATCGTGCGTCCGCGCCGGTTCACCGCGCTGAGCTCGCGCGTCTCGCGCTCACTGCTTCCACTGAGTACCGCGCGCAGCGCGGGCGCCAGCTGCTCGGACGGCAGCCCGATGTCGAGGCTGAGGAAGTGGTTGTCGACCGCCTCGTCGAACCGCATCCCCCACAGGTCCTCGGCGCGGTGGTTCCACACCTGCACGCGTTGCTGGGCGTCGAGCACGGCGACGCCGAGGCTCAGCGACGTCAGGATCGCCTCCAGGAAGTCGTTGACCTGATTGAGCTCCCCGGAGCGCTGGCGCAACTCGTCGTTGAGCGTCTCGAGCTCCTCGTTGGTCGACTGGAGCTCCTCGTTCATGGTCTCGAGCTCCTCGTTGGTCGACTGGAGCTCCTCGTTGGTCGTCTGCAGCTCCTCGTTGGCGGACTGCAGCTCCTCGTTGGTCGTCTCGAGCTCGTCGATCGTCGACTGCAGCTCCTCATAGGCCAGCTCGAGGTCGCGCCGATTGCCCTCGAGCTCGGTCTGGAGCGCTGCGTAGCGCGTGACGTCCTCGAAGACGATGCTCGCCGCGATCGCGACGTTGTCGGTCGAGAGCAACGGCGTGACGCTGACCTCGAGCCGGCGCGCGTCGCCGCGGTCCGGCGAGAAGGTCACCTCGCCGACCGAGACGCGGCGGCGCTCGCGCAGCGCCTGCTCGACCGGCGCCAGCAGCGCGACCGGGTCCTCGGCCAGCTGCAGGTCGCCCAGCGGGCGGCCGAGATCCTCGCGCGAGATCCTGAACAGCGCACGCGCCGGCAGGTTGGCGAACATCAGCCGACCGCTGCGCGAGACGATCGCGTGAGCCTGGGCTCCCAGCTCGAGCGCCGCGTCACGCGCCGTCCGCTCGTCGTCGCCGTTCGGCTGCCGTCCGGCTTCACCGGCGCCGAAGCTGCTCGCCCGGGAGGCGATCGACGTTCTCGACTGCTTGACGAAGATCCGGTGCTTGAGCTCCGCGGGCGCGAACAGTTCGCGGTGCGTGATCATCATCTCGGACTTGCCGAGCAACATCGCGCCCGAGTCGACCAGCGCGAAGTGGAAGTGCCGCAGGATGCGCGACTGCGTGTCCGCGTTGAAGTACATCAGCGTGTTGCGGCACACCAGCAGGTCCAGGCGCGAGATCGGGGCGTCCTGGACGAGGTTGTTGCGGCCGAAGATCACGGTCCGGCGCAGGTCGGTGCGGAACGACTGCCGGTGGTCTGAGCCCTCGAAGTAGCGCTCGCGCAGGTTGGGCGGCACCGATGCGATCTCCTTGGCGGTGTAGACCGCCAGGCGCGCGTAGGTCAGTGCGTCCTCGTCGATGTCGGTGCCGTAGATCTTGACCCGCTCGCGATACGCGTCGACGCCGAGCAGCTCGGCCAGCAGCATCGCGCACGTGTAGGTCTCCTGGCCGGTCGCGCAGCCGGCGCTCCAGATCCGCACGGGCTCGCCCGCGGGCTTGGCCGCCAGCACTGCCGGGAGCACCTCGTCGCGTAGGTGATCCCAGGCCGGTCCGTCACGGAAGAACTCGGTGACGTTGATCAGCAGCGTCTCGAAGAGCTGCTGGTACTCGGTCGGCGTGACCTGGAGGTAGTCGAGATAGTCGCCGAAGGACGCGCAGCCGACATCGTCCATCCGGCGCCGGAAGCGGCGCTGCAGGCTCGGCCGCTTGTAACCCGTGAAATCGACGCCGCGAGTGCCCTTGAGGAACTCCAGCAGCGCCTCGAAGGCTGCGTCGTCGTCGCTCATCCGGTGGCCCCACTCAGGACGCGCCGGATCACGGCGGCACGGTCATCGGCGAGGCGGGCACTGTCCCGGAGGTGCTGGCCGCGTTCCATCCGGAGGGCGATCCCCCTCAGCTGCTCGCCACGCTGCTCGAGGATCTCGACGCTCGCCCACAGCGCGCCCGCGACGGCATGGCCCTGCGCCTCGACCATCGCTTCCTCGGAATAGGCGTGACCCACGGGGCAGCGGTAGCGGATCGTCTCGCCCTCGCGAACCTCCGATAGGGAACCCCTGCACTGTGGGCACGTGAAACTGGACACGGGGCCGGCGGGCAGGCGCACGAGGGCCTCGGCCATGTGGGCGATCGACACCACGGCGTCCGGTGTCGTGACCGCGAGCGTGCTCGACGGCATGCCGGCGACGAGCGCCTCGCTCGGTTCCTGCACGATCACATTACCGCCGGCCTCGGCCACCGCGGCCGCCCCGGCCGCGCCATCGTCGAGCGCTCCGGAGAGCACGACGGCGACCGCACGCGAACCCCAGGCGCGAGCGAGCGAGCGGAACATGGGATCGGCGGCGGGTCGGACCCCGTTCTCCGTCGGGCCGTGGCTCAGCTCGACGGCGTCCGCACGCACCAGCAGGTGTTGGTCGGCGGGCGCGACGTAGATCGTGCCGGGGCGCAGGCGCATGCCGTGCTCGGCCGCGACGGTCGTCAGCGCGCTGTGGCGGGCGAGGATCGGAGCCAGCAGGCTGCGGCCGGTCGGCGGGATGTGCAGGACCACGCAAACCGCCGCGTCGAGATCCGCGGGCAGGTCCGCGACGAGCCGCCGCAGTGGCTCGAGACCGCCGGCCGAAGCGGCGATGCCGATGACACGTGCGGGCAGCGGCTCGAGCGCGGGAATCGGCTCGGCTTCCACACACTCCAATCTACGCCCCCCGTGGGTGTGCCGTGGAGGCGGTCCGAATCCGCACTACCTGGGTAGCCTCACGCCATGGGCTTCGACGTCGTGCTGATAGCGGCGTCCCAGGGCGGTCTGACGGCCTTCCGCACGATCGCGGAGAGGCTTCCGGCCGACTTTCCCGCGGCCGTGGTGTATGCCCAGCACCGCTCGCCCGACGCCGGCACCGCCGTCGTCGACCTGCTCTCGCGCTGGTCGCCGCTTGACGTGCGCGGCGGCGTCGACGGCATCGAGCTCGCCCCGGGAACCCTGACCGTCGCGCCCGCCGCCGCGCACGTCGGCATCTCCGCCGAGCGTCGGCTGACCGTCGGGGCCGTGAACCGGTCGAACGAGCAGGCGAACGAGCTGTTTGCCGCGGCGGCCGGCGTCTATGGCGCGAGCGCGCTCGCGGTGGTGCTGACCGGTCGCCTGTCGGACGGCACGCGGGGCGTGCAGGCGATCAAAGCGGCGGGCGGGCGGGTGATCGTCCAGGACCCCGAGTCGGCGGAGCAACGGTCGATGCCGTGGAACGCGCTGGCCACCGGATGCGTCGACCTCGTGCTCGAGCCCGCACGGATCGCGGACGCGCTCGTCGCGGTCGTTGCGGTGCCCGGCGCCGCCGAGCTGTTCGGAACCCGCGGCGGCTCATGGAGCGTCTCGCCGTCCGCCCTCTGACGGCGCCCGCCGGTCGGCCCCTCGCGCGGGTACCGGGCAGCCAGTGCGCAACCGGATCCTGAAGGCGCTTCCCGACGACGAGCGGGTCGCGATCGAGCGGCGGCTCGAGCCGTGGCAGCACCGGGTGCGCGACACCGTCTACCGCCAGGGCGAGCGGATCGACTCGGTCGTCTTCCCGCTGTCGGGCGTGATCTCGCTCGTCGTGGAGTCCGAGGGCGCCCCGCCGGTCGAGATCGCCACGGTCGGCGCCGAGGGCTTCGTCGGCCTTCCGGTCTTCCTGCAGGCGACGCTGACCGGCGCCCACATGGCGTTCTCGCAGGTCGAAGGCGAGGCGCTGCGCATGGACGCCGCCGACTTCCTCGACGTGGTCAACGCCGCTCCCCGTCTGCGCGGCGCGCTGCAGCGCTACGCGATGGCGCTGATGACCCAGGTCGCCCGCAGCGTAGCTTGCAACAGCGTGCATTCGGTCGGGCAGCGGGCGAGCCGGTGGCTGCTCCAGACCCACGATCGCGTCGAGGGCGACCGGTTTACGCTTCGGCGCGAGTTCCTGGCCCAGATGCTGGCCGAGGACCACGGCGCGGTCGAGGCGACGACGGGCGAGCTCACCGCGGCCGGCGCGATCGCGTACGACGGCGAGGTGCTGACCGTGCGCGACCGCGGCGGGCTGGAGCGAGCGAGCTGCGACTGCTACCGCGTGGTGCGGGAGGAGTACGAGCGGCTGTTCAGCGGCTGAACGCCGCTACGGTCACACAGTGCCGCCCGCGAAGCGCGTTGAGGTCAACGTTGGAGACACGACGGTCTCGCTGTCGAACCTCGACAAGCTGATGTACCCGCGCGCCGGGTTCACGAAGGGCCACGTGATCGACTACTACACGCGGATCGCGGCGGTCCTCTTGCCGCACCTGCACGCCCGGCCGCTGACGTTGAAGCGCTATCCGAACGGCGTCGAGGGCAAGTTCTTTTACGAGAAGCGCTGCCCGGGGCATCGTCCTTCGTGGGTCCGCACGGCCTCGGTCTGGTCGGGTCGCAACGAGGGCGACATCGACTTCTGCCTGTGCGAGGACCTGCCGACCGTGGTGTGGCTGGCGAACCTGGCCGACCTGGAGCTGCACACGCCGATGGCGCGGGCGCCGGAGATGGATCACCCGACGATGATCGCCTTCGACCTGGATCCCGGCCCGCCCGCCACCAACGTGGACTGCGCGCAGGTCGCGCTGGAACTGCGCCGCGCGTTCGACCACCTCGGGATGGAGGCGTTCCCGAAGACGTCGGGCTCGAAGGGCATGCAGGTCTACCTGCCGCTGAACACGCCCGGGATCACCTACGCCGACACGCGTGAGTTCTCGCGCGGGCTGGCGCAGTTGCTCGAGCGCCGCGATCCGAAGCGCGTCGTCTCGGACATGAGCAAGGCCAAGCGCACCGGCAAGGTGTTCGTGGACTGGAGCCAGAACGACCGTCACAAGACGACGGTCAACGTCTACTCCCTGCGGGCGCTGGAGCGGCCGACGGTGTCGACGCCGCTGTCCTGGGACGAGGTCTCCGACCTGGCCGACGCCGACGAGCCGCTGTCGTTCACGAGCGACGAGGTGCTCTCACGCGTGGCCTCGCTGGG
>Ga0190265_10003443_pt1 | contig 10803 bp, 9 predicted proteins | sample Popmic124T_FD_133135 | JGI IMG/M metagenome (GOLD analysis project Ga0190265, IMG submission 133135) | Populus adjacent soil microbial communities from riparian zone of Indian Creek, Utah, USA - 124 T | ecosystem: Environmental > Terrestrial > Soil > Riparian zone | place: USA: Utah | collected...
ACGGCGACGGGTGTCTCCTCAGTTCCGCTACCCATGCTGCTGATCGTGATGATGGCATCGTCGAGGGGAATGGGGGAGCGCGGAGCCCTGGGCTGCGCAACGAGCCTGGCCGCACCCAGCACGAGCGTGACCGACATCGGCCTGTCACCGCTCGCGACCGTCTGGCGCGCGGATGTGAGGCCGCTTCTCACCTCCACCGTATAGCGCCCGACAACGACGGGGACGATAGGGCTGGATGCCCAGCCATCAAAGAGGCGCGATCCGTCGTCGGCGGTAACGGCCCAATGCAGGGGGGCGTCGAGCGGCGCGGTGTTGGGTGCGAGCAGGGCTCTGAGATGCAGCGCAGGCGGGCCGCTGGCCGGAATCGGCGGTGGCGGCACGAGCGGGCCTGGCTGCGATCCGCGCGACACGGAGGCTTGCCCGGCGCCGCCGTCCAGCCCCGGCACATTGAGCGCTTCCTCAATCAGGCCAACGACCTGGTCGGCGTTCTGCGCGTTGAGGTGTTTGCCTCCCGTCAACTGCGGGACGCAGGCCATCTTGGCGATGTCGTCGGCCTTTGTGCCGATGCCGACGACGTGCGCGGTGACTTGCGCCGCGCGTAGCTCGGCGGCCGCGGCGCATACATCGGCCTGGCAGTTGTCGGCGTCGTCGTGGATCAGCAGCACGTGACGCGCACCTGCATCGCGGGGGAGGATGTTTGCCGCCTCGCGCAGCGCAAGCGCCAGGGGGCCGCGGCCCCTGGGGCTGATCTGGTTCAGCGGCGCCATCACGCGCTCGGGGTCGAGCGGCTCGGGCGTTTTCAGGACCTCCACATCGTTGCAGTCGCCGGCGCGACGATGCCCGAGCGCAATAAGACCCACGCGGGTCTGCGGATTTACCTTGCCTAACGCCTGACGCAACGCGTCGCGGGCGACCAGGTATTTGGCCTGACGGGTGGCATCGAAGGGGGCCCACATCGAGCCCGAGCCGTCCATGACAATGACCAGGGATGGAGGATTGCCGGGCTGGGCAGCGGCCGGCGCGATGCTCAGTACAACACTGGCGATGGCGGCGCCCAGCCGCTTAGAACGATTAAAGGTCTGCATCGGCCAAACCCGGTTTCGCAGAGCAGAGGGGGCACCGGGAGGCATTGTACTCGCATCGGACTTGGTTTAGCGAGGCTCAATGTGAAACGATGAACCGCAACACGAGCGAATGAGCCAGCAACTTATCGACTTGCTATTGACGCGCCGATCCGCGAAGCCGGCCCTGTTGATCGAGCCCGGCCCGCACCCGGAGCAACTCGGCACGATCCTGCGTGCGGCTGCGCGTGTTCCCGACCACAAGAAGCTGGAGCCCTGGCGCTTCATCGTGTTCGAGGGCAACGCGCGTGCCGAGTTCGGCCGGGTCCTGAGTGATGCCTGCGCTGCCGAAGAAAGCGCTCCCTCGCAAACGAGGCTGGAGATGGAGCGGGCACGCCTGTTGCGTGCGCCTGTGGTCGTTGCCGTCATCTCGCGCACGATCCCGAACCCAGGCGCGCCGGAGTGGGAGCAGGTTCTCTCCTGCGGGGCGGTTTGCATGAACCTATGCCTCGCCGCCAACGCACTGGGGTTCGGCACGAGCTGGATCACCGAATGGTACGCCTACAGCTCCGGCGTGCGTGCCGCGCTCAGGCTGGCGGACAACGAGCGCGTGGCCGGCTTCATCTACATCGGCACGCCAAAGGAAAAGCAGGTCGACCGGGAACGGCCGGACCTCGACAGGATCACCACCCGCTGGAGCGGGCAGGCGCCATAGAGCAGGAGACCAGGAGTGTTCTACGAGACGGCAGCCAACAAGCATGGCCTCAGGCACGATCCGTTCAAGGCGCTGATTGTGCCACGCCCGGTCGGGTGGATATCGACCGTCAGCAAGGACGGCATCTGCAACATCGCGCCCTACAGCTTCTTCAATGCGTTCGGCGAGAAGCCGCACTATGTCGCTTTCGCTTCAGCCGGACCGAAGGACTCGCTGCTCAACGTGGAGGAGACCGGCGAGTTCGTGTGCTCGCTGGCGACCTGGGACCTGCGCTTCAACATGAACATGACGGCGGCGCCCGTGCCGCGCGGCGTCGACGAGTTTCCCATCGGCGACCTGATCGCAGCGTCGAGTCGGCTGGTGAAGCCGCCACGGGTGAAGCAGAGCCCGGCGGCCTTCGAGTGCAAATACTGGAAGACGATTGAGCTGCCGCCGGCGGAGCCGGGCGGCAAGTCGACCTACTCCGTCGTTTTCGGCCGTGTGGTCGGCGTCCACATCGACGATCAGTTCATCAACGACGGCATCGTCGACACCGGTGCCATGCGCCCGATCGCGCGCCTCGGATACATGGACTACGCGGTGGTGACGCCCGAGACCGTGTTCTCCATCAATCGCCCGACCGCTGAAGAAGCGATGGCGAAGCTCAAGCCGAAGGCGGCCGAGTAGGGGCGCCTCTCCCTGTGCCTTGAATGCGTCACGCGCGCTTCGGCGCGCGATTGAACGCATGTAATTTCGCAAAGCGAAATCCGCCACGTTCTCAGCACAGGTCGCGGACGCTTTGACGCGCGGCACTTCATTTTTTGGCCTCATTCCCCGCCAGAAACCGTTGTTTCAGCCAACAAAACGGGGATCCAAGAATGAGAGTGACGTTTCTTGCGTTGGCCGCTGCTTGCGCGGCGTCAGTTGCGACACCCGCCCAAGCTCGTCCGGCGGATGCCGACCGCGGCACCCATTTCGATGCCAACGGGACCATCCACTGGGGTCGTCCCGGTTCGGACGTGACGTTTACCGAGGACAACGAGCGTCCCGCCCGCAGGGGTTCCGGCGGCCGCGGCAAGGTGCTGCCCATGCGGACGAGGCATGCGGGAGTGGGTCCGCGCCCGAGGCGCTGGTGCGGTTGGTGGATGCGCACGCAGAGGGGTGGTGGACCTGAATACAACCTGGCCTGGAACTGGAGCAGGTACGGTCAAGCAACGTCTCCCCAGGTCGGCGCTGTGGTCGTGTGGCGTCACCACGTGGGTGAGATCACGGGACGCGCCAGCAACGGCATGTGGATCGTGCGCTCCGGCAACGACGGCGGACGCGTGCGTGAGCGCGCACGCTCGGTCTCGGGCGCTGTCTTCCGCATCTGAATAACTCGCGATGCGATGATTGCTAGGGGAGCGCTTAAGGCGCTCCCCTTCTCATTCAGTATGAGCTAGCGCCGCGCCGACTTTGCACGGGCGAGAATGCGCTCGGCGCGGGCGACATGTGCCTTGTCGACCATATGCCCGCGGATGGCGACGACACCGGCTTCTGGGTTGTCCGCAAAGAAGCGGATGATTTCGCTCGAAAGCTCGACCTCTGTGGTGCTCGGCGTGAAGGCCTCGTTCATGACCGCCACCTGGTTGGGGTGGATCGCCATCTTGCCGGTGAAGCCGTCGCGCACCGCGGCCTGGCATTCCAGGCGAAGGCCTTCCTCGTCGCGGAAGTTCACGAACACCGTGTCGAGCGCCTGCACGTCGGCGGCGGCGGCGGTGAACAGCGTTAGGTCGCGCGCGAGCCGGTAGGGCGAGGTCCACGTGCGCTGGTCGTCCTCGCGATTGGTGCGCGCACCCAGGACGGCGGACAGATCTTCCGCGCCCCAGGTCAGGCCTTCGAGCCGCGTGCTCGAACCGACGTAGGTGTGGAGCTGAAGCAGCGACACAGGCGCTTCGGTGACTATCGCAATGATACGCGTCGATCCTGTCGGGACGCCCGCGCGCTCTTCCGCCATGTTCAGCGCGATCGATAGCTTGTGCACATCGTCGCCTGAGCGGGCCTTGGGCAGCATCACGCCATCGGGGCGTGCGCCACCGATGGCCGCGACGTCGTCCTCCCACAGGTCGGTGTCGAGCGCATTGATGCGCACGTAGAGGATCGGGCGCCCCTCGCGCGGCAGCATGTCCGTTAGATACTGCGCAGCGAGCGTGCGCGCCGCGGGCTTGCGCGCCAGGCTGACGGCGTCTTCCAGATCGAGGATGAGCGCGTCCGCGCCGGTGCCTGCACCCTTGCCGAGCTTCTTCTCGTCGTCCGCGGGGACGAACAGCATGGAACGCATGGGTGTCAGGCCTTCGGACGACGGCGCATCATCGCCTGTCGGCGGCACTCGGCGACGAGCTCGTTGCGCTGATTGTAGCAGCGATGCACGAGGTCGACGATGCCGGCCTCGGGCTTGGAGCGGCTCTCGCGCTTGGCCATGACTTCCGTCGTCACGCGCAGGGTGTCGCCGTGGAAGACCGGCTTGGGAAATTTCACGTCGGTCATGCCGAGATTGGCGACGGTGGTGCCCAGCGTCGTGTCGTTGACGGAGATGCCGACCATCAGGCCGAGCGTGAACAGGCTGTTGAACAGCGGCTTGCCCCACTCGGTTCCGGCCGAATGATGATGATCGACGTGCAGCGGCTGCGGGTTGTGGGTGAGGCAGGAGAAAAGCGTGTTGTCCATCTCCGTGACCGTGCGCCGGATCGGATGATCAAACACGCGGCCAATCTCGAACTCCTCCAGATAGAGTCCTGCGGGCATCGTCTTACCTTTCTTAGTAGCGGAACTGCTCGGACAAGATGCGCTCGTCGAGGCTGTGGCCCGGATCGAACATCATGAACAGCTCGATGCCGTTCTCCTGCGCCACCTCCACGCGGGTGACGGAGCGCGTCTCCGTGTGATCGGCAACCGCGCTCACCGGCCGTTTGTCGGACTCCAGCACCTCGAAAAGGATGTTGGCCTCGTTCGGCAGCAGCGCACCGCGCCAGCGGCGCGGGCGGAAGGCGCTGATGGGTGTCAGCGCCAGCAGCGGCGCCTTGATCGGCAGGATGGGACCGAACACCGAGAGATTGTAGGCGGTGGATCCCGCCGGCGTCGAAACGAGCGCACCGTCGCAGATGAGTTCTTCCAATCGCACCTTGCCATCGACGGAGATGCGCAACTTCGCGGCCTGGTGCGTCTGGCGGAAGAGCGAGACTTCGTTGATGGCGAGACCCTCATGCGTGCTGCCGCCGTATATGGTCGCTCGCATTGCGAGAGGGTGGATGGTGTTGATCTCGGCGCGGGTCAGCCGCTCGCGCAGGCTTTCGTCACTGTAGTCGTTCGTGAGGAAGCCCACCGAGCCGCGGTTCATCCCGTAGATGGGGATGCGGTCGAGCATGTGCCGGTGCAGGGTTTGCAGCATGAGGCCGTCGCCGCCGAGAGCCACGATGGCGTCGGCTGTCTTGGCCGGGGCGTTGCCGTATAGTGCGGCGAGCCGCTCCAACGCCGTCCGCGCTTCGGGGACTTCGCTCGCCACGAAGGCGATGTTCTCGAACGTGCGGGAGGGTTTGACCATGGACGCGGTGGATACAACCCGTTGGGACTGCAGGAGGCTCGCGCACTTGGACGAAAACGACAAGCCCGTTCTCATCTATGCGACGTTTCCCTCCGTTGCGGAAGCCGAGCGGATCGGCGGAGCGCTGGTGGACCAGGGTTTGGCGGCCTGCGTCAACATCCTGCCCGGCATGACGGCCATCTACGTCTGGGAGGGCAAGCGCCAGCGCGATAGCGAAGCGGCGATGATCATCAAGACGCGCACGAACCTGGCGGAGCGGGCAATCGCGGAAGGTCGCAAGCTGCATCCCTACGCCAATCCGGCGTTCGTCGTGTTGCCGCTGAGCGGCGGATCGGAGGACTTCCTGCGCTGGATCGGGGAGCAGACCAAGCCAGGCCCGTGAGGGGCAGTTTCAATTCGCGCATCGCTGCCGGTGGATGAACGGTGGATAGACGCGAGCGATGTGGTGAGTCGCGATCGCCGTCCTCTCACGGGTGAGTCGATTGTGGCGATTCGTCCAGGTCGCACATGCATTTGATTCAAGTTAATGAATCGTTATAGGTAGGCCTTAGAGGGGGCTGCGTTTAGCCGTACCGCGTAGCCGATGTGTGGGCCTCGGAGGCTTGTGCATAACGCGGTGAGCAAACAGCGCGCCCTGTGCAAAACTCTCCGAAGCCATCAAGCCACCACCGCCGAATGGACGGGCGCTGAGTAAGTTCCGGCATCGACAAGCCGGCTGCTCTAGGGACGCGCTCTGAACCCCAGGGTTCGCCTTTTGGCCGTGGGCTCGCACCCCCCAACGGGCCGGTTGCCGTGAGGACGCGGCACGCCGGGAAAAGGGGGCGTTATGGCTAGAAATATTCTAGGTGTGCTCGGCGTGCTCGCGGCAGGCGTTCTGCTCGCCGTGTCGGCCGCCATGAACTATCGCTTCGGCTTCAGCCTCGGCAAGACCGCGGCCGATGGACAGATCTACGGCGCGGCGTCGGCGGCGGCCGACTGCTTCAAGGCGCTGGTGCCGTTCTTCTTCTTCGCCGCCCTGCGCAACCGGATGTGGTCGCAGGCCTGCGCGGCGGCCCTGGTGTGGGTGGTGGTGACCGGCTACTCGATGACCTCAGCGCTGGGCCACGCGGCCATGAACCGCCTCGACATGAGCGGCCAGCGCACGGTCGCCACGGCGAAATATCAGGACCTGCGCGCCGACAACAAGCGTGCCCAGGACCAGCTCAACTGGATCCCGGCGCACCGGCCGCCCGACACGGTCGCCTCCGAACTCAACGTGCACAAGGCGCAGCGCCATTGGCTGCTGACGCGGGAGTGCACGGACGTCAAAGGCAAGACCGCGCGGGAGTATTGCCAGCAATATCACAAGCTGTCGGCTGAACTTGCTTCGGGACGCGAGTCGCAGAAGCTGGAGGTCCGCATCGCCGAGATCGGCGGCAAGATCGCGAAAGCCGCGAGCGGCTCCGTGGTGATGGCCGAAGCAGATCCGCAGGCGAGCGTGCTCGCGCGCCTGGCGGGGGTGGAGGTCGAGACCGTGCAGAGCGCGCTGACGATATTCGTAGCGCTGCTGATCGAGATCGGATCGGGCCTCGGGCTTTACGTGGCCTTTGCCTACTGGCGCACGTACACGCCGATGCACGGGGGCGCGGCGCCAGCTGTGGCAGCGGCAACGGAAGCGACCGCTGCTGCCGTCGGCACCGATCAGTCGGCGACGCTGCGGCTGCCTGCTCCGGAAGCTGAGTTGGATGCGGACGGCGCGACCCAGGGGGCGCAACCGCCGTCTGCGGCCCGGCTCGGCGCCAACGACAATGCTTCGCGAGCAGCACTGATGCCTCCAAGCGACGTCGAGCTGTTTTATCGGGAAGCCGTAGTCGCAGAGCAGGGAGTACTGACATGCTCGCAAGACATGTTTGAGGGATACCGTGCGTGGTCGAAGATAAGGGACAAGCGACCTTTGCACATGTCTAGGTTCTCGATGGATTTCGAAGGCTTGGGCCACAAGACGGTGGAGGTCGGTGGGCGCAAAAGATACTCCGGCATTGCCCTTACTTTCGAGGTCGCGGCGTTGCTGCCCGAGAGAAAAGCTTCCCGCAGGCGCAAGGCCCAGGACATCGAGGCCCTGCCGGCTCCGGATCAAACAAGAGCAGCGTAGTCGCCGCAAGGCGCACCTCGAAAAGGGCTGCCTCGCGCAGCCCTTTTTTTATTGCCGCCAGGGAGAGGGAACAGGGCCCCGTTCGCCGCACAGCCTTGACAATCACAACGCCCGATGCATCGGATGCGCGACGCCGATGTTATCGATGAGCCGCGTCTTGCCGAGCCAGGCGGCGACCAGCACGCGCAAGGGTCCTTCAGGATCGCCGGTCAGAGGCGCGAGCGTCCTGGCATCGCGCACCTCCAGATAGTCCAACTTGAATCCCGCCGCTTCCAGCTCCGCCTTGCCCTCGGCAACCGCGGCAGCAATCACGTCGCCGCTGGCGGCAGCCTCGGCAACCTGGCTGATGACGCGATGGATGATCGGTGCGACCGCTCGCTCTTCCGCCGACAGGTATGCATTGCGCGAACTCATGGCGAGCCCGTCCGCCTCGCGCACGGTTTCCAGCCCCACGATCTCCAGCGGCAGGTCCAGATCCCGCACCATCTGCTTCACGACGGTGAGCTGCTGGTAGTCCTTCTCGCCGAACACCGCGACGTCGGGCCCGACCTGCGTGAACAGCTTGCAGCAAACGGTGGCCACGCCGCCGAAGAAGTGCGGACGAAAGTCGCTCTCCAGCCCCTCTGCGGCACCCGCAGGCACGATCCGCGTGGCGAAGCCTTCCGGATACATGACGCCGCGCTCGGGCGACCACACGAGGTCGCACCCCACGCTCTTGAGCTTGGCCAGATCGCCGGCCTCGTCGCGCGGGTAGCGGTCGAAGTCCTCGTTGGGGGCAAACTGCGTCGGGTTGACGAAGATGGAGACCACCGCCCGTTTGCACCGCGACTTGGCGAGCCGCACCAGCTCCAGGTGTCCTTCGTGCAGCGCGCCCATGGTCGGCACGAGGGCAATTGTCTCCCCGGCGCGGCGCCACGCGGCTGTCTCCGCCCGTATTGCCTCCAATTTGCGCACGACGCGAACGGCAGCGCTCATGATCGGTCCGTCTCCTGCGGTCGAGCAGGCAAACTACCGGTTGGCATGGACACCCCGCAACCTCATCACGATTTGCAGGTGAAGACACAAGTATCGCCTGGAAGATGTGTGGGGAATCGCCACTCCGCCTAGAATGCGCCGCCAGACTCTGTTCTATCCTGCTGACAATCCCCTTGGAGGCTTACGATGCGACCAGCCTGGGAGGCGCGCCCGAGCGAGGAATCGGCACCCAAAGGCCCGCCGGCGCGGGATGAAGTCGCAGCCTACCATCTGATGGACGAGACGCGTCTCGTCGGCGGCCTCGTCGAGCGCGCCATCTTCACCGCCGCCGAAAGTGGCCGCATCGCCAACCTGGCGACCCGCCTCGTGCGCGCCGCCCGCGCCAACCGCGACCGGTACGGCGGCATCGATGCCTTCATGCATGAGTATGGCCTGACCTCGGAGGAAGGCATCATCCTGATGTGCATCGCCGAGGCGCTCCTGCGCATCCCCGACAAGGATACGGCGGATGCCCTCATCGCCGAGAAGATCGGCGGCGGCAAATGGGAAAGGCATCTCGGCCACTCCGACAGCCTGTTCGTCAACGCCTCCACCTTCGGCCTGATGATCACGGGCCGCGTGGTGAAGCTCGGCGAGGCCAAGGGTACGGGCCCGCCCGCTGTCCTCAAGCGGCTGGTGGCGCGTTCCGGCGAGCCCTTCATCCGCCAGGCGCTGCGCCAGGCCATGCGTATCCTGGGCGACAACTTCGTCCTCGGCCGCAACATCGAGGAGGCCCTCGCCCGCGCGCGCCCTTATGAGGACAGGGGCTACCGCTTCTCCTACGACATGCTGGGCGAGCGCGCGAAGTCCGCCGCCGACGCCAAGCGCTACTTCGATCGCTACATGACGGCGATCGAGGCGATCGGCAACTCCAGGCCCGTGCGCGGCGAGCTCACCACGCGCGACCTGATGGTGCGCCCCGGCATATCCGTGAAGCTCTCGGCCATCCATCCGCGCTTCGATCCCGGCAAGGAAGTGCGGCTCGCGCGCGAATTGGTGCCGCGTCTCGTCGAACTCGCCGCGTCGGCCCGCTGGTACGGCCTGCCGCTCACCATCGATGCGGAGGAGCAGGACCGGCTCGATCTAACGCTCGCCATGTTCGCCGCGGCCTACAACGATCCTGCACTCAACGGTTGGCCGGGCTTGGGCCTTGCCGTGCAGGCCTACGGCCGGCGCGCCATTCCCGTCCTGCGCTGGATACGGCGCATGGCCCAGCACACGGGCAAGCTGGTTCCGGTCCGTCTCGTCAAGGGCGCCTACTGGGACAGCGAGATCAAGTGGGCGCAGGAGCGCGGGCTTCCCGACTATCCGGTGCTGACCCGCAAGACCCACACTGACGTGTCCTATCTCGCCTGCATGCGCCTGCTGCTGTCCGACCCCAACGCTTTCTATCCGCAATTCGCGACCCACAACGCCCAATCGATCGCCTCGGTTGCGGTCGCGGCCCCTTCTCCGGAGGCCTATGAGTTCCAGCGCCTGCACGGCATGGGCGAGGCCGTCTACGAAGAGGTCATCGCCAACCGGCTCGGCGGCACCTGCCGCGTCTATGCGCCCGTCGGCCCGCACCAGGACCTCGTCGCCTACCTCGTCCGACGCCTGCTCGAGAACGGCGCCAACACCTCCTTCGTCAACCGGCTCGCCGACCAGGCAGCCCCCATCGACGACATCATTCGCGATCCCGTGGCCAACGTGGAGGCGGAGATGGAGCGCGGCAGCCTGCTCCACTCCCTGCCGCGTCCGCAGGAGATCTACGCACCCGCGCGCATCAACAGCCGCGGCATGGCGCTCGACGATCCGACCGCGCGCCAGAGCCTTGTCGCGCAGATCGGTACGGAGCTGAAGACGCAGTTCGCCGCCGTGCCGCTCGTTGCCGGCAAGATGCCCGCGGGCAAGGATGCGCCGCTGGCCGTCGTCTCCCCGCACGACCGGCGCCATCGCGTAGGCAGCGTGCGTTACGCCGATGCCGCCACGATCGAAACCGCGATCGCGAGTGCGTCCGCGGCCACCTATTCCTGGGATCGGCTTGGCGGGCTGAAGCGCGCCGAAATCCTGGAGCGCGCCGCCGACCTCTACGAGCGCGACCGCGTGCGCCTCATGGCCGTCATGGTGCGCGAGGGCGGCAAGACACTGGAAAACGCGCTCGGCGATGTGCGCGAAGCCATCGACTTCCTCCGCTACTATGCCATCGAGGCGCGCCGCCTGTTCTCCGGTTCCCTCACGCTCACCGGCGTAACGGGCGAGACCAATTTGCTTGAACTGCGCGCGCGCGGTCCCTTCGCCGCCATCTCGCCCTGGAATTTCCCCCTGGCCATTTTCACCGGCC
>Ga0190265_10003444_pt1 | contig 10797 bp, 7 predicted proteins | sample Popmic124T_FD_133135 | JGI IMG/M metagenome (GOLD analysis project Ga0190265, IMG submission 133135) | Populus adjacent soil microbial communities from riparian zone of Indian Creek, Utah, USA - 124 T | ecosystem: Environmental > Terrestrial > Soil > Riparian zone | place: USA: Utah | collected...
CCTCCTGCTCAACGTGCACTCGCTGTACGTGATCCATGCGGACCTGGTGGCTGCCCCGCGCATCGGCAGCTTCAACCTGCACCCGGGGCCGCTCCCAGAGTACGCAGGCCTGAACGCGCCGAGCTGGGCGATCTTCCAAGGAGAAAGCCGTCACGCCGTCACGGTGCACTGGATGGAGCCCGGGATCGATACCGGCGAGATCGCCTACGAGGCCTCCTTCGAGATCGCCGACGACGAAACCGGCCTTTCTTTGAGCGCGCGTTGTGTCCGTGAAGGATTGCCTCTGTTCCAGCGACTGCTGGACGCGGCCGCGCAGGGCCGGGACGCCATCCCGGCGACGGCGCAGGATCTTTCGCGACGGAGGTACTTCGGCGCCGATGTGCCGAATGAAGGCCGGATCGCCTGGGCCAGCCCAGCCCGCGAGGTGGTCGACTTCGTCCGGGCCTGCGACTACTTCCCTTTCCCCTCTCCGTGGGGACAGGCTCACGCCAGGCTGGACGGCGAGACCGTGGCAGTCACCAAGGCCTCCCGAACGGGAGAGGTCGCCGGGGCCGACCCGGGCAGCGTCGGCCCATCGGGGGAGGACGGTGTGCGCGTGGCGGCCGGGGACGAGTGGATCGTCGTGCACAGGCTTCACGTGGACGGCCAGGCTCAGCCCGCTGCAAGTGTGCTCGAACCGGGAATGCGGCTCGAAGATGGTTAGGAGGACGCAGTCAACGACGCGCGGCGGCGCGCACCAGGGCGGCGGCCCGATAGGCGGGCCTGGCGACGAAGGACGTCTTCAGGGTCGCCCGCAGCAGCGAATCCCCGCGATAAACGTGTGCGCGCCTGATGGAGTAGCGGCCCGGCCGTTCTCGCGTGCCGTGCAGCGTGAACGCAGCGTCGTAGCCCGCGCGCTCGGCCAGGGCCTTGACGCGCGCGTCGTGCTCGCCGTAGGGATAGGCCAGGAAGCGGCAGGGTCGTCCGAGCTGATCCTCGCAGCGGGCCCGCGACTCCCGGAGCTCGCGATCGATCTCAGCTTCGGTGAGGCGGGGGAGATGTGGGTGGCTGACGGTATGCGAGCCGATCTCGAAGCCTCGGTCCGCGAGCGCGCGGAGCTCGTTCCAGTCCATCGTCTCGAGCTCGTCGGGATGAGCGATCGCGTCCGCCGCGAGCTCGGGAACGTCCAGCGGACGGCCCTCGTCGGCAAAGGCGGTCGAAGCAAAGATTGTGGCCGGCACGCCAAGGCGCTCGAGAAGGTCCAGTGCAACCGAGATGCTCGTGTACGCGTCGTCGAAGGTCACGTGGAGGAGGCGGCCGCTGCCGGCGATCGACGCGCTCGCGTCGACCGGGTGGAACCCGCGATCGAGCAGGCTCCGCACCTGTCGCTCGAAGGCCGCCGGGCGGAGGGCCAGGCCATGGTCCCAGCCGTCGGAGACCGCGTGGTAGCAGAGGACGAGTGGCCGTGACATCAGCTGCCTTCGACCACGGCTGGCTTCCGGCCGTGCTCCCTGCTGCCGCGACTCGCTTCCGAGCAGTCGACGAGGGGCTGGCGGCGGTGCTCGCGGACGCGGGGGCGGAACTGGTCGAGTCCGGTGCGGATGTAGACATCGCGCCCGCCTCCGAGCTCAGAGGAGAGGCCGACCTCGCCGTGGTCAGCTTCGCGGCGCGTCCGCACGACAGCACGCACCTCGCCGTACGGGTCGGCCGCCGGCTCGCGAGCGCAGCGGAGGTGCGAGTACGGGCGCTTCGTGCTCGGCCGATTGTTCGCCGACGGGGGTACCCACGGACTGACCTCGTCTTCTGGGATGTGAGACAGCAGTTCCGGGCTCCCGGCGCTCGTGCCGGGCGACGGAAGCCGGTGGAGTACCTGCCGCAGCGCGCGCTCGTGCTGGGCCGGCGCACGGCCGAGGCCCCGACCTTGCTCGACGCCTCGCTCGCGGCGGCTGGAGCTGCCGTCGGGGCCACCCTCGACTCTCAGGCTCCGTCGATCCGCGCCGGTCTCGTCGCGACCATGACCGACCAGGGGCTGCTGCGGGTCGCGGTCGGACCGGCCAGGCGTCAATTGGAGGAACAGAGCAAGGCGCTCGAGGCTCTGCGCGGCTCGAGTGCCGAGGCGATCGTCTCGGACCGGGTTCCCTGGCCGCTCGCCGTCGGCAAGACCGGGCTGGCGGACTGGTCGCTCGAGAAGCGGCTCCCGGGAACCAAGCCCGCCGGAGCACTGGAACCCGAACTGCTGGCCGAATGCATCGACTTCCTCGTTGCATTGCACAAGGCGGAGAGATCTCCAGGCGGACGGCCGCTCAGCAAGGATGCGGAGAGCATCGCGGCCGTTCGGCCCCCTGAGCGGAGAGCGGCGCTCGCTGCTCTCGGGAGCCGGTTGGACTCGGCGCTCGCAGATGTTCCCCGCGGTTTCGGCCACGGTGATTTCTTTCTCGGGAACCTGTTGACCGAAGGGGATCGCCTGAGTGGGGTGGTGGACTGGGACGCGGGCGGGCCGGGCCGCCTGCCGCTTCTGGATCTGATCCACCTTCAGCATCTGGCGCAGTATTCCCTCGCCGACGAGGACTGGGGCCCCTCCCTCGTTCGGCATCTGTTCCCGTGGGCGCGATCCGGCGGGGATGAGGTCGCTCGCGAGTACTGCAGCCGGATCGGTCTCGAACCAGGGCCGGATGCGCTCGAGAATCTCGCGGTGGCCTACTGGCTGGATCGTGTCGCCTACACCCTGCGGACGCACCTGCAGCGGCGAACGGAGCCCAGATGGCTGGCACGAAACGTCGATTTCGTCCTCGAGTCGGTGGCGTGAGGCACACATTGGCGAAAACTGTTCGAAGCGCCCATCATTTGACGGTGGCGTCGTACCCCGCTCTCAAGGCGGCCCTGCCCGGGCGTCTCAAGGTCGCGCTGAGGCGCGGTTTCCTGCGGGTATCGGCGATCTTGAACACCGGCACGAGCGTCTCGTGTCCATGCTGCGGCAGCAGCTTCCGCAAGTTCGCGCGCTTCCACGGGATCAACGACCAATGTCCGCGCTGCGGGTCGCTGATGCGCCAGCGCGCCGTGACGCTCTATCTCCGGGACGTCCTGCGCGTGCCCGAGCGAGGCGGAGACATCCTTCATGTCGGCCCGGCTTCCTCAATGCACGGATGGCTCGTGTCGTTCCCGAAGGTGCATTACGTCTCGCTCGACCTGAACTCACCGCTGGCCGACATCAAGGGAGACATCACCGATCTACCGTTTCCCGACGATTCGTACGATCTGATCGTCTGCCTGCACGTGCTCGAGCACGTGCAGGACGACCGGAAGGCGATCAGCGAGCTCTTTCGAGTGCTCCGACCCGGAGGCAACGCGGTGATCCAGGTCCCGCCGAGCCCCTTCGAAGAGACGCTCGAGGATCCAACGGTGACCGACCCGGCCGAGCGGGAGCGGCGGTACGGGCAATACGACCACGTGCGGCTCTGCGGCGCGGACTACCTCGAGCGGCTGCAAGAGCCCGGCTTCGAAGTGACCCGAGAGGACTATCCGGCGCAGCTGAACCTGGCGACGCGCGCTCTCTACGAGATTCATGCCGGTGAGCCGTTCTACGTATGCGTGAAGCCGACGGCGTGAAGGCGATCACTCGGGTCTCGGTCATCGCTCCGATGTGGAACGAGGCGGCGCACATCGACGGTTTCGTGTCCGACATCGCCGCTCAGGACTTTGACGGAGAGCTCGAGCTGCTGGTCGCCGACGGAGCCTCGACCGACGCCTCGGTGGAGCTGCTGCGGGCCGCCGCCGAGCGCGAGGGGATCGAGGTCACGGTCCTCGACAACCCTGCGCGTTGGGTTTCTTCCGGCCTCAACGCGTGCATCCGGGCGGCCACAGGCGACCTGATCGTCCGCGTCGACTGCCACAGCCGGTATCCGATCGATTACCTGCGAAGGTGCATCGCCGCGGCGGAGGAGACCGGCGCCGAGAACGTCGGCGGCGTGTTCATTCCGAAGGGACGAACGAGCGCGGAACGTGCGGTGGGCTGCGCGATGAACAGCCCGTTCGGCGGGATCCACTGGACGCGCCACGGAGATGACGAGCGCGTGGAGGTCGACACCGTCCCGTACGGAGCGTTTATGCCGGCTGCGTTCGAGCAGGCGGGGCTCTTCGACGAGACGCTTGTCCGCAACCAGGACGATGAGTTCAACCTCCGGCTACGCCTCGCCGGCGGAAGGATCGTTCTCGACCCGTCGATCCGGATCTTCTACACGCCGCGCGGCAGCTTCACCCGCCTCTTTCGGCAGTACTACGAGTACGGGCTCTGGAAGCCGGCGGTCATGAGCAAGCACGGCCGGGTCGTCAGCGCGCGCAGCCTGGTGCCGATTGCCTTCGTCGGCTCGCTGGCCGTCCTAGGCGCGCTCTCCACCTTCAGCGGGACCGCGCGTGTCCTGCTCGGGCTCGAGCTGGCCGCCTACCTGGCCGGTGCTCTCGTCTTCGGCGTGCTCGCCGTCCGTGCCGGCGGAGAGCGCCTCCGCCTGTTGCCGCGCGTGATCGCGGCCTTCGCCGTCTTCCACGTGGCGTACGGGATCGGCATGGCGGTCGGCTGGGTTCGCGTCGGGCTGCGCCGGCGCAGCGGTGCGTCCGCCGGCGCCGAAGCGCTCCCGTAGCCGGCCGGCGAACCAGCCGACGTCGCTGGCGCGCGGGACGAGGTCGGACGCTCGCGCGCCCTGCATGCGGATGAAGATCGTCGCGACGACGAGGCCCGCCGCCGTGTGCGCCAGCGCGGCCGCGACCGCCGCGCCGGTGCCGCCGAACGGAGGAATCAGCGCGATGTCGAGCGCGACGCTGCACACGAATCCCGCTCCGACAGCCAGGCTCTGCAGGCCGGGGTTCCCGCGCGCCACGAGCGCGCTGCCAAGGAGCTTGATGGCCGTCACCCCGAGCGACGCCACAACGAGGATGCGGAGCATGCCGACGGAGTCACGGAACTCGTCCCCGAAGATCACGACGCAGAGGATCGGTGCCGCCGCGAACATGACGAGACCGAAGAGCGCGGTGATGAGGATGGCCGCGCGGAAGACGCGCGCGGCCAGCCGCGCGGCCTCTTCCCGAGCGGCTCGGACCAGGTCTGGTCGCTGGACGAAGGCGAGCGCAGTCGGCAGATACCAGAGGGCTTCGGCCCAGGCGACGGCGACGCTGTACACCCCGAGCTCGCGCGGGCCGGCGATCGCGCCCAGGAGCCACTGGTCGAGGCGGTAGTTGCCGAGCAGCATGATCCGGCCCGGGTGGGCCCGGGCCCCGAACTTGAACGCTCGCCGGGCGAGGGCGGGATCGGGTCGTCCGAAGCCCGCAAGCCGGCGCTGCACGTACCAGGCGAGGATGACGGTCTCGAGCATCTGGCCGGCGAGCCACCACCCGATGGCGGTCCCGACGCTGAGGATCCCGAAGGCGTAGAAGAGCCCGTTGCCGACGACGTTCAGCGCGGGGGCTAGCAGAAAGGCCGTGTTCGTGACCACGAAGCCGTAGTCGGCCTGCACGAGGAAGCGCAGGAAGATCTGGAGCAGGATCACCGGGATGAAAGCGAAGGCCATCCAGCGGAGAGTCGGGTCCGACTCTCCGGCGACGGCGGGAACGAGGGCGATGAGGCCGGACAGCACAGCGATCGCTGCTCCGCCGAGGACGAGCGAGAGCAGAACCGAGTTCGTGGCCAGCGAACGCCGTGCACGTGGGTCGGAAGCGGCGAAGTTGGCGTTGGCCTCCTGCAGGCCGAACGTAGCGAGGTTCGCCGTCAGGAAGGTGATCGCGGTCAGAAAGGCGACATTGCCGCGGCCCTCGGCCCCCAGCGCACGGGCGACGATGAGCACGCTGAGCAGCGACAGAAACGCCGCTGCGACCTGCGTGCCGTACGTCAGCACGGCCGAGCGGGCAAAGGGCGGTGGAGTTGCGCTGACGTCGTTTGGCCGTTTCGACACTATTCTTAAAAGCCTAAGGCGGATGACCTTTCCGGGAACTCACGAGGCCGCGTACCGGCTGCGCATGGACGTGTCCGCCTTCGGGTGGATCGCCCTGGCGGCGGTCCTCGCGTTCGTCCAGGCATTCGCAGCACTGATCGATTGGCAGCTCGGCCTCGCGTTCGCCCTGGCGCTGATCTTCGCGGCGATCGTGTTGACCCGGCCCGTGCTGCTCCTCCCGCTGGCCGTGGTGACCGTCTTCATCGAGTCGCTGGTGTTCGCCGGGTTGCCGGTCACGCGCCTGCTGGCGCCGGTCGCCCTGATCATGGTGATCGTCGAGCTGCTGCGAGGTGGCGCTCGCATCCGCCTGGGGGCTCCACTCGTGGCCGCCAGCCTCTACGTGGCGTGGGCCGTCGCGAGCGGCGCCTGGACCCTGAGCGCGCCGGGCACCCAGTACCTGCTCCAGTCCCTCGGCATCTCCCTCGTGTACTTCCTGGCGAGCGCTTCCCTTCCGCGCTCCGAGGACGACCTACGACACTTCCTCTACGTCGTCGCCTTCGGCGCCGGTCTCATGGGCACCCTCTCTGTCCTCGCGTTCGCCGGCATGCCGTCGCCCCCCGGCATCGATCTTCTCCAGGCCGGGCGCTCGCAAGGAGGCGTCGGCGACCCCGACTTCTTCGCCGCGATTCAGCTCGTCGTCGTCCCGCTCGTTCTCGTGCTGGCGAGTGAGACCACGAAGAAGCCGCTCCGAGTTGCTCTCTACCTGAGCCTGTTGCCGATCCTCGCTTCGATCTTTACTTCGTTGTCCCGCGGAGCATTCATAGGCGTCATCGTCCTGGGCACGCTCTTCCTCGTCTCGCGCCCGGAGCGTCTCTTCCGATCGCGGCAGGAGAAGGCGCTCGCCCTCGTGGTCGTCGCGCTCGGGATGATCGCTTTCTTCTCGCGGCCGTTCCTGCGTGAGCAAGTGGTCACGCGTGCACAGTCGATCTACGCGCCACAGACCCAGGAGGACAAGACGGGCTCTGGGCGCACGAACATCTGGAAGGCTGCGGCGAGGACGGCGAGCGAGAACCCGATCCTCGGTGTGGGCTACGGGAGTTTCAGGTACATCTCGGAAGAGTTGATCCTCCAGACGCCGGGCGTCGACCTCGAGGTCTACGGCGACCGCAGCGAGGGCGACAACTACGCGGCGCATCAGACATATCTGGGGACCGCGGCGGAGCTCGGCTTCACCGGCCTGTTCCTCTACCTCGCAATCCTGGTCTCGACCGGGTTAGCGCTGAGACGCACGGTCAAGCGCGCGGCGCTCCTGGGCGCGCCGTTCGTCGGCCGCGTCGCCCACGCCCTGCTCTTGGGTCTGATGACGTGGGCGGTCACCGCTGCCTTCCTCAGCACGGAGACGGCGAGGATGTTCTGGGTCATCGTCGGGCTGAGCCTCGCCTTACCGAGACTGCTGCCCGAGCCCTGGGGAGGGGCGGCAGCCGACTACCCGGCGCGTTCGAAGGCGCCGACGTCGTAGCCGCGCCCGGAGGGGCGCTTTCGGCCGGCGATGTCCGTGCGCGGCGAGGAGTCGCCACGCGCGCGATCGACTGCTGGGCTGCCGCTGCCGAGCCTGAAATCGCTTCGGGAGCGAGAGACGAACCTGGGGTCGGCCTGGATGTTGCTCCCCACGTGCACCTGAGAGCACCCGCGCTGCACCGGCCCGTCGCCGTTGCCGAAGATCACATTGGCATCGATCGAGACCGGCCCGGTAGGACAGTCACTGTCGGTCTGGACGCCGTACTGCTCGTTGAACGCGAGGATGTTGTTGCGGATCGTGATGTTGTCGACGCCGCCGGAGCCGCCGACCACGATCCCGCTGTGCGCCGCGCCGGTCACCGTGTTGTTGACGAGGATCGAGCGGCTGTTCTGGTCGTACACCTGGATCCCGAATCCGTATGGGTGGCTGAAGATCAGATTGTTCGCGGCGACGTGGTTGCGGCCCTGGAAGTAGAGCCCATGGCTCTGGTGCTGGCCGGACACGTGACCCAGGCCGTTGTCGTGGATCCGGTTGCCGAGGATCTGGAGGTGGTGGGTCTCCTCCTCCGAGAAGACGCCCTGGTCCTGCGAGTGCCGGATCTCGTTGCCCGAGAGCTCGATGTGATGGGAGTCGCTCTGGAAGTACACGTTCGTCGAGGACGTGCCCTTCGCGCGCTCGAGGACGAAGCCTCGGATCCGGTAGTAGCCCGTGTCGATCTCGAGCGGTCCGGCCGCGTGTGAGATGACCGGCCGCTCGCGCGGGTAGGCGGCGATCGTGATCGGCCGGGCGGCCGTGCCGGGCCGGGTCACCTGGACGTTCTCCCGATAGATGCCCTTGCGGACCAGCGCCCGCTGGCCGGGGCGCAACGTGCTCGCGGCCTTCTGGATCGTCCGCCAGGGTCGTGCCAGGGTGCCGGGGCTCGAATCGCTTCCCCGTGTGGAGACGTAGTAGGCCCGCCCGCGTGAGAGCGGCAGCGGTCGCGGCAGCGCCGACGCGGCGCTCGTCGACGAGACGGCGGCCGGGTGATTCGGCCACGCCTGCTTGCCCCCGTACGCCGCCCCTGCCACGAGCATCGAGACGGCGACGGCGCCCACAGCGATTCGCCTGCTGACCCTGGCCACAGGCGGCGAAGGATAGCGACGCGAAACGCGGGTCCAAACCGCCCAATCACGCCTTTCGGCAGTGGGTATCCCAGGACCCACAAGTAGGCCGTTGGGCCTATTGAACCCTTCCCGCCGAGGTGCGAGTAATTCAGAGGCAGAGTAGATCGATTTAAGGGGAGTCGGGGACCTACGGGACAAGTGCGGCATCACAAGTCTGGTTGGCCCTGCCCGATCGCGGGGCAGGAAGCATGTTGAGCCTCCGCTCGGCGTTTCGGATGCTGGCGTTGACACTCGCCCTCGCCGCGACGACGCTCGCGGTCGGCGCTGCACAGGCACCGGCGATCGGTCTGTCGTTCCGCAACGAGGTCCTGGCCGACAGCCCGGCCGGCTACTGGCGCTTCGGCGAGGCGACCGGAGTCACCGCCGTCGACGAAACCGCCAATGCGAACCCCGGCACGTACCTTCAGGCCGTCACCCTTGGCGTTCCCGGCGCGTTGGCAACGGAGCTCAATAGCGCAGCGCGGTTCGACGGGGGTAGCGGCAGGGTCAGCGTGACCGATCCTGCGAGCGGGGTTCTCGATGTCGGAACGGGCGACTTCACAATCGAGGCCTGGGTCAAGACGACGGTGAACGGGGAGCGGGCGCTGATCTCGAAGCGGGACGCAACTCGCTACTGGCAGGTGACCGTCACCGACGACGGAAGCCACACCGGGCAGTTGCGGATGAATATGTTCGACGGGGTCGTCACGCGTGAGGTGTACAACCTCCACCGGGTCGACAACGGCGTGTGGCACCACGTCGTCGTCCTCGTCGACCGGGACGCCGGCATCAGGTTCTACGTCGACGGTGTGAACTCTGGGTTCACGGTCGCGCCCGTTCCGGGAGACCTGGGCAACGCTGCGCCACTCATGGTGGCGAAGTCGAGCGGTTACCCGAACCTGAACGGTGACGTCGACGAAGTTGCCCTGTACCCGAGTTTGCTGCCCGTGAGTCGAGTCCAGGCGCACTACTACGCCGGGATCGCCGACGCCGCCGCACCCACGGTTTCTCTGTCCACGCCGACCGAGGGATCCACAACCGGCACGACGCCGACCTTCTCGGGTCTCGGGGGCACCGCGCTAGGCGACGCGAGCGCGGTCACGGTCAACGTCTACGCCGGCGCAACAGCGTCCGGTACGCCTGTGCAGGAGCTCGCCGCCGGTCTTGCCGGCGACGGGTCGTACGCGGTCGACGCCACACCGGCTCTGGCGGCGGGCACCTACACCGGACAGACCGAGCAGGAGGACGGGCGGGGCAACGTCGGGCTGAGCGCTGCGAACACCTTTACGGTCACTGAAGGCCCGCCTCCGCCACCGCCACCGCCACCGCCACCGCCAAACCCGGTCCTCGTCGGCGCGGGCGACATCGCCGCCTGCGGTTCCACGAGTAGGGACGAGGCGACGGCTGCGCTCATCGAAGGCCTCCCGAATGCCACCGTCTTCACAGTCGGCGACAACGTCTACCCGGACGGCACGCCCGAGGAGTTCGCAAACTGCTACGACGCCAGCTGGGGCGCCTTCAAGTCGCGGACGATGCCGATTCCGGGCGGCCACGAGTACCACACACCCGGCGCCGCAGGGTACTACGGCTATTTCGGTGCTGCTGCAGGCGACCCGGCGAAGGGCTACTACAGCTACGACCGCGGCACCTGGCACATCGTCGCTCTGAACACCCTCTGCGCCGAGACGCCCGGAGGTACCTGTTACAACGAGATGGAGCAATGGCTGCGCGCGGATCTCGCTGCGCATCCGAACGACTGCACCATGGCCTACATGCACGTGTCGAGGTTCAGCTCGGGCAACGTGCACGGAAGCGACCCCAATGTGCAGCCTCTCTGGGAGGCGCTCTACGACCACGGCGCCGATCTAATCGTCAGTGCGCATGAGCACATTTACGAGCGCTTCGCTCCCCAGACGCCTGAGGGGACACTGGACACGGTCTACGGGATCCCACAGATCCTTGTCGGAACCGGCGGCTACGTTCGCTACGACTTCCTCGCGCCGCAGCCGAACAGCCTCGTACGGTTCGCCGACTCGCACGGAGTCCTGAAGCTGGTGCTCGGCGGGGGCAGCTTCGACTGGCAGTTCCTGCCGGTCCCCGGCGATCCGGGGACGGACGCAGGCACCGCGAACTGCCATGGAGCGCCCCCCGGCGGGCCGCCACCGCCCCCACCGCCGCCACCACCACCACCACCACCACCCCCAACGCCGCCCCCCCCCCCGGGGCCGCCGCCGCCTCC
>Ga0190265_10003445_pt1 | contig 10796 bp, 10 predicted proteins | sample Popmic124T_FD_133135 | JGI IMG/M metagenome (GOLD analysis project Ga0190265, IMG submission 133135) | Populus adjacent soil microbial communities from riparian zone of Indian Creek, Utah, USA - 124 T | ecosystem: Environmental > Terrestrial > Soil > Riparian zone | place: USA: Utah | collected...
ATCCGTGTGCTGAGAACCATGGCCGGCTCCTCGAACGCGCATTCGACGACGTCGCCCGGCTTGAGGAACAGTTCCGCGGCGTTCGGCTTGCCCACCGCGACGCCGCCGGGCGCGCCGGTGGAGAACATGTCGCCCGGCACGAGCGGCAGCAGCCGGGAAAAATGCTCGATGATGTCGGGCAGCTTCCAGATCTGGTCGCGCGTGTTCACGCGCATGCGCTGCTCGCCGTTCACGCTGCAGGTGACCCAGATGTCGTAGGGATCGCGCACCTCATCCATAGTGATGATCCAAGGTCCGAGCGGGCCGAAGCCCGGCGCGTTCTTCGCGGTCCAGAAGCGGGAACCGGAATCCACTTCGCGCTTCTGTGTATCGCGGCAGGTGAGGTCGTTCAGCAGCGTGATGCCGGCGACGTAATCGAGCGCGTGCTCGCGCTTCGCCCGGAACGCGGGCTTGCCAAGCACGAAGACCAGCTCGGGCTCGTAGTCGAGGTGCGCCACGCTCGGCGGCCGCTCGACCTCCGCGTCGTGCCCGACGAGACACGAGTTGAGCTTGATGAACCCGGTCGGCTCCTGCGGGCGCTCGCGGATGAGCGCGGTGCGCTCCAGCTCGGCGAGGTGAGAGCGGTAGTTCTTGCCGACGCAGAGGAACTTGTCCGCGTCCGGCACCGGCGGCAGCAGACGCACCGCGCCGAGCGCATGCAGCGCTTCGGCGTGCTTGCCCGCGCGCGCCTCGTCGAGCCGCTTTCGCGCACGCTCGAGCCGCTGCTCTCCGCCGGCGAGAAAATCCTTCATCGAAACCGCGTCAAGATCGAGCACGCGATCGCCGAGCAGCGCGCCCACCCGCGCCTGACCTTTCGAAACGAACGTGCCCAGCTTCATGAAGCGACTACCATGTCGCGATGCCTTTTCTCACGGCGAACGGGATCCGCACCCGCTACGAAATCGAAGGCGCAGGTCCCGCGCTGCTGCTGATCGCGGGCAACGGCATGGACCGCACCTGCTTCCGCGACCAGGTGCCGGAGTTCAGTCGTCACTTCCGCTGCATTACCTACGACATGCGCGGCATCGGCGAGAGCGCAGTGACGCCGGCCGACTACGGCGTGCGCGAAATGGCGCGCGATGCCCTTTCCCTGCTCGATGGCTTCGGCATCGAGCGCGCGCACGTCGCGGGCTACTCGCTGGGCGGGTGCATCGGCCAGGAGATGGCGCTGGAGGCGCCGGCGCGGGTGGCGACACTCTCGCTCTACTCGAGCCTGGACAGGATGCAGCCCTACCTGCGGCGGCGCTACGAGATCCTGATCAAGGTGCTGATGGAGACCACGCCCGAGCTGTGGGCGATGTTCAGCGCGTTCAGCGCGTTCGGGGAGGAGTACATCAACGCACACGATGCCGAGATCGAGGCCGAGGTGAAGCTGCGCGCGGCGCGTTGGCATGCGCCGAATCCGCCGTCGCGCGAAGGATTCCTCGGACACTATCGCGCCCTCATGCTGCACGACACGAGCGAGCGGGCAAGCGCGATCCGCTGCCCGACGTGGATCGCGGTCGGCACCTCCGACACGGTGACGCCGCCCTCCTATTCCCGGCGCCTGAACCAGCTGATTGCCGGATCGGAGATGGTCGTGTTCGAGGGCGGCCCGCACCGCCTGCTCAACTTCAGCGTGCGGGAATTCAACCAGGCCGCGCTCGCCTTTCTTTTGCGGCATCGCTAGCGCACCTGGGTGCGGTTGAGGATCTGCGCCGAGACGTGGAAGCCGCGCTCGTGCGACATGCGCCGCCGCGGGCCAGCGGGTTCGGTACGCGTCACCGGCACGCCGGCCTTGAACACCGCGCGGATGCGTTCCGGCTTGCCGAGCACGGAGATGTCGGCGAGCGGATCGCCGTCCACGATCAGGATGTCGGCGAGGCGGCCGGGCTCGAGGGTGCCGGTCTCCGCGCCCCAGCCGAGCACCTCGGCGTTGGTGCGCGTGCTGGCGACGATGGCCTCCATGGGCGAGAGCCCGAGGAGCTCGACCATCAATTCGAGCTCACGCGCATGCCACTCGCCGTAGGGCGTGACCGAGAAACCGGATTCGGAGCCGACCATGAGAGGAATGCCGGCCTTGTGGGCGCGGCTGTGGATGTCCGCGAGCGCATCCAGCTCGCGCTTCTTGGTACCGACGTAATTCGGGTCGACGCCGGCCTCGCGGCCCCACTCAACGATGTTGGCGGTGAATGTGAGTGTCGGGCAGATCGGGATGCGGCTGTCGCGGATGAAGCCGATGTCGCCGGGGCGCATATAGGAAGCATGGATCAGCCAATCGAACCCCGCGCGGGCGGCGGCGAGCACCGTCTCGGCGTAGCGCGCGTGGATTGTGAGCTTGCGACCCAGCCGCTTGGCCGTCTTCACGATCAACTCGAGTTCGTCGTCGGAAAAGCACGATCCGACGTCCATGCGGCTTTCCTGCGCCTGGCTGTCGCCGCTCACCTTGACGAGATCGACGCGGTTCTTGACCTGCTGGCGCACCTCGCGCGCCATTTCGTCCGCGGTGGTGCAAAGCACGCCTTCGGCGGACGCCGGCATGCCGAGCCATCCCGGGAAGTAATCGGCGAACCCGCCGTCAGCCACGATATGGCGGCCCGCCGCCAGCATGCGCGGCCCGGGGAACATGCCGTTCGCGATCGCATCGCGCACGGTGACCGCGGTGTTCCAGGTGCTGCCGCAATCGCAGATGCCGGTGACGCCCGCCTGCAGCACCTTGCCCGCGTTCCAGACCGCGCGCACCGCGTTCCACTCGGCGCCGCCGTAGATGTCGACTTCTTCCGCCGAGCGCGCTTCGCCGTAGGAGATGTGGCAGTGCGCATCGATCAATCCCGGCATCACCGTGGTGCCGGTGGCGTCGTAGACCGAGCCCGCGGGGTCGGCGTCCCGCGGCCGCGCCTCGCCGGACCAGACCGTGGCGATCCGGCCATCGACAATGCGCAGCGTGGCGTTCGCGAGCGGCGCGGCGCCGTTGCCGCGGATCAGCGTGCCGCCGCGAATCTCTAGCGCCTGGCCTGGCATGGTTCGCTTCTCGCGGCAGCTTTACGCGTCGATCGCGTAGAGCCGCCGGGCATTGTCGAAAGTCATCTTGCGCCTCTCCTCGGGCAGGAGCGAGCCCATGATTTCCTCGATCTTCTCGTGCGTGCGCGGGTACGGACAGGGCGGGTGCGGAAAATCCGAGCCCCACAGGATGCGATCCACGCCGATCTCGTGCAGCAGCTTCTGCGCCAGCGGGTCGTTGATGATGCCGACGACGATGTTGTCGTCGAGGTAGGCCGAGGCCTTTTTCTTCAGCGGCGCAAGCCCCGGGAACTTCTGGATGCGCTCCACCCGGTATTTCAGGATCGGCAGCCAGGACGCGTCGTACTCGGAGAGGAAGATCTTCAGGTCCGGAAAGCGGTCGAAGATCCCGCCGAAGATGAATTCGTTGGCGAGCACCGGGGCCGCCTCGCCGAACAGGTCGATGAAGGACTTCGGCACTTCGCCACGCTCGTCCGCGCCGTGATAGGTGAACGGATCGCGCACCGACCCGGTCACGATGTGCACCGTCACCGGCATCTTCATCTCCGTGGCGGCCGCCCAGAACGGGTCGTAGTAACGGTCGCGATAGGGAAGCGCACCGTTGGGCGGATTGGTCGCGATCACCACGCCGCGAAGGCCGCGCTTCGCCGTGCGGCGCAGCTCCTCCACCGCCCAGTTCACATCGTCGATCGGGACCAGCGCCACGCCGACCAGCCTGCGCTTGTCGGTCGCGACATACTCCGCGATCCAGTCGTTGTAGACCCGCGCGCATGCTTTGCGAGCCTCGGGGTGGAGGATGCGCGGCACCCATAGGCCCCAGGTGGGGTTCAGCACCTCCGCTGCGATGCGATCCGAGTCCATCAGCGCGAGGCGGCGCACCGGATCCTTGCCCGCTTCCGCCAAGTCCGAGAGTCGGCGGTCGGTATCGTTGGCATCGACCATCTCTTCCACGCGGGCGGCCTCACCCTTGCGCCCGAGGTAGAAGAAGCGGCCTTCCATGCCTTGGAAGCCATCGACCACCTTGGGGATGTGGCTGTCGTACCTGTCGCCGAGGGCCTTTTCCCACAGGTCTTCGGGCTCGAGCACGTGCGAGTCGGCGGAAATGACCGTGTTCTTGACTGCCATCGCGCCTCCTCGGGGCCGTTGCGGTCGGAGAAACATATACCGGACTGGTATACCAGTCAATGCCAGCTATGGTAAAAGGGCTTCTCTTTCCAGGAGGCAGAGCGCATGTCGAAGATCACCCGGGGGGACCCGAAAGGCCTGAAGAACGTACGGGCGAACGTCTACCACCACTTCATCCGCGTCGACGACCCTAAGAGCCTGATTTTCCTGTCGGGCCAGCTTTCACGCGACGCCGACGGCAATCTCGTCGGGCGCGGCGACATGGCCGAGCAGACGCGGCAGGCGATCCGCAACATGCGCACCGTGCTCGAGGCGGCAGGCGGCACGCTCGAGGACATCGTCTCGATCGTGGTCTATACCACCGACATGCGCACCTTCAAGGACATCGTCCAGGCGCGCACCGAGTTCTTCACCACCAAGCTCCCGACCAGCACCATCGTGGAAGTGAATCACCTCGCCGATCCCGGCCTGCTGATCGAGTTCCAGGCCATCGCCGCCCTGTGAAAAGGCCGCGGCAAGACGCAGCCGGAACCGCCGCCGACCGCGTTTTCTCGCGCATCGTTTCGGACATCCACGCCGGCGTGATCCGGCCACGCGACGCGATCTCGGAGCGCGATGTGGTCGGCCGTTTCGGCGTGAGCCGCACGCCCGCGCGCGAAGCGATCAAGCGGCTTTTCGAACGCGGCTTCCTTCGGATCGGACCCCGGCGCGTGGCGATGATCAAGGAAATCACCGAGAAAGACCTGCGCGACCTCTACGAGCTGCGCCTGCGCCTGGAGGCCGATGCCGCCAACCTGACGGCGAAATACGTCAGCGACGAGGAGATCGCGGAGCTTCGCCGCATCAACCGCGAGTTCACCCTCGCCTTTCGCGCGCGCGACCTCGCGCGGATGCTCGACGTGCGCGCCCAGTTTCACGCCGTGCTGGTCCATGCCACGCAGAACAGCTGGCTGGCGAAGGTGCTGATCATGCTGCGCGACGAAGCCTACGTCGTGCGGCATGCGCATTGGGAAGACCCCGCCCGTGCGCAGCAGGCGATCGAGATGCACCAGGAGATGATCGACGCCCTCGCGACCGGCGACGCCGCCCGCTACCGCAAGCTCACCTTGCAGCAGATCAAGGACGGCCTCACCACCTACCTTTCCAGGTTGCGGGCCGCCCGCTAGCTATTTCTTTGGGCCCTTCGCCGACGCTGCGGCGGGCTTGGCTTCGGGCCAGTAGTAATTCGCGGCGAAGGAGTATGGCGGGAAGAGGAAGCGCTTCGCCGGCACCACGAGCGAGGCGTAGGCCTTCTGCGACTCGAGCACCTTCTTGAAGAACGGATTCTTCGCCGATTCCTCGGCCGCCACCTGGTCCCAGGCTTTCAGGAACGCAATCAGAATGTCGGGCGGAGTGCGCAGGATCTGCACGCCGTGCTTTTCGCGCATCTCCTTCATCGCCTCAGCCTGGCCTTTCTGCCATTTCGCCCACCAGCGGGAAAACGATTCGTTCGCGGCCGAGCGCACTGCTTCCTGCTGCTGCGACGTGAGCGCCTTCCACACGTCGAGGTTGAAGATGACCTCGCCGGTGGAGGTCGACTCGTGCATGCCGGGCGTGTAGTGGTACTTCCACACCATCGGGAAGCCGAGCTTCAGGTCGTCCATGCCGCCCACGTACTCCGCGCAGTCGATCACCCCGCGCTGCGCGGCGGGAATGATCTCGCCCGGCGGCAGGTTCACCGTCGACATGCCCATCTTCTGGAACACCTCGGCGGTGATTCCGGTCTGGCGGCACTTCATGCCCTTGAGGTCGGCCAGGTTCTTGATCGGCCGCTTGAACCAGCCGAAGGCCTGCGGCGTGGTCGGGATCGTCGGGAAGCCGATCACGTTCATCTTGATGACCTCGGTGTAGAACTCCTGGTAGAGGTTCCAGCCGCCGCCCTCGTACATCCAGCCGATGAAGTCGATCATGTCCATGCCGTAGGGGCCGCCCGGGCCGCCGGTGAAGAGCACCGCGGCCTTGTTCTTGCCGCTCCAGAAGTAGGCGATGGAATGGCCGCCGTCGAGCACCTTGCGGTTCACCGCGTCGAGCGTTTCGAACGCCGGCACCACCTGGCCGGCGGGAAGGGTCTCGATCTTGAGCGACCCGGCGGTGAGCTTGTCGATGCGCTCGGCGAGGAACTGGAAGTTGTCCCACGCGGTGACCGCCGTCGGCCAGGTGGCCTGCATCTTGAGCGACTTGGCGGCGGGCTGCTGCGCGGCTGCAAAGCTGGCTGAGAAAGCAAGAACTGCGATGGTCGCGGCGATTCGGCTGATCATGGGGTCTCCTCCGGATGGAAAAGCTACTCCAGTCTCTGCAGCCAGGCCAGTACCGCGTCGTTGAACTCCCGCGGCTTCTGCAGCATGACCCAATGCCCGGTGGGGAACGCTCGTGCCGTCACGCCTTGCAGCCACGCGCGCGAGTGGAACATGAACGGCTTGCGCTCTCCATACAGGTACAGCATCGGGCAATGGGGCTTGAACACCTTCACGCCCTTGAACCCGCCCGCCACGCCAAGCCAGCGCATCGCATACCCGTATCCCATCTGCGCATGGATCGCGCGCGGATCCGTCCGGCAGCCGATCGTGCGCGCCATCCAGCGCGCCATGGCGTCGCCAACGCTGCCGCCGATGCGCCAGGCGAGCGCCAGCCACATCTGGTAAGCGAGGACCATGAACTTGGCCTTGAAGCCCATCTCGGCCCGGTTTTCGCGCGAGCCGGCGTCGCCGATGTCGACGCCGATGATGCGCTCGACCAGTTCCGGATGTCGCATGGCGAACTGATAGCCGAAGAAGCAACCCCAGTCGTGCAGCAGCAGCGTGACCCGCTCGCCCGGGCAAGCCTGCTCGATCACGCGCCGGAGCATTTCCATCAGATCATCGAAGGGATAAGCCCGCTTCGGCCCGGCGTCGAAGCCCGGTAGCGTGAAGCGCACACAGCGATAGCGCGCCTTCAGCGCTTCGACCTGGGCATCCCACAGGCGGTGCGTGTCGGGCCAGCCGTGGATCATCACGATCGCCTTCGGGCCTGCGCCTTCCTTGATCACTTCGATGCTAGCCTCCACGGTGCCCATCGCCCTCGCCGGCCTCGCCGCCCTTGCCATCTCTATGGGAATCGGCCGCTTCGCGATGACGCCGATCCTGCCAATGATGCAGGAAGATGGCCTTTCGCTCGCCGAAGGCGGCTGGCTCGCCGCCGCCAACTATTTTGGCTACCTCGCGGGTGCCCTGTCGACAATCTGGCTGAACGTCAACGCCTCTCGCGCGATCCGAGCGGCGCTGCTGGTGATCGGCTTGTCGACCCTCGCCATGGGGCTCGTCGACGGGTTCGCCTATTGGGTCGCGCTGCGCACCCTCGCAGGCGTGGCGAGCGCCTGGGTGCTGGTGTTCGTGTCCGCGTGGACGCTCGAGCGGCTAGCGGAGCTGCGCCGCCCGCAGCTGGGGGGCATGGTCTACGCCGGCGTAGGGACCGGTGTAGCGGTCGCGGGGATCGCGTGCCTAGTCGTCATGCAGCTTGGCTCCACTGCCGATACCGCATGGATCGCTTTGGGCGCCCTCGCCCTGGCGATGGCGGCGGCGATCTGGATGTCCTTTGCCTTCGAACAAAGACCTTCGGCGGAAACGGGCGACGCAACACGTGGTCGCTCCGCTGGCTGGCTCCTGATCCTCTGCTACGGCGCCTACGGCTTCGGCTATATCGTGCCGGCGACGTTCCTGCCCGCGATGGCGCGGCAGATCGTCGCCGAACCCTTGGCGTTCGGCTCGGCGTGGCCGATCCTCGGCGTAGCGGCCGCGCTCTCCACGCTCGTCGCATCGCGGTTCGGCGCCTCGACCAACCCCCGGCGGGTGTGGATGATCTGCATGCTGCTGATGGCGCTCGGAGTCGCCGCTCCCCTATTTCTCCCCGGGCTTGCCGGAATTCTGGCCTCAGCGGTTCTCGTCGGCGCGACCTTCGTCACCATTACGCTCGCCGGCATGCAGGAGGCTCGGCGCATCCATGGACCGGCGGCGCGTCCGGTGATGGCGGCCATGACTTCCGCCTTTGCCGTGGGGCAGCTGGTCGGCCCGATCCTGATCGCGCTGGTGGAAAGGGTGCCGCACGGCTTCACCTTGGTGCTGGTCTCCGCGACGGCAAGCCTGCTTTTGGGCGCGGCCGCGCTAATATGGAAGTAATCGCGGAGGGGGGGATCTCTGAACCGGCTGGTAGTGCTCGATGATGATCCGGACATGTGCGCATTCGTCGTGCATTGCGCCGTGGCGGCAGGGTTCGAGGCGACGGCTGCGACGAACTTCGAGCAATTCAAGGCCAGTCTTGGCGCGGACACGTCGGTCGTCGTACTCGACCTGATGATGCCCGGCGTCGATGGAATCCAGGTGCTGCGCTACCTGAGCGAGCAGCGTTACTCGTCCACGATCATCCTGATCAGCGGATACGACAAGAAGGTTCTGAACGTCGCCGCGCAGCTCGCGACGACGCTGGGACTCCATGTCCGGGCTTCCATGCAGAAGCCGATCAAGGCGAGCGAACTGCGCGACGTGCTCGCGAAGCATGGCGAAGGCAAGCGACCACGCAGCAGCGTGGCGGACAGCGGCGCCGACCTCGAGGGCGTGCGCGAGGCCATCGCGGGCGATCAGCTCGTCGTCTACTATCAGCCCCAGTATCACATCAAGACGCGAACGCTCGCCGGCCTGGAAGCGCTCGTGCGCTGGCGACACCCGGTCAGGGGTCTCCTGCCTGCGGCGGCATTCATCGAGGCATTTGAAACCTCCGGGCTGATCGGCGACCTGACGTGGATCGTGATCAAGAAGGTCCTTGCAGACCGGAGAAAGTGGGGGCCTGACGCGGGAGGCGTTCCGGTGTCGGTGAACCTGTCGCCGCTCCTGCTGCGCGATCTGGCGCTTCCCGAAAAACTGGTGGACGTCATTTCCGCGAACGGCGGCAAGCCCTCCGACCTGGTGCTGGAAATCACCGAGAGCGGCCTGATGCGGGAACTGCATACCGCGCTCGATATTCTCGCGCGCATGCGACTCAAGGAGCTGCACCTGTCGATCGACGATTTCGGCACCGGCTACGCGATGATGCAGCAGCTGCAGCGCGTGCCGGCACGAGAGCTGAAGCTCGACATGGCGTTCGTGCAGTCGATGCTGGCCGACCGCTCGGCCGACATCATCCTGAGGAAAACGCTCGAGCTCGCGCACGACCTGGACATGACCGTGGTCGCCGAGGGAGTGGAAACGACGGAACAGCTGAATCGGCTGGCCGAGTACGGCTGCGACGTCGCGCAGGGGTACCTGCTCGGCCGGCCAAGCCCGATCGTGACGCTACCGAAGCTCCCTGACGCCGAGGAGTAGCGATACGCTGGGCGCATGTCCGCGGTGAGCGGACATCCCTGCCCGATCTCTTGACGCGCAATATAGGCGGCTGAAGAATCGCAGCGTATTCTCTAGAGGAGGAGATTTTGATGCGCACGCTTGCCGTCCTGACTTTTGCTTTTGCCACCGCGCTGTCGGCGGGCTCCGCTGCTGCACAGCAGAGCTATCCGAGCAAGCCCATACGGCTCGTCGTGCCCTACCCTGCCGGTGGCGCGACAGACTTCTTCGCCCGACTGGTATTCACCAAGATGTCGGAGACGCTCGGACAACAGGTCGTTGTCGAAAATCGCCCAGGAGCCGGCACGGCGATCGGCGCGAGCGAGGTGGCCCGCAGCGCCCCCGACGGGTACACGCTTCTGCTCGGCGATGCCGGCACCTACGCGTTCAACCCCACGCTCTACAAGAAGCTGACCTACGATCCGGTGGGCGACTTTTCTCCTGTAAGCCTAACTGGCCGTTTCGCGCTCATCCTCGCGGTGAACCCGTCGGTCAGTGCGAAGAATGTGGCTGAGTTCGTCGCGGCGGCCAAGAGTCGCCCAGGCGAGATCAACTACGGCGCCCCGGGGCCCGGCAGTCCGATCCATCTGGCTATGGAATTTTTCCGTCAACGCGCAGGGCTCAACATGGCACCAATTCCGTACAAGGGCGGAGCCGACGCAATGAACGATTTGCTCGGCGGGCGGATCTCCGCCATGTTCCCTGACATCGCGTCGGGTTTGCCTCAGATCCGCGCAGGAAAGCTGCGGGCGCTCGCAGTTGCCAGCGAGAAGCGCGTCGCAGCGTTGCCGGACCTTCCAACGATCGGCGAGTCCGGGTATCCGGGTTTCGAGGCTTGGGCCTGGCAGGGTTTCGTCGCACCCGCGAAGACGCCGCGCGCTGTGATCGATCGCTTGAACGCCGAATTCGTGAAGGTCACCGCCGACCCGGCAATCCGGCAAAAGCTGTCCGAAAGCGGGTTCGAATTGCAAACCAGCACGCCGGAGCAGTTCGCCGCTTACATGAAAGCGGAGATTGCAAAGTGGGCCAAGGTGATCCGCGAAAGCAACATCACCCTGGATTGAGCGGACTATGCGTCTCGTAAGCTACGGACCGAAATGGGAAGAGCGGGCTGGAATCCTGACCGACGACGGCATCCTCGACCTCGAAAGCGCCCTGCAAGAGGCGCGAGTCGGCAAGCCTACTTCGGACATGCGGCTATTCCTGGAGCAGGACGGCTGGCGCGGCATGCTCGACAGGGCCCAT